>Ga0247812_10000168_pt1 | contig 75226 bp, 76 predicted proteins | sample UWRJL149409B1_FD_178011 | JGI IMG/M metagenome (GOLD analysis project Ga0247812, IMG submission 178011) | Plant litter microbial communities from Arlington Agricultural Research Station in Wisconsin, United States - UWRJ-L149-409B-1 | ecosystem: Environmental > Terrestrial > Plant litter >... | reverse complement strand
ACATTACTTTGCGACTAATGAACATCTCAGTTGCGCGTAACACTTAGCACCAAGACAATTCATGGACATCCCATTTCAGCGAATAAACTCAGAAAAGTAACAAAATGATTGACTTGAAATTTATCCGAGGAAATATCGCACATGACGATCTTTCCTCACTAGAGAATAAAGACGTTAAATATCAAATCGACTCTTTGAAGGAAGACCTGCTTCAAGTTGAGTATCCCGCCTCGCTACTGCTAGACGCCGGCTGGTACCCGTCCTGTAGTGCAGCAGGCTTTTTTCAAATAAGAGTGATCGAAAACTACAATTGGGACGCACCATTGTATTCCTCCACATCGAAAACTATACCATCCCTAATCACAGAACTTTCGCTTGCACAGAATTTTATTGAGAACCATCAAAAAGCCTATTAACCGGCGTAAGTCACCTAATGATTTTCTCTACAATCCAAATACGCCGAGACAGCACAACCAAATGCATACAATCAGAAAAATATTTCTGAAAGGTGATCAATAGCGACTCTCAAGACAAAAAGATAGGCCGCACAATGGATAATCCAATCTCAGCAAAGCTACTAAAAATCAATGAAGACGACGAAAATCATGCGACGCTACTCATCAATGGGCTTTCTATTGAATGCTTCGTAAATTCATGCCCATATGCAACTGAAATCGGAAAAACATATCCGATTGAGCTAACACTTTACCTTTCTGATACCTACATGATAAGCAGAGCAAAAAGCACAGATCCCATGGTAGAAAAAGCCTCCAAAGGCTATACCTATTTTCTGTGTGGAACGCTAAAAAATAGTGTATTTGAGTCCTTTACCAATTTTGACGATCAAGACATACACTACGACCACCCAGACTTAAATGACCATTATGTGAAATTAGAGGTTACTCGGATCGATGTGAATTTTCTATAATCACATCAGTCCATTATCAAGAGCTAAATTAGTTAGCCCAGCTGAAGCTGGGCTATTAACGTTATGAAAGCCGGAGTCGTCTAACCACCCGCTCCACCCCCACTACTTGCACCACCAGAACTGCTCCCACTCGCTCCAGAACCACTCGAATCCTCAGATCCACTCCCGGATCCGCTCCCCATCGAACTCCCACCACTCATCGACCCACTTCCCGTCCCAGGACTTGTACTACTCCCATTAGCATCACCCGCATTCCCACTATCAATACTGCCAGGCGGCAAGGCATTTCCGCTCGCTGAACCCGCATTCATTTCAGTGGAAGGCGGCATGCCGCCTTTATCGACCGGCGCATCGTTGCCGGAAGATTGACCAAACGCCACAAATGAACTGACCGACAACACACCGGCCATTGTCATGGCTGTCAACGTTGACCTGTTCATGATGCATCTCCTTAAAAAGACACTGCCCTGATGTCTGGCAGCGTTCGATTTTTAAAGGTGCCACTCAATCGACGAGCGGCACTAAGAACATGCGCGTTTCAGCTGGGTTCACCGGAGGCATCATCACCGGCTATATCGGGATCATCGGGGCTGGCTTCCACGTCGCCACGCTTGACATCGTCGTTGGGGACTTGCTCAACGGCGGTGTCATCGTCCGGTGGACGTTGATCACGGCTTAATGAGTCAGTGGGTGATGGCAGTGGGTATTCGGGAGTTTCGTCAACGTCGGAAACATCAGGATCGGAGTTCATGGAGCACCTCTCAAGGGGCCTGAAAGAACAGGCCCTGAAAGTTCGAGAACATCGCAAAGCACCGCGTTCGATCAAGTGGACGATCGGTCGGTCGACTATTGCTCGTCTTCGTCTAAATCCTCTTCTTCATACTCTGTATTTCCTACATCGCCCGCATCATCGGAATCGTTAAGCGGTACGGTGGCATCATCCATGAGTGATCCCGGATCTTCGTTACCAGGGTCATTGAGATCCTGCCCTTTATCTGGATCGTTGATGTAGGGAACACCGCTCGGTCCTTTTTCTTCATTACCTTCGGTTTCAGGCGTCATGGCATACCTCCCGCGGATCGGCGTGAATTATGCTTGTTCTTGTGTTTATGTTTATTTTTATGGCCGCCGCCGGAATGGGAGCTGCCGTTGTCACTGCCCAGGTTATTACCGACTGCGCCACCTGCCGCGCCGCCGAGGCCCGCGCCAATGGTCGAACCGGTTGAGCCGCCCAGGCTGTTACCAATCACTGAGCCGCCCGCCGAGCCCAAGCCACCGCCAACGGCCGCTTCAGTGCGGCTACCTTTGGGGGCGCCGACAGCACTGCCGGCCGCGCCGCCGACACCGGCACCAATCGCCGCACCGGTGCTACCGCCCATCTGCCCACCGACGACATTACCCAGCGCACCGCCAAGGCCACCGCCAACCGCCGCAGTACCGTCGCCGGCCGCCAGCGCCCCTTGAGCGAAGAACACGCCCAACACAAATGCAGACAACGTCAAACGGTGACGACTAAAGCCGCCCACTTCCTTGCCTTCGGTAGTCATGGTGTACCTCTCATTTGTTTGGGTTTGTAAAGGATTTGAGCCGCTGCAGAGACAAACGTTCATAAACGCAAAAACCCGGCACGAGGCCGGGTTTTTTTGGTCGATCAGGATCAGTGACGCTTGTGGCCCTTGGCGAGGTTGCTGCCAACGCCGCCGCCCAACGCACCGCCCAAGCCTGCGCCGATGGTGGAACCGGTCTTACCGCCGAGGCTATTGCCGATCACCGAGCCGCCTGCCGCACCGACACCGCCGCCAATGGCCGCTTTGGTGCGGCTGCCTTTACGTGCAGCAACGGCACTACCGGCTGCGCCTGCAACACCCGCACCAATAGCTGCGCCGGTGCTGCCGCCCATGCTTTGGCCAACCACGTTGCCCAGTGCGCCGCCCAGACCACCACCGATTGCAGCGGTGCCGTCACCGGCCGCCATTGCGCCTTGAGCAACCAAAAGACCCAGAACCAGAGCGGGCAGTGTTAAACGCATGACGAAAACCTCAAAAAATAGGGGGGAACCGAAAGCCGGGCATTGAATGCCTCAGCGGAGGAAACGTCCACACATATCCTCCGTTCTTCGAAATAGGCGACGGTTGGACAGCATTTTTTGAAAAGGTTTTATGACAGGCAAAAAAAAGCCCGCTGGGGAACGGGCTAGGTGTTGCTTTCTAACGGATGAGCTGAGAGTACGTAGGGTCGTGTGAAAAGTTTGTGAAAGATCCTGACTGAAACACGCTCTGTGACATTTTCTTAAGTCATAAAAAACCCCGTTCGATGACGGGGTTTGACGAAGGGTTGCTTACTTCCTGGACGGTGCCGCTACTTTGGGTAAAAACTTGGCCTTAGGCCCGGGCCGCACCATGGCTTTCATCTTGCCGACTTTGATCTGATCTTCACCAAAGCTCGCTACGTACTCCGTCTGGCCACACTGCACGCAATTGTTGATCGGAAACTCGGATCCGTCGTCTTCGATATACGGTTCAGTCATCTTCTCGCCCCTTCAAAAGCGGGATCGACACCGGCAAGCCCTATTTGCCCGAAAAATATCGACCACCAAGGATTTTGAGACTAGCCGGTCATTACTGGACCTGTCATTCAGATGGCTTCATGCCCGACGAATGGACCGCTTTTTTATTTGGACAAATGCCGAGCCAGCGCCTCGAATGCTGGCAACGTCACCGGATCATTCGCCGAGTTAGCCGCCACTGGATGAGTGGCGTAGCGAACGATCACCAGCTCGTCCTTCGGGTCCACATAGATGCGCTGCCCATAGACGCCTCGCGCCATGAATGCACCGCCCTCCTTGTCCGTTACCCACCACATCGAGCGATAGCTCCAGCCCTTCAGCAGGTCATATCTCGCCTTGGCGAAAGCCTGTTTATCGGCTCCACGACGGATGTCCTCGACCACCGCCTTGGGCACGATCTGCTGTCCGTTAAACCGACCGTCATTGCGCAGCATCTCGCCGAAGCGGGCCAGGTCCCGCAAACCAGTATTCAAACCACCACCGGCGAACGGCGTCCCGATCGAGTCCACCGTGAAATACGCATCCTGCTCCGCTCCCAGGCGACTCCAGATCCGTTCCGACATTAACTGCGCGACGTTACGCCCGGTCACCCGAGCGATTACCCATCCCAGAACGTCGGTGTTGATGGTCTTGTAAGCGAAGGCCTCACCGTGTTCGCCCTGCGGTTTTACCGTCTGCAAGAACTCGTAGTAACTTCTCGGGCCGCTGTAATCCTTGGGTTTGGGCAACGGACTCCCGGCGTTTGCATGGGCCCAGACCTCCGCGTTCGGATCGGCATAGTCCTCGCTGTACTTGAGGCCCGTGGTCATGTCGAGCACCTGACGCACCGTGGCGTTACCAAACGCAGAACTCGCCAACTCAGGCACATACTCGGCAACACGCTTGTTGGGGTCGATCTGGCCTTCTGCGACCAGCATGGCGCCCAAGGTGCCGACTACCGACTTGGTCACCGACATCGCGGCGTGCTGACCGTCCGGTTTAAGGACGCCAAAATAACGCTCGTAGACCATTTTCCCACGGTGCATCACCACAATGCCGTCGGTGTAAGTGGCAGCAAGGGATTGCTCCCAGGTCATGGCCTCTTTTGCGCCCAGCGGCGTAAAGCTGATCGCGTCGATGTCCTTGCGCAGCGCGCTTTCCAGCGCAACAGGCGCGCCAAGGCCGCGGGAAACGTTGATCGTTGGCATCAGCTGTCGAAAGTTCGAGACGCTCCAGCGCATCGCCGGGAACTGGAAATAGCTGCCATCTTCGAAACGCACCGTGCGATCGGCGGGAGGTGGTGAGCCGACCATCCAGCCCAGTTTCGCGGGATCGCTGGCAGTGGCGTCAGGGAACGCTGGCGGCGTGGAGGCGTTGGCGATCGACGAAAGAACGGAAATCAACAGAGCGGCCGCTGATTTGATAACAGGGTATGAGGCAAAAGCGTTGGGCATGAGGTCGAGTCCGTTCGATGAATTTGCAATAAGTCTAAAGCGAAAAGGCGTACGCAAGTTCCGACTCACAAACTATTCATAAATCAGCGGCCGACTGAACGACCCGTTGCGCTTCGAGACGCTGATCGCGTTCATCAAGGGTCGACGACTGCACCACCACGCCTTCCAATTCAGTCTGATTTATCCATTCGAGCAGTACTTGCGCATCACGGCGCGATATCAGCGCATCCTTCGCCGATGCCGACAGCGCCAGCCGAGCGTCCAATGCCCCGCCGATCAATCAGCGCCCAGCCACACTCCATGGAAACAGGCCCTCGGATTACACAAGCACTCCGCTGGATTCCATCCCCTCTCCACCCTCGTCCAAGTAAAGATCAAAGAAATCATTGAGTCGGCAGCTTTTCCAACGCGGCACGCAGTTCATCAGCATTGGCAAATGCCTTCTGTGCCACCAGGGTACCGTTTTCAAGCTGCAGCCAAAGTACCTTGTCTTCAGCTCCAGGGTAATTAGCTGCAACACTGCCATCGCGGTCGAGCACGACACGGTAGCTGTAATTACGCATGGACGGAATTGCAATGAACTTGCCGATCAACGAAGGCATTCGCTGCACATCAGCGAGGAAGATGACGTTACGTGCTTCCATATAGCCTTTAGGTTGATTTTCCAATGCAGCCTTCACCATCTTGGAGCCGTCCATACTTCGAGCTACCAGCAAGACGTGGGTTTTTTCGTCCAGGGTGTACGGTTGGTCGTGCTGATCTTGCAAGGTCCAGGGTGTTAGGCGCTCACCAATAGTGGCCGCCATGGCCTGCATGGACAGCGCGCTCAACAGCAGCACAAGTGCAATTCTCACCGTTTAATACCTCTTTATTCAGGACAAAGTATTCGAATCGTGTTTAGCCTGAAGGCCTCAGGCACGCGAGGAGGTATGGTATCTGCGCTGACGGGGTAACGATATCTGCATTGTTACGGGTCATGTCGAGAACGAAGAGGGACGCAAGATTAGATGAGTCTGGCAGCTTCCAGGGCTTATTCAGGCGCATGCAAGTAGTCCCTCGAACGAGTTGTATGAAGGACAACCCACCAATACCCACTAACGATGAGGGGACTGGCTCCAGAACGCTCACCGTCGGGAAAACGGACCAGAATTTCATAACATTCCGATTGGCTTTTTTTCAGACGCCAGAAACCACAAACCCCCGACTTTCTCTAGGAAAATCAGGGGTTTGTGTTTACTTAATGTGGCGGTGAAGGAGAGATTCGAACTCTCGATACAATTTCTTGTATACACACTTTCCAGGCGTGCTCCTTAAGCCACTCGGACACTTCACCGTATCTCTTCAAACAAGTTCTGTCTGTCGAGGCGCGCTAATGTAGTCGAAACCTTTTCCGATGGCAAATATTTTTTTCAGAATTTTCATGCGGTTAGCGATTTAGTGGTTCCGGCTGTCTGCACGCCATGGCAAACCTGCCAATCTCCGGCTCGGCACGGCCTTCTATATAGAGGCGAAGGTCTGCCGGGTGTGGCTGGCCAAGCCTGGCGCGTGGGTAAAGGGTGACTGGCGAGTCAGTCACGGCGCTTTACCTGGCCTGCGACGGTGGGTAACGTCTGCTTCAACTTTCATACAAGGAATAGCGTCATGAGTGAGTTGATTTCCTACCACCTCGAAGACGGTATCGCGACCCTGACCTTGAGCAATGGCAAGGTCAATGCCATCTCGCCGGACGTGATTACTGCGTTCAACGCTGCGCTGGATCAGGCCGTGGCTGATCGCGCAGTGGTGATCATCACCGGCACACCCGGCATTCTGTCGGGCGGTTATGACTTGAAGGTGATGACGTCGGGTCCGAAAGAAGCCGTGGCGCTGGTGACGGCAGGTTCAACACTGGCCCGTCGCCTGTTGGCCCACCCTTTCCCGGTGATCGTGGCGTGCCCTGGGCATGCAGTCGCTAAAGGTGCGTTCCTGCTGCTGTCAGCGGATTACCGCATTGGCGTCGAAGGCGCCTTCAGCATCGGTCTGAATGAAGTGCAGATCGGCATGACCATGCACCACGCTGGAATCGAACTCGCTCGTGATCGCCTGCGTAAGTCGGCGTTCCATCGCTCGGTCATCAATGGCGAGATGTTCAATCCGCAGAGCGCGGTTGATGCAGGTTTCCTCGACGTGGTGGTCTCGGCGGATGAATTGCAGACCACCGCGCTGGCGGCAGCTCGTCAGTTGAAGAAGATCAACATGACCGCGCACAAGAACACCAAGCTCAAGGTGCGCAAGGCCTTGCTGGAGACGCTGGACAACGCGATCGTCCTCGATCAGGAGCATATGGGTTAAGTCCAAAGCTGCTCCATGGAAAAGCCCGACCGTCGTGTCGGGCTTTTTCTTACACGCTGTGTTGAAAAGCCTTCCACTGCTCTAGAACACGTCTGACCTATAAGTCGGAAACATGCGCTCAAACATCGCCTATCTCCTACCTCTATAGCGGCAATTGCTGAATAGAGTGCACATCCGTACACTGCGCCACCTTTCGTCTCGGTGGGCCAGTAGATGCTGTTTGTGTTTCGTATGTTATTGATGGGCCTGCACTTTATCCTGGCGGGTGTGCTGGGTGTGATTCTGGGTGTGTGCCGCCCGTTCAATCCGGACAACAGCCGCTTGTGCGCGCGTTTATACGCGTGGCCGGCCATGTGCATTTTGCGCCTGCGGGTGAAGGCGGAAGTCGGCACCCTGATGGACAAGCAAGACAGTTGCGTGATCATCGCCAACCATCAGTCCAACTATGATCTTTTTGTGCTCGGCAACGTGGTGCCCCGTCGCACCGTGTGTATCGGCAAGAAGAGCCTGAAGTGGGTACCGCTGTTCGGCCAGTTGTTCTGGCTGGCCGGCAATGTATTGATCGATCGCGGCAATGCGCATAAGGCGCGTCAGTCGATGCTGACCACTACCCATACCCTGCAAAACAAGGACACCTCGATCTGGGTGTTTCCGGAAGGCACGCGCAATCTGGGCGAAGACCTGCTGCCGTTCAAGAAAGGCGCGTTCCAGATGGCGATCGCTGCCGGCGTGCCGATCATTCCGGTGTGCGTCAGCAGTTACGTCAAACACATGCGATTGAACCGCTGGAACAGTGGGAAGATTCTGATTCGCTCGTTGCCGGCCATTCCTACAGCGGGAATGAGCCTGGATGACATGCCCCAGCTGATCGCTCAGTGCCGCGAGCAGATGCGCGAGTGCATCGCTTCGATGGACCGGCAACTGCAAGCTGCCTGAAAACAAACCCGCCCTGTGCGGGTTTTCTTTTGCCGGCGAACTCTCCCGATTTTGCTGACTCTCAACCTGCAGACAAGGCTAAGCTGATCACTGCCTGCCACGGCCATTTGCCAATAAAAAACTGCCAAGAAGAAGTGAACCAACATTATGGGTAGAGTTGTTGCTGCTGCGGTTTACAGCGCGGGTAAGAAAGTCACCAATATCACCCTGGACGAAGGCGCAGCCTGGGCTGCAAAGCCTGACCACTTTGTCTGGATCGGCCTTGAAGAGCCCAGCGCTCAGGAGCTGAACAACCTGCAACGGCAGTTCAATCTGCACGAACTGGCCATCGAAGATGCCCTGGAAAAACACAGCCGCCCGAAGCTTGAGAGCTTTGGCGATGCACTCTTTATCGTCACCTATTCGCCCATCCGTGATGATCAGGGGAAACTCGAGTTCATCGAGACTCATATCTTTGCCGGCAACGGTTACATCATCACCGCACGCAACGGCCACTCGGCGTCCTACGCCTATGTCCGGCAGCGTTGCGAAGCGCGCCCGTTGCTGCTGGAGCATGGAGAGGATTTCGTCCTCTACGCCATCCTCGACTTTGTGATCGAGAACTATCAGCCCGTGGGCGAAGCGATTCATGCCGAGATTGATGAGCTGGAGCGCAACGTGTTGTGCAGTGCGCTGAACGAACGCGACATCCAGAAGCTCCACGGCCTTCGCCGCGATGTCCTGCGTCTGCGTCGTTATGCTGCGCCGATGGTGGAGATCGGTGAGGAGTTGCAGAAACTGAGTTTTCCGTTCATCGACAAGAACATGCGCCCGTATTTTCGCGATGTGCAGATCCACGTCACGCGACAGATGGAAGACCTGACCACCCTGGCGGACATTGCCAGCCAGACGATCGAGGTGGGGGTGTTGCTGGAGGCGTCGCGCCAAAGCGTGGTGCAACGCAAGTTCGCAGCGTGGGCGGCGATCCTGGCGTTTCCGACGGCAGTGGCCGGGATTTACGGGATGAACTTCCAGAACATGCCGGAACTGACCTGGCACTACGGATATTTTGCGGTGTTGGGGTTTATTGCCGTGGGGTGCGTGAGTTTGTGGGCGAGTTTCAAGAAATCGGGCTGGCTTTAAAAAAACCGTGTGGCGAGGGGACTCGCCACAACTGCTCACGCCACTTTAAACCGCTTTGGCTTCAGGCTTGTGCGCCACAAACCGCATCATCCATTCCGCCACAGTGGCACCGTGGTGCTGATGCTCAAGACTCGCCACACCATTCTGATAAATCTGCTCGCCCAGCGCTTGCTGACGGATATCCAGCAAGGCCCGGGAGTAATCGTGAATGAATTCCGGATGGCCCTGGAAGCACAGCACCTGATCGTTGATGTGGTACGCCGCAAACGGGCAGAAGTCGCTGGACGCGATCACGGTGGCATTTTCCGGCAGCGCAGTGACCTGGTCCTGGTGACTGATCAACAACGTCAGCTCTTCCACCACCGGGCTCATCCACGGCGCCTTGGCCGCCAGTTTGTAGTTGTGCGTGCCGACGCCCCAGCCTTGGGTGGCTCGCTCGCTCTTGCCGCCCAGCAACAGCGCCAGCAACTGATGACCGAAACACACGCCCAGCAATTTGTCGCCGCGCTCGTAGCGGTTCAGCAGATAGGTCCTGAGGATTTCGATCCACGGGTCGGTGCCGAAGGAGTCAGCCTTGCTGCCCGTAACCAGATACGCGTCGAAGGTCAGGTCGTCACTGGGGTATTCGCCCTGCATGACGTTGTAGACCGTGAAGTCGGCCGCGATAGGCTGTTGCGTGAACAGACGCTGGAACATCTGCCCGTAACCCTGATATTGGTCGACCAGTTCCGGACGCAGGATGTCGGTTTCCAGAATGCAGATGCGTAACGACATAAAAAATACCTGACACGTGATGGGAATAATGCACACCCCAGAGCCTGCCTCGAAACACGACAACAAGGCAAGCCCCGAAAGCGTCACCCCCCCTTAGAACGTGCTTCCCTGCGCCGCCTTCTCCAGCAGTAATGCCGGTGGCGCGAAACGCTCGCCGTACTGCTCGGCCAGGTATTGCGCACGGGCGACGAAGTCCTTCACGCCGTACTGATTGATGAATTGCAGTGCGCCCCCGGTCCATGCCGCGAAGCCGATACCGAAGACCGAACCGACGTTGGCATCCGCCGTGGAGGTCAGCACGCCCTCTTCCACGCAACGCACCGTTTCCAGGGCCTGCACGAACAACAACCGATCACGCACGTCCTTGGGTGAAATCTGCCCGTCGGCTTTCTCGAAACGGGTTTTCAGTTCTGGCCACAGGTGCTTCTGTCCGCCGGCGGGGTATTCATAGAAACCACCCCCCCCGGCTTTGCCCGGACGCTTGTATTCATTAAGCAACAGGTCGATCACCGCGAACGCCGGGTGCTCGACCAGCGGCTTCCCTTCGGCCTGCAGGTCCTTGGCGGTTTGCTGGCGAATATGGCTCATCAGGCTCAGGGACACCTCATCGGAGATCGCCAGCGGCCCGACGGGCATGCCGGCCTTGCGCGCCTCGGTTTCGATCATCGGCGCGCTGACACCTTCGCCGAGCATGGCGATGCCTTCGTTGGTGAACGTACCGAAGACGCGAGAGGTGAAAAAGCCGCGACTGTCGTTCACTACAATCGGGGTTTTCTTGATTTGCAGGACAAAATCGAAGCCGCGGGCCAGGGTTGCATCGCTGGTGTTGAGGCCTTTGATGATTTCCACCAGGGGCATTTTTTCGACCGGGCTGAAGAAATGCAGGCCGATAAACTTCGTCTGGTCCACAACGGCGGTGGCGAGGCCGCTGATGGGCAAGGTCGAGGTGTTGGAGGCTATGACCGCGTCCACGCCGACGATTTCTTGCGCGGTCCTGGAGACCTTGGCCTTGAGCTCACGGTCCTCAAACACTGCTTCGATGATCAGGTCGCAACCGGCCAGATCAGCATCGTTTTGCGTCGGTAGAATCCGCGCCAGAATCGCTTCCCGTTGCTCGGGGAGCATCTGCCCGCGAGCGACTTTCTTGTCGAGCAAAGCTTCTGAGTGAGCCTTGCCCTTCTGCGCCGCCGCCAGCGTGATGTCCTTGAGCACCACTTCGATCCCCGCCGAGGCGCTGACAAAGGCGATACCGGCGCCCATCATCCCGGCACCCAGCACACCGACTTTTTTCGTCACGTAAGGCGCGAATCCCTGAGGTCGCGAGCCGCCGGCGTTGATTTCGTTGAGCTGGAACCAGAACGTGCCGATCAGGTTTTTCGAGACCTGGCCGGTGGTCAATTCAGTGAAGTAGCGGGTTTCGATCAAGTGCGCCGTGTCGAAATCGACCTGGGCCCCTTCGACTGCCGCGCAGAGAATTTTTTCCGGTGCGGGCAGGCAGCCCTGGGTTTTGCTGCGCAGGATCGAAGGCGCAATGGCCAGCATTTGCGCGACTTTGGGATTGGAAGGCGTGCCGCCGGGAATCTGGTAGCCCTTTACGTCCCAGCGCTGCACAACGGCCGGATTGGCCAGAATCCAGGCGCGGGCCTTGCTCATCAACTCGTGACTGTCCGTCGCCAACTCGTCGATCAATCCGACCTGCAACGCCTGCTGCGGCCGGACTTTCTTGCCTTCGAGCAGATACGGCAAAGCCTTTTCGATCCCCAGCATGCGCACCATACGCACCACCCCGCCACCACCCGGCAGCAGGCCGAGAGTGACTTCTGGTAAGCCGAGTTGTACGGAAGAGTTGTCCAGTGCGACGCGGTGATGACACGCCAGGCAGATTTCCCAGCCGCCACCCAGGGCCGCGCCATTGATCGCCGCGACCACCGGTTTGCCGAGGGTTTCCAGGGTGCGCAGCTGGCCTTTGAGGGTCAGTACCATGTCGTAGAAAGCTTTGGCTTCGGGCTTGCCGATTTTGATCAGTTCATTGAGGTCGCCACCGGCGAAGAACGTTTTCTTGGCCGAGGTGATGATGACGCCGGCAATCGAGTCTTTTTCAGCAACCAATCGGGCGACACAGACGGCCATGGCTTCGCGGTAGACCGCGTTCATGGTGTTGGCGCTCTGGCCCGGCATGTCGATGGTCAGGACGACGGTCTGGTCCTGGCCCTTTTCGTAACGGATGGCTTCGGTCATGGCAGTTTTCCTTGAATTCGGGGCTCAGAGGCGTTCGATGATGGTGGCAATGCCCATGCCGCCACCGACGCACAGCGTCGCGAGGCCATAGCGCAAGTGCCGGGCTTCCAGTTCATCGAGCAAGGTGCCGAGAATCGCGCAGCCAGTGGCGCCCAAGGGGTGGCCCATGGCGATGGAACCGCCGTTGACGTTGACCTTCTGCGGATCGATGGCCATGTCCTTGATGAATTTCAGTACCACGGAGGCGAAGGCCTCGTTGACCTCGAACAGGTCGATGTCTTCGGCCCGCAACCCGGCCTTGGCCAAGGCTTTGCGCGTGGCCGGCGCGGGTCCTGTCAGCATGATCGTCGGATCGGTGCTGGTGACTGCCGTGGCGACAATTCGCGCCCGCGGTTGCAAGCCCAACGCCCTGCCCTTCGCCTCAGAACCGATCAGCATCAACGCTGCGCCATCGACGATCCCGGAACTGTTGCCCGGCGTGTGCACGTGATTGATCCGCTCCACATGGCTGTAGACCCTCAGCGCCGTGGCATCGAAACCCATCTGCCCCATCATTTCAAAGCTCGGCTTGAGCTTGCCCAAGCCTTCCAGCGTCGACTCGGCGCGAATGAATTCGTCGTGATCCAGCAAGATGATTCCGTTCTGATCGCGCACTGGCACCAGTGACTTGTTGAAGGAACCGTCCGCCCGAGCCCGTGCAGCCTTCTCTTGCGAATGCAGCGCGTAGGCATCGACATCCTGACGGCTGAAACCTTCGAGCGTGGCGATCAGGTCGGCCCCTACGCCCTGCGGCGTGAAGTGGCTGTGCAGGTTGGTCTCAGGGTCCAGCGCCCAGGCGCCGCCGTCGCTGCCCATCGGAACGCGGGACATCGACTCGACGCCGCCGACCACCACCAGGTCTTCGAAACCTGAACGCACTTTCATTGCGCCGAGGTTCACGGCTTCCAGTCCCGATGCGCAGAAGCGGTTGATCTGCACACCCGCGACGCTTACGTCCCAGTCCGCCACCTGTGTCGCCGTCTTGGCAATGTCCGAGCCTTGATCGCCGATGGGCGTCACGCAGCCCAGCACCACGTCGTCGACCTGACTGGTGTCCAGGGACGTGCGTTGTTGCAACGCCGTCAGCAACCCGGCCACCAGGTTCACCGGTTTGACGCTGTGCAAGGCGCCATCAGCCTTGCCCTTGCCCCGGGGCGTGCGCAACGCGTCGAAAATCAAAGCTTCGGTCATGACGTCCTCATTTTTCTTGTTGTTGAGATCTTCCGATCTTTTGATCTTTGAGAAGCCTTCACCATAGGCCGAGCCCTCGCAGATTCAATGACCACAACGCTCAGCGAGATTGACGGACACGCTCAGACGGACGGTAGTGAGCTACCGGATTAACCGTTTCAGGTCACCGAGCTGTCTAGCAAAAGGGCGGCAAAGAAGCTGGCAATACGCCTCATGTCTTTTTAAAAGCCTTGGGCGCTATATCCATATGAAATGGATCTAAGCCACGGGTGACGCGGGCCCTAAGGTGAACATGTACGAAGTTGTCGTCGGGTTTTGCCGAGGCGCTCGTCAGACAGGAAGTGAATCGCTCTGCCGTCATGGAAGCAATGCAGGCAGGCATCAGGAAATAACAATAAAGGCGGTCAAGCCATGTTCAAACAATCGAAAGTACGTCAAGCCGGTCTCATTCTTTTCGCCACCACGCTGTTGTTGATCTTGCCGAACCTGACCAAGGTGCTTGGCTAGAAAGCTCTTAAAATACGGCGCAACTATTTTATCGCCTCATGAAAATGTGAATGGCTCGCTACCCGGGCCGACGTGGGTGTGCCAACCTTTGCGGCACTCCCACGACATGGACGGCGATCTTTTGAAAACGCTTCTTCTGCTCGGGGCCTTGCTGCTCAGCACGCCCCTCTTCGCCGCACAGCTGGAACTGCAGCTGGGCGCGAACCAACGCACCTGGCAAACCGAGGAGCTGCTAAAGCACCCAAACGTCCAGACCATCACGATTGCCAACGACGTTTCCTACAAGCGTGAAATGACCTATCGCGCGGTGCCCTTGGCGGCATTGTTGACCGGCATCACGCCTGACGACCATCTGCAAGCCGTGGCGCTGGACGGGTTCGCTGCTGAGATGGCCGCCGGGCCGTTGCTCAATGACAAGGGTGCCAGGGCGTGGCTGGCGATTGAAGACCCGGCCAGGCCTTGGCCGGCGCTGTCCGAGGGCAAGCACAGTGCGGGGCCGTTTTATCTGGTCTGGACGGATCCGCAGGCCGGCAATATCAGCCCTGAACAGTGGCCATTCGAGGTGGCAAGCATCAAACAACTGGCACCTGTGGCCGAGCGCTTCCCTGCCCTGTTACCTGATCCCGCGTTGAAAGCGGACGACCCGGTGAACCAGGGGTTTGCGTTGTTTCAGAAAAATTGCCTGGCCTGTCATCGATTGAACGGCGCCGGGGATTCGCAGTTTGGTCCGGACCTGAACATTCCGTTTAACCCTACCGAGTATTTCGGGGCTGATTTCCTGAAGCGCTATATCCGCGATCCGCAGAGTCTGCGGCAGTGGCCGCAGGCGAAGATGCCGGGGTTTACGGAGCAGGTGCTGCCGGACGGGGATCTGGAGATGTTGGTGGGATATTTGAAGCACATGGCTGGGCGCAAGGTTAATCCGTGACATAGGGTTGCCTTGGCTGGCCTCTGTTCACTTAAGAAGAGTTTCAGGCGAGCACAATACTGTGGTGAGGGGATTTATCCCCTCGCCACAAAAGTATACGTGTCGCTTAAGTGAACAGCATTGCGCTCCCACAGGGATTTCGCGGTGTTGCAGGTTACTGCGATTGCACCGAGATAAACGGCATCGGCGTCGGCGATACAAACACCTTCGCGTGCATCTGTTCACTCCCGCCGCCCCGGCGCATTCCGCGTACCGGGCACGCGTCCAGATAATCCAGACCCACCGCCAGTTTCAAATGCCGTTCTGGCCGCGCCAGCTCATTGGTCACGTCGAAGCTGTACCAGGCGTCATCCAGCCAGGCTTCCGCCCAGGCGTGACTGGCCAGGTGCTCGCTGTTCTCGCTGTACAGATACCCCGACACATAACGCGCCGGAATGCCCAGGCTACGGGCACAGGCGAGGAAGGCGTGGGTGTGATCCTGGCAGACGCCAGAACGTCCGGCGAAGGCCTTGGCAGCGCTGGTGTCGACTTCAGTAGAACCCGGCGTGTACGTCATGTAGGCGTTCAAGCCATGCATCAGGTCGATCAACGCCGTGCGATCCCGACGCTTCTTGCACTCTTTGTCGGCGAACGCGCGCAAGGCTTCGTCAGGCTCGGTCAAACGCGTGAACCGCAGGAACGGCAGCGCCGATTGACTCTCGTGTTCGGCTTCCCGCAGCTCGTCGATATCGACCTGGCCACGGGCGCCAATGATGATCGCTTCATGGGGCTCGTCCATGGTCAGTACGTGCAGGATATTGCCGAACGGATCGAGTTGCGCACGCACCGGGCGCGGCAGGTCGAGTTGCCAGCTGAGCACGTGCTGCCGCTCGCTGTCGTGGGGTGTTAGCCGCAGGTACTGGATGCTCGCCCGCACCTGATCTTCGTAGTGATAGGTGGTTTCGTGGCTAATGGAAAGTCTCATGCAGCCTCCAGGTAAGAAGTGTGTATGGCGTTACCCAACTGGCGCACCAGCGGGATGAACTCGGTCAGCCAGGCGTGCAGGCCTTCGTCGAGAATTTCATTGATGCCGGTGTAGCGCAGGCGTGCATCCATTTCTGCGGCCAGGCGTTGCGCGGGACGGCCGTTGGCCCCGGGTAACTGGGCAAGAATCTGGTCGATTTCTTCCGTGCAGGCGCGCAGGGATCGTGGAACGTCCGCACGCAGCAACAGCAACTCGGCCACGTGCCGGGCACCGGGTGCATCACGGTAGATTTCGGTGTAGGCCTCGAAGGACGACAAGGCCCGTAACAATGCGCTCCACTGGTAATACGCGTGAGCCGTGCCGTCGCTCACGGCTTCAGCTTGATCACCGGCCATTTCGTATCGGGCGTCGAGCAGGCGCAGCGTGTTGTCCGCCCGTTCGATGAAGGTGCCCAAACGAATGAACCGAAAGGCATCGTTGCGCATGATCGTGCCGTAGGACGCGCCGCGAAACAGGTGGGAACGTTCCTTGATCCATTCACAGAAACGGCTCATGCCGTAGCGACTCAAGCCTTGATCGGCAATCCCGCGAATTTCCAGCCAGGTGGCGTTGATGTTTTCCCACATGTCCGCGGTGATTCGGCCACGCACCGCATGGGCACTGGCCCGCGCCGCGCCCAGGCAGCTGTAGATGCTCGCCGGGTTGGCAGCGTCCAGGGCGAAGAAATGCAGCAAGCGTTCGGCATGCAGATCGCCGTGGCGCTCGAGGTAATCGTCCAGGGTGCCGGTGATCAGCAGCGGCATCGCGAGTTCGTGCAACCCGTCACCGCGGCCATCCTGTGGCATCAGTGACAGGGAGTAACTGATGTCGAGCATCCGTGCGAGGTTCTCCGCCCGCTCCAGGTAACGCGACATCCAATACAGATCCGAGGCAGTTCTACTTAACATGGCAAGCTTCCTTCAATCCTCGACTACCCAGGTGTCCTTGGTTCCGCCGCCCTGGGAGGAATTCACCACCAAAGAGCCTTCGCGCAGGGCGACACGGGTCAAACCACCGGGCACGACCCGGGTTTCCCGGCCAGACAATACAAACGGACGCAAGTCGATGTGGCGTGGAGCAATGCCGTTTTCAACAAAGGTCGGACAGGTCGACAGCGACAAGGTCGGCTGCGCGATGTACGCGTGGGGCTTGGCCTTGATGCGTGCGCGGAACGACTCGATTTCCGCCGCGGTCGCCGCTGGCCCGACCAACATTCCGTAGCCACCGGACCCCTGGGTTTCCTTGACCACCAGATCTGGAAGATTGGCCAGCACGTGGGAAAGTTCAGAAGGATTACGGCACTGGAACGTCGGCACATTCTTCAGGATCGGCTCTTCATCCAGGTAAAAGCGGATCATGTCGGTGACAAAGGGATACACCGACTTGTCGTCCGCCACCCCGGTGCCGATGGCATTTGCCAGCACCACGTTGCCCGAGCGGTAGGACGACAGCAGCCCCGGCACGCCGAGCATCGAGTCCGGGTTGAACGCCAGCGGATCGAGAAAGGCATCGTCGAGACGACGGTAAATCACGTCGACGGCTTTTGGTCCGTCGGTGGTGCGCATGAACACCTTGTCGTCCCGCACGAACAGGTCCGCACCTTCCACCAGCTCAACGCCCATTTCCCGCGCCAGAAACGCATGCTCGAAAAATGCACTGTTGAAGCGCCCCGGCGTCAGCACCACCACGCTCGGGTTATCGATCGGGCTGGAGCTTTTCAGCGTGTCGAGCAGCAGGTTGGGATAGTGGTCGATGGGTGCAATGCGCTGGGCCGAAAACAGTTCGGGGAACAGCCGCATCATCATCTTGCGGTCTTCGAGCATGTAGCTGACGCCGCTCGGCGTTCGAAGATTGTCTTCGAGCACGTAATAGGTGCCGTCGCCGTCACGTACCAGATCGACACCGGAGATGTGGCTATAGATATCCCGGTGCAGATCAAGCCCTTGCATCGCCAACTGGTACTGCTCGTTGGCCAGCACCTGCTCGGCCGGAATGATGCCGGCCTTGATGATGCGCTGCTCGTGGTAAAGGTCGGCGAGGAACATGTTCAACGCCTTGACCCGCTGGATACAGCCGCGCTCAACGACGCGCCACTCGCTGGCGGGAATGCTGCGCGGGATGGTGTCGAAAGGAATCAGACGCTCCGTGCCCTGCTCGTCACCGTAGAGCGTGAAGGTAATTCCGGCGCGGTGAAACAACAGATCGGCCTCGCGTCGACGTTGCGCCAGAAGCTCGTCAGGCGTCTCGGCAAGCCAGCGGGCAAACTCCCGATAATGCGGGCGGACCTGGCCGCCGGCATCGTACATTTCATCAAAATAGGTGCGGATCATGCCGTACTCCTTGTCACCCGGACATCTAGGCATCGCAAGGCCCGTGCCATCGGCATAAACGCTTTGATATCAATCGGTTGGATAAACGCCTCAGCCATACCGCACCAATCCTGTGCAGCAAATGCCCCAACCTGATCGCCCCCGCTCCATTGCGAAGCAATGCTGTCGCTATCACCAGCATAGTCAGAGTTGATTTCACTGCTTGGCTGAGGCCGCGGATAATTGGCGCATTCGCTGGAAAAGCTCACCGAACTTCCCTTTTAGCCGCCTGTTTTGGGCGGCTTTTTTTTGCCTTTTGAAATGTTATGAATCAAAGACAAGAGCAAAAGATGTTTATCAAGCGCAAACGAAAACGGCCAACCCGAAGGTCAGCCGTTGCTGAGTAATGTTGCTGTTCATAGTGTTATGCGAGTAGCCCTCGTACCTCCTGCTTCACGCCCCATCCTTCGATGATGCCGCCCAGAGGCTCAACCACCGCCTCGAAACCCTGCTCGAAATCGCCAATGTCATCGTAGGTGGCGTACATGACCTTGCTCAGTTCCAGCGCCCAGGCGCCGTCGTCGCGCACGCTGATTTGCGCATTCAAGGATTCACCACGGTAGTGACCTGCTGCTCTGCGAGCCCGCTCCTCGTCGGGAAAAATGGCGTAGAACTCGATGGGATGGAATTTTGAAAAGTCGAAACCGCCTTCTTTCATGCGGCGCAGCACGCTGCTGCTGATGTCTTCTTGATAGGCTGTGCTCATGAAACGTCCTCCTGAATCCGATGGATAGACTTTCCGTACTCCCGACGCCCTCAGCCGATTGGTGAGGGCGATACGACAACCAGGTTGCCGATGGGAACAAGCATGTAGCTGACAAGACCAGACCTTAGCGATCCAATCGCTGATCTCGCTTGCAGAGTAGCCCTTTGACCGAGCAGCTGCCAAGGCCTGTTATCAATGTGACAGGAGTTGTATCAGACGGGAGTAATGCCGAGGATTTGTATGCTGTTCTGGGTTTTGAGACTTTTGACGCTTGCATCATCGGTTCGCCCTTCCAGATCGTTCAGATCCAGTTCGGCAGCGACCGGCAGGAGACGGGCCTTGATGAGTTTGGCGGCGTGCTCGTTGTCCGGGCACTCGTCGCACTCAAAGACTTCGTCGACTGTTTCACCGTGATCATCCACGAAAGTGATTTTCCACTTTTGCATCACTGCCTCCTCGATAAAACCCGCAAGTGGGCTTACATGTATCTGGACTTTTACGCTGAGTGATCGTTCAAACGGATGCGCGCTGACATGAAAAAATAGAACGTGTGGGAGCGAGCCTGCTCGCGATGACGGCGGCATATTCAGCAAGCATGTGACAGACAGACCGCATCGCGATGCAGGCTCATTCCTACAGAGAAAAGTGTCGGATTTGCATGTTCGATCAGATCCGCACATTACCCCGTGGTCCGGCGATGGCCCAGATAATCAGGCCCAGAACCGGCAGCAGCAGAATCAGCAGCACCCAGACGATTTTCATGCCGGTTGATGCGCCACTTTTCAGTACGTTGATGATGGCCCAGATGTCCAGGGCGAGAATAATCAGGCCAATCAGACCGTTGAACGTGGAACCCATGGTGACGCTCCCTAAGAGTGGTTTGCCCTCTTAGGATAGCCGGCCCTCACAAGGGTTCCGTTTTATTAGCCGTTTGCTGGCTTAAACGTGGATGGCGACTTTGAGCGCTTCCAGGGATGGCGCGGCGGCAATGCCGATTTTCGCGCACAGCTCAAGCACGCGCGGTACATCGTTGCCGAACACGAGCACCACTTGCAGCTCGTCATCGAGCAGCTGGCTGAAGTTCATCAGCACATAGCCGCCATTCTCTTTGTTCATGCTGCCCATCTGTACCTGAATGCGATTAAGCGCGGTCAGGTCCTCGGTTTTGGCCAGCTGCTTGGGCTTGATGTTGAAGTCGACACCCGGGCCGAACGAGGCGACGATCTGGGCGAACAGATCCATGTAGGTGTCCGCCTGGAACAACACTGTCTCCGGCAGACTGCCCACCACCACCCATTCGCCCAACGGGATCGGGAAGGTGTCATCGTAGTTGATGTCCGGATTGGCCGTCAGAAATGCCTCTGGATCGGCGTAGGCCTGGGCCGCTTCGTCTGCCACCTTGAGGATTTCGTCATCGCTCATGCACCCGGAGCTGATTTTAGTGATGAGTTCGACGAGGGCGGCTTTCATGGGATGGAATCCTGTAGCGAGGGAATTTTGAAGGCGCGAAGGATAGCGCATAACGCCCGGCAATTCCCGTACACCGCCTCGCAGGGAACCTTGACGCACATCAAGATTCGTCGGCCTCAGTAGCGGCACAATAATGGCACCTTGCCGAAACTGTTTCCGCTATCAGAGAAGACCTCCATGGGTGCCTGGCTTAGCAATATCTCGTTGAAGTACAAATTCTGGGCGGTCAACGCCGTCGCCTTCGTCACCACCCTGTTGCTGGTGTTGTACGCCGTACAGCTCGAACAACAGGCGCGCAGTCACGCCGCCCAGGCGTCAGTCCAGGCCCAGGCACGATTGCTCAATGCCTGGCCTGCCGGGCAACCGCTGCCCAAGGTCGATAACCTGCTGACGTTCAGGCGTGGCGAAGCGCCGATGCTGGAGGGTCAACCGATACAGGCGCTGGCCAGTGCCAATGGCTGGGTCGAATTGAATTCGATGCCGGTGTTTGGCGATAACCCGCTGATGGGCGCCGACGTCTTCACCCGGACCGATGGCCAGTCCGTGGCGCTGGTTGCGTATGGCCCGAGCCTGACCCAGGTATTCGGCGAACGGTTCGCCAACTATGCGGTGGCGGTGTTTATCCTGATGCTGGCCATGCTGGGCGCCTCACAGTTGTTGATCCGCTTCCTGCTCAGCCAACTCAATACGTTGAAAGACGTGATGCTGCATGTTGAAAAAACCGGCGACCTGTCCGCGCGTGTCCCACTGGCTTGCACCGATGAAGTCGGGCAGATGGCCAGCGCGTTCAACGCGATGCAGGCCGGTTATCAGCGCGTGGTCACCACCGTTGCCAGCACTGCGCGGCACCTGGATGACGGCGCAGCGCGTCTGGCGTCGAGCATGGACGAGGTGCGTCACGGCATGCTCGGCCAGCAAAGTGAAACCGATCAGGCCGCCACTGCAATCAACGAGATGACCGCCACTGTTTATCACATCGCCCAGCACGCTGGCGCAACCCGCGACCTCTCGCAAACCGCTGACACCCTGGCCGGCAGCGGTCAGGCCGTGGTCAGTCGTGTGCAGCTATCGATTGCCGGGTTGTCTTCAGGGGTGCAGCAAACCGCCGGGATGATTCAGCGCCTGGCCGAGGACAGTCAGAAGATCAACGGCGTGGTCGGGGTGATTCACAGCATCGCCGAGCAGACCAACCTGTTGGCACTGAACGCCGCCATTGAAGCAGCTCGTGCCGGTGAAATGGGCCGCGGTTTTGCGGTGGTCGCGGACGAAGTGCGCAACCTGGCCAAACGTGTGCAGTCTTCGACAGACGAGATCACGATCATGGTCTCGGCGCTACAAGCCGGAACCCGCGACGCTGTGGATTTCATGCAGGACAGTTCGCTCAAGGCTGACGAATGCGTGCAACAAGCGCTGGAGGCCGGCGTGGCACTGGCGCAAATCACCAGCGCCGTGGCGCAGATGCGCGAAAGCAATACGCAGATCGCGGTGGCGGCCGAGCAGCAGAGCCAGGTGGCGGAGGAAATGAACCGGGCGGTGGTGAGTATCCGGGACGTGACCGAGAACACCGTGGCGCAGACCGTCAATTCGGCGACTACCAGCAATGAATTGGCGGCGCTGGCAGGGGAATTGAGTAAGGCGATAGGGCAGCTCAAGCTGTAAGGGCCCCTCGCAAGCCAGCTCCCAAAGTTTGTTTTGTGTCGACTGTCCTTTTCGGGAACACCACGAACCTGTAGGAGTGAGCCTGCTCGCGATGGCGGAGGGTCAGGCAAAGATGTTGTCGACTGACAGGACGCCATCGCGAGCAGGCTCACTCCTACAGTTTGTTTTGTGTTGACGGGCGCGATCAGCATCAACCCTTTGCCCATGATCGCTATCACATCGATAGCCAACCTCGATTCGCCGCCCCTCCCCGCCGGGCCTATTCTTCAATCATGTGTTCAACACGGATTGAGGAGAAACATCATGGGTAAACGTCATCCCAACCTTCCCGCCTGGCAATGGCGTGCGTACCCGAGCAATCACCAGCACCCGACCAATCTGGTGCTGCACCTGATTGCCGTGCCGCTGTTTATCGTGGCGTTTCTGCTGATTGTTACCGGAGTGTTCGGCCTGAACCTGGTGAACATCGCCATTGGTGTCATCGGCCTGCTGGCAGCACTGGCCCTTCAGCGCCATGGCCACAGGCTCGAAGAGCAAGCCGCTGAACCGTTCAGTGATCGCAAAGATGCGCTGTCGCGTTTGTTTGTCGAGCAGTTTGTGACCTTCCCGAGGTTTTTCCTCAGTGGCGGCTGGTGGCGCGCCTGGCGTGAGCGCCACCGCCGCCATTGATCAGGCGAAAATCGTCACGGTTTGCCGACTCATCGCAATCAACTGCCCATCCGCGCTCCACAGCTTCGCGGCTGCATGACCGTAGCCGTCAGCGGCGTATTCGATGTCGACGAGGTACTTGCACCAGTCCAGCGTGCTCAGTTCAAGGATCGGCTGGACGAATTCGATGGTCCAGGTCAGCGTGCTGCCCATCGCCGGTTTTTTCAGGTGCGGCAACAACGCCGGCGGCCAGGCATCGACCAGCGCCAGGATATGCGACTCGCTGACAGGCTCTTCTTTCACGTCCCCGCGCAACCGCACCCAACCGCCCATTTCCCGCGACGTGTTGCCGGTGAACGGCAGGCCACCGACGCTCCAGCGCATCGCCAGATGGCGCATGAATTCCGGGGTGATGCCCTTGATGTACGGTAACTCCTGGCAGTCGTCCCAGTGCTTCATTTCCGGCGCGGGTTCGGCGGCTACCGACACTTCGGACGGGCGTGACGCACCGAAGCTGCCCTGGATCAGCGTCACGACCTGCCCCTTCTGCATGGCCCGGCCCAGCACCTGACTGACGGCCTTGCCTTCGCGCAAGACATCCACTTCAAAACTGACTGGCACGTCCGGCTCGACCGGCCCGACAAAGGTGATTGCCAGCGATCGTACCGGGCGATCGGCCGGCACTTTGGCGCGCATGGCTTCATATTGCAGCGCGGCGACAAGGCCACCGAAACTGGCGCGCCCTTGAGCCCATTCAGCCGGAATAGACAGCTCCAGCGGCTGGCTGCGGACGGCGTCGAGCAGATCGGAAAAACGCATGAAGACCTCGGAGCAGAAAAAAGTATGGAGGAATGTTAACCAGCCAGAGAGGGCGATACAGCGCTTATACCGGCCAAAAGCACTGACAGATGAGCCTTGGATGCAGCTCGAGCGCAGACCTGCCGAATTCTCGGGCCTCGTCGGACGATCCTGTGCACGCGGTTCCTGCACGGGACCGCGTTTATTCAAAGAAAAGTTCGTACGCAGACCGAGCGTTCGGCAGCCACAGGAAACCGCGTGGTTTCAGGATTTGAAGCAGGCAGCGCTGAGTTTGTCGAGAACCCGATCGGCGCGACGTTCAGCCTCGGCCATGGTTTTGTGCCAGGTCGCGACGCACGGTTGCAGATCTGCTTCTTCTTCGGCACGGGCCAGCCATTGCCAGCAATCGTGCCAATCGCCCAAGGCCCCTTGCGCCGATTTCAGACGCGGCATCGCCGCTTTCGGCAGACGATCCAGCTCGGGATAGGATTCGATACCGTAGCGCACGCGCTTGATCAGCAAGCGCAACCGATGACGGTCGTGGGCTGGATCGTGCAGCGCTTCATCGAGTTTTTTCCACTGTTTGGCCAGGCGTTTTTCAACGCGCTTGCGCAATCCCTTGAGCAAACCCTGGCGCTGGGAGGCCCGAAGAAAGCGCGAAAACGCATCGATGATCATCAGCAGCTGCGCAAGCTCGGGACTCGCGGCCACGGCGGGATAGGCTTCGGCCATCTGCGCCATGCGCCGTTGCGCCGCTTCCGGTTGATCATGCTCAAGCAGATAGGCCGCCAGCACTTCCCGATCACGTAGCGGTGTGGTCAGGTCGCCCACCCCGGACGCTGCCACTTCCAGCTGTTCGACACCCGGCAATCCGCGCAGCGGTCGCAATAAACTGCGCAAACGGCGCACCGTGGTGCGCAGGTCATGTAACGCTTCCGGGTCCGTTCGGGCATTCAAGCGCGCCTGACAAGCCATCAGACGGATTTCAATGCCCAGTACCTGAGCCACTAACCGATCAACCAACGCAGACATCGCTTTCTCCCTGATTCGAATGGCCCTCGATCATCACATCATGCCTTAACGCCCGGCGCGTGACTCACGAATGTAGAAGCGCGCTTTCTCGGCCTTTTTGGTGCAGCCTTCGTACGCCTCGAACTGCTGCTGGGTCTTGGCGCCCGTCAGCAGAGACAGCGCCTTGGAGTAACTGACCGTGCCGGCGAAACCCTCAGCCTTGGCCAGGTCCAGCTCATGCCACGCCGCATCGATACCGCTGCCGCAGCTTTCACGGTACGCGGTTTTGCCGGCACAACCGGCGAGCGCCAAGGCAATCATAGGTACACAGATCCAGGCTTTCATCACTCACACCTCAAAGATAGGTAAACAGTCGTGCAGGTAAGACGGTCTGGCGCAGGAAAAGTGCCTTGGCCCCACTGCTGAAACTACAGCGCTGGCGAGGATACTCATCTGGCGCCACGGGGTGTCGAAAAAACGACGTCTTCACCCTCTCGAGCGACCTTGGCGATTGTAGCCTGCCCCCCGTTGGGTGCATTGTTAAACCTTGTCAGACGAGGGCGATTCATGAAAAAGCGTGTCGCACTGGTACTGGGCTCAGGTGGCGCCCGGGGCTATGCCCATATCGGTGTCATTGAAGAGATCGAAAGACGTGGTTATGACATCGCGTGCATCGCTGGTTGCTCCATGGGGGCAGTGGTTGGCGGGATCTACGCGGCGGGAAAACTCAACGATTATCGCGACTGGATCGAGAGCCTGGATTACCTCGACGTATTGCGGCTGGTGGACGTCAGTTTCCGCCTGGGTGCAATTCGTGGCGAAAAGGTGTTCGGGCAGATCCGCAAGATCGTCGGCGAGATCAATATTGAAGACCTGCGCATTCCGTACACGGCCGTGGCCACCGACCTGACCAACCAGCAGGAAATCTGGTTCCAGGAAGGTTGCCTGCATCAGGCGATGCGGGCGTCAGCGGCGATTCCCAGCCTGTTCACGCCGGTCATGCAGGGCAATCGCATGCTGGTGGACGGTGGCATTCTCAACCCCCTGCCGATCGTGCCCGTGGTGTCGAGCCATTGTGACCTGATCATCGCGGTCAACCTCAACTCCACCAACCAGCGTCACTACCAACTGCCTGTGATCCAGCGGCCGGCAGCGTTCAAAAGCCGTTTCGACAGCTTGATCAATTCCCTGGGCTCGAAGCTGCCGTTCCGCCGTAAGCAGGCGGAGCAATTGCTCGCGCTGGAACAGGAAGCGCTGAAAGCGCAAGGGGCAGATATCAATCCGTGGATCGAGTCCGCCGAGCCCGAAGCGCAGCAACCGGCAGCGGCACCGGAATCCACGGGCGCGCCGAAGTCTGCCACGGGCTCGTTCATCATCGATAACGTGGGGCCGGCGTCCCTGCTGGATTTGATCAACCAGAGTTTCGAAGTGATGCAGACGTCTCTGGCGCAGTACAAGATTGCCGGCTACCCGCCGGATATCCTGATCAACGTGCCGAAGCGGGTGTGCCGGTTTTTCGAGTTCTACAAGGCGCCGGAATTGATCGCCCTGGGGCGGGAGATTGCTCGGGATACGATGGATCGGTATGAGGCTGAGCAGTCGCGGGATTCTTGACGTATTGGGGTGAGATTTGAGGGCCTCATCGCGGGCAAGCCCGGCTCCCACAGGTTTTGCGATTATCACAATAGTTGTGAACGATGCTAATCCTTTGGGAGCCGGGCTTGCCCGCGATGGGGACCGATCAATCACTGCAAAATCTAAAGGCTATCTTCACTCAACAACCGATACCCCACCCCCGCCTCGGTCACAATAAACCGTGGCTGTGTCGGATCATCCGCCAGCTTCTGCCGCAAATGCCCGACGACAATGCGCAGGTAGTGACTGTCTTCGGTATGCGTCGGCCCCCAGATATCCTTCAACAATTGCTGCTGGGTAATGACCCGCCCGGGATGCCGTGCCAGCTGTGCGAGCACCGCGTATTCCTTGCGGGTCAAGGCGACTTCGACGCCATCGAGCAACACCCGGCGATACGCCAGGTCCACGGTCAACGGCCCAAAGGTCAATGCCGCTTGCTGTGCTTCACCCGCCGGCGCCTGACGCAGCAACGCACGCACCCGCGCCAGAAACTCCTGGATGCCGAAAGGCTTGGTCACGTAATCATTCGCACCACCGTCCAGCGCTTCGACTTTCTGCCCTTCGCTGGCGCGCACCGACAGCACCAGCACCGGCACCGCCGACCACTCGCGAAACTCGCGCAACACCTGCTGACCGTCCATGTCCGGCAGGCCAAGGTCGAGCACCAGCAAGTCCGGTTTGTTCAATGCAGCCTGCGCCAATCCTTCAGTACCGGTACCGGCTTCCAGCACTTTGTAGCCCTGGGACACGAGACTGATGCGCAGGAATTTGCGGATCTGCGGTTCGTCGTCGATGACCAAAATGGTCGCGGTCTGGCTCATGGTTTCTGATCGCAGCTGGGGAATGTGCAAAGGGTATCAGGCTTCATCTTCAGCGCTCAGCTTCAAATGAAGGCTGTTCTTGCAGAGGCAAGTGCAAGGTGATGCAGGTGCCGCGCCCGTCTATCCCGTCGGCGACACTGATGCGCCCACCGTGGGCACCGACCATCCCCTGACAAATCGCCAATCCCAGACCGGTGCCCTGCCCGCCCCGATCACCCCGTGCGGCGGTGTAGAACATGTCGAAAATCTTCGCTCGCTCCTCTTCCGGAATACCGGGCCCTTCATCGCTGACCGAGAAAAACAATTCACTGTCGTCGGCACCGGCACGCAGCAACAGTCGCCCGTGAGCCGGCGAAAAACGCGCGGCATTTTCCAGCACATTGACCAGCGCCTGTTCGATCAGCGCGGCGTGGACAAACAACAGCGGCAATTGCGCCGGCACTTCGGTGCTCACCTGCAACGGCGCGAGCACGGCGCGCAGGCGGTTCAGCGAACTGCCGACGATGTCCGCCGGCGACACCCAATCCCGCGCCAGCTTCAGCGCGCCGTGGCCGAGACGCGTCATGTCGAGCAGGTTCTGAATGTAGCGATCCAGACGCTCGGCTTCATCGCGCGTGCCTTCGAGGAGTTCGCGACGATCCTCCAGCGGGATGGCTTCACCTAACGCCAACAAGCTGTCGATGCTGCCACGCATAGACGTCAGCGGTGTGCGCAAGTCGTGGGACACCGACGCCAGCAGGGCGCTGCGCAGTTGCTCGGTTTCGCCGTGCAGGCGTGCTGCTTCCAGGTCCTCAGCCAGTTGCGCACGGGCCAGTGCCTGGGCCAGCGGCTGGCTCAACGCGGTGAGCAAACGCCGACGCTGGCCGCTCAAGGTCTGACCCTCTTTGGCGCAGACGCCGAGCAACGCCAGCGGACCGTCTTCCACCGACAGCGGCCACCACCACCAGCGCCCGAACGGCAATGTCCCGGTCCCCGCGCCTGCCGGTTGATCGTGCTGCCAGGCCCAATCAGCCGCCGCGCGTTCGGCCTCGGAGAAGGTCAACGGGCCACCGGTTTCAACCTTCCAGCCGCCCTGCCCGTCCTGATTCAGCAGGCACAGTTGAACATCGCTCCAGCCATTGAGGTGCTGCGCCGCCGCGCTGACCACCGCCTGCCGATCGGTCGCGGCCGTCAATTTGCGCGACAGGTCGAGCAGTTCGCTGGTCTCTTCCTGCGTGTCCCGCAGTGCCTGTAGCTGTCGCCGTTGGCGCGCGGCGAGATTGCCCGTGAGCGCAGCCATCAGCAGAAAGAACAGCAAGGTCAGCACGTCTTCTTCGCGCTGGATGCTGAAGGAAAAATTGGGCGGGATGAACAGGAAGTCATAGGTCAGAAATGACATGGCCGCGCAGGCCAGCGCCGGTCCGAGGCTGCTGCGCACCGCCACCAGCAACACCGCCGCGAGGAACACCAGCGAGATGTTCGGCAGCGGCAACACGCTTGCCACGCCCCAGGCCAGCGCACTGGCGAGCAACGTCGCCACCAGCGCCAATGCGTAATCAAACCACACCAGCGCCTGCGGCGATCGCTGGCGTGGTGCGTGCAGTTCGTGATCGCTGTCGAGGACGTTGATTTCCAATCCACGGGCATCGCGCAACAGACGCGAAGCCAGGCCGCCGCCGAACAAACGTCGACGCAAACGTTGCCGGGATTGACCGACCAGTACCAGGCTGGCGCGACGCTCGGCAGCATGCTGGATCAGGGTTTTCGCGACTTCGCCGGCGCGCAGCAGCACCACCTCTCCGCCCAGGCGTTCGGCCAGTTGCTGGGCACTTTGCAGGCGCAGGCGTGACTGCTCGTCGCGCACGCTGCCGTTGTCCACATGCACCAGGCTCCACGGCAGATGCCGCCGCTGAGCGACCCGACTGGCGTGACGCACCAGGCGCTCGGCCTGTTGATCACCGTCGACGCCCACCAGCAAACGCCCGCGCACCGCGGGCGCTGCCTGGCCAAGCTGGCGGTAGCCCTGGGCCAGATCATCGTCGACCTGGGCGGCGGCAGTTTGCATCGCCAGCTCACGCAGGGCGGTGAGGTTGGTCTGGGTGAAGAAGGCATCGATGGCGGCGCGGGCCTGTTCCGGCACGTAGACCTTGCCGTCGCGCAGACGCTCCAGTAGCTCGCGGGGCGGCAGGTCGATCAGCAGCAGTTCGTAGGCTTCCTGCAGCACCCAGTCCGGAAGCGTTTCGCGAACCTGCACGCCCGTGATGCCACGCACTTGATCGTTGAGGCTTTCCAGGTGCTGGACGTTGACCGTGGTGAACACATCGATGCCGGCGGCGAGCAGTTCCTGAATGTCCTGCCAACGTTTCGCGTGGCGACTGCCGGGGGCGTTGCTGTGGGCCAGTTCGTCAACCAGCACCAGTTTCGGCTTGGCCGCAAGCAAGCCGTCGAGGTCCATTTCTTCGAGCATGACGCCCCGGTATTCCGAGCGCACCAACGGCTGTTGAGGCAGACCACCGAGTAGCGCTTCGGTCTCGGCCCGACCGTGGGTTTCAACCACGCCAGCGATGACTTTCACGCCCTGGCGCAACTGGGTGTGCGCCGCTTGCAGCATGGCGTAGGTCTTGCCGACACCGGGTGCGGCGCCGAGGAATACTTTGAGCCGGCCACGGCCATCGCGGGGTAAATCGGCTAACAGTGCGTCGGCTCGGCCGGAGTCGCTCATGCTTTCATTTCTCTTTTTTCAGGTAAGGACGTGGTGTTTGTTCAGCCGTCATCGCGAGCAGGCTCACTCCTACATTGGATCTTCAGTGCACATGAATCCTATGTGACAGAGGATCCTTTGTCCGCCGCAGATCCAATGTAGGAGCGACCTGCTCGCGATTGGCGGCACCACCGATCTACAGGTTCTCAAGCGCCATGTTCAGCGCCAATACATTCACCACCGGCGGCCCCACCAAGGGCTGCTCGATGTTTGCATTCATCAACTGCTCAAGCGTAGACACCGGCAGATTCCGCGCCGCCGCAACACGCGCCAGTTGATAGCTAATCGCTGCCGGTGGCAAGTGCGGGTCGAGGCCGCTGCCAGAAGTAGTGAGCAGTGCCAGAGGCACCGGTCCCTGCCCTGGCACCAGCAGCTTGCTGGCGTCGTCGATCACCCGAGTGGCCAGGGCCGGATTGCTCGGCGAGAGGTTGCTGGCGCTGCTCGAAATTGTGGCGAAGGCACCCGCGGATGGACGTGGATGGAACCAGCTGTCACCGGTGAAATCCTGGGCGATCAGCGAAGAGCCACGGACCTTGCCGGCCTCGTCGCGTACGAGGCTGCCGTTGGCCTGGTCAGGGAAAGCCACCTGGGCCACACCGGTGACAACCAATGGGTAGGCGACGCCGGTGATCAGGGTCATGAGGACCAATAGGCTCAGGGCCGGACGTATCATTGTGGACATTTCAAAATCCTCGAAATAGAAAAACATTTATCAGGGACACACATCACCTGTGGCGAGGGGATTTATCCCCGTTGGGCTGCGCAGCAGCCCCAAAAAGCTTTGACCTCGTTTCTTCCAACTCGCCGCATTCAATGGGTTTGGGGCTGCTGCGCAGCCCGACGGGGATAAATCCCCTCGCCACAAAAACACCACCGCACCGCCGTACCGGTCAAACCAGATGCAACGCCGTGAGCAGCATGTCGATCGCCTTGATCCCCACGAACGGCACCAGTAACCCGCCCAAGCCATAGATCAACAGGTTGCGTCGCAACAGCGCCGCCGCACTCGCCGCTTGCACCCGCACGCCGCGCAACGCCAGCGGGATCAACACCACAATGATCAAGGCGTTGAACACAATCGCCGACAGAATCGCGCTCTGCGGGCTGGTCAGGTGCATGACGTTCAGCACGCCTAGTTGCGGGTAGATCGAGGCGAACAACGCCGGCAAGATCGCGAAGTATTTGGCCACGTCGTTGGCGATGGAAAACGTTGTCAGCGCGCCGCGCGTCACCAGCAGTTCCTTGCCGATTTGCACCACGTCCAGCAGCTTGGTCGGGTCGCTGTCGAGGTCGACCATGTTCGCCGCTTCCCGAGCCGCTTGAGTCCCGTCGTTCATCGCCATGCCGACATCCGCCTGGGCCAGCGCGGGCGCATCGTTGGCGCCGTCGCCGCACATCGCGACCAGTCGACCGTCGTTTTGCTCGTGGCGAATGCGCGCCAGTTTTTTCTCCGGCGTCGCCTCGGCCAGCACGTCGTCGACGCCCGCCTCGGCCGCAATCGCCGCAGCGGTCAACGGGTTGTCGCCGGTGACCATGACGGTGCGAATCCCCAGTTTGCGCAGCTCGGCAAAACGCTCACGAATACCGGGCTTGACCACGTCCTTGAGGTGTATCGCACCGAGCAATTTTCCGTCGGCGCACACCAGCAACGGCGTGCCGCCACTCTGGGCAATCTTGTCGATTTCCCGGGACAGCGCCGGCGCAAGATCAGCGCGTTTCAGGCCGACAAACGCCAGCAACGAATCCACTGCACCTTTGCGATACACGCGGCCCTGATAGTCGACACCGGACAGGCGTGTCTCGGCGCTGAAGGGCACCGCCGTCAGGGTTTCAGCGGATGGCTCTGGTTGCGGATGCAGGCCGCGCAGGTACTCGACGATGGACTTGCCTTCCGCCGTGTCGTCCGCCAGGGTGGCGAACAACGCGCCCTCCGCCAGCTCCTTGCTGCTCACCCCTGGCGCCGCATACACAGCGGTGCAGCGACGGTTGCCGAAGGTGATGGTGCCGGTCTTGTCCAGCAGCAAAACATGTACATCCCCCGCCGCTTCCACGGCGCGACCTGACTTGGCAATCACGTTCAGGCGCACCAGTCGGTCCATGCCGGCGATACCGATGGCGGACAACAGACCGCCAATGGTGGTCGGAATCAGCGTGACCAACAACGCCACCAGGAACACCAGCGGCAGGCTGCCATTGGCGAAGTGGGCAAACGGTTGCAGGGTAACGACCACCAGCAGGAAGATCAGCGTCAGGCCGATCAACAAGATGTCGAGCGCCACTTCGTTCGGGGTTTTCTGGCGTTTGGCGCCTTCGACCAAGGCGATCATGCGGTCCAGCGTCGACTCACCGGGGTTGGCGGTGATCCGCACCAGCAGCCAGTCCGATACCAGGCGTGTGTTGCCGGTCACTGCCGAACGGTCGCCGCCGGACTCTCGAATCACAGGTGCGGATTCACCGGTAATCGCTGCTTCGTTGACCGCCGCAATGCCTTCGATGACTTCGCCGTCGCCGGGGATCATTTCCCCCGCTTCGACGCGCACCACGTCGTCCTTGCGCAGGCTGGTGGCGGGCACGATCTGGAAGGTGCCATTGGCGGTCTTGCGTCGAGCGCTCAATCCTTCGCTGCCGGCTTTGAGGCTGTCAGCGCGGGCCTTGCCGCGTCCTTCAGCCAAGGCTTCGGCGAAGTTGGCGAACAGCACGGTAAACCACAGCCACAACGCGATTTGCGCCGCGACGAAAGTGGGGACTGCCGCATCTGGAATGAAGCACAAAACGGTGGTCAGGATCGCGGTCAGTTCAACGACCAGCATCACTGGCGCACGCTGCAGCTGGCGTGGGTCAAGCTTGACGAACGCTTGCACCAGCGCCGGGCGCCAGAGGGCCGAGATCGCGGTTTTCGGTTGTTCCGGCGCCTTGGCGGCGGCCGGTTTGATTGCGGGCATATTCATCATCAGCTCCTTAAAAGAACCAGGCTCAGAAGCCCATGCTCAGGTGTTCGGCAATCGGACCCAGCGCCAGGGTTGGCAGGAACGTCAGGCCGCCCACCAGCAAAATGGTCACCGTCAGCAAAGTCACGAACAGCGGGCCATGGGTCGGAAAACTGTTCTGGCCGATCGGGGCGGATTTCTTCATCGCCAGGCTGCCAGCCAACGCCAGCACCGGTAGGATGTAGCCGAAACGGCCGATCAACATGCCCAGGCCAAGCATCAGGTTGTGGAACGCAGTGTTGGCACCGAAGCCGGCAAATGCAGAGCCGTTGTTGGCACTGGCCGAGGTGTAGGCGTACAGCAACTGGCTGAATCCGTGAGCGCCAGGGTTACTCACCGCAGCGACCGGACCCGGCAGACTCGCCGCGATAGCACCCAGCACCAGCACACCCACCGGCATTACCAGCAAGGTCACCACCAGTAACTGGACTTCCCGGGCCGCCAGTTTCTTGCCGAGGTATTCCGGCGTGCGACCGATCATCAGGCCAGCGAGAAACACCGCGATCAGTACGTTGAGCAACATGCCGTAGAGCCCGGCGCCGACGCCGCCGAAGATCACTTCGCCGACCATCATATTGACCATCGCGACCATGCCGCTCAGCGGGTTGAGGCTGTCGTGCATGCCATTGACCGAGCCGTTGGATGCAGCCGTCGTGGTCACCGACCAGAGCACCGTAGCGGTGGTACCAAAGCGTGCTTCCTTGCCTTCCAGCGGCGCAGTCTGTTCGACGGCGACGTTGTTCAGGGTCGGATTGGGTTGGTACTCAGCCCACAACGAGGTCGCGCCACCGATCAAAAACAGCGCCAGCATGCAGGCGATGATTGCGCGGCTCTGACGCAGGTCTTTTACGTAATGGCCGAAGGTGAACACCAGCGCGACCGGAATCAGGATGATCGACGACACCTCGAACAGGTTGCTCCACGCCGTCGGGTTCTCGAACGGGTGCGCCGAGTTGACCCCGAAGAAGCCACCGCCATTGGTGCCCAGTTGCTTGATCGCAATCTGGCTTGCAGCCGGACCGAGCGGAATCACCTGGTCGACACCTTGCATCGTCACGGCATTCACGTAGTGAGCGAAGGTTTGCGGCACGCCCTGCCAGACCAGAAACAGCGCCAGCAGCAGGCACAGCGGCAGCAAGCCGTAGAGGGTGGCACGGGTCATGTCGACCCAGAAGTTGCCCAGGGTTTGAGCCGACTTGCGACCGATACCGCGACACAACGCAACCAGCACAGCGAGACCGGTGGCGGCGCTGACGAAGTTCTGCACGGTGAGGCCGACCATCTGACTCAGGTAGCTGAGCGTGGCTTCACCACTGTACGACTGCCAGTTGGTGTTGGTCATGAAGCTGACGGCGGTATTGAACGCTTGCGTCCACTCCTGGCCAGGCAGGTTCTGAGGGTTGAGTGGCAGGTAATCTTGAAACAACAGAATCGCAAACAACAGCAGGAATCCTGCAAGGTTGAACGCGAGCAGGGCCAGGGTGTACTTCTGCCAGCTCTGCTCAACCTGCGGGTCAACGCCGGCCACCCGATAACAGCCCCGCTCCACCGGACCCAGAATCGGAGTCAGCCAAGTGCGCTGCCCTTCCATCACCTTGTAGTAGAACCGCCCCAGAAACGGTGCCGGTATCAGCACGATGGCGAAGAAGGCAAGGATCAGCCAATAGTCATAACTGTGCATAGCCGCTCCTAGTTCCGGTCCGCGCGCAACAGCGCAACCAACAGATAAATGAACAGTCCCACTGCCAGCAGCAGCGACACTCCGTCCAGAACGCTCATGGAAGTTCTCCGTGTTACGGCGTATTGCCGCGTGTGGAGTCATTGTCGGGAAGGAGGGTGTAAAGGCGCGAGATCGAGGGATGTGGAGGGGCGTAAAGAAGGTGTAAAGAGTGGGTTTTGGGGGGGGTTACAGCGGTGCCTTGCGACGCTAGACAATGGTTAAAGATGTCGCAGAATTTGCTTCATCTTCGAGAGCAGTCCCCTCCCTGCACTTCAGCAAGCGCAGAGAAGGACGAAAGACCGCCCGCAGTTCCACTCGCGCGATGCCGGCACTTTGGGCGAGAATGTCCACCATCGACGTCCTTAGCAGGAGATACAGCTTGAACATAGTTACCACCGATCTACCCGGTGTTGTCATTATCGAACCAAAAGTCTTCGGTGATGAGCGAGGGTTTTTTTACGAGAGTTTCAACGCCCAGGCGTTCAAAGAGGCTACTGGTGTAGATACGCACTTTGTCCAGGACAACCATTCTCGCTCTCAAAAAGGTGTGTTGCGTGGTTTGCATTACCAACTTGAGAACACCCAGGGCAAATTGGTTCGCGTGACTGTGGGTGAAGTGCTAGACGTAGCGGTAGATATTCGCCGAAGCTCCGCGCATTTCGGAAAATGGGTCGCTGTACGTTTGTCCGCGGAAAACCACCGCCAGCTTTGGGTGCCAGAAGGTTTCGCCCATGGTTTTGTCGTATTGAGTGACTTCGCCGAGTTCCTCTACAAGACCACCAACTACTACACCCCATCCGCCGAGCGCAGTATTCGTTGGGATGATCCGGATCTGGCGATCGACTGGCAGCTGGATGAAGCGCCACAGCTTTCGGCCAAGGATCAGGCCGCAGCCTTCTTTAAAGAAGCTGACGTTTTTTCCTGATTCCGGGCAGACAAACAGCGCCTGATTTTGTCAGGCGTTTCCCGGATAAAGATCGCTCGTCATTCAAAGCGAACGTGCGCGCGAAACCAGCATAAAAATCTCCAACGCCCCCAACTGGCGCATCCAATCGCCCTACATCAGCGCCCAACATCCTCGATACGACAGCTTTCCGCGCTTTACGACGCACAAACCCACACTGGCACGCCCACTGCACGCGCCCTTCCCGAGCTTTCCAAATCGTTCAGGGAGCAAGCGCATGAACACACAACTCAAACCCACGCTCGGCACGCTGCACCTGTGGGGTATTGCAGTCGGGCTGGTGATTTCCGGTGAGTATTTCGGCTGGAGTTATGGCTGGGGCGTGGCCGGTACACTCGGCTTTCTGGTGACATCCTTCATGGTCGCCACGATGTACACCTGCTTCATCTTCAGTTTTACCGAGCTGACCACCGCGATACCCCATGCCGGTGGTCCCTTTGCCTACAGCCGTCGTGCTTTTGGCGAGAAAGGTGGTTTGATCGCCGGGCTGGCGACACTGATCGAATTCGTTTTCGCCCCGCCGGCGATTGCATTGGCAATCGGCGCTTACCTGAACGTGCAGTTCCCCGGTCTCGATCCGAAACACGCGGCGGTGGGGGCGTACATCGTGTTCATGGGGCTGAATATTCTCGGGGTGAAACTGGCCGCTACCTTTGAACTCGTGGTCTGCGTGCTTGCAGTCGCGGAGCTGCTGGTGTTCATGGGCGTGGTCGCGCCGGCGTTCAGCTTCAGCAACTTTGCCCTCAACGGCTGGGCAGGATCTGATGTGTTCGGGGCGCCGGCAATTGCCGGGATGTTCGCAGCGATCCCCTTCGCCATCTGGTTTTTCCTGGCCATCGAAGGCGCCGCCATGGCGGCTGAAGAAGCCAAGGACCCGAAACGCACGATTCCAAAAGCTTACATCAGCGGCATCCTGACCCTGGTGGTACTGGCGATGGGGGTGATGTTCTTTGCGGGTGGCGTTGGCGACTGGCGTACTCTGTCGAACATCAACGATCCGCTGCCGCAAGCCATGAAAACCGTGGTTGGAGAAAACTCCGGCTGGTTGCACATGTTGGTCTGGATCGGCCTGTTCGGCCTGGTGGCGAGTTTCCACGGAATCATCCTGGGTTACTCACGGCAATTCTTCGCGTTGGCCCGGGCCGGTTATCTGCCTAAATCCCTGGCCAAACTCTCCCGTTTCCAGACCCCGCACCGGGCAATCATTGCTGGCGGCGTGATCGGGATTGCAGCGATCTACAGTGACGGCTTGATCAACCTCGGCGGAATGACGCTGACAGCGGCGATGATCACCATGGCGGTGTTTGGCGCCATCGTGATGTACATCATGAGCATGCTCAGCCTGTTCAAACTGCGTAAAACCGAACCGAATCTCGAGCGGACGTTCCGCGCGCCATGCTATCCACTGGTGCCGTTCATTGCGCTGCTGCTGGCGGTGGTGTGCCTGGTGGCGATGGCGTGGTTCAACACGCTGATCGGGTTGATCTTCCTCGGGTTCATGGCGGTGGGTTTTGTGTACTTCATGCTGACGGCGCAACTGCGTGCGGACGCGCCGGCGGATGCGATGTTGACCGGGCTATAACGTGGTGGGGCGTGTAGGGCATATCAGGCATAGAATGGAACCACTGCGAAAATAAATCGCTCAAAGTGGTATGCACGATCGGTTGGCGAACTGCGCCACCGACCTGCCCCTCAAGGAGAGCCCTATGCCCTGGTATGCCTGGTTGATTTTGGTCGTTGCAATCGGCTCGATCGTTGGCGGTTTGATGATGTTGCGCGACACCGCCACCAAGGTCGATCTTACCGAAGAGCAACGGAAACGCGTCGCTGAACGCAATGCGGAAATGGATGCCAAGGAAGCGCAGGACCGCTGAAGTGTAAATGTGGCGAGGGAGCTGGCTCTCTCGCCACATGCGTTTCTACTTTTCCCAATCGGCTTTAGCCATCTGCAAGCCATGCATCCCGTTGTACGCCGCACGTTCCGGCTGGCTCCAGCCTTCAAGCAATGCATCCTCCAATCGATAAATTTCCACGCCCAGCGGACGACACACGCTCAGCGGATCCTGTGCATCCGGCCCCCACATGGCCAGTGACAAATCGCCACCGGGACAGGTCGAGAGCGCGCACAGCAGATCGATCTCGGCAAAGAACTCCAGGTAATCGCCCTTCTGCGCCGGACACGCCTTCATGAAGTACATATCGTCATGATTGAGACCGGTGCACTGAAAAATATTCAGCACGTCATGCACATCGAACTCTGTCAGACCGTGAGGCAGCACGGCGCGGGTCAGGTTCGAATGACAGTGATGGTGAAAGTCCTCGCCCGTGAGCATTTTGTTCACATACGGGTCACACCGAGTGCCGAGCAAATCGTGCAGGCGTCCACCATGCTCGTCGATGCCATAACCGGCCAGACTGTCATCCGTAATGGTCACCAATGGCCGTAAAAATGGCAGGTTCGACCAGAGCCGGTCATGGGTGCTGACATGGGCGCCCTGCAACTGCCGGGTACGGGCTGCCCACAAGCGTTCCCGCGGATCATTGGCGTTCCAGACGTTGAAGTCCCCCACTTGTGGCCCGACGGGTGTGGTGACACGAAACACATGCCCGGCCGGCACATTCCAGGCGCGGCCGGTGCGAATGGGGACCTCGAACTGTTCGACCAGCGTGCGCCCGTCCTTCGCCTCGCGAATCCGGTCGTAAAAGGCAGTATCAACCTGCAACGCAGAGCCTTTGCTGACCTGATAGGCCGCTGGATAGTCTTTGTACATGGCACGAATCCTCAGTCAGTGAACGCCGTGCAAGTTCGCCGGCCTCAGTGGTCAGTCGGCAAACGAGTAATCACTATTCGTGCCAGCAACTAAATATCCGGAATTCGATTCGAAGCATCTGTGTGCTTTTTTAGAAGTAGAAGTACAGTCACCATCTATGTTTCCTTGGTTAAACTGACGCATTGCCGTGGAGATTTCAGATGCGTTACTCGCAGGATCACAAAGCCCAAACCCACCAACGTATTATCAAGGAAGCTGCTGCACGCTTTCGCCGCGATGGAATTGGCGCCACTGGCCTGCAACCCTTGATGAAAGCTTTAGGCCTGACTCACGGTGGTTTTTACTCGCACTTCGCCTCCAAGGACGAACTGGTAGAAAAGGCGCTGCAAGCTGCGGGCGAAGAAGTGGAAGGCGTTTGCGCAATGTTGTTTGCCGAGGAACGGCCGCTTGAAGCCTTCATCGACCGCTATCTCTCCGAATGGCACCAGACATCGCCGCATCAGGGTTGCCCGCTCCCAACCATGTCATCGGAATTGGGTCTGCGCGGACAGCCCAGCGCAACCTCCGATACCATCCTCAATGCAAGGCTGGAACAGGTGCAAGGAACACTGGAAGGTGACGACGCCGAAGATCGCAGCATTGTCATCATGTCGACGCTGGTCGGCGCACTGCTGCTGTCACGCAGCGTCGAGAATCCCGAACTGGCCCGGCGGATTCTCGACGTCACTCGTGATCACCTCAAGCGATCGCAGGATTAACCCTGCCAGCGCTTGAACAGCACGCTGGCGTTAACTCCACCAAACCCGAAGCCGTTCGACAACGCGTATTCGATGGCCATCGGGCGCGCCTGACCATGAACGATGTCCACGCCTTGCGCTGCCGGGTCAGGGTTTTCAAAGTTGAGCGTCGCGGGCACCACTTGATCGCGAATCGCCAACAACGTGAAGATTGCCTCGATCCCGCCCGCTGCGCCGAGCAAATGCCCGGTTGCGGATTTGGTCGACGTCACCGCGATATTATTGTCGGCGCCGAACAACGACTTGATGGCCGCCAACTCCCCCAGATCACCGACCGGCGTCGACGTCGCGTGAGCATTGAGATGCTGCACCTGCGCAGGCGAGATGCCGGCTTGTGCCAACGCCAGCGACATTGCCCGTCGCGCACCACTGCCGTCTTCAGGGCCTGCGGTCAGGTGATAAGCATCAGCGCTGGTACCGTAACCGACCAGTTCTGCCAATGGTTGAGCACCACGAGCCAACGCATGTTCCAATGACTCGATCACCAGAAGGCCTGAGCCCTCCCCCATGACGAAACCATCGCGGCCACTGTCGAACGGCCGCGACGCACGCTCAGGTGTGTCGTTGTAACCACTGGACAAAGCGCGCGCAGCGGCAAATCCGGCAAGACTGACGCGATCGATAGCCGCTTCGGCACCACCACACACCGCAATATCCGCCTCACCACTACGAATCAACCGCGCCGCATCGCCAATCGCCTGCACGCCAGCGGCACACGCTGTCACCGGAGCGCCCAGAGGGCCCTTGAAAGCGTGCTGAATCGACACGTGGCCCGCCGCGAGATTGACCAGAAATGACGGAATGGTGAACGGCGACAACCGCCGTGGCCCACGCGTGTCGGTGGTGCGAACGGCATCGGCAATCGCGCCGAAACCACCGACACCCGAACCGATAATGGTTGCAGTGCGCTCCTGTGCAGTGGCGTCCAGCGCTTGCCAACCCGCCTGCTCCAGCGCCTGACGCGCCGCCTCCATCGCAAACAGAATGAAGCGATCCATCTTCTTCTGTTCTTTAGGAGTCGTCGCCCGATCCGGATCAAAACCCGCTTCGGCATCTTCAGCCAACGTCGGCACCACGCCGCCCACCCTGGCGGGCAAGTCCGCAACCACCTCCTCCGGCAAAATACGCAACCCGGATTGCCCGGCCAGAAGGCGCTCCCAGACCGCTTCAACATCGCTGCCCAGAGGCGACACCAGCCCCATACCCGTTACCACTATTCGACGATCACTCATACCGCACACACCTCGATCCGATTCATGGCGCCTCACTTGTAACGCGTGGCCGCCTTGCTTTTAGACAGGTTCGGCGCCATCACATGACGCGCCGCTACAAAGGCTTCCCAATCGCCAGCGTCCGGCAATGACGGAATGGTGACCAGCTCACCTTGGTCCAGACCAGACAACGCCGCATCTACCATTTCACCGGCTTCCATCACCATATCCGCAGGAATTTGCGCCGCATCGATACCGGAACGCTCCCAGATTTCGGTGCGCGTCACCCCTGGCAATACGGCCTGGACCTTGACGCCGGTGCCGTCCAGTTCGGCGTTTAATGACTGGGTCAGACTTAACACATATGCCTTGCTCGCGCTGTAAGTCGCGTTGAAGCGCTCGGGAAACAATGCCACAACCGAGGCGATGTTGATGATCGTGCCACGACCCGCCTTGGAAAAACTTGCCGCCGCCGCCGAGGCCAACCGCGTGACTGCCGTGATGTTGAGCTGGATCAAACGCTCAAGCTGGTCCATGTCGGAGTTGGCCAGCAGACCATCGGCCGCGACGCCGGCATTGTTCAGCAGGAGGCTGATACTGGAATCGCTGCGCAGGCGCTGTTCGAGTTTTAACACATCGTCCTTTCGCGTCAGATCTGCCTTGAGCACTTCGACTTGAATGCCGTGCTCTGTGCGCAGCCTGGTTGCGGCTGCGTCGAGGCGCTCCTGATCGCGTGCGACCAGGAGCAGGTCAAAACCGCGGGCGGCCAGGCGCTCGGCGTAAATTGCACCGATGCCGGAAGATGCACCAGTGACGAGAGCGGTTCCTTGGGCTTTGGGAGAGTTCATAAAGGGTGCTCCTAGGGAGAGGCTGAGGGCGAGAACGTATGAGCGGTTCGTTGGAAGACGTATTTATTATAGGCATAATCCAAAGTGCATATGATAGTCGTAATTTTTTAGGCGCCGACGAAAGGAGGTGCCGTGCGCAGGTGCCACTCCTTGAAGCGCAGGACATTTTTTGATCGCCTCTAAACGAAAAAAGGCCGGTCAATGACCGGCCTTCCTAGCGCTGAACAATCAGCTTAGTTCACCTCGAGCTTCTCACGGTTTTTATCCAGAATCGCTTTGCCGATCCCCTTCACTTCCAGCAACTCATCAACGGATGCAAAGGGCCCGTTCATATCGCGATACGCAACAATTGCCTGGGCCTTAGCCTCACCGATCCCTGTCAGCTCGCGCTGTAGGGTTGGCGCATCTGCCCCATTGAGGTCGATTTTTCCTGACGTTTCCTTTGGAGCAGCTTCCATCACTGCAGGGGGATTGCCAGTCTCGGGCTTGGCTGCTGGCGCAGCAGTGGCACTGACAGAGAGGCTGGTGAGCAGGGCAAAAATCAGAGAGGAGAGGTAACCGGTACGCATATTTGAAGCTCCATGACATCGATTGGGAAAGCAGCTTTTCCGAAGCTGCCTCCCAAATCTAGGCGATGTATGGGGCCTGTCAAAAGTGTGTCTATTGCGGGATGTGAAACAATCAGGGCTCGAGACGACGTTGCTGGGTAGATCCAGTCGACGATCTCGTCGTCAGGGGCGTAGCCGCTGACGGTTTCGCGCAAGCGGCAATGAACAACCAAAAATGCTGCACCACTGGGTTTATCATTTCATCAAGTCCTAAATGGACGAAAACAGACATCCACAAAGCCAGCCAAACCAACAGAACATCTGCAATTACTTGCTAAAAACGCTTACGCCTCCTGGGAAGATCGATCAAATAATTTCTATATTATTCATAATCCCATACTACGGTTGACCTAACCAAAACAGAACTGTTAGCTGACTTCAACTTTACCCGCATCGAACTTCAAAGCCAGCAGCACCAACGGCGCGTAGGCTAAGGTGACACCTGTCATGCCATCAAGACCAAATAGCACTACACCCAAGGATATTGGCAACAACCAGAGAATATTAATCAGCGACACCGAAATTGTGACTACCGAGTGATTTCCCAATCGGCGAGAGGCCATTTGATACGCATGACTGCGATGAGCCTCATAAAGCTTGGCCCGCTGCAGAAAACGCCTGACCAACGTAAAGGTCGAGTCCACGACAAATACACCGAGAAGAATGATCCACATCCACAGTATGTTCGAATCACGCCAGACACCCTGAAGCGAAAAAATGCCCAACATCATACCTAGAAAACCACTACCTGCATCCCCCATGAAAATTCGGGCTGGAGGAAAATTCCAGTAAAGAAAACCGAGAACTGACATCGCAAGCAGCATGGGTGCCCAGATAAGGTCTCGGTAACCTCCTAACCAGTAAATTAGACAACCACCTAGGCAAACGGTGATTGCCTCGACACCGGCAATTCCATCAATACCATCCATAAAATTATACAGATTAAGCATCCAGACTAGGTAAATCAACGCGAGAAAATGCCCGATCCAGCCAAGGTCCAAAAGAATGCCAAACACACTCAAGGGAGGCAGCCCCTCAAACCACAACAGAGCCCATGCAGCGGCGGCGAAATGTCCCAGTAGCCTCCAACGAACTGCAACATGTCCTTTATCATCTAGGAAGCCAAGCAACGCCACACCGGCACCAGCCCCCAACAGCGCAACAATCAATGTCCAGCTAACCAGTCCCAAAAAGCCAAAAATGGGCAATACGCCTAGGAAGCTGCAAACGATTGCGACCCCTCCCCCACGAGGTGTGGGAATTTGATGCGAACTGCGAGCGTTGGGGCAATCCATCAGGTTGCGTGCGAGAGCGAGGCGTCGCATGGAGCCGGTCAACACCAGCGAAACACCTGCTACAACCAATAATGACAACCATAGAGTCATCTAAAAGAGGCATCCAGTTAGTGAAAGGTGGGGGCATACACCGAATTCTGGGGGTTTGACCATCCTGACTTATTGACTTTTGAAAGGGAACTGAATTGTCGACCCGAGGCATCCACATGGCTTATCGGGTCGCATCAACCGTTTTCGCCAACTTCGTCCTGATCATACACGTCAGCGCTGATAACTCGTTACCTAAACGAGGTTTCAGGCAGCGTGCTCACGTTTGGAACTCACGCACCTTAAGATCTTGAAGGTCCACAATCGCCATCGCCAAGCCGAGGCCAGCGGAGCATTAGCCTTATGTAAATAGACCATCGCGCACTCAACGGTTTGAGGGACGATGCACACGCGATTGAAACGAGGTTTTACGGAGTCAGGAAGAGAACTCTCAACATCCTGCGCGAAAAATACGAGAAATTACAATTCCACCGACGATGAGGACCGCCCAATGAGTCGTAGGACCGGTACACGTTTAATCTACCGAGGCTGGAAACGAAAGCAAAAAAAAACAACAGCAACACATCATCATTGAATGTATATATATGACGCCGTAAAAACCAAGAAAACAAAGTCAATATTTTCGGACAAATTCAAAACATCTACTCACTAACGATACCGCATTTCAAACTCATCAAAATGGTTGCAATCAATACATGCAAGAACCAAAGTACCGAATAGTGAAAAATAAAAGCATTAGGAGCTTTTTCGAATAGCATTTTTTTTGACAAGAAAAAAGCCTGCTCCCAGCTGACGATTCGTATCATAGACAACGAGTGAGCTCAGGACAAAATTAAATTATGCGTTTACAACCGATACTGGAGCTAACCAATTGTACAATACATTACTTTTTTCAGGTTTAATGACAATGCGTAATTTTTATTTCTATAACGATAAATAAACACACTTCAAAGCTAACTGTTTATCCACAAATGGGTGCACCAGATTAGCTTCCGAAGCCAGCAGCTCATTATGCGACCCGATCTCAAAGCCGAGAAGGAGTGCTACTAGCTCAAACCAGCGGACTTACGAAAACCTATCCACGGTAGGCCGCTCTGGTCGAGATTGATCCTAAAGTCGCCGTAATCGCCCCAGTGATTTTTGTTTTTCTGAATCGCCAATGCTCCCAGGGTGAAAAATTTGTTCTAGGAGTGCAACGGTTCCTATCTTCGGCAAAAGCACCTTGAATCAGAAGGATCTAACACATCGCCTGAGGCCTCCGACGTATCTTGCTGATCGTTTATGAGTTGAACTGGTAGCTCGACGGTTTTACCTCCGGCGCTACCACACATCCCTGTGACTCCACGAGTTGACGCCTGAGAGGTATAATCCATGCCTGCCAAACGTCCTGATCATTCAGATCTTCTAAAACAGATGCAGGTCATCAAACACATCCGTAAAGTCAACGGTTGCTGCGGTACTGAAATGGCTACTGTCGCCGCTGACACAGCTCCTCAGTTGATCGAAGAGCAAGTCGAGCATGCGGGCCATGCTGTTGACCACTAAGTATTTTGATGGCATGCCACTACATCGATATGAAAAAATGCTAAGCCAATACGGCTTAGAGTTAATGCGTTTCACCCTCGCATCCTGGATTATCCAATGCGGTGAGCACTTAGAACCGTTGCTGAGTTTGATGCGCGGCCATATTGCTGGAAAGCCGAGGAGTCGGCTGCGATACGACCCGCGTTCAGATGCTGAAAGAACCGGATCGAGACCCTACCAGCCAATCCTTGATCTGGGAGAACGCAAGCAGGCCTCCGGATCGAAAAGTCGTGTAGTTCGACTAAACCTCCTGCTGTATGCAGGATGTGCCGTTGAACCCGCTGGCAAGTATCGCGGATATGTCATGGCAGACGATTACGCGGGATATGCGAATTGGCGTTACAAGTGGGCGTTTGGGCGTTGAGGGTCTGCACCCAACCCGGCAGAGCGTGCAATAAAGACGTATATGATCGGTCGCAAGGCTTCAACCCAAAGGCGCCAGCGGTAAACACAGAGCACTCATGGCGGTAGACATACTTAATATCCCTGAACCCGACACGCCTTCGAACAGCGCGACATGCATCAGAGATGACGAGCCGGATACCGCGTTTGGCGGGCGTAGAATTGAGTGAAGGGCAAGATTTAGCGCTGGAGAAATGAAACACAAACGGACAAAGGCTCACCACTCATCTAAAATCATCGACCACAACCTATCTAAAAAAAACACGGTCCGAAAACGACTACGTTTGTGCAGGAATTCAGAGAGTGCAACGCATCGTGCCACTTACTTCAGCAATCGAAAATCACGAAAAATTCAGGCTCGACATTAATGGACTCAGAGCTTGGGCTGTAGTGGCGGTGATGCTATATCACTTCAATATTCCAGGAATTACCGGCGGTTTTGCTGGCGTCGACATGTTCTTTGTCATCTCTGGCCTGCTGATGACAAAAATAATCATTGAGGACCTCGAAAACAGTAAAAGTAAAAGCAGCAGCTCGTTGCTATGGAGTTTTTACTACGCGAGAATAAAGCGAATACTGCCAACATTATTGGCATTGTGCTTGTCATTGCTTACTATAGGATGGTTCTGCCTAGGCCCTATGGAATACCGAAACCTAGGCGAACATGCTATTAGCGCAATTTTATTTTTTTCAAATATCCAGTTTCAGCAAGAAGCCGGTTATTTTGACTCTGCCTCACATGAAAAGTGGTTACTTCATACTTGGTCTCTGGCGGTGGAATGGCAGTTTTATCTTACCATTCCTCTGGTACTACTTACAGCCTGGAAAGTGAAACCAGGCCGGAAATTAGCAAGCATTATCATAGTGTTAACGCTCTTTTCATCCGTCGGAGCGTCGTTGTATTACACTAGCGTAGAACCAATCAAAGCTTTTTATTTCCTTCCGATGCGAGTGTGGGAGATGCTAGCGGGCAGTCTGATTTTTTTTCTCGGAGCTCACGTTCATCTTTCCTTGAGAAAAAGACGAGCCGCAGAACTCGCTGGCTTGCTCATGATTATGTTCAGTATTCTTGTATTCGATAAAAATACCCTTTGGCCAAGTGGATATGCCGTGGTTCCCGTACTGGGTACAGCACTAGTACTGTTAGCCTCACGTAACGACTCCCTTTTTACTGGCAATCTCTTCGCTCAATGGCTCGGGACTCGATCCTACTCGCTCTATCTCTGGCATTGGCCGGTGGTCGTAGGTTTGTATTTTCTTGAATACCTTGATATTTCTGCCGCGTTGGCTGGCCTTGCCATTACCATCTTCCTTGGCAATGTCTCATATCGACTTATCGAGCAGAAATCGCAGAAAGCGTTTAGACAATCTAATCCTGTATTCTCCGCATCCATCTTGTTGATCCTTGTAATCGCTCTTCTGATATTTGGGAAAGCCATCGCGACAAACGAAGGATTTCCCGCCCGACTTCCCGAAAAGTACGTTCAGATTCTGAGTGAGGCTCAGAATTTCCATCCGCGCCGAATGCAGTGCCACGCATGGGGTATGATGAAATCGCCAGAATGTACTTACGGTGGAAATCAGCTGGGTGTTGTGGTTATTGGTGATAGTCACGCAGCTTCAATCATGACGTCAGTGGTAAATGCGCTTCCTGATAATAAGCTGAACGTGCTCCACTGGACGTTCAGTGCCTGCCCGACCTTCATGGGGGTCAAACAACCAAATACTGCTTGTTCAGAGTTTGTAAGTTGGGCGTTGGACAAGCAGAAAACCCTGCCGCGCGATGTTCCTGTGATTATCATGAATGAGACATCAGCATATGTTCATGGTTTTTCCGAAGGGCAAAAACCTACTGTTTATTTTGAGAAGCAATACTCTGAACGGACGACCGAATACCTCCAGGAGTTACGTGAAGGCCTGATTAATGCGGCTTGTGACATTGCAAAATACCATCCTGTGTACATGGTTCGCCCCATTCCGGAAATGAGGTCGTCCGTACCGGTCGCCACTGCGCGGGAGTTTTTACTCGGAAAGACCAGCGGAACCTCGATCAGCATGGTGGAATACCGCAAGCGCAACGACTTCGCGTGGGAAGCTCAAGACGCTGCGCGAGAAAAGTGCGGCATCACAATACTCGATCCCTTGCCATACCTTTGTCACGACGGAAGATGCTACGGCTCGAAGGATGCATGGCCGATATACTATGATGACAATCATTTGAGTGAGAGAGGCGCGAACATAATTTCTCCGTTGTTTCGGGAAGTATTCAAACATTCTAATGACACGAAAACTGCAATTTTCGAAAAATGAAAAATGCTCTATGAAGCACATTACCCAATGTATCATGGCGAACAAAAAAACCGCATTCTCCTACACTTTGATAAGGTTTTGACGCATGCAAAACATCGTTATTGTCGGCGCATCCGGACACGCAAGGGTCGTAGTCGACATCATTGAAAAACAGTCGAAATATTTGATCGCCGGCTTTGTCGATTCAAGTCGTGCCGTTGGGGAAAAAATTATCGGCTACGAAGTTCTTGGCATGGAAACAGATATCCCACGACTTACGATAACCCATAAAATAGCAGGTTTTATAATTGCCATCGGCGATAACGAAGTTAGAGCAGTGGTTGCCGCTAAAATACTTAAAATATCACCACAGGCACAATTCATCAGTGCTATACATCCCCAGGCGATCATAGGAAAAGAGGTACGCATAGGAGCCGGAAGCGTCGTCATGGCAGGCGCGATTATCAACCCGTGCAGTACTGTTGGAGATTTTTGTATTGTCAATACTAAAGCCTCCTTGGACCACGATTCCTCGATGGGAGATTTCTCGAGTCTCGCACCTGGCGTCACCGCAGGAGGAAACTGTAATATTGGCAACTTCTCCGCCATTGGAATAGGAGCAACTATAAAACATGGAGTTACAATAGGAGAACATAGCGTCATTGGTGGCGCAGCAATGGTTACCCAAGATGTTCAAGCCTTTACAGTAAATTACGGCGTACCGTCCAAAAGAGTCAGAAACAGAATCCAAGGTGAAAAATACCTTTGAATCTGGAAAATATCGATAATTTCGAAGACCTGAAGCTACGGGTACAGTGCTGAGCATTACTGAAATTTTTCTCGGACCGTCATTACGGCCAATCCAGACGCAGTAGCGCTTCGAGTTCGACTATAATGAAGAACCTCGACCGCCTCATTACGGTTGACCACCATCATTGAGGAACCCACCCTCAACATGGACTAAAATGCAATCATCACGCGAATACCGCCGCCAACTCGATGTCGCTTGGCTGAGGGCACAAAGGAAAAAGAATGGACGAAATCACTGTTATTGAAAAGCTTCTTGCGATTTTTTTCAGCTTAAGTATTCTCGGATATGCACTTGTTCTGAAACATAAAGCACAATCATGGGTCACACCTGGCGTTATCTTCGCTGTTTTCTGGTTTTTGTTTACCTTTTTTCCACTGACGATAATGTTCAATATCCCAGTCAAACCCTGGGCTACTTTATTTATCGCCGGTTGCGTGTTTATGTTCGGGCTTCCAGGTCTTGTTTCAGGATTGAAAACACCACTACTTACGAACTCATTTAAAAAAAATGACTCTCTAGATCATTACTCCGGTCCATTTCTGGCTTTAACTTTTGCCAGCTTGCAAGGCTTAACAATACTTTGCATATTAATTAATTTATCTATTCAAGGGTTTACTCCTGCGGACTTTATAATCGACCTGTTTGGTACCGCCAACCAGTATCTAGCTCTACGATACTCCGGAAAAATAGAGCCTAATATCTTCGCTCAGCTAGGCGTTCTACTGAACTACACTGGCGTTTGCATCGGCGGCCTAATTCTTAGTTCAAAGAACAGAAACATAGAAAAAATCATCATCCTGCTACTTAGCTTCGTACCTGCCGCGCTACATATGGTTGTGTACGCAGATAAGGGCACCCTATTTTTATGCGCATCGCTGTTCTATGGTGGTGTTATTATTAGCAGACTTAGAAAAGGTAACACCGCACTTACAAACAAAGCAACCAACAAAATCTTGCTTTGTTCGCTTCTCATATTAACACCTATACTAATTTCCTCATTTCTAGCCAGAGGTATCGATAGTAGCAATATCGATGAAGTAAAGGACAAGCTGATTTACTATCTATCCTCATACGCCTTCGGTCATCTTTATGCATTTTCAGATTGGTTTTCGAGTTACAACTACAACGATTCATGGCAGAGCTACTCTCATGAGGGCAACCTGACTCTGGGATTTTCAACTTTCATGGCAATCTTCAGGGCTTTCGGCGACATGACCCCAGTCCCAGACGGATACTACGATGAATACTTTAAATACAAAGAAATATTACAAACTAATATATACACCATCTATAGAGGAGCCATACAAGATTTCGGAATAATTGGCACGTTAATGTACATGCTAGTTACTGGAGCGATATTCAACCTTGCGTATTTAAAAATACTATCGGAAAAAAACCCAGTCATTTCAGTAGCACTCTACATATGCATGGCAGGGTACATCTATACCTCATTTATTATCAGCATCATGGTATGGAATAGTATTTTTGCATTATTTATAACTCTGTCGCTCGCACTATTGGCCAACAAAATATACCAAAAAAGACGTCTTGAAATTCTAAATCCAAAGCATGGCGACTAAATAAAAAAACCGACATAAGTGTCGGTTTTTTATTCCTTTATTTAAGTCAGTGTCTTATTTGATATCCCATAAAACTTCGTGACTCCCAGATTCGAACTCATGAGATAGCTGACCAGAACGCAATGTGGCCACTGTACCGTTTGGCACATCGAATACTATTTTCCGACCCGGGTAATCGTAGGATATTTTAATCAGGCCGTGAGGGGTAGGGATTGTCGACGTTGCAGAAAACTTCAAAACTCTTGATGGCTTGATTTCCCAACTGCTCCATCCTGGCGCGATAGGCTTAATCCCCAGAATGAATCGAGGAATGATATTAGCTGGCGCTGCGCCCCAAGGGTGTGTCCAGTCTTCGTTATCCTTGAAATCAACATCCCATGCTTCATGGGTCACAGTCGCATCGTATTTGTCCAGCATGTTCATCCATCCACGCTGCGTCTTGTTAAGCATCAGCGAAAGCGCAAGCTCATCCTCCCCAGATTCAAACAATGCTTCCAAGAGATACTGGGCAGTGAAAACCGAACTGGGGAAACCACCACCGTACTCTCCGATTTTTGTAGTCAGCGCCTTCATGAATCTATCCCGCTGACTGCTATCAACCATGCCAAACGCAAGAGGGATAAACAAGCTGTGTGCCGATGTATGTGTTGAACCGATACCATCCACATACCATCCGTTGCCTCCCATCACTTTCGCATCCATGGCAGCTTTTAAACGGCTTGCTAAATCAGTGAATTTTTCATGATCAGAGTCTTCGCCTAATGCCCGAGCGATATCGGCCATGAGAATGAAGCCTTTGTAGATAAATGCATTAGTGACGGTATTGTTCGGAAGCATTTCATGCCCGTCTCGTTGATTCGGCGGCCAATCAACGATATCCCCAAGCGGGTAGGTTACTTTGAGTTCCTTTTTCAGGTTCTCGGAAATTTTTGTGACATCCACCATTCCAGTATCGGAGATAGCGCCCGCCAAGCTAATCGTTTTAAGCCAGTTATAATGCTCCCGTAAAAACTTGGTATCGCCAGTTTGTAAATAGTCAGTCCACGCCATGAAAATCATATGTGCCTGCCATTCCGTTGGCCAGCTGGGATGTTCAACTAAGAATTCAAATGTTCGACGAGGAACCGTGACGTCATTGATATTGGCAAACCAACCAAGCATGTTGATATAGGCATCAGCCTCATAAGGCAGACGCTCTCTGTCGCCATCGACGAAGATGCCACCAAAACTTGTGGCTTCTATTGTATGGTTAGCCAACTCGAGAATTCGATTCAACTCCTCGGCAGTTTGGCCGCCGGAGAAACTAGTACCACCCTGTTTTTGGTATTTCGATGAACGTGCGGTCTCGACCTTGATGAACTTTTCCGAAAAATCACCCTTCCACCCATAAATATCAATGTAACGGAATGGCATCACCGCGCCAATGCTGGCGGGCATCAATCGCTTATCTGCGTCAGGTAGTACTACTAATTGCGAGCCTTTGCGCAAAGTAATACTCTGATCCAGATAGCGGACACCAATTTTTTCCGGCCCCGTACTCGGAAGCGGATTCAGCTGGCGACTCTCTCTTAACTTGATTGTTACAGTATTTCCAACATTTTCAGCGTTAGGGTTTATCGTTACTTTTGAGAACTTTACCTTTCCATAATCAAGCGTAATTTTATTCTCATCAACATCCAGCTTCACCGGTGCTGCTCTAGACAGCACAACTGAACCTTCAATACCTCTCGGACGTTCCTGCTCTGCTGCTGAGACCGGCGAACAGAGAAAAACTACAAAAATTATAAAGAACGGTTTCATCTATGTGATCTCTAGTTTGCTTGCTCACTTTGGCATAGCCAGTAACTTAAGTGCCGGCAGCGCCTGATGACCTAATCATTTTTTTGTGTGGCAGATCGTCTATCAACAGACGGAAACGCAGGCAAATGCGTTTCCTTTTTTACTAATGCGCGCGAAGCATAGTTGGCAGATGTTACGGTTCGAGACGTCGCTGCTGATAAAACCAGTCAACGATGTCTCCATCAGGGCTATAACCACTGACCGTTTCACGAAGTAGCTGGCGAACCCGAGTATAGTCATCAGCCACTACTGCGGAGTTCAGCTCGACAAGTTTTGCCTTCAAGTTGTCCCAGGGAATATAATCTTCATTGGCACTCATGATCATCGGATGTTCAGTCTTAACAACATCATCCCCAATCAAGAGTTCTTCATAGAGTTTCTCTCCTGGCCGAAGACCAGTGAACTCGATCGAAATATCTCCGTGCGGATTCGACTCAGAACGCGCACTCATGCCAGATAAATGAATCATCTTTTTCGCCAACTCGATGATCTTGACAGGTTCTCCCATATCCAAAACGAACACGTCACCACCCATCCCCATGGAACCAGCCTGAATAACCAACTGCGCAGCCTCAGGTATTGTCATGAAATAGCGAGTGATTTTCGGATGTGTAACGGTCAGCGGCCCCCCTGCTTTGATTTGTTTGTGAAACAGAGGAATCACAGATCCGGATGAACCCAATACGTTGCCGAAACGGACCATCGTAAAACGAGTTTTATTGACCCTGGAGATGTTGCTTGTATCGCCAAACAACACCGGAGCCATTTCATGACTCAAGGCTTGCAAGATTAATTCAGCCAAGCGCTTGGTACTGCCCATCACGTTCGTTGGTCGAACAGCCTTGTCCGTAGACACCAGTACAAAATTCGAGACACCTGAACGCAGTGCGGCTTCTGCCGTGTTCAATGTGCCAAAAACATTATTCAGAATGCCTTCTGAGATATTGTGTTCCACCATAGGGACATGCTTATAAGCAGCCGCATGATAGACTGTTTCGACCTTCCAAGCTTTCATTACATCAAGCAATTTTTCTTGATTACGAATCGAACCTAATATCGGCAGTAACTTGACCGGGAGCGACTCTCTGAGCAACCGTCGTTCCAGCTCTGAAGTGATTTCATAAAGGTTGAATTCACTATGCTCGAACAGCAGAAGTGTAGTGGGCCCCAGCGAAAGAATTTGCCGACAAAGTTCAGAACCAATGGAGCCACCAGCACCTGTAACAAGAACAACGCGGCCTTTGATGCAGTGTTCCAGCAAATTTTCCTTTGCCGGAACCGAGTCACGACCCAGCAAGTCCGCAACATCCACCTCTTGGATATCGTCGACCTTGACCCGCCCGCTCGCCAGATCCATAAAGCCGGGAACACTTCGGACGTGCAGGGGAAAACCTTCGAGATAAGTAAGAATCTCGCGGCGCCGGGCACGCGTCGATGAAGGGATAGCCAATAGAATCTCTTGTGCGCCGGTCACCTCAATCATTCGCTTGATGTGCTTGGGCTTATAAACTTGCAGGCCCGCAATAACGCTCTTTGAAAGACTATGATCATCATCGATAAATGCGACAGGTCGCATTAGTTTACCCATTCGAAGTGCCGCAACAAGCTGGTTACCCGCCGCGCCCGCTCCATAAATGGCAACTCTAGGTATTCCATCATCCCGGCTGGCGAAAGGTACATGTTGAGCAGCAGCGAACCAGTCTCCCAAAAAATATTGACGCATGGCCAGGCGAAGCCCACCGATCATTACCAAGCTCAGCCACCAGTAATTGAACATAATGGACCGCGGTACTACATGCTGATGATTACTGTACCAATAAACAATAAATCCTAATATCAACGCGGAGAGTGTGACTGCCTTGATAATTACGATTAAGGCGTCATTGCCAAAATAACGCATCACGGCACGATACATACCACATCGAATAAAAATAGGAATAGCTACAACAGGGGCGACCAGAAATAACCACAAATGCTCCTTAAAGGGATTTATCATCTCGTCGATACCCAGACGAACAATAAACGACATCCAGAGAGCGCCCCAAACTAGAACTACATCTGCGGTCAACTGAAAGGCACGTTTTTTTCGGCGCGGCAAACCCAGCAAGAAACCTCTCAACCCTTCTACTCCCTTCTCAAACACCGCGTAAACCTCCAACGATGAGCACAAATTCCTGAGGCTTATGGAAAAATCACTTTTAGCCACACGTTAGCCAACGCCTCAAAATAACACAAAACTGCCATATTTCAGGCAGTTTATCAGGCGTGGCGCTGCGACAATCGAGCCGTTCCGGCTTACTGCGTCGCCGACCGCATCACCTCAGTAAGGACTTCGCAGGTTTTAGTTATTTCAGAATCCAGTAGCGTTGGATGTACCATGAACATAATACTCGTTTCACCCAACTCAACCGCAACTTCTAGCCGCTTGGCAGGGCGCCATCCAGTATTGTCAAAAGCCTTTTCCAAATAGACCTCGGAACATGAGCCAGAAAAACAAGGCACACCGCGCAAGGTTATTTCAGAGAGAACCCTGTCACGCGACCATCCTTCTTTCAACGCTTCAGGTTCGAGGAACAAATAACATTTGTAGGCAGCATGGGTGCAGTCACTCGGAATAGCAGGTACGCGAAGCCCTTTCAGTAACTTGGCGCTTTCCCAAATCCGATTTGAATTCGCAATTCTTCGCGCAGTCCAGTCAGCCATCTGACGCAACTGGATTCGGCCCAACACAGCCTGAACCTCAAGCATCCGCCAGTTTGTACCGAAGCTCTCATGCAACCAGCGAAACCCTGGTTGGTGTTCCTTCTCATACACAGCACTCCAACTCTTGCCATGATCCTTGTAGGCCCACATGGCCGCCCAGAGACCTTGATCATTCGTCGTCACCATGCCACCCTCACCGCCCGTGGTCATGATTTTATCCTGGCAAAAGGACCACGCTCCGATGTGACCTATGCTACCGACAGGGGCTCCCTTGTAATGTGCACCATGGGCCTGCGCGCAATCTTCGATGACCTTTAGCTGCAGTTCTTCGGCGAGCGCCATGATGGGATCCATATCGCATGGCCAACCGGCAAGATGCACGCAGACAATCGCTTTGGTTCGAGGGCTGCAAACAGCACGAATGGTCTCGGCAGTAATATTTTGAGAGTCCCGGTCCACATCAGCAAAAACTGGGATGGCCCCAGTGTTAACGATGCTGGACACCGAGGCTAGGAACGTTCTGGAAGTGACGATAACTTCATCACCTTCGCCGATTTCCAGAGCTTTGAACGCCAAGTCCAGAGCAACAGTACCGTTAGCTACGGCTACCGCATATTGGGTTCCACTCCATGAAGCGAATTCCTTCTCAAACTCCCGACACTCTTGCCCTGTCCAATAATTTACTTTATTGGACAGAATCACATCACGGACAGCATCAGCTTCCTCAATGGAAAAAGAGGGCCAGGGAGAAAATGGAGTGTTAAGCATAGTTAATGTGTCCAAATTTTATGGATAGGTGAGCTGGGGCCCTGGCAGATTGATCTCACTGACATCACGTGGCGTGAGCTCCCGTAAAGTTGACACCTGATAAATCTTCAGGGCGGAGTGTCACCGGGCCGTTTGATCGATTTACTCATTGCCGGTAAATTTTGACATAGAAACCTCGCCGTCGGCACTGATCCCGTCCCGAACTACGACCTTGCGCACCGTTCTGAAAATAATTTTCACATCGAGCGATAGCGATTGGTTATCGACGTACCAAATATCCAGCGCAAACTTCTCTTTCCAGCTCAGCGCGTTGCGGCCATTGATCTGTGCCCAGCCCGTCACACCCGGCCGAACCTCATGCCGACGATATTGTTCAGCGCTGTACAGTGGCAAGTATTCCATCAATAGCGGTCTTGGGCCGACCAGACTCATGTCGCCCTTCAAAACGTTCAGCAACTCTGGCAACTCATCCAGGCTCGTCGCCCGCAAAAAGCTTCCGAAAGGCGTCATCCGCTCGGAGTCAGGCAACGGGTTACCGTCGCTGTCCAACGCATCACGCATGGTTCGAAACTTTATCATTTCAAAAGGGGTGCCATTGAGTCCCGGGCGTACCTGACGGAACAAAACTGGCGATCCCAATTTTCGTCTGATTTGCCAGGCAGTGATGGCGATGACCGGAGATAGCACGATCAGTCCTATGGATGACGCGACGATATCGAACGTTCGCTTGATCATGCTTTCACTCCTTCCAGCCAATCTACAAAGCGATTAGACAGCAATGTCCGATCAAATTCGTGCTCAGCCAATTTAAGTGCATTCTTTCCCATCAGCTGTAAGGCGTCTTTATCGTCAGCGGCTTTTTCAAGCGCCGAGGCGAAAGCGCTGGCATCCTGTGGAGGTACCGCAAAACCGCATTGGTGCTCGGTAATCATACCGGCCAGCCAACCTGGGTAATTGTTGAGCACCGGCAGGCCTGCTGATATGTAATCAAAGAACTTATTGGGTGAGGTACCAAAATAGAATGCTGGGATGTTAGCTAAAAGTTGCAAACCGATATTAGCGCTGGCCATGAGCCCGGACAATTTTTCCTTATTGATTGGCTCATGAAAAATGACGTTATCCAGCTGTTCCTGTTTGGCTCGAGCCATCAGCCCCGGTTTCAATTTACCTTGGCCGATCAATAGCAACTTGATGTCCGTACGGCCTCGACGCTTTAATTCTGCTGCGGCATCCAATAATGAATCCAAGCCGTTGGCGATGCCATGGGTTCCAGCGAAGATGGCGAGCAAATCGGTTGCAGCCACACCATCAGGGCGCCAAGCCTGCACATCCCCGTTGAAAATCTTCAAGTCGCAGCCATTTGGTACCAGCGCAACCTTATTTTTTGCGACGCCTCTGTGTACGATGCCTTCAACGATACCAGGCGAAAGACCAATTAACCGATGAGCAGAATGGTAAGTCGTCCACTCAAGCACCGACATCGCGCCTAATATCACCGGATTAGTAATAACGCCCATTGCTTTTGGCAACTCAGGCCATAAATCCCTGACTTCAAAAACAAAAGGCTTACCACGTAGCCAACGAGCAAAAATTCCCGGTATTCCAGCGGTTAACGGGGTCGTGGTAGCGAACACCAGATCATATTTCTCGGTTAACGCGATACGAACACTTGACCAAGCAAACTTCAAAAAAGTAAGGGCTCGCGTGACGAACCCATCGCTATTTGAATATGAAAGATCAAGCTCTATAATCTTAATACCATCAACGACACCGCTACGGCGTGATTTGACAAAGGGCATGGTAAGCCCAGTATCTCCTCCCCCATAACTTCCGCAAACCATAGTCACCGTATGGCCACGCCCCAGCAAACGCTGAGCCATTTCGTAAGACCTAGTACCAACACTTCCCTTTGGCGTAGAAAAATGCTGATGGAAATAAAGAATATTCATAAGCTCCAACGATACTTTGTCGTCAATGAACCTGACTGACTAACTTCCAACTCCAGAACCGGAACTTGAGTCTTGTCGAGATAATAGAGGGACTCCCAGCCTTCGACCACTTCCAGTCGAACTATAGGCATTGTGCCATTTACTTCAATGACATGATCACCACAGCTCAATCGGCCACCTTCAAAAATCCAGGTACCCGGCATCAATCGCCAACGAAGAACAGCATTTTTCTTGAAGCCCGAAATGTGGTCAACAACCGTCAGCGAGTCGGCACTTAATTGAATTTCGCGCTTATGCTCTGACTTCAACGCATCCTTGTAACCAGTTGCGAAACTCACACCTGACTCGGATACCTGTAGCGGCTCCAGATAAGATGTTTTCAACCAACTCCCGAAGAGAAAACGGCTGATTCTCGGCATTTGGTCGCGGTTATCGAATTGGACGGTGTTATGGGCTTGCGTACCGGGGAAATAATTCAGCCACTTTGCGTCAGTGTTATAAGAGTAGGTCCCAGCATCACGCAAAAGGTTGTTTCCACCCACCCAAAGGTCAACATGTAAGGCATCCGCCTGGCTGGGTCTGAACCGAAAACGAGGGTATCTCAACATCGCCATCGCATTTTTATTGCGCAATACAGCAAAACCACCCTCATCGAAAACCTGGCTATTCTGAGGCTCTGCTGTATTAATAGACTCTTTAAGACCCAACCATCGAATTGGCTCGTTCCAATTGCCCTCACCAAACGCCTTTTTCCCGAGAAAAAGATTCATGGCAAGCTGAACGCTTGGACGAAAATCTCGGTATCCCGATTGACTCAACTGGAGTAGTCGAGCGCCGTCGTTAGCCCCGAGGTTCGGAGCATCCCCATTTTCTTCCCTGACCATTGCACGAAGCCAATTCGTAGCCGCCGCCGCTCGCGCGTGCCAGGTTTCAGAAAACCTCGGCAGATTCAGATGACTACGCCAAACCTCAACCATGCTGAAGGTATCCAACATTACTCGGTGATAGTTGAGGGAGTATTGGCTGAAGCTGCCGTCAACTCCGATCAACCGCCGCGCACGGTTTTCCAACCAATAGGATCCTTTGCGAGCCCATTCAGCGCCTTCCGCGTGGTTATTATGGACCAGCAGACTACCCCCGATATAAAGCGCGGCAGCTTCAGAAGTACCGTGATTATTATCCTGGGCCATTGCGTAGCTGATAGTCGGCTCGATTCTCTTCAGATGTTGCTTGATGAGTCCAAGCAGCGATGTTGTTGCCTCGCCCGTCTGCTCCAATATCAGAGAAGCCATTGCCAGATGCATGACTCGAATAGATGCTTCCTGCCCGCACTTCCAATTCGCTCCTTTATAAGGAGGGTTTTTTGAACACCAGTCGGCAAGCCAGCTTTCCAGGCGTATCAGGGAGTTTTTTTCTCCCGCTTTCACGCGCTGAGCAAACGCCAACAACCAATCAAGTCGAGAACACTCCCAAACCATCTTGATGTCGCCCAAGCGTGAATCAAAATCGGGGATCTCCCACCAATTTCGATCCGATCTCTCCACTCGTACGCCAGTCAGCGGATTGCGATGCCAATCGGGTGCGGCATCTGTTATCGGATATGACCAATGGCTGAACATTAAAGCCGTCGTTTCCCATTGAATAGGTAACGCCATATTCGATGAGGAATAAGAACGTTCAATAAAGAAAGGTCCCGTTTGCACGGAACCTTTAAGACGCAGCACCGGACTCAATCCAAATTTAAGGCCCATCCTGTAAAGGAATACCCGAACCAGGTTCGGAATTCCTAAAGCAAGAATGGAAGTGAGTTTAGTCAGTCGACTCATTATTGATTACGCAGTAGTGTGGCAACTTCAATAGAAACACGAGCGACTTCAAAAACCTCATCAACAGGGATGGCTGGCTTACCGATTTGAATTGCGCTCATAAATTTTGCCGCACAGTTATTCTGGCCTTTATCCTGCTTCCACAAATTAAACTTCTTGAAGCCCGGCCAACCGAAACCCTTAAGTTTTCGAAAGTTATCCAATTGAAGAACGCGCCCAGCGGTGAATACTTCGACTCGTTCTTTGGCAAAACTAGAGGCGCCGTTGGCCACATAAATTATTGTACCGAACGAGCCATCTTCAAAGGCTAGGGTAATTGAGGCTTTATCCTCTGTAATATCGATACCTGGCGCATCGCCCATCCGGCGAGCTTGCACCGAAGTGATCTTGCTACCAGTAAGAAAGCGCATCAGATCAATGAAGTGACAGGCTTCGCCGATGATTCGACCACCGCCAACAGCGTTGTCTTGAGTCCAATGATTCGCTGGAATGGCCCCGGCGTTCATAGTCATCAGAAATGTCTTTGGCTCTTTGACTGAACTCAAAAGCTCTTTCATTTTTACAACATGCGGAGAGAACCGCCGGTTGAAACCAACCATCAACTGCGGCCCGGTGCCGCCTGCATGAGCTTCATCGTAGGCTGCTTGCACGTCATCCAATTCCGGAAGGGTGATCGCCAAGGGCTTCTCGACAAAGACATTCTTCCCGGCAACCAATGCCTTGCTGACAAAATAGGAATGACTGTCATGGCGAGTAACGATGGCTACCGTGTTTATGGTCGAGTCAGCCAACATTCCATTTACATCGGTTGAAGCAACGGCAAAGCCAGCCTTTGCACCATGGATTACGCCATTCACGCCGCCTGCAGTGACGATGGTATGAAACTGTGCTCCAGCGCTTTTAAAGGCTGGTATCAACATTCTCGAAGCGTAGTTGCCAGCACCGATGAACCCCATTACCGGACGCTGCGCATTGAAGGTACTGGATGAATCAAGAACGACATTCTTGATTGAGCGCGCCGCGACATCAGAAGCATATTCGAGGCATATACCTAGACCGGACTTGTCTTCGGTCAGCATTTTGTAGGCTTCACCAGCATCTTCAAATGCAAATCGCTGGCTGATTAGCGGTTTGACATCCAACTGCCGCGCCGCAAGCATGTCGAGGATCGCTTCAAAGTTACGTTGTTCAGTCCAGCGAACAAATCCTATCGGGTAATCCTGGCCCTTCTCTTCGTACAGTGGATCATAGCGTCCCGGGCCGTACGAGCACGAAACCTGGAAGCTCAGTTCCTTTTCATAGAAGTCAGCGCGATTAAGCTCCAGCCCTGTCACACCGACCAATATGATACGACCGCGCTTGCGAGACATCCTTGCCGCATGAGTAACCGGATCGCTGGCTTTTGTCGACGCAGTAATAATGACGCCATCCACACCGCAGCCGCGACTGAATGCCATACCGGCCGAAACCGGGTCTTCACCCTTCGCAGGATTACAGGTGCTCGCTCCGAATTGGCGCGCCAAAGCGAGCTTTGATTCGTCAAAATCAATGGCCAGCACCCGACATCCTTGCGCGCGCAATAGTTGCACGGTCAGCAGACCGATCAACCCCGCACCTATTACGACAAAAGCCTCTCCAAGAGTCGGTTGCGCAAGCCGAATGCCCTGTAGACCAATACTTGCAACAACGGTAAACGAAGCTTCAATATCGTCGACTTCATCCGGAATATGAGCGCAAAGGTTCTTGGATACTTTCACTACATCGGAGTGAGGGCCATTGGATACAACTCGATCTCCGACTTTGAAGCCTTCGACTCCAGGTCCGACTTCGTGAACAACGCCCACGTTGCAATATCCCAGCGGCAACGGCTGCGAGAGCTTGGATTGCACTGCTTCTAGCGTGGTTACAAGCCCATCAGTTTGGATCTTTTCCAGCACCATTTTGACTTTGTCCGGCTGCTGGCGCGCTTTCTCCAGGTAGGATGCCTTGCCAAAGCCGACCAACATGCGCTCCGTACCCGCAGAAATCAGAGACACACGTGTATTAATTATTACGTTACCGCGCGACGCCTGGGGCGAGGGAGCCTCGGTAATAGTGGTTCCGCCCTTCGCCATATCCTGCAAAATCTGTTTCATAAAACCACCATCAAGAATGATAAGTATCGACAATATATTTAAGGGACTTTACATGTTCGCTCGCGATGAATTCGAGTTTCTCGCGGGAAGTAGACCCATGGTCATCGTCAATGATCGTTATACTCGGCTGGTACTGAACCTTTAGTCCAATCCTCAGGCATTGCTCGGCGACAAAGTCCTCTTCACCGAACAGGAATTGTGGATAGTCGACTGACCCACCGCGTGCAAAATACTGTTTTGTAAATAAAATAAATGAACCATGAGGAGAATAAAATGATTCACCTGGGGCCAGCGAGCCTATCGTACTCTTAACTTTCAAATCAGAAAGTTTGCGATAAATCTTCAGCAACCAGAGCCGCTTAAAAATGAAAATATTTTTCAACAAAGAGTAACGGGTTGGTCTGAATAATGTCTTCGGATTTAGATCACCGCCCCGGTCTTTGGAAAGAATGGCCGGCGCAATGATTCCAACTTGATCCGACACACCGCCTATCTGGTCTTTTAATGCTTCAAAAAAATCAGGTCGAACGGTTAAATCAACATTTGAAACCGCAACACAATCAAAATCAAGCAATGACTCAAGCACCTCCGTCCCTTTTTTGAATCCTGGAAAGTACCCTACATTTTCAGATTTCAAGTAGTGAGTCGTGAAGTTCATCGCGGCAACGTCGGCCAGAACCTGCTGATTCACTTCCTTTGTTGAATTATCAACGACAACCAGGGTAAAACTTACTCCTTCCGCCAAGGAAAGCGACTCTTTAAGAGAAATTGCAAAATTTAACAAATGATCGTACGCATTATAACAAACACAAACTATCGCTACTCTCATGTCAGCCTACTTAAATTAAAGGTCGATCAGCTTGATCCGTATATAACGACAAACGACCAACATCATGATCATGATCATGCCGGAAAATATCGAGCCAGCAAGGAATCTCGTTCCGCAAATGTTGGATAGTTGATTAGCACTGCCTTATACACTCCCTTAAATACAAAGAGACTGCCTGCTGCCGCACCCACTACGCCAAATTTATTAATCAATGCGCCTACATCATCAATTGAACCAGCACCGCCTAGTATTGTCAGCGGTACATGAACCTTATCATGGACCTTTCCAGCGACGTCGAAATTATAGCCTTTCATAACGCCATCATAATCGATGGAATTGATTACGATCTCACCAACACCTTGTTCCTGGAGTTCGCTGCACATTTCCAACAGGCATTTCCCGGTGTTCTTCTTGCCGTTGTTGATCCATACATCGTATCGTCCTCCCAAGAGTTTTTTCTTGACGTCCAAAACAACAACGACGCTTTGACTGCCAATTTCTTGCGCAATCTCCTTGACCAACGATGGATTCTGGATTGCAGCGGAACTGATTGCAATTTTCTCGACGCCCAGCCCGATTATCTTGCGAGCTTGCTCAGCTGTAGATATACCGCCCCCGTAGCAAAAAGGCATACGGCATTCCATCGCCATTTTTTTTATCAGAGCATAGTCTGGTTCGCGACCTTCAGCCGATGCATCAATATCCAAAACGATCAGTTCATCGACTTCCTTCTCGTTGAATATTTTTACCGCATTGAGGGGGTCGCCGATGTACTTGGACTCTTTGAACTTTACAGTCTTGACGAGACCCTTGTTACGAATCAGCAAGCACGGAATTATTCTGGGCCGTAGCATTTATGATAACTCCGAGAAGTTTTTCAGTAAGTTGACACCAAAGTGATGACTTTTTTCCGGGTGGAACTGCACTCCATACACCGACCCAGCATTGACCGCACAGGTAAACTCTTCGCCATATATAGAAGACGCAAGCGCATGCTCACGATCCGCACATTCAAAGTAAAAGGAATGAAGGAAATAATATTTTGGCGTTTCTTCGAAGTTTTTGAACAACCCACAGGCGTGCAAAGGCACAACATCGTTCCACCCCATATGAGGTAGCTGTTTCACTTTTTCGATATCGAACTTTCTTACAGTACCGGGCACCCAACCCAAACCAGGAAGTTCACCTTCATCGCTAGAGTTGGCAAGCATCTGCATGCCAACGCAAATACCCAAAACAGGGACTTTTTTGTCCAGAACTAGATCATCCAGCGCCTCGCGCATGCCCGACCGATCAAGACTGATCATCGCGTGGTCGAAGGAACCGACACCGGGAAGTATGATCTTGGTCGCGCCAACCAAATCCTGATATGAGGTCGCCACACGACATTCGATATTGAGCCGCTTATAAAGATTTATAAATGACAAAATATTGCCGATACCATAGTCAATGACTGTAATCATCTCTTGACGGCCCTTTCCATACCCAGCATATGCATAACTTTCGCGCCGAGTTCAAACAGATAACGTTGAGACTTATAATCGCGATATGACTTGTTTGGCAGTTTCATCAATGCTGTCAACTCGGCAACAGTCATGTCCAGTTTGTTTGCAATATATTCGAAATCCTGCTCAGCGGTTTCCGGATCATATGCAGGCTGTGCCAGGTTAGTCAGCGCCTCTTCACGGGTCATCTGCCCAGTGAGAATCAAACTTGAATACTGAATCTTCCGGGTATCGTAACCAAACTTTGTCGGGAGCCAATAACCTTCATAAAACTTGGTAAAGCGCGACTCGTCGTGCTTACGCGGGTACGACTTCCAACCATATTCCCTGGACAGGGTCTCAATGGCTTCGGAACGAATATATGGTACATAGTTCAACGGCTTGATTACTTTTACGCCCTTGAGGAAACGCAGATAAACCTTGTGAAACCAAATGCTGCTCAGTGGATAATCAACCAGAGGGCGCTCGCCAAACTTCTTGTGAATATCCTTCAACTGCCACATATCGGTGCCGTAGTACATCCACTCTAGCGGATTTCTTACACACTCGGTGGAATAGTTACCGCCGTTGAGGATGTACTTGATGCCGTGTTTATTCGCGAAGTGATACAACGTTGCGATGAAAGCGTGATCTTGCGGAATATCGAGATGAGGGACGGATGCCTTAAAGAACGCCCGCTGGAAGTCTTTCATTTCCTCCCAATTAATAACCTCGGTGTACAAATCGAGACCTAGTTTTTCAACTATTACTTCGATGTTATGGACGGCCAGTTGTGAGTTCCAGCCGCCGTCCACATGAAAAACCAATGGTCGTAGGCCAAACTCTTTAACAGCAATGTGCAACAAGTAGGAGCTGTCCAGCCCGCCGCTCATGCCCATGATGCAATCGAATGGCTTGCCTTTGTTCTCCGCCTTGATCTTCTCGAAGATCTCGGTGATCTGTTGCCGCCCCTTGGGCCCGGTATCCCAGTGAGGAAGCAAGTCACGATGATAGCCATTGCAGTGATCGCAAACCCCTTTTTCATCAAATACAATATTTTCGTCTGTGGTGTCCATCACACAGTTAGTGCAAATTTGATAGGGTCTTTTACTCATGCTAACTCCGGATATATTTATTCATTGACACACGAAGTGCCTGAATTGATTTTAGAGACGTGCGGAACGAGGCTTTACAAGCCCCTTTCCAGCCTCAAGATTTAAGATATTTAGTTACAATCAAGGCAAACAAAATCAGTTCACCCAGAACAAAACTGGTTGCCGCGCCGTAAACCCCCCATAGACTGGTTAATGTCAGGCAAATGGATACGGATGTGACACCGGTGACTATTAAAATCGCGGCGTAATATTTCTTCGAATTGAGATTATTCAGACCTGCTGTTCCCAGCATGAAATTGGCAACACCAAAGAACACGCCAATCGACATAAGTAGAAACAGTCCAGCCATAAGATTCTTGTTTGGATAAGATCTCAGAAATTCAAAGTAATCATTAAATAGAAGCCATAGGATAATGAATCCTGACAAAATCGTAGCGAGTACTAACAATTGAATCCAAGTCAACTTCATGACTTTAACAAGTGCAGCTGGCCGAGGAACGACTTCGTCACGCAGTGCATGAATCGTCCGAGTAAAGAAAAACTGATTAAGCGGTCGAATCAACGCTTGAAAAGCTTTGATAAATTTCTCGACTACTGAATAGCTTGCTATCGCTACCGGGCTAACGGAGAAAAGACTTAACACCAACAAGTTTGAATCTCTGAAAAGAACCACAGCGATATTTCCGGAGAAGATTTCTTTCCCTTCGAGCAGACATTCCCATAGGCGAGCAAATGATACGCTAACGTATTGCAGGCCCAGCACCTTTCGCAAGTAGATTGACGAGGCTATTCCCCCGGCCAGATAACATCCGCCCACGATCAACGGTACAACGTAAACGGGCGTCTCCGGGCTCAAAAGAAAAAACACAGCTAAACAACACATCAAGCGACTGATCAAAGTAACAATCGCGACCGGGAGATTGTTCTCAATCGATTGATAAAAATAGGTCGACTGAAAGATAAAGCTAAGTGGAACTAACATCCAACATAACAATGAAAAGAAAAATTGTGTCTGCAAAAATAATCCGGAAAGCAACACACAACCCAGGCAAGCCAACCAAATTAGCACTCTAGAAAAAAAGATTTCACAGTAAACGTGTGATGCCAAGGCTATTCCACCACGTGAGTATGAACTGACAACTCGCGACACTCCGTTAACTTCAAAACTGAAGAGAACAATAGCCAGAATGATAAGCGAGATAGCCTCAGACACAACAAGATCTGCATATTTAGCCGAACCAAACAAATGCAGCACGTAAGGAAAGATAAAAATAGGCAAAACGGCGTTTGCGCCTTGAATGCATGCTAACGAAGCTATATTTGTCAGATTTTTACGCAACAATGTCATATCTCGAATCAATGTATCTCTAATGGATTATTATTGAACCTGACGCCTTCATTTCCTCATTAGTAAAAGTGAGTCGCTTTCCTAAATTGCATAATATCCAATACCTGTATAGCAGTACCCCGCAAGGTACTGCTCGCTTAATCGCGGTGAAAGAGCAATCACATAAAGTGAAAATTATCTGGTGGCACTCGTCTTATTTCCCCCAGACACCACGAGTATCTATCAGCGTAACGGAGCCAAATTGAGATGAATCCAGTTCTTTAAAAACTTTGTGATCAACCAGAAGTAGCACAATCGTCGCTTCATTCAACGCCTCTTCTATCGATTTTAATTCCACCTGCTCGCCAAGGGCATTCGGTAACTCCGATATGTTGGGCTCCACTGCAAATACCCGTCCAGGGTGTTCGTGTGCAATACGTTTAGTGATCGCCACCGCTGGGCTTTCGCGCAAATCGTCGATGTCAGGTTTGAACGCGAGACCAAAACAAGCGACTGTCACTTCTTTTGCTGTTTTATCTGGATTAGCTTGAAGATGCTCAGCAACAGCCAGCTTGACCTTTTCGATGACCCACTCAGGCTTCGAATCGTTCACCTCCCGTGCGCATCGAATGATCTTGGCTTCTTCTGGAGTTTTACTCACGATGAACCACGGGTCGACAGCAATGCAATGCCCGCCAACACCTGGGCCTGGTTGAAGAATGTTTACCCTTGGGTGGCGGTTAGCCAAGCGAATCAGTTCCCAGACATTGATGTCCAACTTATCGCAGATCATCGAAAGTTCGTTAGCAAATGCGATGTTTACATCGCGAAAGCTGTTTTCGGTGAGTTTGCACATCTCTGCGGTCCGAGCATTAGTAATGACACACTCCCCCTCCACAAAAAGCTTGTACAGCTCGGTCGCGCGCTCGGAACACTTGGCGGTCATGCCACCGATCACGCGATCATTCTGAACCAGCTCTCGCAAAACGTGCCCAGGCAGAACCCGCTCAGGACAGTGGGCTACACGAATGTCAGAAGCCTCTCCATGAGTCTGGGGAAATGTAAGGTCCGTGCGCATTTCAGCCAGCCACTGAGCTACCTGTTCCGTCGCCCCTACAGGCGAAGTAGATTCCAGGATCACCAAGTCACCAGACTTCAAAACCGGGGCAATGGCCCGGCATGCAGACTCGATGTACGAAAGATCGGGCTCGTGGTCACCCTTGAAAGGGGTTGGCACCGCGATTAGAAATGCGTCCGCAGGCTCTGGAGCCTGGGTCGCGCGCAGGTAGCCTTCTGTTACCGCGGCATGAACAACGATATCGAGATCCGGCTCAACGATATGAATCATGCCTTTGTTGATGGTATCAACAGCTCGCTTGTTCACGTCCACCCCAACTACCTTGATTTTTCGCGATGCAAAAACCGCAGCAGTAGGTAGGCCGATATAGCCCAAGCCGATAACTGAAATAGTTTTAAACACGATGCCCGCCTTTCAATTCTCGGGAGATAAATCTCCGGATTCCGATAAATTAGTTATTTACAGCGACGGTATAATCGGCCAGCACTTCGATTATACGTTGGCAAGCTTTACCATCACCGTATGGATTATGAGCAAAACTCATGCTTTCGTAAGCCGCTTTGTCTGTTAGCAACAACTTCAAATTCTCGGCGATCGCGTTTCTCTCGGTGCCTACCAATTTTACCGTGCCTGCTTCGACAGCCTCCGGACGTTCTGTGGTTTCACGCATGACGAGCACAGGCTTGCCTAGTGAAGGAGCCTCTTCCTGAATACCACCTGAGTCGGTCAAAATGATAAATGACTGATTCATCAAATAGACGAAAGGTAAATAGTCCAAGGGTTCAATCAAGTGAATATTGTCGATGCCCGACAACAGACGGTTGATTGGCTCTCTGACATTAGGATTCAGGTGCACAGGATATACAATTTCGACTTCTGGAAAGGCTTTAGCCGTATCTACAAGCGCGTGACAAATACGCTCGAAACCGCCACCAAAACTTTCGCGACGATGACCGGTAACCAGAATCAGCTTCTCGGTGTTACGGATGAACGAGAACTGATTTTCCAACGCAGTTTTTAATGAACTTGATGCCTCTAGCTTTTTGACAACATCCAGCAACGCGTCAATAACTGTGTTGCCAGTTACATGCACAAATTGGGGTTTTATGCCTTCGTTCAGTAGATTGGAACGGGAGTTTTCTGTCGGAGCAAAATGCAGTGCAGCCAATGCACCGGTGAGCTTGCGGTTACCCTCTTCGGGCCAAGGAGAGTAAATATTTCCTGTTCTCAAACCGGCTTCAACATGGGCAACGGGAATTTGCTGGTAATAGGCCGCCAGGGCAGTTGCAAATGTCGTCGCAGTATCGCCGTGAACAAGTACGATATCGGGTTTAAAATCTTCAAAAACTTCTTTTATGCCCTGCAGGATCGAGGTCGTCACCCCGTTCAGGTCCTGGCCAGGCTGCATGATATTCAGATCATAGTCTGGTGTTAACTCAAACAGATCCAGCACCTGATCCAGCATTTGCCGGTGCTGAGCAGTGACACACACTTTCGACTCGAAACGATCGTCCTCTGCGAGCAACAACGCGAGAGGAGCCATTTTTATGGCTTCTGGCCTGGTTCCAAATACAGAAAGTACTTTTAAGGGCATTTTTTCACCAAAGCTGTGGAAAATTGATATTCATTCATACTGGCTATCTAAATTATGGATGACCACTTCATAAAATTTTGGATCGTACCGATACTCTAGAGACTTTAAAAGACGCTACCGCCCCAGGATTTAATGTCAGTTTCCTGAAAACAAGATCCACATCATGTCAAGCCCACTCGTCGCCTTTCGATCCGCGCAGGTCGCCAACCGCACCCCATTCGTCAATTTTTTGGGCAGATCGGTTAGCGGCTAACTACATCAATTAAAACCAATGCACAATGATCTACATCTGCCGTCATAAAAATGGCCTCCAACTCTGCAAAAGTGCTGCCTTGGCCGCTGAGTTTATCATCGTAGCCAAGCGTTGACTTGAGGCTTTGCGCAGAACAATCTTGGAGTTCAACGATCAGCGAGTCAGTGACCGGCAAAGATCTGCCGCGAAAAGCTACCACTTTGCTGACACCTTCAGCCGAGCTCAATGGAACCCAATTTTCATCGTCAGGGAGATTGGTAAGCAGATTCCCCGGGAAAAGAGATTCAGTCAGCCAGTGACGCTGCCCTCTTTCGGCTTTTCCATGAAGACAGGTATGCCGGGAGCATTCACAGCCTTGGCGAACCAAATGCTCTTCGACGCGCGCATCCTGGCGATGGTTTGCGTCTACTGCCGAGGAGCGCTTAAGTCGCTCCTCGCATCATGAATGTTCATATCCCTACAAATATCAAAAAAATTGTCGTTTCTTGGTCAGCCATACGCCCGGCACCACCGAAAAGTATTAAGTTTGACCAGCCCTAGCCCATTCACTTTAACGGCAGGTGAGCTTAGACCGAGCCACGCACTAACAACGCTAAAACTGACGCGAAACCAAGCAATCGTTCACCGAAAGCAAGTACGCAGATTTCTTCATCATTCTAGCTGCAACAATACTCATTACGAAAACGATGAGTGAAGCTTGGTCTGGCCCGCCGAATCTCTTGCTCCCTACCCAAGCAAGCAAGCGAGCGAGCAAAAGACCAGAATTCTCGTCGCGGCCAAGGGCGCATTGGGCACCAGTCAGTGCGCCGGATATTTTGCTAACCACCAAATTTAAGCCGGACTGAAAACTTAGTGCTTAATTTCACGTCTTGCGAAGAGCTGGTACGCCATGGCTGCCATACCGCCAAGCACTAGACCGAACAACAATCCAAGCAATATGATGACCACCTTTTTAGGCTTCACTGGCGTTTCAGGTAGCTCGACTACTCCATCAACACGGTAGACCGCGACATCTCGAGTTCGAGTTTGCAGTTCTTTGAAAAAGCTTCGCTTCGCTTCAAGCTCTCTGAGTCGGTAGAGAAACGGATCATCAGAAACTCGAGTTTCCAAATTTTTGATCTCGGCCTCAAGCGCCTTGGTGCCGCGCATGTAAATCAACTGCCCCTCCATACTACCTGCAATTTCTACAGCAGGGTTTCCAGAGATGATCGGAGGTTTCTCGAGTTTAATCGCGCTTGCGACTTCCCTCGCCTCGCGCAGTTTGATGATCGCGTCTTCGCGGTTCTTTTCTCCGGTTTCGCGCAAGAAATCAATTTGCTGCGTAAGATTACGAGCTCGCACTTCGGCTTCGCGAGAGACGTCTTTAGCCATTTCGTTTTCTGCGCGTTCGCCCGCACGTTGGATATAGCTATCAACCCAATCTTTAGCAACCACCGGGTCTTTATTTTGGGCAATAACAACGAAGCGATCTGCTGCTTCTTTGCTTGGCGGCAGCACTACAATTTTCTTATTGAACTGCGAGTACAGAATATCCTGTGGGCCTTTCCTTTCACTCCCACTCAACGTCGGAAGGTACCTTTCCTCGTAAAACTTCCGACGAAGGTACTCAGACTGCAAGTTCAGGATAAAAATACCATAGACGTCCTTGACACTATAAGGCGAAAGCTCTGCTTCCTTGGTACGCCCATAGTTAAAATTGGCAATGTCATTTTGTGTCGGAGGTATAACGTAAGCACGCGCCTCATAAACAGGTGTGCTCGTATATGCATAAACTGCTGCAAGACCCGTTGTAAGAGCAGCAACAGCTATCACAAGCCACTTACGCTCCCATAATATTCTGAGAACACTCCCGAAATCGTTCTCCTGTGATGTATTAGGATTCACGGGACTATTTTGCATAAAGAAACTGCCCTTTATTGATTTTGGAAACCTATCAAGACGTTCGATAAGATCTTAATTTGATGTCGCTTTAGCCTTAACAGCTAGAATTTGTGTCCACAAAAACTATTTACCGTGGCCTAATGCTGACTGTGCAAGATTGTGCAGATATTTTCCATAACCGGTTTTTTTCAACTGGTCAGCCTGAAATAGCAACTGTTCAACAGTGATCCATGCATTGTTGAATGCGATCTCTTCAAGGCACGCGACCTTCAAGCCTTGACGTTTTTCGATCGTATGGACGAAATGACTGGCCTCAAGCAGAGAGTCATGGGTACCCGTGTCCAGCCAGGCGAAGCCACGACCGAGCATTTCAACCTTCAGTGTCTTGCGCTCGAGATAAGCACGGTTCACATCAGTTATTTCCAGCTCACCGCGCTCGGACGGCTTGATGTTCTTGGCGATTTCAACGACGTCGTTGTCGTAAAAATACAGGCCTGTTACCGCATAATTGGATTTGGGCTTGAGTGGCTTCTCTTCGATGCTCAAGGCTTTGCCAGAAGCGTCAAATTCAACAACACCGAAACGCTCTGGATCCGACACGTGATAACCGAATACAGTCGCGCCGACTTGCTGGGTACTGGCCGAACGAAGATTGTCCGAGAAGTGCTGACCATAGAAAATATTGTCACCGAGGATCAAGCAGCATGGATCCTTGCCGATGAACTTTTCGCCAATGATGAACGCTTGCGCCAAGCCGTCTGGACTTGGTTGTTCGGCATAGGTCAACTGAATGCCGTACTGGCTGCCATCGCCGAGCAACTTGCGGAAGCAGGGCAAATCTTCAGGCGTAGAAATGATCAGAATTTCACGCATGCCGGCCAACATCAGCACAGACAGCGGATAGAAGATCATCGGCTTGTCGTAGATCGGCAACATCTGCTTGGAAACCCCTAGGGTCAGCGGGTGCAATCGAGTACCCGAGCCGCCGGCGAGGATGATGCCTTTACGATTTGTCGTAGTCATTTGTTCAAAACTTCCCTAAGCATTCGGGTTACACCACTTTGCCAATCCGGCAAGTGTAAAGAAAAATTATCACGTAGCTTCTGAGTGTTCAGCCGCGAATTCAGGGGGCGTCGTGCAGGCGTCGGATATGCAGTTGTCTCAATTGGAACAACCGACTCGACCGCTAGCTCTTGCGCATTAGCCTTCGCGAATTCGATCACATGACTGGCATAGCCATGCCAGGAAACCTCTCCACCAGCAGCCAAATGGTAAAGACCTGCCAGCTCAGGTTGATGAACAACCTTCTGAATGGCCAGCGCTGTCACGTCTGCAATCAGATCAGCACCGGTCGGCGCTCCGATCTGGTCGGCAATAACGTTTAATGTTTCGCGGTCTTTTGCCAGACGCAGCATGGTCTTGGCAAAGTTGTTACCTCGAGCGGCGTAGACCCAGCTGGTGCGGAAGATAAGATGCTTGCATCCAGAGGCAGTTATAGCCTGCTCACCCGCCAGTTTGCTGGCACCGTAATGATTCACTGGAGCAACTGCGTCTGTTTCTTGCCAGGGTGTGCTGCCCTGGCCATTGAAGACATAGTCGGTTGAATAATGGACGAGCCACGCGTTCAAAGCCGCGGCTTCCTCCGCCATAACCTGGCTGGCCTGAGCGTTTACTCGGTCGGCCAGTTCGGTTTCTGACTCAGCCTTGTCGACCGCTGTGTAGGCCGCAGCATTGACGATGACGTCTGGTCTGACTTCGCGGATTGTCGCTCGTAAGGCGTCGAGATCAGACAAGTCACCCGACAAACCATCTTGCGAATGACGATCCAACGCAATCAGCTCGCCCAACGGCGCGAGGGAACGTTGTAGCTCCCATCCCACTTGACCATTTTTACCCAAAAGAAGGATTTTCATGCTTTGTTCGAACGATCCGCGTAGTTCTGATCGATCCACTGCTGATAGCTACCACTTTTGACGTGTTCTACCCACTCGGTGTTGTCGAGGTACCATTCAACCGTTTTACGAATGCCGGTTTCGAAGGTTTCTTCCGGAGTCCAGCCCAGCTCGCGCTGGATCTTGCTAGCGTCAATCGCGTAACGCTGGTCATGGCCAGGGCGATCCTGAACGTAGGTGATCAGGCTAGCGTGCGGACGGTGTGCGGAATCTGGACGCAGCTCATCGAGTAACGCGCACAAGGTGTGCACGACTTCGATGTTTTGCTTTTCGTTATGGCCACCAATATTGTACGTCTCGCCAATCACACCTTCGGTGACGACTTTGTACAACGCTCGAGCGTGATCCTCGACATACAGCCAGTCACGGACCTGATTACCCTTGCCATAAACTGGCAGCTGCTTGCCCTCCAACGCATTGAGGATGATCAGTGGGATCAACTTCTCAGGGAAGTGGCATGGGCCGTAGTTGTTCGAGCAATTGGTCACGAGAGTTGGCAAGCCGTAGGTGCGAGCCCAGGCGCGAACCAGGTGATCTGAACTGGCCTTGCTCGCGGAGTATGGCGAACTTGGCTGATAAGGCGTGGTTTCAGTGAAAAGATCTTCCGGTCCTTCGAGGTCTCCGTAGACTTCATCAGTAGAAATATGATGGAAGCGAAACGCGGCTTTTCGCCCGTCGTCCAGCGCCGCCCAATAATGGCGTGCGGCTTCCAGCAGGGTATAGGTGCCGATTATGTTGGTCTGAATGAATTCAGAGGGGCCGGAGATAGATCGATCCACGTGGGATTCTGCCGCCAGGTGCATAATGGCATCTGGTTGATGCTCACGCAGTACACGGTCTACCTGACTACGGTCACATATATCAACGCGCTCAAAAGAGTAACGCGAGCTTTGGCTCACTTCTGCCAATGACTCAAGGTTGCCCGCATAAGTCAGCTTATCGACGTTAACGACAGAATCGGCTGTGTTGGAGATGATATGACGGATGACCGCCGAACCGATAAATCCGGCGCCGCCGGTTACTAGAATTTTCACGCGAAACCATACCCTTGAGTTTCTGACAGGGCAGCGAACCGTGCACTGTCTAATCCATGAATGCAGAAGCCTGCAAAGACCCGAGGCTTCTGACAGAGTCAGTCTGCCCGACATCGGAACTAGCCGCTTTCGGACAAGCGAAGCATTTTACAGCTTAATGACGGTTTTACTAATGGATGTAGACAAGCAGTGGGTAAAGCTCAGTTCGTTTTCTGGTGCTAGCCGCAATCAGCCAACGTACTTACGGGAACGCATAGTCCTACGACCGAGCAACAACCCCAAAATTGGCCCGATCACCATCCCCACAAGGAGCGCAAGAATCATCAACAACGCTACGGGCAACTCCGGCCCAGACCAGCCAAAAAACAGCAAGGCAACAGCCTGTTGATTCTCGAGCACAAACGCCAGTATTACCAAAATCAACAACAGGGCAAATACGGCGAGCAGTGCACGCTTCAAGTTACGCATCGCAAACTCCTCAGAACTCAAAGGGCGTCAAGCCCCTCCTCCTCATCCTCATTCACCCGATCCCGAAGCTCCTTCCCCGGCTTGAAATGAGGAACAAACTTCCCGTCCAGGCTAACCGACTGCCCGGTCTTGGGATTACGCCCCACCCGCGGTGCGCGGTAGTGCAAGGAGAAGCTGCCAAATCCACGGATCTCGATACGATCGCCGGTGGCCAGGCATTGGGACATTTGTTCAAGCATGGTCTTGATGGCCAGCTCCACATCCTTGGATGAGAGCAGCCCTTGATGGGTGACAATTCGTTCGATCAACTCCGACTTCGTCATATTTTTCCCTTCTTTTTCAAGCAGCTAGATCAGCGCTTCAAAGGTTTTAGCACGCTCGGAGCTATTTGAACAGTCCAGGCTTCGACATATATTCAGCAGGCTTGACTCGCCTGTTTTCAGCGGTTCAGGCGTCAGATAGTTCCTTCATCCACTAACGACAGATAACCAGCATAGTGCGGGTCAGATACCCCGCAGGATTAAAGCCGAAGGGGAATTCATCCTCCTCTTTGGCATCATCGGACCTTGCAACAACCTTGTAACCTGCGCCCTTGCACTCCTTGATTGCACGCTTTTGGCATTTCTCCCACCCGGAGCCCAGCCCCGAGCAATCAATCTCTATGCCACTGACTCCACGCACCGCATGAGTTTTGGCACTTGTGGTACAGCCTGCCAATACCAGCAGTGCAATGGCGACTATGAGCTTGTTCATTCACTTCCTTAATGTCGGGCACCCTACCGGAGGGCGCATGCACCCTAAGCTCTAGCGTAGCTGCAAATAAGCAATTGATCCTGTTAAAGAAAGGACCGCATTGCGAAGGTATTGGTTCAGTCTGGAGCGCACGCGGGCGGACTGTAGATCAAGAGATCGAAGCCTTCGGCAGATTCCAAAGGTGAGCTGGGGGAATTCGCTAAATCGCAGCCACAAAAAAGGGCGACCGAAGTCGCCCTTTTTCTATGGTCTGACAGAACTTAGTTCTGTTTTTCCATTTGTGCACGCAACAGGTCGCCCAGAGTGGTAGGACCAGCAGCAGGTTCCGAAGTCGCTGGCTTGTCGCGCAGGCTCTGGATTGCTTCTTTCTCTTCAGCATCGTCTTTCGACTTGATGGAGAGCTGGATTACGCGGCTCTTGCGGTCAACGCTGATGATCTTGGCTTCTACTTCCTGGCCTTCTTTCAGAAC
>Ga0247812_10000167_pt1 | contig 75717 bp, 58 predicted proteins | sample UWRJL149409B1_FD_178011 | JGI IMG/M metagenome (GOLD analysis project Ga0247812, IMG submission 178011) | Plant litter microbial communities from Arlington Agricultural Research Station in Wisconsin, United States - UWRJ-L149-409B-1 | ecosystem: Environmental > Terrestrial > Plant litter >... | reverse complement strand
CTTCCCACAGCTGCTTGCCGTTTTTAACGTCATAGGCACGCAGGTACTGGTCGAGGGTGCCGCTCAGGAAGCCAACGCCACCGGCGGTCACGAAGGTCCCGCCCAGGCTTGGAACGCCCATGCTCAGCGGGATCGGAACCGGCGAGCTGTCGCGCACGGTGCCGTTCTTGTGCTTCCACAGGACTTTGGAAGTGGTCAGGTCGACCGCTGCCACGTAGCCCCAAGCGGGCGCCTGGCAAGGCAAGCCCATTGGCGACAGCAGCGCTTCGAGGACCACGCCGTATGGCGCGCCTTTGTTTGGCTGCACGCCTTCGGTTTCGCTTTTACGCGGGCCTTGGGCAGCGATTTCGGCAGCGGGGATCATTTTCGATTTGAACGCCATGTAGCTCGGGTTCACGAACGCGATCTGACGCACCGGATCAACCGAGATACCGCCCCAGTCGAACACACCGAAGTTACCTGGATAAACGATCGAACCCTGCAGCGATGGCGGCGTGAACGGGCCGTCGTAGCGCATGGATTTGAAGTCGATCCGGCAGATCAGTTGATCGAATGGCGTCACGCCCCACATGTCGCGTTCCTGCAACGGTGGCGGCATGAGGTTCAGGTCGGATTTCGGCTGGGTCGGCGACGTGTGATCACCTGCGACGGCGCCTTGTGGAACCGGCACTTCATTGATCGGCACAATCGGCTTGCCGGTGCTGCGGTCCAGCACGTAGATGCTGCCTTGCTTGGTCGACGCGAGTACCGCTGGCTTCACGCCATCAGCGGTTTTCAGGTCCATCAGGGTTGGCTGGCCACCGACGTCCATGTCCCACAGGTCATGGTGGGTGAACTGCATGTGCCAGCGTACCTGGCCAGTGGCGATGTCCAGCGCGGTCAGGCCGGCGGCGTGCAGTTCCGACTCAGGGGTACGATCACCACCGAACTGGTCCGGGGTCTGGTTGCCCATTGGCAGGTAGAGCATGCCGAGTTTTTCATCGACGGCGAACATGGACCACATGTTCGGCGAGTTGCGGGTGTAGACCTTGTCATCGGCAATCGGCGTGGTGTCGTCCGGATTGCCGCTGTCCCAGTTCCACACCAGTTTGCCGGTGTGCACGTCGAACGCGCGGATCACGCCGCTTGGCTCGTCGGTGGAAACGTTGTCGGTCACGTGGCCGCCAATCACTACCAGGTCCTTTGTCACGGCCGGTGGCGAGGTGGAGTAGTAACCGCCGGCATTGAAGCCGCCGATGTTGGCGCTCAGGTCGATCTGGCCTTTATCGCCGAAGTCTTCGCACATTTTGCCGGTGTCGGCATCCAGGGCGATCAGACGGGTATCGGCGGTCGGCAGGAAGATGCGACGCGGGCAAACAGCGCTGACCGGCGCAGGGCTGGCGGTGCCGGTCGGGCTCTGCTCGGAAGCGTAAACGGCGTCATCGTGATACGACACGCCACGGCAGGTCATGTGCGCCCAACCCTTGAAGTTCGCCGCGTTTTGCGTCGAAAGCTTCGGATCGAAACGCCAGATTTCCTTGCCGGTGTCCGGGTCCAGCGCGATCACCTGGCTGTGCGGCGTGCACACGTAGAGCATGCCGTTGACTTTCAGCGGGGTGTTTTCAGCGGTGGTTTCGCCCGGATCGTTAGGGCCAGGAATGTCACCGGTGCGGTAGGTCCAGGCTGGAACCAGCTTGTGAGCATTTTCCGGGGTGATCTGCGCCAGTGGCGAGTAACGGTCGCCATGCGCGCTGCGGCCGTAGGAATTCCAGTCACCATCGGCCATGGCCGGTGCGGTGTTGGTCATGCCGTCAACGCTGTCGCGATCCAGTTGGCCCTTGATTTCACCCGGGTTGGTGAATTGGCTGGCCAGTGCAGTAACGCCCGCCAGCACAACAGCCACGCTCAGTGCGCCGGTGCCCATGGGGGCGGCGCCGGTAAGCAGCAGTGGACGACGGAACCACGGCAGCAACATGACGATGCCGAGGGCGAACAGCAGTGCCAGACGCGGCACCAGTTGCCACCAGTCGAGGCCAACCTCCCACAATGCCCATACAGTGCTGGCGAACAGCACCAACGCGTAGAGGCCCAGTGCCGCGCGGCGTGCAGCAATCAGCAGCGCACCAGTCAGCGCCATGCCGATACCGGCCAGCAGGTAGTACAGCGAGCCGCCCAGCATGCTCAGCTTGATCCCCCCGGCCAGCATGGCCAGGCCCATTAGCAGAAGCAGAATGCCGAGCAGCGTCGGCAATAGACGGCTTCGACTCAAAGCACCATCAGTGCTCATAGTGTGGTTCTCCGTGACGTTTTAAGTAAGTCCGCGCAAGTTCACTGTAGATGACGATCCTGTGCGGGCATGGTTCATATGAAAAAGTGAAACTGTTGGCGCGGTCATTGTGGGAGCTGGCTTGCCAGCGATGGCGGTGTGTCAGTCGGCGTCAACGTTGGCTGACACGCCGCTATCGCAGGCAAGCCAGCTCCCACAGGTTTTAGGGCGCGGGTTAGAAAGATGAGGTGATCTTGATCCCGCCAATCAGCGCGTCATCGACCTGGTCCACGCCACCGGGATGGCGGATGTATTGCAGGTTCGGGCGCACGGTGAGCCAGTTCGTGACGTGCACGCCGTAATAGAGTTCGGCGCTGTATTCGGTGTCCTGCGGTGGCAGATAAGACGGATCGTCAAAGTCGTAGACGGCGCGAGCCTGATTGGTCGCCTCGGCGTTCTTGCGATAGGCCGGGTTGACGTGAACGCGGGCCATGGCGAAACCGATGTCGTCCTTGGCGCGTGCATTGAACAGGCCTTTGTAGACGACGCCTGCCTGGACGTAGTTGTCGATGGCATTGGTTTTCTTGTCGTGCATCGTGCCGTTGGCGAACACGCTCAAACCGCGGGAGTTGTCGCTGGCGCGGCTGGTCAGTTGTTGCTGCACACCCAGCCACACGCCGTGTTTGCTGGAGGCGCTGCGGTAAGCCTCGCCACTCAAGGCAGCCGGCTGACCGTTGCTGTCCTTGTAGGCGTCGGTGGCCTTGGCGTTGCTGTAGTAGTAACCGGCGCGGTACTCGCCTGGCAGGCCATTGAGCTTGGGCGACCACACCAGTTCCACCGGCAGGATCGCACCCTGTGTGCCGCTGCCGCTGAGTTTGAAGCCATTACCGCGATCCAGGTTGGACGGGTTCTGCTCATAGGCACCGACCTGCGCGTACAGCTCGGGTGTCAGGTGATATTTGACCCGCATGGCCCACTGGCTGACCGGCCAGTTGTACCAGATGCCGCCGACCCAGTTACCGACCTGGGAACCGCAGAACGCCAGGTTCTGGAAGTCGCAGGGGAAGCTGTTGAAGTCTTCGCCTTCGCCGAAGCGGCCAGCCTTGATGTCGAGTTTCTGGTCGAAGAATTTTTGCTGATACCACATCTGCGTCAGACGCCAGGTCTGCCCGCGGCCCCAGACTTCCTGGGCCGAGGTGAACCCACCGACGCGGGGATCGTTGATGCGGTCATTGCTGATGTTGTTGCCGCTGCGTTCGGTGATCGTCAGCTGAAACTCCGCGTCGTCCCAGCCCAGGATTTTCTGCAGGTCCAGGTGCGTGCCGAAGCCGAACTGGTCGCTGTACCGCGCCGTGCGATCGTGGTCGTAACCGCCGTGCAAATTGCTGCCCATTTCACCGGTGTAATCGACTTTGAAGTCGTAGCCTTTTTCCGAAAGTTCGGTGCGACTGCCGTTCCAGTCACCGAGCATCCACGGTGATTCGCTATCGAAGGCCGGAGCGGCCTGGGTGCAGGTAGCAAGGCCTAATGCGGTGAAGCCGCCAATCAGGTTGAGGGCTTTTCGACTGGCGACAGACAAGCAGACAGCGCTGTCTCGCAAAGTGTGGAAATCGGGCATGGGGGGAGATTCTTGATCTTTTTCTGGGGGATGAACTGAAAACAGCAGGCGTGAAGCAGGCAGCGGAAGCGTTTCAGCGGGTGCGGGCGTAAGGATAATGTTCTGTTACAAATAGAGAAAGGGCTTTTACTGACATGCAGCGTTTCGGATTTGGTAACAGTCCACCTGCTTTCTGTAGGCGCAACGCTTTTGGGAGCAAGCCTTGCTCCCATAGGTCCATATCCATATCCAGTCCGAACCCCAAGTCCATATCCCTATCCCTATCCCTATCCAGGTTTTCACCTACATTTAGCCAAGAGCAAACTCAGCCCTTCCACCCGAAGATCCCCTCGGCTAAGGTGCGCGGCTTCCCATTCTTTCACCGCTCGAAGGCCCGGCATGACCGAACAGAACAACAACCCGCTGCACGGCGTGACGCTGGAGCAAATCCTCAATGCCCTGGTTGAGCATTACGAATGGTCGGGGCTGGCCGAGCGCATTGATATTCGCTGCTTCAAGAGCGATCCCAGCATCAAGTCGAGCCTGACCTTCCTGCGCAAAACCCCGTGGGCGCGGGAGAAAGTCGAGCGTCTGTACATCAAGTTGATGCGCACCAAGCGACCGGTCTGAACATGGTCAACCACTCTGCCGCGCGACGACGTTTTGTGGCCGTGGCGGCCATCCTCGGCTGGGCAGGTTTGAGCATTCAGCTGTACCTGATTCTCTACTCACGCTGGACGCTGGAAGCCAGTCTGCTCGGCGGGCTGATCAGCTTCTTCAGCTACTTCACGGTACTGAGCAACACGCTGGTAGCCACCGTCCTGACCTGTGAACTGACATCCCGCGAGTCGGCAGCACGCCGCTGGTTTTTGCAGCCGTGGGTGAGCAGCGCGGTGGCGGTGAGTATTGCCGTGGTCGGGCTGGCGTACAGCGTGCTGCTGCGCCATCTGTGGCATCCCGAAGGCTGGCAGTTCCTGGCCGATGAGCTGATGCACGACGTCATGCCGCTGCTGTTTCTGGTCTATTGGTGGTGCTGCGTGCCCAAAGGCACGTTGCGCCTGCGGCATATCGGCCTGTGGGTGATTTATCCGCTGGTGTACTTCGCCTATTCGCTGTTTCGCGGGCATGTGCTGGCGGTTTACCCGTATCCGTTTATTGACGTGGACAAGCTCGGTTATCCACAGGTGTTGGTGAATGCGGGCGGGTTATTGGCGGGGTTTGTGGTGATTGCGCTGTTGGTGATCGGACTGGATCGGTGGCGCGCGGGTCGAAGCTGAACACCCGCTGTGGCGAGGGGCTCTTGTGGCGAGGGGACTTCTGTGTTGAGTGGACTTCTGTGGCGAGGGGACTTGTCCCCGTTGGGCTGCGAAGCAGACCCAAAATTTATGCCCCCCCAAAAAATGTCGACAGCTGTCGAAGATTTTGGGAGCGCTTCGCACTCCAACGGGGACAAGTCCCCTCGCCACAGAAGTCCCCTCCACAGAAGAGCTCTAGCCACAGAAGAGCTCAAGCCACAGCAGAGCTCTAGCCTCAGAAGACCTTTAGCCACAGGAAACCGACGAGACAAAAGCTGTCATTCGTCGTCGCTGTCATCCAGCCGCCAGTAGCCGACCGCCTTGACGAACTGCTCGTCCAGCCCGTGCTCATCCAGCAGAATCCGACGGATCTGCCGCGACACTTTGGTCTCGGTCGCTACCCACGCATACAGATTCCCGCCAGGCACCTGCAACTGCTTCACGGTCGTCAGCAAGTGGTCTTTACCACCCTCGCGCAATACCCAGATCACATCGACCTGCGCCGCGCTTTCGAGCCTTTGCTGCTCGGCGCCGTTTTCCACTTCAATAATCACCAGCGCCCGACGGTTGGCCGCCAGCCCCTCCAGCCGACGTGCGATGGCGGGCAGGGCGGTCTCGTCGCCGATCAGCAGGTAGCTGTCGAAAATGTCCGGCACGATCATCGAGCCCCGTGGCCCGCCGATGTGCAGGAACTGGCCGGGTTTGGCCTGTTCGGCCCACGTCGACGCAGGACCATCGCCGTGCAAGACGAAATCGATGTCCAGCTCCAGTGTGTTCAGGTCGTAGCGACGCGGCGTGTAGTCGCGCATGGCAGGCTTGGGGCCGTCGTCTTTGCCCGCACCGAGCACCAGGGTTTCCAGCGCCGCCTGTTCCGCCGCGTTTTGCGGGAACAGCAGCTTGACGTGGTCATCGGTTCCGAGACTGATGAAGCCTGCCAGTTCAGGGCCACCCAAGGTGATGCGGCGCATCCGCGGGGTCAGGTCGACCACGCGCAATACTTCCAGTCGACGACGTTTGATCTCATGCATGACGCGGTGGATGGTTTGGGTTTCTACAGCAGTCATTCGGCGTTCTCCTGGGTGGTTTGAACGGCAGGGCCGTCGACGATGGCTTTGGCGGTGTCGTTGAGCAGCGAGCTGACGCGAAGGATTTCCGCCGGACTCCATCGTCCGTGATGCAGTTGCAGCGCATGACGCAGGTTATGCACAGCCTCATGGATCTCGGCGGGACGATCATGGCCGCGCAATGAGCGTTTGCTCACGTCGATGCGCATCCGCACACCTTCCAGCGCAATCGCCTGATCCACGAGGGACTGGCGACCGGCGTCAGTCACCCCATAGCGTTTCTTGCCGGCTTCGGCATCGCCCTGAATCAGGTCGCTTTCTTCCAGAAAAGTCAGGGTCGGATAGATCACGCCGGGGCTGGGGCTGTAGGCGCCGTCGAACATGTTTTCGATCTGGCGGATCAAGTCATAGCCGTGACACGGCTGCTCGGCTATCAGCGCCAGCAGCAGCAATTTCAAGTCTCCGGGGGCGAAAACCCGTGGGCCGCGGCCACCGCGTTCGCGGCCAGGGCGCTTCTCAAAGCCGTCGCGGCCGTCACCGTGTTCGCGGTGGGGGGAATGATGGTCTCTCATCTTTTGCGTTCTCTTCGTCGTATTTAGATACAACGTAAGATATATCTTTAGCCGAGCGCAAGATGCGGGAGGAAAAAAGCGGCCTCAAGCTGACGAGCGGTGGGTAACCCTGCTGTGCAAATTATCAAAGGGCCAGCAAGACCTTTCTCACACCCAAAATTTAACCAGAAGTTAAAGCTATTACTCTAATTAGTTTAGAGTTAGTATTCTAAAATTGTTAAAGCCCCGTGTTACATAGTTAAAGTTGCTGTATGGTTTTTTTAATGAAACTGTATGTAGGCCGTAACTTACAGTCACTGTTTGCTATTTGGATTTTTTGTTTCTTTTTCCTTCGAGGTATGGGGTGGTTTAACTACGCGCTCTTGGGAAGTTGCCTGCTTACTTTGATTCTTGAACAGTCGAAGATGCTCGGGCATTGAAAGCCCAGGCAAGTGGCCGACTAAAGGTCCTCTTGTTTGCAACTTTCAATGAACCGACTCCATAAAGAAAACAGGTACTTAACAATGTTCAAGAAATTCGCAATCGCTGCTCCTCTGGCTCTTCTGGCTTTGGGTTCGTCCGGTGCATTTGCTGCCGGTGAAGCGGCTCACTCGATCAGCATCGTTGCTCATGTGCCGACCAACGGTTTCTACGTGGTGCCGACTAACCCTGATCTGGTGAACAAGGATCAGGACATGAGCTTCCAGCCAAGCTCCGGCAAAATGGGAGAGGTCAATGGCTTCTTCGATTTGCGCAACAACAATGGCTCGGTCCACGCCAGCCTGGACACCACGCCAAAGCTGATCTCCGGCGCCAACTCCGCTGATCTGAAAGTCACCCTCAATAATGTCGAACTGACCACTACACCAAAACCGGTTGTGGGCGAGGCTGAGTCCGATGTCAACTTCCGTGCGGCGCTGAACATTGCACTCAAAGACGCCACCATTCCTGCACCGGGCGATTACACCGGTGTTGTCGCAATGACCTTCGACGCCGTTCCTCCGGTCGTCACTCCTTGATCGAGTCATCGATCAACAAACGCTGACTGTTCAAGTTCGCGTCACCCGAGGGGGCAAACAGCAGTGTTTGCTCCGTCGGATTTCAATGAGTTCGTAATCAGAGAAAGAGTTCATGTTCCCGATGACACCCATCGCGGCGGCGCTTGCGCTGCTGTTTTGTGCCAGTGTAGCGGCGGCTCCGGTTTCCTCTGCCGGAACGACACCGCGAAGCCTGTTGGCCCAGGCCAAAGGTCTGCCGGCGGATTTCGAAGAGCATTTCTTTGATGTCCCTCTGGCTGTTCGGGTAGAGCTCGATCAGCAGCCACTGGGGGAAGCGATGGTGGTGCTGTCTCGCGATGATCGCATTACCTTGCTCGAATTCACCGACACCAGCGAAAACCGTTTCAGCCCCGCCGAACGGGAAAAATGGGCGAGCTACCTCAAACCAGGCGTGCCACTGGGCAACTGCACCGGCACATGTCCGGATCAGGTGCTGGCGGTGCACTACAACCTGGAAAGCTCGTTGGTCTCCATCCTCACCGAAAACGCTGAGCGCGATGTGCAAGCCAAACGTTACTTCGATCAGCCTCTGGGCGGCAGTAGCGGTTTGATGGTGCGTAACCAGCTCAACCTCAATGGTGGCCAGGATCAGGATCTGGGCGGACGCTATGGCCTCGAAGCCAGCGCAAGCCTGGGCAACTGGAGCCAGACATTCAACATGCAATTGGCCCGCCTCGGCGGTCCCGATGACAAGCTTTACCACGCGGTCCATGAGCTTTACACCCAGCGCGAACTGCAAGGCAGCTTCCTGCGTCTGGGCTATTTCACCCCCAATTCCGAAGGGCTGACCCGCCAACCGCGTACGTTTGGCACCAGCCCCGACACTGCCGTCGGCGTCATGTACGGCAGCTCCGACAGCCTGGCGATCAACAGCCCGATGCCCAGCGTCTACCCGATCTACGTCACGGCCAATCGCCAGGGCTCGGTGGAGATCTATCGCGACGGCTTGCTGATCAACACCCAGTCAGTGCCCGCCGGTTTGCAGACCCTCGACACCCGGCCACTGCCGGGCGGCATCTACGAAGTGGAAGTGCGCCTGGTCGAAGACGGCCAGATCACCTCCACCACCCAGGAGTTGGTGTACAAGCCCAACAACTGGCGCAACCTCGACGATCGTTGGCGCTACAACCTGTTCGCCGGAGAAGAAAGCAAGCTGCTGAGCAACTGGGATCAACAATCCAGCGGCAGCCCCACGGCAGGCGCCTCGGTCAACTACCTGATGCACCCGCGGGTGATTCTCGGGCTGTCGGCGCGGCAGATTCGCGAAAAACTGCAATACGGCAGTTCCATCGACTGGACCCTGGCCAACCACCTCAGCCTGTACGCCAACGTCTATCAGACGCAGGATCATGGCACCGGCCTCGATCTGCAAAGCCTCTATAACTATGGCGCCGGCAGCATCGTGATCAGCCACAACCGCAGCTGGCTGGACACCACCAACCTCTACGAAACCCTGCCGGACGGCACGCGGATACGCCAGCGCAATGTGTTCGTCGGCGAGACCAGCAACTCATCCCTGGCGCTCAATCATCGGCTCAGCAGCAAAAGTTCGATCAATGCCCGGGTGTCCCACAGCGAAGGCAACGTCGAAGGTGTCGGTCTGGACCTGGGCTGGAACCAGCGCACCACGTTGTTCGGTAGCGATGGCAACTGGCGGCTGTCGCTGTTCGATCGGCCCGGCAGCTACAGCAGCGGCAGCGCGCGCAATCGCGGTGTCGATCTGAGCGTCAACCTGGCATTGGGCGCACCCGGCCAGCAGATCACCGGCAGCATCGGCTCGCGCACGGCGCGGGACGGCGGTCGCGACAACAACGGTTCGATCGGCTGGCGCAAGGATCTGAAGGATCACGTACTGCAAAGCGTCTCGGTCACCGCGCTCACCGACACGTATGGCGTCGGCCTGTCCAGCCTGGCGAACTTCCGCACCGACCAGATCAATGGCGATGGCTTTGTTCAGCGCTCGTCCTACAACGGCAACTTCACCGGTGGCCTGAACCTGGACAGCACCCTGGCCATCGGCGGCGAAAAAATGATGTTGACCAGCCAGTACGAGATGCGCGGCGCGGGCCTGATTGTCGATGTGGAATCGGACATCGATGACATTGCCCTGCGCGCCGACGACTACAGCGGCGGCAGCGCGGCGTTGAGGCCGGGGCGTAACTTCATCCCGATCACGGCGTATCAGAACAGCTCGGTGAGTTTCGACTTCGAGGGCAACCACGTACCGGCGGCGACCATCGAGCCGGCACGCACCCGCTATCACCTGAACAAGGGCGGGGTGGAGTATCGCAAGATCCGTGTGATGAAAACCCTGACCGTGCTCGGCCGGCTGATCGATGCCAAAGGGCAGCCGCTCAAGGGCCATCACGTGATCAACCACGCCAGCCGGGGTGTGACCGAAGTCGATGGTTTCTTCTCGATGGAAATGAACGCCGGCTCGCCGACCCTGGAAGTGCGCCAGGGCAATCAGTTGCTGTGTCAGTTCCGCCTCGACGCGAGCCGTCACCGCAGTGAAAACAATGTGCTGATGATCGGTGATCTGCGCTGCACGCCGGACACCTTGGCGGACGTCACGTTTACCGAACAGAAGGCGGGTTGATCCTATGAAAAAGTCCACGTGCTGCCTGGGGTTGTTGATGGCATTGAGCGTGCCTTCGGCGGAGGCGGCGAATCGGGAAATCAGGGCGTTGTTTCAGCCCGATCCTTCGCAACCGAACAAAAATGAATTTCTCAACAAAACACCGAACAGTGGGTATTGCGCGATCTATCCAAGCCAGTGTGCCGACAACAACATGTTCAGTATCCAACTGCCGGTTCGGTTCGACTCCAGTCGCTCGATCGCGACCGGCGAAAGCATCGGACTGAAAATGCCGGCCAACTGGCGATGGTTGACCGTCACCAATGCTGAAACGCAACAAACAGAGACCGTTGCAGTGCGCATCACCGGTGCTGGCTCCCAGTTTGTTCTGAGCGATTCAGCCGCCAACCTGGTCGGGGTAACGGACCCATTGGAAGGCCATAAAAAGCTATGGACAACCAGCAGTTGGGTCAACACGCGGCCACCTTGTCAGTACAGCGGCGTGGGGACATATGGCGACAATTTCTATCGATTTTTCTGGAAAACACCTGTGGAGGCATTCTGTGAGAAGGTGGCTACCTACCCCATTCCCTCCATCTACTTTGACACCCTCGACATCGCCTATGAGTTACGCACGCCCAACCCCTTGGGCATGTCGAGCGGGCTTTATACCGGTGCCATTTCCTACACCGTGGGCCCCGGCGCCGATATCGATCTGGGATCGCTGATGATTCCAAACGACGGCAGCCTGACCCTGGACTTCGTCCTCGACGTACAGCACACCCTGAAAGTCGATCTGCCACCGGGCGGCAACAAGGTGGCGCTGGAACCCGAGGGCGGTTGGCAGCGCTGGATCGATGGCGGTCGCAAGCCCACCAGGATCTACCGCGACCAACTGTTTTACCTGTCGGCGTCGTCGCGCTTCAAAGTCATGATGCTGTGCGACTCGACCGGTGGCACTGCCTGCAAGCTGGGCAGCCCCCAAGGCAATGTCACCGAGGTGGAAACATTCCTCACGCTGCCCGACGGCATTACGGGAGTCGACGGGGGGCCAGTCAAGCAGCAGCCGTTGCGGTACAACACTTGGTCCGGCCCCTTTCAACCCGGGTTCTATCTGGATCGCAAGGCCGGCTCGCTACGGTTCGAGATGCGCCGAGCTGCCATCGACTTCCTGTTGCGCCCTGGCTTTACCGACACGCTTAGCGGCGATATCACCATTATCTGGGACTCGGACGTATGACCGTTGCGGTCAGTTCTTTCACATTTTTCACAGGATTGAAAACCATGAACCGAGTGTGTTTGCTGGGGTTGCTCAGCGTGTTTTGCATGCCGGCGAACGCCGGGCCGCAGATCAATGTCGGCACCGTGTATGACTATCTGGATGCGGATAAAAGTACCTACCTGAAACGGGTATTCAACAGCGGCGACAGCACCGCTTTCGTCAAGGTCAACGTGCTGGAAATCGTCTACGACGCCGACGGCACGCCCAAGGAAGTCCCGGTCGAGACCGCCACCGACGGCGCCTCGCGCAATGGCGTGATGGCAAGCCCCGCGCGGCTGATCGTGCCGGCCCAGGGCATGCAGGGCACGCGCCTGTTGTACATGGGCGAGCGGGATCGCGAACGCTACTTCCGTGTGCGGTTCGTGCCGGTGGTGCCGGAGAAGGAAGACGAGTTCCTGGTCAGCAGCGAAGAGCGCGAGGACTACAAAAAGAACCTGTCGGCGGGGGTCAACGTCATGACCGGGTTCGGCACCGTGTTCTTCGTTCGGCCCAAGGACGCACGGTTCGAGAGCGTCATCAATGAAACCGACAATCGTTACGAGGTGCGCAATAACGGCAATACCGTGGTGATTGTCGATGAATTCAAAAGCTGTTCATTGAGCAATGAAAGCGACTGTGGCGCGACCACCAAACACCACGTCATGGCCGGCAAGGTCTTTGGCTTCGATAAGGAAAAGGGGCGCGAGTACCGGTTCAAACTGATCGAAGGCGACCGCAAAAACGACCTGAAGATTGTCAGTCGCTAGACCGGCTATTCATTGACGCAACGGGTAACGAACATGATCAAGCAATGCGCCGCCGTCGTGCTGACGGCAATGACGGTACTGACGGGCTCGTTGACATGGGCGGCCCGGGAAGAGCACACCTTCGAGGTGTCCCTGACCATCCCGAGCCGTTCGTTTTACCTGATCCCGGCTGAAGCCGACTGGATACACCGGCCACAGCGACTGCACTGGGACCATCCGACCTCGACCCTGAGCAGTGTGCGCAAGAACTTCGATGTGCGCCATAACACCAGCGCGATTGAAGCCCGCCTGGAGGCCACACCCTACCTGTCCAATGGCAGGCCGAGCGACGACATCGCGTTGCGGGTCAGTTTCAACGGTGTGGAGTTGAGCCCTGATATTGCCCCCCGGCAAGTCGTGTCGGCGGCCGACGCGGCCGCGGGCATCCGGGTGCCACTGGAAATCGAGCCGGTAAAGCCGGTCGGGGGCTATCGGCCAGGGGACTACAGCGGCAACGTCTTGTTGTTGTTCAGTGCCAGGGCGCCGGGGGAGTAGGGGATGTCGGCACCGGAGTTCAGATACCGCACCAGGGATGCAAGACAATGAGTGTGTTCAACAGAAATCGCGTCAAACGTTGCAGTCGTAGCCTGTGCATCGGCTTGCTGTCAGGACTGTTTGCAGTCGCGGCGCGGGCGGAGATACATAACATTGAAGCCACGTTTCAACCGGACCCGTCGAACCCGCACAAAAACCAGTTCAAGAATCAGACGCCCTCGGAAGGGTTTTGTCGCCAGGCGCCGGAAGCCTGCGAGTCGGCGGGGCTGTTCAGTCTGATCGCGAGTATTCCGTTTACCGCCAATGCGCCCATCAAGGCCAATCATGCCGATCCGCGTCAGGGAGGGATGGCCAAAGTCCCCTCCAGCTGGCGAGACGTGACGGTCACCCACACGTCGGGCGAAACCACGACCTTACAATTGAGAATCGCGGGCATTGGTCATGAGTTGGGTTTGCCCCTTGCCGTACATGAGATTACCGAAGGAGGGTGGTGGGACGAATTGTGGGAAGGTGGCGCCTGGCTCTATGCACCAGCGCCCTGCCAGGGCGTGGGGATGTACACCTCTGGCTGGCATGGTTACAACAGCTTCTGGAAAGTCCCCGAAGGCGCCGGGATGTGCAGTAAAAAGGCGAAATTCGACATTCCGATGGCCATGCGTTACCTGTATTTCGTCTATGCCTACGAGTTACGCACCCCTGATCCGTTGAAAATGGGATCGGGCGAATACACCGGCACCGTGACGTACACCGTAGGCCCGGGTCAGGACTTCGACATGGGCGACGTCATGATCGCGGCAGACAATCTGTTGATCATGAACTTTCGTCTGATTGTCTCGCATACGCTCAAAGTCGACATTCCCCCGGGTGGCAACCGCGTCATCCTGGAGCCGCAAGGCGGTTGGCAATCCTGGCTGTCTGAGGGGCGTAAACCCACGCGTCTGTTTCGCGATCAGACGTTCAATATTTCCGCGTCGAGCCGCTTCAAGATGAACCTGCAATGCCAGTATGTCAGCGGCATTAACTGTGCACTGTGGGAACCGATTTCCGGTCACGCCGTGCCGCTGGAGGTTGGGGTTACTTTGCCAGGTGGATTGACGGACGGATTGGGACAAGCGGTGACTCGTCGACCCCTGCGTCGTGATGGTGTGGGGACCGAGCTGTTTCAGGCGGGCTTCTACGTAGACCAGAAACCCGGCACGCTGCATTTCGAAGTGGCCCGAGAAGCAGTGAATGACATGCTTCATCCGGGCGTTTCCCGAAGTTACTCGGGCAATGTCACGGTCATCTGGGATTCGGAAGTGGGCTGAACGACGTGGCAGACAAACAATCAGCCCCGAGTGGATGGCACTCGGGGCTGACGTAGGGGCAGTCTATGGCGAACTGCCCAATTGCGGTCAAATGCCTGCTTTTGCCATCGCTTCACGGGTCAGTTGTCTGGCCAGAACATTCCGTGTGGCGTCCAGCTCTGATATCAGGCGCTGATACAGCGGCGCGCTCATTTCTTCTCCGGTAAACACTTCGCTTCGTGCAACCCCCAGCTGTGCTGCCAGGTCTTCGAGGGTTTTTTTGCGCAAGGCCAATTGCGTTACATCCGTTTCGCGCGCCCAGGCTTCCTGGGCTATTCGCAAGTCTTCGATCTGCTCGTGTTTCGATTCGAACAGGCGCTTTTGCGTCTCTAGCGCCGTCGGATGGTTGGCTTGCAGATGTTGCTCCCAGAACGGATTCTCGAATGAGTCAAGCATCTGGTTGATCAATCCGTCGCCTTCTTCGCCTTTAATAATCTTGTTGTAAGCGAGGTCGATCATTTTATCGTCGACGCGCGCCGTGCTCCGATGCAGCAAGCCTTCAGACTGCCAAGGCAAGTCCAGGCGTTTGGCCAATCCCGTCTCGTAGGCCAAGTGAATTTCCACGTCGTCCGGTGCGTGATAATTCGGAACTGGCGGTATGCGTTGGCTTGTTTCGCGCTGAGAGACGATCTCTTCTCTGGCAAGTTTCCCCACTTGTTCCAGGCGAGCCGTTTGTTTGGCCAGTTTGACCAGGCTTGTTTCAAGGTCCAGCGCCGACGTCGACTCCGCGCGCGCCTTGGATACCAGTATTTTTATGCCCATGTTGTTGAACAGTTGCGATCCGGCATCACCACAGGTTTCAGGCTGACGGGCCATTTCGAACAGTTCCCTGCGCAAGTCGGCGTCCAGGGCGGCGGCTTCGATCATCTGCCACACTCGCCTGGTCAGCTGTTTTCGCGATTCAGGATGCTTATAGTCCTCGCTCACTCTCTGTTTGCGGATCACTTTGAAAAAATCCTCGGAACCGTGTTCCGCCGCCAAATCGTGCCAGGACTCAACCCGATAGGTGCCGACACCGGTGGAGGCGCTGAACATTTGCGAGTCGTCCGGTAACGACCGCCAGTAGCTGATTTCATCCGTCGCAACCCGGTCATAGGTTTGTTCGAAAGCCAGGCCTACCGATTCGCGATAGCTTCCCAGGCGACTTCGATCGGCGATGGACAGATTTTTGGTATCGAGACGTGTTCGAGCCACGATCAATGCATGATCAGATCCCGGCACGACTTCGGGCAGGTTTGTAATCGGACTGCCTCGCAGGTCCAGATGAAATCCGCGGGGACGGGATTTTGCGTTAACCCCATCCTTGAACAGGTGTTCCGGCCAAGCGTCCAGCCCGGTCGTACTCAGGCTCAGTACTTTCAGCCTGGGCATGCGCCCGACATCCAACGGTTGCACCAAAGGATTGCCGTCAAGCCTCAGGGTTTGCAGGCGTGTGAGGTCTCTCAACTGGCCGGCAGATTCGGCAGTCAACTTGATGCGGTTGTTTGACAGGCGCAAGGTTTCGAGCAGACGCATCTTGCCGATGCCAGTCGGCAGTTCGGTCAGGCCGCTGTAGCGGGCGCTCAAATGACGAATCTGCGGGAAGTCGCTCAACAGGCCATCGCTGCCGGGGGAAAACCGGACGTTGTCCATGTTCAGCACAGTCACTTGGTCGAGGTATTTGTTGATACCGGGTTGCTCACGCAGGTCCTTCCACCAGCGATCGAGGTTGGGACCGGGAAGGTCGGTGGACAAATCCAGTGTATAGCCGCCATCCGGGTGGACGCTGCGCTCGCCGAATGCCTCGCTTTTGCGTTGGAAACACTCAAGAAGCCGGTCATGCAAGTGACGTCCGCCATTGTCCATAAAGTCGCGAAAGTTGTTGGTGGGCACCACTACATCCGAGCTATCCATGGAAGGATGTTGATCTTGACGCCACTTTTGCAGCGTACTGCGTAATGCCTCCAATTCCTCGCTGAGCCGGTCAATGCCCTGCTCCGGATCACCCTTGACGCGCAAGGCCTCAACGAACGTAGTCGCCTCCTGCTCGCTCAATGTCGGATACAGGTTCCTGACCCGTTTCTGCGGGGTTGTCGGTTCGAAAAACCAGGGCCATCCGCGTACCAGCTTCTCGGTTTCGACAGAGGCCACCGGGCGAATGGGTGGTTCTGCCATCACGGTTCGGCGCTCGGCCGCTGGCGCGGATTTCTCCATTATCCACAGTTTTAACTGGCTTCCCTGACCTCGTTGATATCCCAGTGCCGCACGCCGATCGTCAGGCAGGGCGCGCAGGATCGATTCGTAGAAGTTGCTGGTGCCGTAAAGTGTTGTGTTCGCGCCGTCGCGCACTTCGTATTTACCTTGCTCATCCCTGATCAGCCGCCGAACCGTCGAAGCCTCTTCAGGGCCGATGCTGCTGCGCAGCGTTTCACCATCGGTACCGTCCAGCACTTCCAGACGCAAATCGCCGAAGATGTCCTTATTGAACTGGAGCGTGTTGAGCGCCAGTTTCTCTGTACCCGGAGTCATCATGTCGTCGCGATAAAATCCCGCATAGGCGCGCGCATTGGCGGCTTCGAAATTCACTTCGCGGGCCAGGGATTTGATTCTGAGCGGCAGTCGATTCTCATCGGTCATTCGCTGCAGTTCGGCCGGCCTGGCGTTAGCCAGGAGTGTTTCGGTGAGGGTGAGGGGCATGTCCGGGAACGTTTGCCGAAGCAAGCCGACGTGCGCATTGGCTGACTCTTCACTGGCCTCGTACAGCCCTGCGCCTATGTCGCTTTGACGTGCCTGGGCTTCGTCATACGCATTGAAGCGCTTGATACTGTCCGTCAGTATCGGCGACGTTGCAGCCTGCTCGATATGCATGCGGCGCAACACAGGTTGCTCCGTGCCGCTGCTGATGCGGATCTGTTGCAGCTGCGTGGACGAAAAACGATCGACGCGGTGTCCCAGACGGCGCATCAGGGTTTCACCTCGCCAATCCCCCGGATTTTCTGCCTCATGCACCCAGGCACCGTGGCCGTTATGTTCCAGTTTGGGTGAATAGGCATTGGGGCGAGTGGGATGCTTGATGCGGTGCGTGTTGGAGCTCGTCTCGTTCGAGGCCTTCTCGACGACATACACCTTGCCTTCCAGCGGCAGGATGTAGTGGTTGGCGTTTTGATGCAGGCCGATCTCGTTGGGTTTCGAATTAACGGGCAATGTGAAGTCCGAGCGTTCGTAGGGCAGCAGATCGGGATGCCACAGCGTCTCTCTGCCATCGGGCAGCTTGACCCGTTTCATTCCATCGACCAGCGGCGACAGTTTGAGCTTGAACGCGCTGCCTATTTGCGCACCTGCAACGAAGGCTGTCAGCTGGATGACATCCGTCACCACGCTGATCACATGCTCGGCCGCTTCAAGGCCGAGGCCTTCCGCCAGATCGACGAGCCCTTCGATGACGTCACTGGTCAGCTGATAAACGGTGTAGGCCATCATCATCTCGCCCACTCCCGGCACGAACGGCGTGGCGATCAACAGCGCAACATTGAAGATGTCGGACACGATTTTTTTGAAATTATCCCACCAGGCCCAACGCGCTTTGCTGTCGGTGTCATCAGTGGACACAGCGATTTCCCGTGCGTCGTTGAGGACTTTGTTGAGTTTTTGCTGGTAGGTGTGTGTCCAGAAATCCCGGGTAAGCGGCAGGTGCTGGAATTGCAGGCGCGGGCGAGTCACCGATTCCTCACGCCACGTTGGGCGCTGATCCGTTGCATCCTCTTTTTGATGCCATTTGACGCTGGAAAGACGTTGGTCGAGGTCTGCAAAAAAGTGCCCGCGTTGCTGTTGATCCACGAACTGGCTGAAGAATTGTCGGTAGGTCTGCTTCGATGATGCGCCGATCTTGTTTTCGCGCAGTTGGCGCGTCAGCTCGGACATGAAGGCGTCTGTTGATTCATATTCCTTGAGCGGGTGATCCGGGTCATGGGGCACATAGGCGATGAGCCGTCGAATGCCTCTGCTGTCCTTGATGGCAGGAATCAGCAGGACAATACCGGTCAGACGGGTCTCCATCATCGAGAGGTCGCAGCACAGCATTTGTCTGCCGTTAAGCAGGAGTTGAGGTGCCTCCTTTGTCAGGTCCAGCACCAGTTTGTAAACGTCGTACTGGATATCCCCGGTGGTTAACGCCAGTTGCGCGGCGACGGCGAGTGCGTCTTTCTGGCTGTTGGTGACCTTGAGTTTCATCACGGCTTCGGCCATGGGGTCACCGGGCAGCAGAACGCTTTCGAGGTGCGCTTTGTACCGCGCGCCGATGTCCAGTTCCCGGCACAGCGCCTGAAACTGTCCGACGGTCATTTTGTGTCTTATCGGCAGAACATCGAAGTGTCCGCGTTGGTCGGGTTTGCTGATGAATTCCGAGCCCGTATCGACCGTTTCGTTTTTTGCGAAGTTGTGCAGCGCTGCATCCAGCAGCGAAACGGTTCGCGTGGTGACACCGTTCGAGAGATTGATCGTGTACCACGGCAGGTTTTTGGGAAGGTACAGGCGCAAGTACGTCGTCTTGACGTCATCGGTGATGCCGTATTTTTCCTTGAGTTTTGCCTGAAGCAGGGGCGCAGCAAAGGAATGAACGTCCTGCAGTTGTTCGAACAGTTTGTCGACCTGGTTCTGAGAACTCCAGGCTTTGAGGTTGGCGGCTTTGAGCGAGTCGTGAAGAGCGCTGGGTACCGTGCGGTACCACGGCTCCATGTTCAGGGCTGTGGCACTCAGTGCCTTGGCTCTGCCGACGGTGGCGGTTTTGAACGGGTCACTGAGGGTGTTCTCGATGAACGTGTAGTGCCGGCCTTTGTCGGTGGTTTGGGCAGGCGAGGGGGCGTCAGACATGGCAATCATCCTTGATCGTTTTAAGAAGGATCAGCCTATCTGTCGGGGCTCAAAAAAAAAGCCTGAATACCTGCGCTAAACCGGGGTTTGGTGCGGGCAAACCTTTGAATAATCGAATCTGAAAAATAACGGAATACCACCTGCTATTGGACAATACCGGGTCACGAAGTCGGATGGGCTGCCGCCACGGACGAACCCTCCACGGGGTGGCATTGCGAAGCACTGCCCGGTTGCAGATACGGCGTCAAAATCGGCGCCATGCCTTTGAGCACCTGCACCGGCAACGCCGAGGTGAACTTGAAGGCTTCGGCAGTACGTCCCGGCACAAACGCGGTCAAGGTGCCGAAGTGGGTGTCGCCGATGTAGAAGACGAAAGTCGCGGTGCGGTTGATCGATTTCGAGCTGAGAATTCGCCCGCCCGAGCCGACGGCTTCAATACGGTTATCCCCGGTCCCGGTCTTGCCGCCCATCGCCAACGGTTTGCCATCGGGCGTGATGAAACTGCCGGAGACGCGTTTGGCGGTACCGGCATCCACCACCTGCGACAAGGCCTCGCGCATGGCTGTCGCGACTTCGGAAGGCATCACCCGTTTGCCGACGTCCGGGTCATTGATCAGCCTGGTTTCATAGGGCGTGTTCGCGGCGAAGTGCAGGGTGTCGATGCGCAAGGTCGGCATCCGTACACCGTCGTTGAGGATGGTGCCGATCAACTCGGCCAGCGCGGCCGGGCGGTCGCCGGAGCTGCCGATGGCGGTGGCCAGCGACGGCACGAGGTGGTCGAACGGATAGCCGACTTTCTGCCAGCGCTGATGAATGTCGAGGAACGCCTCGATTTCCAGCATGGTGCGAATGCGGCTGTCGCGGGCGCCTTTGTGACGGCTCTTGAACAGCCAGCTGTAGACTTCCTGACGCTCGAACTGGCTGGCTTTGACGATCTGGCTCCACTTGGCATCCGGGTTGTTCAGCAGGTAGCCCATCAGCCATAGATCCAGTGGGTGAACCTTGGCAATGAAGCCCTGGTCCGGCAGGTCATAGGCGCCGGGTCTGTAGTTCTCATAGAGTCGCTCAAGGCGTTCATCGGTCAGTTTCTCGGTGAGCTTGGCACCTTTGAGGTGTGCGCGAACAAAGGCGTTGAAGCTTTCCTGACTGGCTTGTGGCAGCAGGTAACGATGCACTGCAGCCATGCGAATCGGGGTCGGGCGAATGCTGTCGAGGAAGGTCTCCAGTCGCGCCTGGGTGTCTTTGTTTTTGTACTTTTTCCAGAACTTCAGCAGAAACGACGTGCCTTCGCGGTCGGCGAACGAGGCGAGGTATTCCTGGCGTCTCGGGTCGCGATCATCCTTGAGTAATTCGGCACTGTTGTTTGGGCCGGAGTAGGTGGCATAGCGCACCAGGTCGCGCATCAGGCGAATGAACGGCAAGTTGATCGACTCGCGCAGGGCGTCACGCAGAGTGGGTAGTCGGCCGTTGTCCTCTTTGCGAAAGTTGTTAAACGTGTGCAGCCCGCCGCCAGTGAAAAACGCCTCGCCCGGGCTGGCGGAGTATTTACGATCCAGTGCGGCGCCGAGCATGGTTTGCAAATTGCGGTCTTTATTCTGGATCAAATAGTCGATGGCCCAGCGGCTCAGACGGTCCTGGTCCGGTACATCGAGTTTCTTGAGTTCCGGTACGGTCATTGCGCCGTATTTATCGTGCAGCTCGGCGATGATTTGCAGGTAAGTGGTCATCACGCGCATTTTGGCCGTGGAGCCGAGTTCCAGCTTGCTGCCTTCGTTGATGTCGAACGGTTGGTCGGTGCTGTCGGTTTGTACCCGCACCCGCGAACCGTCGGGGGTCAGTTCGAACAAGGTGAAGCTGTAACGTACCTGGGTGGTGCTGGTGGGGGTCAGCAGGCGCTCGCCCATCAAGCCGATCTGCGCGGCAAAGACCGGGTCCGCGAGGTGCTTGAGGTATTCGGTGGCCCGGTTTTGCAGATCGCCTTGCAGGGTGCTGGTGGCGGACAGGTCCAAACGGTCGAGATCGTACAGGGGACGATTGAGCAGGCCGCCCAGGCGACTGCGCGCCACGCTGATGCCCTTGTTGGTTTCGATCGGCTGGATAGTGGGCTGCGTCGCCCAATCGCGATAGGTCACTTTGCTGGCCAGCGCGGCGGCCGACAGTGGTGCGTCGATCACATTATTCAGCGCGAGCAGGCGGATGTGGCTGTCGGTAAGGTCGGCCAGCTCATCGTGACCTTTGGTCAGGTAGTGGGAAGGGCGCCGCTGGGCGATCATGAGCGACAGCATTTCGCGCAAGGCCAGGCCCTTCGCCGCCATGGTTTTCGGGTCCGTTGCCGTGCTGGCGAGGGTTTCGTTGGCCGTGTTGAAGTCGGCGCCGTACCAGACGCGTAACCCTTCCGCCATGCCATGCACTTCGCCATGGCCCGGAACGGCTGACAGGGGCACGCTGTTGAGGTAGTCACGCACCACATTCTGCCGCGCCACGAGGGTGTCCGGTCCCGCCTGATAGGCGCGGACGGTGGCGGAAATCATCTGCCGGATCTTTTCCGCCCCCGACACCGTCAGGCCGTCGGGCGAGTGCCGGTACTTCTCCAATTGCGTGGCCAGGGTACTGCCACCGGCCGACTGCCCAGGCATGTGCAGCAATTTTGCCACTTGAGACCACGCCGCCATGCCGAACCGTGGCCAATCCACGGCAGGGTTGGCCAGGGGCTGGCGGGGGTCGAGCAGGAAGCGGTTTTCGATAAACAGCAGACTGTTCACTACCACCGGTGGTATTGCCTCGAAGCTGGAATAGAGCTGCTGCGGGTATTTGTATTGATACAGCGGTGACCCACGGCAATCGGTGATCGACAGTCCCGCCTGGATTTTTTCCGCATAGGGCACGAAGAAGCCTTTGCCGCTGTAGTCCATCAACGCTTGGGAAAATCGGGTTTGCGATTGCACCACGTAATCGCGCTTGATCAGGCGCGGCAGAAAGTCGCTCAGCGAGCTGTAGCCCAAGCGCAAATCAAACGGACCGGCACCGGGGTAGCGAATGGCATCGCTGGGGCCGGGTTGCAGGTCGTAATTGAGGGTGGCGGCAAACTTGCTGACTTCCCGGGACTGGAATTTTGACGTGCGCATTTCCTTGGCAGCAGCGAGCCCAAGGACGATGGCGATAATCAATACCAACAACCAAAAGGCCTTCCACCCATGTTTGGTGCCACGGGGTTTTTCAGGTGGCGGCGCATCATCCACAGCTTCAGTCTGGACCACGGTTTTACTCGAATCGGTTTGCCATAACGCGCCCATAGTCGACTGATCCATTCACGCAGATTGATCGGACTTGTCTGAAGCTTAGTCGGTGGTTGGCGATGGTGAAAAAATTGTGAATACAGAAATATCGATTTCCGATCGTCAAGTACCTGTGAAAAGGCGTTTTTGTGGTAACGGGATACAGGTGTCCAAGGGATTCAGGTGGTGGGGGATTTATGTGGTGAGGGGATTCATGTGGTGGGGGATTCATGTGGTGAGGGATTCATGTGGTGAGGGGATTCATGTGGTGGGGGATTCATGTGGTGAGGGGATTCATGTGGTGAGGGGATTCATGTGGTGGGGGATTCATGTGGTGAGGGGATTTATCCCCGTTGGAGTGCGAAGCGCTCCCCTGGCGTCCTTTCAGCCACATCGGATCCACAGGGTCTACGGCTGCTGCGCAACCGAACGGGGATAAATCCCCTCGCCACATAAAATCTCTGTGTCATTAAGTCTTCCGTCCAACAAATCCCCTCACCACAGTGATTTCGACAGTCATTGAAGGAAGGTGACAGTTACAACCAGCAGGCATCCCAGAGCGGGTAATCGCCGATTTTGTCCACGAGCCCTGCTCTCAAGGGGTTGGCAACGATATAACGAGCGAACGGCAGAAGTTCTTCGCCATCACGAATGGCTCGATCGTGATAGCCGGTTTGCCACAAAGTGCCACGTCGACCGATGGTTTTGTTCACTGTCTGTGCGCATCGGGCTTTGGTAGCACCCATGACATTCCCTAACTTGTCGTCATGCAGTTGCATCAGCCAATGAAAGTGATCAGGCATCACCACCCAAGCGATTGAATTCACCCGTCCGGAGTCGTGAGCCCGTCGAATTTCTGCGACAAGCAGGCGGCCCAAGCGCCAATCAGAAAATAGTGGTTGGCGATTGTGGATAACTGCGGTGATGAGATAAGCGCGACCGATTTCGGAATATCTGCCGAAGCGCAAGCGATGAGAATTTGGTTGAGTCGGCAATCCATTGCTTCCTTGTGATCTCAAGTGACGCGTTGAGGCTAGTACGCAGTGGTCTATAGCGAAGCTGAGACTATTGAGTGAAATTTCCGATTCTTGCGAAGAATTTGGTGATGTAAGAGTTTTTGTGATTAAGGGGGGGCGCAGAAGTCTTTGTGGCTAGGGGATTTTGTGGTGAGGGGATTTTGTGGCTAGGGGATTTTGTGGTGAGGGGATTTTGTGGTGAGGGGATTTTGTGGCTAGGGATTTTGTGGTTAGAAGATCTTGTGGTGAGGGGATTTTGTGGTTAGGGGATCTTGTAGTTAGGGGATCTTGTGGTGAGGGGATTTATCCCCGTTGGAGTGCGAAGCGCTCCCCTTGCGTCCTTTCAGCCACATCGGATTCACAGGGTCTACGGCTGCTGCGCAACCGAACGGGGATAAATCCCCTCGCCACAAGATCCCTTCACCACATAGATCCCTTCACCACATAGATCCCCTTTACCACATAGATCCCCTTCCGAAGACGTTCATGTATCTCAATAGAGACAGGCTCTGAAAGGGCTGGGCTAGACGCCTCGAGCGATAAATAAGACCTTGGTAGGGACATGACGATGCACCAATGCTGTGCAATACTCCGCGCCGTTTTAGCAGTGAAAAATCCTACATTAGCCAGGTAATGCCCCTCCGCTAACTGGGCTTTTGCCGAGAGTTCTTGCTGAATGTTGTGGTTTATAGAGTGAAAAAACCTGTAAGAAGCTTTTTATACTGCACGCCCCGCTGATCTTGGAGGTTTTGTCCTACAAGACGGTGCTGCCCACGAAGCAGGACCGGTTTCATGGAAGCAATGGTTTACCAGCCAGCGCTTCGATACTCGGTGGTCATATCCAATAACAAGACGAGGTTGTACCCCTATGCCAGTCGGCAATCATCTGCCCCAAGGCGAGACCGCTCAGGGCGGCCCGCTTAAACGCGAACTCGGCGAACGGCATATTCGTTTGATGGCGCTGGGTGCCTGTATCGGTGTTGGTCTGTTTCTCGGTTCGGCCAAGGCCATCGAAATGGCTGGCCCGGCCATCATGCTGTCCTACATCATCGGCGGTCTGGCGATCCTGGTGATCATGCGCGCCCTCGGCGAGATGGCCGTGCATAACCCGGTCGCCGGCTCGTTCAGCCGTTACGCACAAGACTACCTCGGCCCCTTGGCGGGCTTCCTCACCGGCTGGAACTACTGGTTCCTGTGGCTGGTGACCTGCGTCGCAGAAATCACCGCGGTGGCGGTGTACATGGGCGTCTGGTTCCCCGAAGTACCCCGCTGGATCTGGGCGCTGTCCGCGTTGATCAGCATGGGCACCATCAACCTGATCGCCGTGAAAGCGTTCGGTGAGTTCGAGTTCTGGTTCGCCCTGATCAAGATCGTCACCATCATTGCGATGGTCATCGGCGGTATCGGCGTAATCGCGTTCGGCTTCGGCAACGACGGCGTGGCGCTGGGGATTTCCAATCTCTGGGCCCACGGCGGCTTCATGCCCAATGGCGTGCAAGGCGTGTTGATGTCTCTGCAGATGGTGATGTTTGCCTACCTGGGCGTCGAAATGATCGGCCTGACTGCCGGCGAAGCTAAAAACCCGCAGAAAACCATCCCCAACGCGATCGGCTCGGTGTTCTGGCGGATCCTGCTGTTCTACGTCGGCGCGCTGTTCGTGATCCTGTCGATCTACCCGTGGAACGAAATCGGCACTCAGGGCAGTCCGTTCGTGATGACGTTCGAACGTCTGGGCATCAAGACCGCGGCCGGCATCATCAACTTCGTGGTGATCACTGCAGCGCTGTCCTCGTGCAACGGCGGCATCTTCAGCACCGGGCGCATGCTTTATAGCCTGGCGCAAAATGGTCAGGCCCCGGCAGCGTTCGCCACGACCTCCAGCAATGGAGTGCCGCGTCGTGCGTTGCTGCTGTCGATTGGCGCCCTGCTGCTGGGCGTGCTGCTGAACTACCTGGTGCCTGAGAAGGTGTTCATCTGGGTGACAGCCATTGCGACCTTCGGCGCGATCTGGACCTGGGTGATGATCCTGCTGTCCCAGCTCAAGTTCCGCAGAGGCCTGAGTGCCAGCGAACGTGCGGGCCTCAAGTACAAGATGTGGCTGTTCCCGGTCAGCTCGTACCTGGCGCTGGCGTTCCTGGTGCTGGTGGTCGGCCTGATGGCGTACTTCCCGGACACCCGTGTGGCGCTCTATGTCGGCCCGGCGTTCCTGGCGCTGCTGACCGTGTTGTTCTACGTGTTCAAGCTGCAACCGACCAACGCTTCGCAAGGTGCGGCGCGTTCGGCTTAGTAAGTCGTTCGTATGAAATGCAAAAGCCCCGGTCCTGATGGCCGGGGCTTTTGCGTTTTTGATCTTCCATTCTCTGCCGCTCGTCTGAAAGGCAGCCTGACCTGCGATTTATGACAGCAGACACGCTCAAATAAACAGGATCCGAGGGGTGTCGCGTTCAACAACGGGTGAGCCGCATGAGACGCTTGTGGAGAGGGTTTTCCAGCTACACGATAATCGGGGTCGCGAATACGCTGATCCACTGGCAACTCTTTTTCCTGCTGAGCGTGGCGGCCGATCTCAGCCAGGCGCTCAGCAACCTGGCGGCGTTCCTCGTCGCGGCCTCTTTCTCTTTCTATATGAACGCACAATTTACCTTCGACGCCAGAGCGTCGACGGGCAGCTATCTGCTGTTTCTGGGAGCCATGGGCGCGCTGAGTCTGGGCGTTGGCCATGTCGCTGATGTTTGGAAATTCCCGGGTCTGCTGACCGTGGCGCTGTTTTCGGGCCTGAGCCTGGTGCTGGGATTTCTGTTTTCCAAGTACGTGGTGTTTCGCGAGCATGAGCTATGAAGATCTCGCTCATCGTTCCGGTGTTCAACGAAGAGCAGTCGATCAACCTGTTCTACCAGGCGGTGCGGCGCGAGCTGCAGATCGACCACGCTGACGTCGAAATCGTGTTCATCAACGACGGCAGTACCGACCAGACAGCAGAGCAGGCTGCGGCACTCGCCGAGGCCGATGAGCAGGTGGTGCTGATCAACTTTTCCCGCAATTTCGGCAAGGAGCCTGCACTGTTCGCCGGGCTGGAATACGCCACCGGCGACGCGGTGATTCCCATGGATGTGGATTTGCAGGACCCGATCAGCGTCATCCCATTACTGATCGAGCAATGGCAAAAAGGGGCCGACGTGGTGCTGGCCAAACGTCGCGACCGCAGCGCTGACAGTTACATGAAGCGTCACAGCGCCACGTTGTTTTACCACCTCCTTAACCGCATTTCGTACACCCGGATCGAAGAGAACGTCGGTGATTTTCGCCTCATGGATCGCAAGGTGGTGGATGTCATCCGCGCGTTGCCCGAGCATCAATTGTTCATGAAGGGCGTGCTGTCCTGGGCCGGGTTCAACACCGTGGTGGTGGAGTACGAGCGTGTCGGGCGAGTGGCAGGAAGCAGCAAGTTCAATGGCTGGAAGCTGTGGAACCTGGCACTGGAAGGCGTGACGTCGTTCAGCACGGTGCCGTTGCGCCTGTGGACCTACATCGGCGGCGCCATTTCGATCTTTGCCGTGATCTATGCGGTGTACATGGTGCTGGACAAGATTTTTTTCGGTAACAGCGTGCCCGGTTACCCCTCGTTGATGACCGCGATCCTGTTTCTCGGTGGAGTGCAATTGATCGGCATCGGCATCCTCGGTGAGTACGTAGGTCGTATCTACATCGAGGCCAAGCATCGACCGCGCTATGTGGTCAAGGACATCGTCGGCGGCAAAAAACGGAACGAGCCTTGATGGGCCGGTTCAGTGACTACTTCACCCGGGAACTGGGGCGCCGTCAGGTCTGGCTGTTTTTTCTGAGCGCGATCCTTGTGTATGTCTTGCCGCTGATCCTCGCGGACTATCCCTACATCGATGACAACTGGCGCTCATTGTCCGCCGGCACGGCCTGGGCGGATCAGGGCCGGTTGTTCACGCAGCTGTTCTACAACGCACTGACGTTCAGCCATGGCGCACCGAACATCTTTCCGCTGCCGCTGCTGATTGCCTCACTGGCCATGGCCTCGGCGTTGACTCGCCTGACTTTTCACTACTGGCCTCAGCCCACAGTCGCGGGTTGCCTGGTGGTGTTGCCGCTTTGGTACAACCCGTTTTTTCTGCAGAACCTGTCGTATCAATACGATGGCGCGGGCATGGTATTCAGTGTGGTCGCGGTGGTCTACGCGATCAGCTTTGAGCATCCTTCGCGCAACCTGCGATGGCTGGTGCCGGCCTTTTTGATCGCGCTGGGGCTTGGGCTTTACCAGGTGAGTTTCAATGTCTTTCTGGGGCTGTGCTGTGTGGAAGTGCTGAGGGCTGCGCAAGACAACGTCAACTGGGAGCAATGGCGCGACCGGGTGGGAGGAAAGATCGCCCAAGCGCTGTTGGGCGCGTTGATTTACGCCGTCAGTGCTTACCCGTTTACCAACCAGAGTCTCACGCTTTTACTGAATTGGGCTGCAAGCCCTTGGCTGCAGGTGTCCACCAACATCAGTCGCGTGCTGGAAAAAGTGCAGCTGCTCTTCCACGGAGGATTCGCTTGGGTGTTCGCCGGCTTGTTGCTGTGCGCGATGGCGGGCGGTGTGCAGGTGGGCGCGCACATTTGGCAACGGCGAGACAGTGGCGCGAAAAAGTGCCTGATCGGCCTGGCGTGCTTGCTGACGCTGCCGATGGTGATGTTGCTGGTGTCGGGCATGGCGCTTTTTTTTCGTGACTTCAACGAAGGCGCCAGAACACTGATGGGGTTCGCGGTGCTGCTGGTGTTGTTGTTCTATCTGAGCCATGTGGCACTCGTCCGCCTGCACCCTCGGCTACCGCTGCTGTTGGTCGTGCCGCTGCTGGCGATGTTGTCGTTGTCGTACGCCTATGGTCGGGTGCTGACGGTGCAGAAAACCTTCGCGGCCAGCGCCCTGGCCAGCCTTCAACACGATATTGCCTCCCATCGCCAGCTACGCGACGCCAAGCGTATCTACTTGTCGGTGACCTATTCCGATCACTGGCTGCTGGGGGCGGCAGGTTCGTTCAAGCAGATGCCGGTGTTGCATTACTTGCTCAACATCGACTTTTTCGTGCTGGCCGAGAACCTGCCGGGCGTGGGCATCACCAACGTCGTCGCGGAGAAGGAACGGCGCAATGCCACGAGGGTGGGGTATCAGGGGTATCCGGCATTGGTGGACAGCCAGTTTTACCGGATCTACCTGATGGGTGATTACGGTTTTATCGTCATGAAAGAGCCATCCCCGATCGACTCGATTCGCTGGTGATGCGCAGGTTAGAACGCGTCCATCAGCAGGATCACGCAATCCCTGGCTTGGTATTGGTTGATCTGCGGGACCAGTCGCCGGAAGTGCTCGGTCTGGCAATGAGTGTCCAGTGCCGCCTGATTCGGCCATTGTTCAATGAAGACAAAATGCCCGGGGTTCTTTTGATCGACGAACAGGTCGTAGGCGATGCAATCAGGTTCCAGGCGAGTTTTCTCGACCAGTTCGGCGTACCACGGGCGGACGGTTTCAATGTATTCGGGCTTGATAAAATCCCGGGCGATCACTTTCAGCATCTGGTTCTTCCTTGAGGTAGCGCCAACCTCATGCTGAGGCTGGCGGGAAAATAGTCCTTACGCGGCGGCTACTTCATTGGGCTCAAAACTGTCCGCCCGCGCCATCTGCCACATCCGGGAGTAGAACTCCCCGTTGACTTCGCCGGTCAGTAATTCCCCTGGTTTGAGGAACACATGCAACTGTGAGAACAGCTTGATCTCGGTCGCCGACATGCGCCGTACCAGGTGCTTGGCCGACAGTTGCGAAGGGTGGTCGAGGCCGGCGGCGGCGAGCATTTCAGCCAGTGCCTTGAGGGTGTTGCGGTGGAAACTGAATACACGCTGAGCCTTGTCTGGCACCACCAGCGCGCGTTGGCGCAGGGCGTCCTGGGTGGCGACGCCGGTCGGGCATTTGTTGGTGTGGCAGCTTTGCGACTGGATGCAGCCGATGGCGAACATGAAGCCGCGCGCCGAGTTGGCCCAGTCGGCGCCGATGGCCAGGACGCTGGCAATGTCGAAGGCGCTGACGATCTTGCCGCTGGCGCCCAGTTTGATCTTGTCGCGCAGGTTCAGGCCGACCAGGGTGTTGTGCACGAACAGCAAACCTTCGCGCATCGGTACGCCGATGTGGTCGGTGAACTCCACGGGTGCAGCGCCGGTGCCGCCTTCCTTGCCGTCGACGACGATGAAGTCCGGAAGGATGCCGGTCTCCAGCATGGCTTTGGCGATGCCCATGAACTCCCATGGATGCCCAAGACAGAACTTGAAGCCCACCGGTTTGCCGCCAGACAATTCCCGCAATTGCTGGATGAAATGCATCATTTCGATTGGCGTCGAAAACGCGCTGTGGCGTGACGGCGAGATGCAGTCCTCGCCCATCATGATGCCTCGGGTTTCGGCGATTTCCTGGGTGACCTTGTGCTTGGGCAGGATCCCGCCGTGACCCGGTTTTGCACCTTGGCTCATCTTGATTTCGATCATTCGCACTTGCGGTGTCTGTGCCTGTGCGGCGAAGCGTTCCGGGTCGAAACGACCGTCCGCAGTACGACAGCCGAAGTAGCCGCTGCCCAGTTCCCAGGTCAGGTCGCCGCCGTGCTCCCGATGATAGGCGCTGATGCTGCCTTCGCCGGTGTCGTGGGCGAAGTTGCCGAGTTTGGCGCCCTGGTTCAGCGCGCGAATCGCGTTGGCACTGAGGGAACCGAAGCTCATCGCCGAGATGTTGAACACCGAGGCCGAGTAGGGTTGAGTGCATTGCGGGCCACCGACGATCACGCGAAACCCGCTCGGGTCGCTCAAGGGCGCCGGACGCATGGAATGGCCGATGAATTCGAAACCCGATTGATACACGTCGATCAACGTGCCGAAGGGTTTGTCGGCGCTTTCATTCTTGGCACGCGAATAAACCAGCGAGCGCTGAGCGCGGGAGAAGGGCAGGGCATCGCTGTCGGATTCAAGCAGGTACTGACGAATTTCCGGGCGGATGCCTTCGACCAGGTAGCGGATATTGCCCAGGATCGGATAGTTGCGACGCACGGCGTGAGGGCTTTGCAGCAGGTCGAACAGGCCGATCAGGCTGAGGACGGCGGTGACGGCAGTGAAGGGCCAGAGCCAGTCATGTTCGAGGAAGGGCAGGCTGGCGAGGGTGAACACTACGCAAGCGGCAAAGAAGGCGTAGCGGCTCAGGAGGGACAGGCTCATACGGTTTCCTTGGGTTCGGACTCAACAGTTATTCGGTACGGCTTGAACAGCATTCTGTGGCCGGCAAGCATGTTCCTTCGCCACAGGTCTGCGCATTGTTGCAGAAGTTGCCAGGCATTCTGCGCCTGACGAAAAGCTGAAAACACTTCAAGCCGGGATTTTATCCCCAGCATGGCGTGCAAGATTGTGAAGGAATTGTAAGGGCTGGATGGTTAGAGGGGGCGTGTCAGAGGATAGGGATGCTGAATGTGCCATCGCTATCGCGAGCAGGCTCACTCCTACAGGGGATTTTTGTTGGACGCAGATCCAGTGTCCACCGCAGATCAAAATGTAGGAGTGAGCCTGCTCGCGATGGGGTCGTGTCAGGCAACCAGGATGCTGAATGTGCCATCGCTATCGCGAGCAGGCTCACTCCTACAGAAATCTCTGCCGGGCACAAGATCCCGGCAACTATCGCGAGCAGGCTTTGCTCTTAAAAATGTTCAACTTGCCGGTTTCGTCTGGCGTATAGGCAGCTCGACCCGAAACGTCGTCCCCACCCCAACCTCGCTGCGCACTGAAATCTCCCCCCGGTGTTTTTTCACGATGCCGTAGGACAGCGATAGCCCCAGCCCCGTCCCTTGGCCGACCGGTTTGGTGGTGAAAAACGGGTCAAAAATTTTTTGCAGGTTTTGCGGCGCAATGCCCGCGCCGGTGTCTTCGACTTCTATCCAGACCCTTTCATCGGCCTGCCCGGTACACAGGGTGAGGGTGCCGCGTTCCGGGCCGATGGCCTGAGACGCGTTGACGATCAGGTTCATGATCACCTGATTGATTTGCGACGGCAGGCATTCGATATCCGGCAGTACCTGATACGCCTTGAGCACATCCGCCTTGTACTTGAGTTCGTTGGCCACGATGTTCAGCGTCGATTCGATACCTTGCTGCAAATTGACCCACTGCCATTCCTCGCTGGCGTCCACCCGGGAGAAATCCTTCAAGTCCTTGACGATCTGTCCGACCCGGTTGATGCCGTCCTTGGACTCCTTGATCAGCAGCGGAATGTCCTCGCGCAGAAACTCCAGCTCGACCTGTTCGCGCAGTTGTTGCAAGCGCTCTACGCGTTCGCTGGAGCCGATGGCCTCTTCCGCTTCCCGGTAGGCGTCGAGCATTTCCTGAAGTTGCTTGAAGTAGCCATCCAGGGTGCCAAGGTTGGAAGAAATGAAGCCGATGGGGTTGTTGATTTCATGGGCGACACCGGCCGCGAGTTGTCCCAGGGAGGCGAGTTTTTCCGATTGCACCAGTTGCGACTCAAGCTGTTTGCGCTCGTCGATCTCCTGCTGCACCAGTTGTTCCAGATGGCTCATCTGCAAGGACGCCCGTTCGGTCATGTCCCACTTGGTCAGCAGGGTGTTGGCCATCTGCTGCACTTCGATGTTGTCGAACGGCTTTTTCAGAATCAGCAGACGGTCATGGGCCTGCAGACGGTCCAGCAGTTCATCCCAGGAATAATCCGAGTAGGCGGTACACACCACCACTTGCAGGCGCGGGTCGTCCTGCCACAGGTGTTCAATGGTTTTCGCGCCGTCCCAACCTTCCGGCATGCGCATATCGACGAAGGCCAGGGCGTAGGGGCGGTTTTCCTGTAATGCCCATTTGAGTTTACCCAGCCCCTCTTGTCCGCCGTATGCCGAGTCCAGTTCGAACAAGGCGCTGGGGGCTTTCACCTCACTGCCGAACAGCGCCGATTCCATCTGGTCCAGTTCCGCGGTCTGCACCGGTTCCGGGGCGAGAATCTTGCGAAAGTCCACGTGGATCGACGGGGTGTCATCGATCAGCAAAACGCGGCGATTCGAGCGCTCGCTCATGCGTCCTCCGTGACGGCTTTCAACGGGATCTGCAACGTGAACAGTGCACCTTTGCCTGGGCCGTCGCTGTGTGCGGTCAAATGGCCGTTCATCTCGATGGCGGCCAGGGCGCAGCTGTGCAGGCCAAACCCGTGGCCTTCTTTGCGGGTGGTAAAACCGTGGGCGAAGATGCGCGTCATGTTCTCCTCGGCGATGCCTTCGCCGTCGTCCTTGACGCTGACTTGCAGGGTCGTGTCGTCGACGATTTTTACCCCGAGGGTCATTTGCCGCGGACGGTTGCCGAGGTCGGACATGGCGTATTTGGCGTTGCTGATCAGGTTGATCAGGATCAGCAGCAGCCGGTGTTTGTCGCCCATGATCTGCGGCACCTCGCTGTAGTCCTTGATCACGGTGACGTGATGCCGGGTCAGGGCGCCAGAGTTCATGCGCAAGGCGTCTTCGAGCAGTTCGCTGATGTGCAGCGGTTCCATCAGGCTGTTGGCGCCCGCATAGGATTGCTGGGTCGCGACGATGTCCTTGATGTGGTCGACACTCTTGCTCAGCTGCGCGAGTTCCTCGGTCATACCTTGCTGTTCCAGGGCAATGGCCTCCACCAGTTGATTCAGGTAACCGGGCAGCAATTTGCCTTTCTCGTCCTGGGTCAGAAACGTGCCGAGATCCCCCGGGTGCTCATTGATCAGCTGCATCGCTTTGCCCAGGCCCAGGGCTTTGCTGCCGCGCAGTTTGCGGGTGACCAGGTCGGCCGAGATGTTCACGCTGTTGAGAACGTTGCCGACGTTGTGCAGCACGTTGGTGGCGATCTCGGCCATGCCGGCCTGGCGAGCGGTGTCGAGCAGTTCGCTTTGGGTGTCCCTGAGTTCGCGGGTGCGCTCTTCTACTCGCCGTTCGAGGTCGTCGTTGGCCGATTGCAGGGCTTTGTTGACGCGATTGATGATCGTGAAACTGCGCATCAAATGAATCGCCAGGTACACCAGCAACAACACCAGCAGGACTGAAAAAACCAGCATGTAAAAGTGGTAGCGCTGGTCGACCGCATCGGAGCGCTGCTGGTCCGTATTCAGCAGGCTGGTGATGTCGTCCAGGTGTTTGGCCACGGGCACGGCTTCGATGTTTTCCAGCAACCGGTTGACCACCGGTTGTTCCTGCAGGATCAGTGAAACGTGCTTGCTGAGGATATCAATCGGACCGTGGAACTGTTCAGGCAAACGTTGTTTGTTCACCTGCAGTTTGTTCAGCCCCAGCAGAATGTCAGCCGCCTTGTCATCGGAGGTGACCTGGGCGAATTCCAGACTGCTCAACAGCAAATCGTAGGTGTCGGTGGCGATGTTTTGCAGCTGCAGTTTGTCCCCGTCCATCAGTTGCGCGAGCTGTTCCTGAATGTCGTCTTCGGCGACGGACAGGAACGCCAGCGAGTTGCGCAGCACGGCATTGTGCGACTTGAACTGCTCCACCAGCCGGGTCTTTTCCTGCAGATCATTGAGGAAGGCGTCATGGCTGTCACGCCAGGTGGCCGAGTCATTGCGCCCGTGGCCGGACTCCATCGCCTGGAACTGTTGCCACAGCTGGGTCATCTCGGTCAGTGGTGTGACCAGTGGATCGTAGTTGTGTTTGGTGGCGATCCTGGCCTTGAGGATTTCGGTTTCCCATTGTGCGTTCAGTTGTTTGATCCGGCCGACCAGATCCCTTGATTCGGCATAGATCGTTGCCTGGTTCGAGTTGGATTTGAGGTACAGGAACAGCAGCGTCGAGGCCAGCATCAGGGCGACGATGCCGAGCAGCGCCAGGTTGCGGCGTTGAGACAGTCTCATAGGGGTTTACCTCCCCATTCGCCGGTCAGGGTCTTGAGGAATTTGACGATCAGGGTTTTGTCCTCCGCAGAAGGGATGCGACCAAGTTGGTACTTGAACATCACATCCACCGCCTCTTCGAGGGTCCTGGCGGAGCCGTCATGAAAGTACGGTGCGGTGACCGCGACGTTGCGCAAGCTCGGTACTTTGAACACGTTGCGGTCCTCATCGTCCTTGGTCACCAGATAACGGCCCAGGTCTGACTCGACAGGGTTTCCCCGCGCCAGGAAGTAATCGCCCATCACGCCGAACTTCTGGAACATGTTGCCGCCGATGTTCACCCCTTGGTGGCAAGCGATGCAGCCGTACTCTTTGAAGCGTTGGTAGCCGTACTTTTCATCCGTGGTGAGAATGTCGGTATTGCCTTGCAGGTATTGATCGAATCGCGAGTTGGCACTGATTAGCGTGCGTTCGTAGCTGGCCAGGGCGTTTTGCACATTGGTCATGTTCACGCCGTCCGGGTACGCGTTGGCGAATAAGGCCCGGTACGCCGGATCGGCGGACAGCGTTTGCACCACGTGTTCCCAGTTGCTGCCCATTTCGCTGGGGCTTTGCACAACCTCATGAACCTGGGTTTCCAGCGTGTCGGCGCGACCGTTCCAGAACTGCCGAAAGTTCAGGCTCGCGTTGAACACGCTGGGGGTGTTGACGCCCACCGCAAGCCCGGCGAAACCGATGGAGAAGGCTTTGTTATCGGCGCCACCGGTCTCCAGTTGATGGCAGCTTGAGCAGGACAACGAGCCGTTGACTGACAAGCGCGGTTCGTTGAACAACTGACGACCCAGTTCGACCCGCAGCGGATTCTGCTTGGGAATGGCTGGCAAGGGTTTGAGCGGCTCATCCAGTGGCGCGGCGCTCACGCACAGGCAAAGTCCGAACAGCGGTAAAAGCAGCAGGTGCCGAAAGGCGGGCGACATCGGTTGGTTCCTTGGCGGATGGCCTGAGTGTCGTTGAGCCTTGTTCACGGAGTGACAGATGAAGAGGGCTTCACCGATTCCAGATACTGGACGAACGCCTCAGGCGTTACAGCTTTGCTGAAGTAGTAACCCTGACCCTCTTCACAACGGTGGGACCTGAGGAAATCCAGCTGTTCGAGGGTTTCCACGCCTTCGGCAATGATGATCAGTTTCAGACTGCGCCCCAGGCTGATGATGGCGCTGACCAGGGCAGCGTCATTGCTGTCACAGCTCAAGCCGCGAATGAACGACTGATCGATTTTCAGCACGTCGATGGGAAAGCGCCGCAGATAACTCAGGCTGGAATAACCCGTGCCGAAGTCATCGATGGCCAGCCGCACCCCCAATGCCTTGATCCGGTTCAGGGACGTGACGGTGGCCTCGATGTTCTGCATGAGGACGCCTTCGGTGATTTCCAGTTCCAGCGAGGCGGGGTCCATGCCCGTCTGCGCGAGGATCTGTTCGATGCCCTCGACAAAGTCCCGCTGACGGAAATCGATGGCCGAGATATTGACCGACATGCAGAGCGTCGGCAGCCCTGCGTCCCGCCATGCACAGGTTTGCCGGCAGGCCTCGGCCAGCACCCATTTGCTCAACTGGACAATCAGGCCGCTGTCTTCGGCGACCCCGATGAACGCTGAGGGGTAGACCAATCCGTTTCCGGGTTTCTGCCAGCGAATCAACGCCTCGGCGCCCACCACCTGGCCGCTGGCAAGGTCGAGTTTGGGTTGGTAATGCAGGACGAATTCATTGCGCTCCAGGGCCAGGCGAATACCGGTCTCGATGCTTTGCTGATCCCGGGCGCGCTGGTTCATTTCGTCGATGAAAAATCGGAAATCGTTCGGACCGCTTTCCTTGACGTTGCGCATCGCGGTTTCAGCTTTCTTGATCAGCGAGATGGCGTCGAAGCCATCGTCGGGGTAAATGCTGATACCCACACTGGCGGTCACGCTCAGGTCGTGGCCGGCAATGTGTTGCGGCGCGCGAATCGCCTTCAACAGTTTTTCGGCGATGCCCTTGGTCTGCTGGGGGTGACGGATATCGGCAAGGATCACCACGAATTCGTCCGAGCCGTAGCGAAACACCGAGTCGGACTCACGCACTGTTGCCACCAGATTGCGGCCGACCTGTTTGAGCATCTCGTCACCGGCGGGATGGCCCAAGGCGTTGTTGATGCGCTTGAAGCGGTCAAGCCCCAGAAACATCACCGCCAGTTGTTTGTCATGTCGCCGGGAGAGGGCAAGCGACTGGTTCAGTCGATCTCCCAGCAAGGTGCTGTTGGGCAGTTCGGTGAGCACGTCGTACTGCAACAAGTGCGACACTTTGAGCAGTTCGTGGACCCGGGCCTCGATGGTTTGTTCCAGGCTCAGGACCTTCATCGCCGCATCCTGGGTCATCTGCCATTTCCAGGTCATGGCACTGGCCATCTGACGGATTTCCAGGCTGTCGAAGGGCTTCTTAAGCACCAGCAACTGGTCGCCGAATTCCAGACGCTCGGCCATGTCTTCCCAGGTGTAGTCGGAGTAAGCGGTGCACAGCGCAATTTGCAGGTGCGGGTCGGCTTTCCACAACTGTTCGATTGTTTCCAGCCCATCCCAGCCCGGCGGCATGCGCATGTCGATGAACGCCATGGCATACGGCCGGCCTTCATCCAGTGCGCATTGGACCCGATAAAGCGCTTCCTGGCCCTGATAGGCCGAGTCGAGCTGGAACGTCAGGCGATCGTTGGGCAGCGTGCCGAACAAGGCTTCTTCCGTGCCCGCCAGCGCTTGTTCGTCGTCGACCGGGGCACCCAGGATCTTGCGAAAGTCCTCATGAATCGAGGGCGTGTCGTCGATGATCAGAATGCGCCGGTTGGTTCGCACGAAAGGTGTTTTCATCCCTTGTCCTCCGTGGAGCGTTGCGGGTTGTCCAGAATCGGTCCGATGTCGTGGCTCGGTGGCACGATACTGCCGGCCTTCAGCAGCTCGGCGGCCTGCTGACTGGTGACGGCTTTACTGAAGTAATAACCCTGGGCATTCATCGGTGAACCCGTCGCCATCAACGAGCTGCGTTGCTCCTGGGTCTCGACGCCCTCGGCAATGATGCCGATCCCGACCTCCCGGGCGAAGTTGATGATGGCGCGCAGCGTGTTGGCACTGGCCGGGTCGCGGACGGCGGTGTCGATGAAGGTTTGCGTGAGCTTCAGGTGATTGACCTGATAGGTCTTGAGGTAATCGAACGAGGAGTACTCCGTGCCGAAGTCATCGATGGCAATCTTTACCCCGAGCTCGCGCAGACGCGGCAGCACATCGTTGTGGGTCCATTTGGTCTGGGCCAGGGTGGCTTCGGTGACGTCAAAGCGCAGGTCCCACGGACAGAGTTCCCAGCGTGCGGTGGTGCGCAGCACATCATAGATCAGCTCCGGACCGCTCTTGAGTTGCGCCAGGGACAACTTGATTGCAATGACCGGCGGCGCCATGCCCTGGTCGCGCCATTGGCGCATTTGCTGGCAGGCGCGATCCAGCACCCAGTGACCGAGGGCAACGATGGTGCCGGTTTTTTCCGCCGCAGGCAGAAACGCCGAGGCTTCCAGCAACCCGCGCTCGGGGTGGTTCCAGCTGACCTGCGCTTCCATGCCGAGGATCTTGCCGCTGCTCAGGTCCACTTCCGGCCAGTAATGCAGTTCAAGTTCCTGGCGGTCGATGGCTTCTCTCAGGTCGTTGGCGATGGTCATGCGCTCGACCACCTCCCGATTGATCTCCTCGGAGTGGAAATGGTACTGGTTGCGGCCTTTTTCCTTGGAGCGATACAGCGCCATGTCGGCCTGGGTCAGCAGGGAGTCGGCGCTGGTGCACAAGGGGCTGTAGAGGCTGATGCCGATACTCACAGACACCCGCACGTCGTTGCCGGCCAGGGCATAAGGCAGCACCAGCGCATCGCGGACCTTGGCGGCAAGGGCCGCGGCGTGGGTCGGGTCACTGACCTCCAGTTGCAGGATGGCGAACTCGTCTCCGCCGAGGCGGGCGACCACATCGTTTTCACGCACGCAGGCCCGGATCCGGTCGGCAACTTCTTTCAGCAACAAGTCGCCGACCGGGTGCCCCAGCGAATCGTTGATGCGCTTGAAGTGATCCAGGTCCAGGTAAAACATGGCAAACGCTGTCGCGCCCCTTCGCGCGGCCGCGAACGCCTGGTGCAGCCGCTCGATCAATGTGGCGCGGTTGGCCAGTCCGGTCAGGCCGTCGGTGCGCGCCAGCAGGGCGATTTTCTCTTCCGCCAGTTTGCGTTCGGTGATGTCGATAATGATGCCTTCGACCTCCAGCAAACGGCCGTCATCGTCGCGCACCGGGATGTAACGGTTTTCGACCCAACGCCAGGCGTCATTGGCCGTACGCATCCTGAACTCGATGGACGCGCCTGCCGCATGACGATCCAGCACCCGGGCCATGGCGGTGTCGACCTTCGATTGATCGTCGGGATGAATCAGTTCCCGGGCCCAGTTGGCCGACGCCACGAGGTTCGCCGCGACGTGCCCGTACTTGGTGATGTTGTGGGAGATGTACATCAGTGGGAACGATGGCTCACCGCGCAGCCGGTACAGGATGGTCGGGCTGTTCTGCACAATGATGTTGGCATCGGACAGCTCCCGGGTGCGCTCTTCGACGGCTTGCTCCAGCAGCGACATCTTCAGCTCCGCGTCTTCGGTCATCTGCCACTTGGCGGTCAGCGCGCTGGCGATCTGGCGGATTTCGATGGCATCGAAGGGTTTTTTCAGAATCAGCAGGCGGTCACCCAGGTCCAGGCGTTCGTCGATGTCTTCCCAGGAATAGTCGGAATAGGCGGTGCAGAGCGCCACTTGCAGCTTGGGATCGACTTGCCACAGCCGTTCGATGGTCTCCAGCCCATCCCAGCCAGGGGGCATGCGCATGTCGATGAAGGCCATCGCGTAGGGCAGATCGTTGGCCAGCGCCGTCTCGACCTTGTCCAGTGCCTCAAGGCCCTGGAACGCCGAATCGAGTACGAAACTTTGCAGTGACAACGCCGCCGGTGTACCGAACAGGGCATTTTCGGCACTGATCAGGCGGTCGTCATTGAACGTGGGAGGGCTGAGGATTTTGACGAAGTCTGCATGGATCGAGACAGTATCGTCGACGATAAGAATCCGTCGGTTAGTGCGCGCGAGCAGCGTATTCATCGCCATGCGCGGCCACTGTGAGCGATTTGATGGGTTGTGTTCATAGGACGGGCATCCTTTCCCTGATCACCTGCCGAACGTACAGATATGGATCCGAGTCATCTGAGCATAGTCCTCTGCGGGGGACTTCGCGCTAGTTGGATGGAATCATTTTGCGGAGCGGGCTGAAAATCATCTAGCCTGTAGGTCAGGCTCCGACAATAGGGGATGTTGATTCGGGGCCTGACACAGCGCAATGGTTGTTTCACACGAGGTACGCCATGGAAGAGCAACTCCCCACGCCTTTGACCTACAAACCCACCGTGTTGCTGGTCGATGATGAAGAGTCGATTCTCAACAGCCTGCGACGCCTGTTACGTGGCCAACCTTACAACGTGCTGCTGGCCACCAGCGGTGCCCAGGCCCTGGAAATCTTGGCGCAACAGCCCATCGATCTGGTGATGAGCGATGCGCGCATGCCCAACATGGATGGCGCCACCTTGTTGGCTTACGTCCATCTGCATTACCCCCACACCATCCGCATCATGCTCACCGGCTATGCCGATCCGTCGGCCATTATCAAAGCCATCAATGAAGGGCAGATTCATCGTTACATCAGCAAACCCTGGCACGATGAGGAACTGCTCCTGACGTTGCGCCAATCCCTCGCGTATCAACATTCCGAGCGTGAACGGGTGCGCCTGGTGCAGGAAACGCGTGATCAGAACGAGCAATTGAAGCAGCTCAACGCCACCCTGGAAAAACACGTCGCCTCCCGCACTGCCGAGCTGCAGCAGACCGCTGACATGCTTGACCTGGCGTACGAGGAACTCAAACACAGCTACGTCACGGGCACCGAGGTGTTTTCGCTGCTGGCCAACCTGCGGTTGCCGCCGGCCAAGCAGACCAATCGGCAGATCATCGAGTTGGTGCGGGTCTACTGCAAACGGCATGGCCTGGACGAAGGCAGCAGTCGCGACCTGACCATGGCGGCGGCGCTCTACAACATTGGCAAGCTGAGCTGGACCGACAGCATGATGACCGCCCCGGCGGACCTGTTGCATCACAACGATCGCGAGCGTTATCGCGGTTATCCGAAGCAGAGTGAATCGCTGTTGATGACCCTTGATCCGATGAAGGACGCGGCGCGGCTGATTCTTCACCATCAGGAGCGCTGGGACGGTAACGGCTTTCCCGACCGGCTCAAGGGGGAGGCGATTCCTTTCGGTTCGCGGCTGCTGAAACTGGCGGTGGATTTCATCGAGTTGCAGCGAGGCCTGATTCTTGAGCGGCAGATGAACAGCGATGAAGCGCTGGTGTACATCCGCAGCTATGCCGGGCGGCTTTATGATCCTGAGATGGTGGAGGATTTCATTCAGGTGTGTGCGGCGTATCTCAGTGATGTGTCGTTGGCTGATCCTTTGGTCAAGGTGCTGACCACTCGGGAGGTGGCGGCGGGCATGATCCTGGCGCGCAACCTGAATGCTGATAACGGCATGCTGCTGTTGAATGCGGGCAAGGTGTTGAATGGGGCGTTGGTGGAGAAGTTGATTGCCTTTGAAGCGATGGAGGGGGCGAAGTACAGTATTTTTGTGAAGGAGCCGGAAGCGTTGTCGGACGCGATTCTTGAGGCGGGTGAGGTGTCGCGATAACGGCCTGACAGCCAATCATTTCTCGGCTGTACCCGAACCAAACTGTTGGAGCTGGCCTGCCAGCGATGGCGGCCCCACAGCTGGTAATTTTTTGCGGATGTACCCGGATCAAACTGTGGGAGCTGGCTTGCCAGCGATGGCGCCCTTACAGCCAACCCATATCTCACTGATCCACCCGGATCAAACTGTAGGAGCGAGCCTGCTCGCGATAGCGGTCTGATCGGCGACGGTTTTATTGCTGGTGTACATATCCATTCCTGCGGTTACGGCTTCTATTGGTTTCGCCCTTACGGCGAGTCACTTTGAAAAGCGCAAAGTAACCAAACGCTCTTGCCCCTTTCGTCCGGTGCCTCGCCTGGGCTCGGCATACCCTCGCTCCGGTCCTGCTCCGTCGGCCCGCCGCGATCGGCCATCCATGGCCGTGCGCGGCTAACCCGGCATCCATGCCGGGTTGCCCACTGCGCAGAACCTGTGCTCGGCCTTCCCATGGGGCAAGAAGATCAAAAGCAGATCAAAAGCAGATCTAAAGCCAAAACGAGGCGGCCTGATAGCCGACCTGATTCCGGAGGCCCACGCGTTCACCTGTGGGAGCTGAGCTTGCTCGCGATGGCGGCCTCACAGCCGATCGATATTTTCCTGATGTACCGGATCAAACAGTGGGAGCTGGCCTGCCGGCGATGGAGGCCTCAAAGCCGACGAGTATTCCCCTGATGAACCCGGATCAAACTGTGGGAGCTGGCTTGCCAGCGATGGCGCCCTTACAGCCAACCCATATCTCACTGATCCACCCGGATCAAACTGTAGGAGCGAGCCTGCTCGCGATAGCGGTCTGATCGGTGGTGAGATTCTTGCTGGTGTACATATCCATTGCTGCGGTTACGGCTTCTATGGGTTTCGCCCTTACGGCGAGTCACTTGGAAGAGCGCCAAGTAACCAAACGCTCTTGCCCCTTTCGTCCGGTGCCTCGCCTGGGCTCGGCATACCCTCGCTCCGGTCCTGCTCCGTGTGCCCGCCGCGATCGGCCATCCATGGCCGTGCGCGGCTAACCCGGCATCCATGCCGGGTTGCCCACTGCGCAGAACCTGTGCTCGGCCTTCCCATGGGGCAAGAAGATCAAAAGCAGATCAAAAGCAGATCAAAAGCCAAAACGAGGCGGCCTGATAGCCGACCTGCTGCTTGAGGCCTGTGCGTTTCCCTTTGGGAGCTGAACCTGCTCGCAATGGCGGATTGATAGCCGACAGGTGTGTTCCACATATCCACGGATCAAATTGTGGGGGCTGGGATGACGCCGTACGGAAACTCATGTGATCCTTGCCTCTTTTACCCAAGGACGATCCTGTTTCATGACCCTTTCATCCGCCACTTCACCCCGTCTCATCCACATCGCCGCAGCCCTGGTGATTGATCCGCGCGGTCGCACGTTGCTGGTTCGCAAGCGCGGGACCGAGGCGTTCATGCAGCCTGGCGGCAAGATCGAGCCCCATGAGCAACCGGTCCACGCCCTGGCTCGTGAGCTGGAGGAAGAACTGGGGCTGGTCATCGATCCCGCGCACGCCACTTTTCTCGGCCAATTCAGCGCACCGGCCGCCAACGAGCCAGGGTTTGTGGTGCAGGCGGAACTCTTTCTGCTGACCATTGATTCAGACGTATCGCCTGCCGCTGAGATCGAAGAGGTTGTCTGGATCGACCCGGCCACCGATGGCGACCTCACGCTCGCGCCATTGACACGAGACTTGATCCTGCCGTTTTATCGAGCTTCGCTGACCACAACTGCCTGATCTTTACGGACGAACACTTGCCATGATTCCCCTTCAAGACCTATTGATTTTCGCCGCTGCAGCCTTGCTGATGGTGCTGACGCCCGGGCCGAACATGATCTACCTGATCTCCCGTTCGATCTGCCAGGGACGCAAGGCAGGCGTGACGTCATTGCTGGGTGTGGTCGCGGGTTTTTTTGTGCACCTGTTCGCGGCGGCCGCGGGTTTGACTGCGGTGTTCCTGGCGGTGCCAATGGCCTATGAAGTGTTGAAATGGGCGGGGGCGTTGTACCTGATGTGGCTGGCGTGGCAGGCGGTCAGACCGGGGGCGCGGTCGCCGTTCGAAGCACAGCAGTTACCGCCGGACTCGGCGCGCAAGCTGATCACCATGGGGTTTCTGACCAGTGCCCTGAATCCCAAGATCGCCGTGTTTTACCTGTCGGTGTTCCCGCAGTTCATCACGCCTGAGCATGGCTCGGTGTTTACCCAGAGCATCATCCTCGGCCTGACCCAGATCAGCGTCAGTTTCTGCGTCAATCTGTTGATCGCCGTGTTTGCCGCGGGTATCGCCTCCTGGTTCGTCAACAACCCGACGTGGCTGGCGGTGCAGCGTTATTTCATGGGATTTGTGTTGGCTGCGCTGGCGGTGCGGCTGATGCTTGAGCAACGAAGAGCGGCTTGACCATGTGGATTGAGCGACTGGATGCCAGCCATGCCCTGGATTATCGGGGACTGATGCTTGAAGCCTATGACCTGCACCCTCAGGCGTTTACTTCCAGTGTGCGAGAGCGCGCGGCAATGCCGTTGAGTTGGTGGGAATCGCGTTTGAGCAACAAGCTGGACGTGGTGTTTGGTGCCTTTGAAAACGGCGGGTTGGCGGGCATTGTCGGGCTGGCCTTCGAGCCTCGGGAAAAAGCCCGGCACAAGGTGACATTGTTTGGCATGTACGTGTCCGGCAAGGCTCGTCAGCGCGGGCTGGGTTACACGCTGGTGCAAGCCGCGCTGGCTGAAGCGCAGAACCATCAGGGTTTGCGCTTGGTTCAGCTGACCGTCACCGCTGGCAATGAAGCAGCGTTCAGGTTGTACCAGCGCTGCGGCTTCATCCAGTACGGCCTCGAGCCCATGGCCGTGCGCGTGGGCGAGGACTACTTCGACAAGATTCATATGTGGCGCGAAATTTAGACTGCCTGTAGGAGCAAGCTTTGCTCCTACAGGAGGATGTGGCGCTTTAGCGAACTGCGCTAACGCCATCCAGTGTCGAGAACGACGTATCTTTCGCCGTCAGCAGAAAGTCGCGCATGTACGGCGCATCCAGCATGTCGGCGCGAATCCCGGCGTACAAGGTTGCAAACAATCCCTTCTCACCCAGCCGCTTGGCCTTCACATAGCCCCGTGAACTGTATTCATGCAGCGCCCAATGGGGCATGCCGCAAACCCCACGGCCGCTGGCCACCAATTGCATCATCATCACCGTCAGTTCCGAGGTGCGGACCTGAGCCGGTTCGATGTCGGCGGGTTCCAGGAAGCGGGTGAAGATGTCCAGCCGGTCACGCTCGACCGGGTAGGTGATCAGGGTTTCTGTCACCAGATCTTCCGGGACGATGTAGGCCTTGTTCGCCAGACGGTGCTGGTTGGCGACCGCAAGCATGGCTTCGTAAGTAAACAGCGGCACGTAGGTGATGCCGGCCAGCTCCAGGGGATCGGACGTCACCACCAGATCCAGATCGCCACGGGCCAGGGCCGGCAGCGGGGCGAAGGAGAAACCCGAGGCCAGGTCCAGCTCGACTTCCGGCCAGGCATCGCGGAACTGGTCGATGGTCGGCATCAACCACTGAAAGCAGCTGTGGCACTCGATCGCCATGTGCAAACGCCCGGCAGTGCCGCCGGCCAGCCGCGCGATGTCGCGCTCGGCGCCACGCAACAGCGGCAGGGTGGCGTCGGCCAGTTGCAGCAGGCGTAAACCGGCGCTGGTAAAGCGCACCGGTTTGGTCTTGCGCACGAACAACGGCATGCCCATGCGCTCTTCCAGTTCCTTGAACTGGTGGGAGAGGGCGGACTGCGTCAGGTGCAGGCGATCGGCTGCGTCTACCAGGCTATCGGCTTCGCGCAAGGCATGCAGGGTCTTCAGGTGACGGATTTCAAGCACCGGGGGCTCCATGAGGAAAACTTGTGATCAACACGAAAAGGTTGAGTTTGTCTCATGTTGGGTTGGGTGTCGACAATAGCGCCATGTTTTACAGCATCTTTTAAGAGAGAATTTTCATCATGGCCCTGGCACACACACTTGGTTTCCCTCGCATCGGCGCTGATCGCGAACTGAAAAAAGCCCTGGAGGCTTACTGGAAGGGCGACCTCGATCAGGACGCGTTGAAGCGCGTTGGCCAACAACTGCGCGCCAGCCATTGGCAATTGCAGAAAGACGCCGGCATCGACCTGCTGCCGGTCGGCGACTTCGCCTGGTACGACCAGGTGTTGACCCATTCCCTGACCTTCGGGGTGATCCCGGAGCGTTTCGACAGCGCCAGGGATGCCAACGGCCTGCCGACTCTCGACACCTTGTTCGCCATGGCCCGTGGCGCCACGGCGAGCTGCTGCGGCGGTGAACACACCAAGGCGCAATACGCCCAGGAACTGACCAAGTGGTTCGACACCAACTACCACTACCTGGTCCCGGAGTTCAGCGCGGACCAGGCATTCAAGCTGAGCTGGGAGCAGCTGTTCGATGAAGTCGACGAAGCTCGCGCCCTCGGCCACAACGTCAAACCGGTGATCATCGGTCCACTGACCTACCTGTGGCTGGGTAAAGCCAAAGGCAACGACTTCGACAAACTCGACCTGCTGGAGCGCCTGCTGCCGGTCTACAACGAAATCCTTGTTCGCCTTGCCGAACAAGGGGTGGAGTGGGTGCAGATCGACGAACCGATCCTGACCCTCGATCTGCCCCAGGACTGGAAAAACGCGTTCGAACGCGCTTATCACATTCTTCAATATTCGCCGCTGAAAAAACTCGTGGCCACCTACTTCAGCGGCCTGCAAGACAACCTCGGTCTGGCGGTCGGCCTGCCAGTACAAGGCTTGCACATCGATGCCGTGCGTGCCCCCGATCAACTGCTGCACGTGCTCGACCGCTTGCCGACCTACAAGATTCTCTCGGTGGGTCTGGTCAATGGGCGCAACGTCTGGCGCTGTGAGCTGGAACCGGTGCTGGCACAACTGCAGTTTGCCCAGGAACGTTTCGGCGACAACCTATGGGTCAGCAGTTCCTGCTCGTTGTTGCACAGCCCGGTGGACCTGGATCGCGAAGACAAACTCGATCCGGAACTGAAAAGCTGGCTGGCCTTTGCGGTGCAGAAGTGTGGCGAAATCGCTGTGCTGCGCGATGCGCTCAACGATCCGCAATCGCCGAAAGTGCGGGCTGCATTGGCCGAGAGTCGCGCTATTCAAACGAGCCGCGCCGAGTCGCCGCGCATCCATAAATCCGATGTTCAGGCGCGTATCGACGCAATCGGTGCAGCGGATAGCCAACGTCATTCGCCGTTCGCAAAGCGCATCGAACAGCAACGTGCGCGTCTGAAATTGCCGGCGTTTCCGACCACCACCATCGGCTCGTTCCCGCAGACCGGCTCGATCCGCCTGGCGCGTCAGGCGTTCAAGCAGGGCAAGCTGTCGGCCAACGATTACACCGACGCCATGCACAGCGAGATTCGCCACGCTGTGCAGGTTCAGGAACAGCTTGGCCTGGATGTGCTGGTGCACGGTGAAGCCGAGCGCAATGACATGGTCGAGTACTTCGCAGAGCAGCTCGATGGTTATTTGTTCACACGCTTCGGCTGGGTGCAGAGCTACGGTTCGCGCTGCGTGAAACCGGCGATCATCTACGGTGACCTGAGCCGTCCGAACGCCATGACGGTGGACTGGATCACTTATGCCCAGAGCCTGACCGACAAGGTCATGAAAGGCATGCTCACCGGTCCCGTGACCATGCTGATGTGGTCGTTCCCCCGTGAGGATGTTTCGCGCAAAGTCCAGGCGCAGCAGCTGGCCCTGGCCCTGCGTGACGAAGTGGTAGACCTGGAAGCTGCCGGCATCAAGATCGTGCAAATCGACGAAGCCGCATTCCGTGAAGGCCTGCCTCTGCGCCGCGCACAGTGGCAGGAATACCTGGACTGGGCGGTGGAAGCATTCCGCCTGACCGCCTCGGGTGTCCGTGACGAAACCCAGATCCACACCCACATGTGCTACAGCGAATTCAACGACGTGATCGAGTCCATTGCGGCCATGGACGCCGATGTGATCACCATCGAAACGTCGCGCTCGGACATGGAATTGCTGGAGGCGTTCGAGGCGTTCGACTACCCGAACGACATCGGTCCGGGCGTCTACGACATTCACTCGCCACGGGTACCGGACACGGCCGAGATGGTCAAGTTGATGAGTAAAGCGGTGAAGCGCATTCCAGCCGAGCGGTTGTGGGTGAATCCGGATTGCGGGCTGAAAACACGGGCGTGGCCGGAGACCGAGGCCGCGCTGGTGAACATGGTGGCGGCGGCTCGGCAGTTGCGCAGTCAGCTGGCTTAACATTTAGCGGCGCCTGTTCTGACCCCATCGCGGGCAAGCCCGCTCCCACAATGTGTTATGTCGTTCGCGAAGGCTGTGTACGACAGGGATCCTGTGGGAGCGGCGGTTCGACGATTCGACTTGCCCGCGATAGCGGATGCACATTCAACATTGATGTCGCCTGACACGCCGCCATCGCGAGCAGGCTCGCTCCTACAGGGTATTTATGTCGATCACAGATTCGGTGTATGACACGGGTCCTGTGGGAGCGGGCTTGCCCGCGATAGCGCATGCACATTCAACATTGATGTCGACTGACACGCCGCCGTCGCGAGCAGGCTCGCTCCCACGTTGGAAATGCGTTTATGCCTGAACATTGCGTAGGAGCTGGCTTGCTCCGGGCGGCGATCTGACGAAAGGGGTCGCACGTCTTTAACATGACCGCTCGGCACTCTTCATCAAACTGTCACGCAACTGTGGCAGCGCGCTTGAACAAACTTCATCAGACTCGCGCTCTACTGGGGTTCTGCGTTTCGGTGTTTTTTCATGCGTGTATTTTTATTCCTGGCCGCGATGTTGTTCGGCCTGCCGTCTTTGGCGGCTTTGCGTTGCGATGTCAATGTTCCGACTGAACGGGCCGATCTGGCGCAGGTGAGCCTGGCGTACCAGAGCATTGGTCGTGCATCGGACCCCGCGCTGTTGCTGGTGATGGGGCTCGGCGGACAGCTCATTCACTGGCCCGACGAGGTGGTCGTCGCGCTGTGTCAGCAGGGTTTTCGGGTGATTCGTTATGACAATCGCGATGTCGGTCTCTCGACCTGGCGGCAACCCCCTGTCGACGCCAACCTGACCTTCGAAGTGCTGCGCTACAAACTGGGGTTGCCAGTGTCGGCGCCCTACACCCTGACCGACATGGCCGACGATGCGTTCGGGTTGATGGACGCCTTGCACGTCGAGCAGTTCCACGTGCTCGGCGCGAGCATGGGCGGCATGATTGCACAGCACATGGCGGCGATGGCGCCGCAGCGGGTCGAGAGCCTGACTTTGATCATGACCAGTTCCGGTGCCGAAGGGCTGCCGGCGCCGAGTGCAGCATTGGTGCAATTGCTTGCGCGTCGTGGTGCGCCGAATCGCGAAGCCGCTCTGGAACAACAGGCAGATCTGCTCGCGGCGCTGGGCAGTCCGACGGTGAGTGATGATCGGCAGGCATTGTTGCATCAGGCGGCACAGTCCTATGACCGGGCATTCAACCCTGAAGGCGTGAAGCGCCAGATCATGGCCATCCTTGCGGAACCGAGCCGGGTAGCGCTGCTCAATCAGCTTCGTGTGCCGACCCTGGTGGTGCATGGGACGGCTGATCCCTTGCTGCCGGTGATGCACGGCGTGCACCTGGCGGCGCATATTCGCGGCAGTCAGCTGAAGCTGATTCCGGGGCTGGCTCATCGATTCCAGGAGGCGTTCAAAGCGCCGCTACTGGCGGCGGTGCTGCCGTATTTGCAGGCTCATCGCGAAGACACTTCGCATTGGGCGCAGATTGATCCGTTGCCGGCTCCCAATCTCCTGTAATTCACAGTAGATCTGCTGCGCGCCAGGGTTCGTCGGGTGTATCGTTTGACCTTTGCGGCGCATTCCAGTTTGCGAGGTGAGTGATGAGTACCCCACTGAAAATCGATTTCGTCAGCGACGTGTCCTGCCCCTGGTGCGTGGTGGGCTTGTACGGCTTGACTCGTGCTCTGGATTTGCTGGGCGATGAGGTGCAGGCCGAGATTCGTTTCCAGCCGTTCGAGCTGAACCCGAAGATGGGACCTGACGGACAGAACATTACCGAGCACATCACCGAGAAATACGGATCGACGCCTGAGCAATCGCAGAAGAATCGCGAAATGATCCGGGCTCGTGGTGCCGAGCTCGGGTTTGCCTTCCGCACGGACGGTAATAGCCGCATCTACAACACCTTCGATGCTCATCGTTTGCTGTATTGGGCGGGGCTCGAGGGCGCGCAGTTCAATTTGAAGGAGGCGCTGTTCAGGGCGTATTTCACCGAAGGCGGCAATCCGTCTGACCCTCAGCAGTTGGTCCGGATCGCCGAAAGTGTCGGACTGGATCGCAAGCGCGCCGAGGCCATATTGGCGTCGGATGAGTTCGCCAAAGAGGTTCGCGAAGAGGAGCAGCTGTGGCTGTCACGGGGCGTCAGTTCGGTGCCGACCGTGGTGTTCAACGGGCAGTACGCGGTCAGCGGCGGGCAGCCGGTTGAGACGTTTGTCGGGGCAATCCGGCAGATCATGAGCGAGTCGAAGGGTGGGACGGTGAGCTGATTCGAGCTTTTGTGGCGAGGGTCAGCCGTGGACGCGCACCCACACGCTGACCAGCACCGTAGCCGCCATCAACCACGCCACTGCCGCAACGGCCAGCGAAGCTTCCAGCCGCATCTTGTCGACCATCACATACAACGTTGCCAGGTAGATGAAGTACGGAATGATCGACCACATGCCAAACACGATGGTGGTCTTCAGGTCATCCAGCGAACGGCCCTTGCCGACGATGTAGTGCGCGATCAGTGCAAAGGTCGGAAACAGCGGCACCAATCCTGCGATGTAATAGTTTTTGGTTTTAGCCAGCGCAGCAAGAATGATCACCACCGCTGCACCCAGTGTTGCTTTGAGTATCAGGTCCATCAGTGGCTCAGCCCGTATTTTTTCACTTTATCGAACAGGGTGGTCTTGGCCATGCCCAGCTCCAGGCTGGCCTGGGTCAGATTGCCGCCGCTGCGTTGCAAGGCGTCGCTGAGCAGGTTGCGTTCGAAGGCTTCCACCGTTTCGGCGAAGGCCAGGCCGTGATTGCTGCCACTGGTGCCGGATTTCTTGAAGGCCGGCAAGCCCAGGGCAAAGCGTTCAGCGACGTTGCGCAGTTCGCGCACGTTGCCCGGCCAGTCATGACTCATCAGGTGCGACAGGGTCTGGTTGTCCAGCTCCGGCACTGCGCGGTCAAAGCGCAGGGACGATTGCTGCAGGAAGTGCTCGAACAGCTGCAGGATGTCTTCACGACGCTCGCGCAGCGGCGGCAGTTCCAGGGTCACCACGTTCAGACGGTAATACAGGTCGCTGCGGAATTCGCCGGCCTTGCTCGACTCGTCCAGATCGGATTTGGTCGCCGCGATCACCCGGCAATCCACCGCCACGCTCTGGTTTGAACCGAGGCGTTCGAGGGTGCGCTCCTGCAATACCCGCAGCAGTTTGATCTGCAGCGGCAGTGGCATGCTTTCCACCTCGTCGAGGAACAACGTGCCGCCGTCAGCATGTTCGATCTTGCCGATCCGCCGTTTGCCGGCGCCGGTAAACGCGTTGGCTTCGTGGCCGAAGATCTCGCTTTCGAACAGGTTCTCCGGCAGGCCGCCGCAGTTCAGCGCAACAAACTGCCGGGTGTGGCGACGACTGAAGTCGTGCAGGCAGCGGGCGACCAATTCTTTACCGGTGCCGGTTTCGCCCTCGATCAACACGTTGGCCGAGGTGTCGGCGACGTTGGCGATCAGCTCCCGCAGATTCTGCATGGCCGCAGAACGGCCGATGATCCGGCCTTCCAACGAGTCGCGCTCTGCCAGTTGCCGCCGCAACGACGAGACTTCTCGAGCCAGGCTGCGTTGCTCCAGAGCGCGACGGGCAACGTCCACCAGGCGCTCCGGGGAAAACGGTTTCTCCATGAAGTCATAGGCGCCTTTTTGCATCGCGCCGACCGCCATCGATATGTCGCCGTGGCCAGTGATCAACACCACAGGCAGGCTGCGATCACGGGCCTTGAGTCGGGTCAGCAATTCCAGGCCATCAATGCCCGGCAGGCGAATGTCGCTGATGACGATCCCGGCAAAGTTGTCGCCGACCCGCTCCAGCGCTTCTTCGGCGCTGCCCACGCCCACGCAGGGAATGTCTTCCAGGGTCAGCGCCTGCTGGCAGCCGAGCAGTACATGAGGATCGTCTTCGACGATCAGCACACTAAGGTCGTTGTTCATATTGGCTCGGCGAAAGAGGGGCTTACCAACGGTAAACTGAGGACAAAAGTGGTACCACCACCCACCGGGTGTTCGACACCCAGGTGTCCGCCCGTAGCAGCGGCCAGGCTCGCGGACAAGGTCAGGCCGAGGCCCAGACCCTGCTCGCCGGGTTTGGTGGTGAAGAATGGTTCGAACAGATGCTTGCGCGTTTCGGCGTCGATGCCGTGGCCGTTGTCGCGGACACGAAGACGGTATTTGCCATCGAGCACTTCACCTTCAAGCCACAGCTCCGGTAACGGCTGGGCCTGCATGGCATCCAGGGCGTTGCCCATCAGGTTGACCAGAATCTGCTCCAGGCGCGTCTGATCGATTTGCACCTGCACATCGCTGAAGTCGCGATGCACTTGCAGGTGCGCGCTTTCAACCCGGCCACCGAGCAACTGCAAGGCCGCATCCACGGCTTTACCGAGGCTGGCCTGACCCTTGTCGTCACCGCGACGGGCAAATGACCGCAGGCTGGCGGTGATCCGGCCCATGCGGTCGATCAGTTCATTAATGGTCTTGAGGTTGGTGCTGGCGACATCCAGCTGACCGCGTTCCAGGAAGCGCACCGTGTTCCCGGACAAGGTGCGCAGCGCGGCGAGCGGCTGGTTGAGTTCATGGGCGATGCTGGTCGACATCTGGCCGATGGCCGCGAGTTTGCCCGCCTGCACCAGTTCATCCTGGGCCCGGCGCAAGGTCTCTTCGGCCTGGCGCCGTTCACGAATCTGGCCCTTGAGCCGTTCGTTACTGGCGCGCAGGTCGGTGGTGCGTTCGGTAATCCGACGCTCCAGTTGATTGTTGGCTTCCTGCAAGGCTTCCCGGGCGGCGAGGCGGGTGGAGATGACCTTTCTGCGCTCATTCCAGGCAATCAGCAGAAACGTCACCAGGGCCAATGCCACGGCCACCAGAATCCCCTGATTGATCGCTTCGCGGCGCAAATCCTGAAGCGGGGTGAGGAGGGTGAAATTCCAAGGTGTGTCGCTTAACGGGCGAGTTTGCGACAGGTAGCTGATGTCTTCCTGATCGGACTCCACTTCGCTGTTGGCGGGGAAGGTCAGTTTCTCTTCACCCTCTGCCAGTTTTTCCCGGGCCAGCGGTTGCAGTTCGTTGAGCGGAAACCAGTAGTACTGGAGGCTGCGGGCGAGTTTTTCCTTGGTCTCGTCGCTCAGCGGTATCACTGATTTGAGACGACGTGCCGGATCGCTGGACAGAATGATGATGCCGTTCTCGTCACTGACGAAGGCTTCCAGACGGGCGCGCTGCCAGCGTTCTTCCATCGCTTCGAGGCGGACTTTGACCACCGCGACACCGATGATCTTGCCGTGTTCTTCCAGGCCGTGGGCCAGGTAGTAACCGGGTTCGCCGTTGGTGCTGCCGATGCCATAGAAACGTCCGGGCTGGCCGCGAATAGCGTTTTGGAAATAGGCGCGAAAGGAGAGGTCTTCACCCAGGTAACTGTCGACATCGCGCCAGTTACTGGTGGCCATGACGCGGCCGGTGGTGTCCATCACGTAGATGGCGCGACTGCGGCTGCGGCGGTTCAGGCCTTCCAGGTAGTCATTGACCGTTTGCCGATGTTCCGGCGACGGGTCGGCCAGCAGTTGGGAAACACTGGTTTCGAGTTCCAGCAGGCTGGGCAGGTAGGTGTACTTGCTGATCTCGCTCTCGACGGCGCGTGCATGCAACTCCAGCTGGCGCTGGCCGTTTTCGCTGAGGCTGCGTATGCCGTAGTACTCGCTGACCCAGAAGCCGACGTAACCCAATCCGATCATCAGCGCGATGATCAGCGGAGGCAGGAACAGATGGCGAATCAGACGGGGTTTCACGGCGAGTGATGGCGGCGCTGCGCGATAGAGAGTGGGGTCGCATTTCATCACAGATGCCTTGGGTCAACCACAACACAATCTTCCGATCACTGATGCTGCTTGGGGGGGCTGTGGCGAGGGGATTTATCCCCGTTCGGCTGCGAAGCAGTCGCAAATCCCGACAACTCGGTTTTTCTGAACGGACCCTGGGGGCCGCTGCGCAGCCCAACGGGGATAAATCCCCTCGCCACAGAAATCCCTTTGCCACAGAAATCCCTTTGCCTCAGAAACCCCGTTGCCTCAGAAATCCTCTTGCCACAGAAACCCCGTTGCCACAGGAATCCTCTTGCCACAGAAACCCTGTTGCAACAGAAGTCCCCTCACCACAAAAGCCCGCTCCCACTGGTGGGGAGCGGGTTCTTCTTAGTGCTGCAGAATCTTGTTGAGGAAGTGCTGTGTACGCTCGGCCCGGTGGCTGATGTCGCCGAAGAACTCTTCTTTCTTGCAGTCTTCGATGATCTTGCCCTGGTCCATGAAAATCACCCGGTCCGCCACTTTGCGGGCGAAGCCCATTTCGTGGGTGACGCACATCATGGTCATGCCTTCGTGGGCCAGCTGCACCATCACGTCCAGCACTTCGTTGACCATCTCCGGATCGAGCGCCGAGGTCGGTTCGTCGAACAGCATGACGATCGGGTCCATCGCCAGCGCACGGGCAATCGCCACACGCTGTTGCTGACCACCGGAAAGCTGGCCAGGGTGCTTGTGGGCATGCGCCGACAGACCGACGCGCTCAAGCAGTTGCAGGCCTTTCTTGGTGGCTTCTTCCTTGCTGCGGCCCAACACCTTGATCTGCGCGATGGTCAGGTTTTCGGTGATGGTCAGGTGCGGAAACAGTTCGAAATGCTGGAACACCATGCCGACGCGCGAGCGCAGTTTCGGCAGGTTGGTCTTCGGGTCGGCGATGGACGTGCCATCGACGACCACGTCGCCTTTCTGGAACGGTTCCAGGGCATTGACGCATTTGATCAGGGTCGACTTGCCGGAACCGGAAGGCCCGCACACCACGATCACTTCACCCTTTTTGACCTCAGTGCTGCAATCAGTCAGCACCTGGAAGTCGCCATACCACTTGTTGATATTTTTGATAGAGATCATACGGCGAACCTTTTTTGCAGACGCTTGACCAGCAGCGAGGCGGAAAAGCTGATGATGAAGTACACGAGCCCTGCGAAGATCAGGAACTCATTGGAGCGACCGATGATGTCGCCACTGGCACGCGAGGCGTTGAGGAAGTCCACCAGGCCGACGGCGTAAACCAGCGAGGTGTCCTGGAACAGGATGATGCTCTGTTGCAGCAACAGCGGGGTCATCTTGCGGAACGCCTGCGGCAGGATGATCAACCGCATCATCTGGCCATACGTCATGCCCAGCGCCTGGGCAGCGCCCATCTGGCCCTTGGGAATCGACTGCACACCGGCCCGGACGATCTCGCAGAAGTACGCGGCTTCGAACATCATGAAGGCCACGATGCACGAGGTGAACGCGCCGATCGGCGTGTCTTCGCCGGTGATCCAGCGCAGCACGAACGGCACCGCCAGGTAGAACCAGGTGATGACCAGCAGCAGCGGGATCGAGCGGAAGTAGTTGACGTAGGCGCCGGCGATGTTCGACAGCAGTTTGCTGTGGGACAGGCGCATCAGCGCGAGGATGGTGCCGAGGATGATCCCGCCGACGACGCCCATCGCCATCAATTGCAGGGTCATGACCATGCCGTTCCACAAGCCCGGCAGGGACGGGATGATGCCCGAGAAGTCGAATTCCATCATTTACCCCCTACGGAGATCAGGCCCGGCACAGCGACTTTCTTCTCGACCAGGCGCATCAGCAACATCAGGCTCATGTTCAGGGTGAAGTAGATCAGGGTCGCCAGGGTAAAGGCTTCGAACAGGTTGGCGGAGAACTCGGCGGTTTGCTTGGTTTGTGCAAGCAGTTCCATCAGACCGATCAGCGAGGCCACGGAGGTGTTCTTGAACACGTTCAGGAATTCCGAGGTAAGCGGCGGGATGATGATGCGGTAGGCCTGGGGCAGCAGCACGTTCCAGTAGATCTGCGGCAGCTTGAAGCCCATGGCGCGAGCGGCGGATTCCTGGCCGCGCGGCAACGCCTGGATGCCGGTGCGCACCTGTTCGCAGACACGAGCGGTGGTGAACAGACCCAGGCACACGACGACGCTGAGGAATGCCGAGGTGGTCGGGTTCAGATCCTGCTTGTACCAGTCCTGCATGCCTTGAGGCAGCAGATCGGGTACCAGGAAGTACCAGATGAACAGCTGAACAAGCAGCGGCACATTACGGAAGATTTCAACGTAGCAGGTCGCGATGCCCGATACGATGCGATTCGGTACGGTGCGCATGACACCCAGAATCGAGCCCAGCGTCAGGGCAATGATCCAGGCCATGATGGCGATGGCGATGGTCCAGCCCAGTCCGGTGATGTACCAGTCGAGATACGTCTCGCTGCCCACCCCGGTGGACCTGAAGAACACGCCCCAGTCCCAGTTGTAATTCATTAGGGTCTCCCCTCGGATCGATCAATGTGCAAGTGCCCGCCTGGGGAAGCTCCGTTCCCACCCGACTTGAACGTCGGGCACACGCCACCGGCTCGACAGCTACCGGTTCGAGTGTTTCCAGAAATGCCAGCAGGGAGTGACAACCTCCTGAAAGGGCAACGGCCCTCTCAGGAGGTAAGGTTAGTCAGAAATCAGGATTTCTTTTCGTCAGCCGCTTTATCGGTCGGATTGGCGATCAGGGCCTTGAGTTCATCACTCATCGGGAAGTTCAGGTTCAGGCCTTTAGGAGGGATTGGCGCCATGAACCATTTTTCGTAGATCTTGTTGATCTCGCCCGACTTGTAGGTCGCCACGATCGCGTCATCCACGGCTTTCTTGAACGGCTCGTCGCCCTTGCGGACCATGCAGCCGTAAATTTCGTAGGACTGTGGCGTACCGGTCACGGCCCAGTCGCTGGCCTTCTTGGCTTTGGCTGCTTCACCGGCCAGCAAGGCGTCGTCCATCATGAACGCTACAGCGCGGCCCGATTCCAGCATCTGGAACGACTCGCCGTGGTCTTTGGCGGAAATGACATTCATGCCCATCTGCTTGTCGGCGTTCATCGATTTGATGATGCGCTCGGACGTGGTGCCGGCGGTGGTCACGACGTTCTTGCCTTTCAGGTCGGCGAAGTCTTTGTAAGGGGAGTCTTTCTTCGACAGCAGGCGGGTGCCGATTTCGAAGATGCCGACGGAGAAGTCAACTTGCTGCTGACGCTCGACGTTGTTGGTGGTGGAGCCGCACTCGACGTCCACGGTGCCGTTTTGCACCAGCGGGATACGGGTTTGCGAGGTGACCAGGTTGTATTTGACCTGCAGGTTTGGCATGTCCAGGTCTTTCTTGATCGCTTCGACGATTTTCAGCTGGATGTCGTGGGAGTAGCCGATCGGTTTGCCGGAGGCATCAGCGATGTAGGAAAACGGAATGGAAGCGTCACGATGCCCGAGGGTGATGACACCGGACTCTTTGATCTTCTTCAGTGTGCCAGTGAGTTCGGCAGCGAAAACTGGAGTGGTAATCAGAGCGGCAGCAATGGCTGCGCCCAGGATATGGGGAACGATGCGCATCAAATTTTCCTCGACATTGTTTTTTTTATGGAGCCAGTTCATCGGCCCTTTTTGTGCTTCGAAGGTTTGCCGGCGTCTGAATGAACGGCGCAGCAAGCATTCGTCCAAGAGTGTAGAGCATGACTCGTGCCAGGCCAGGTGCTATGAGATAAATCGTTGAAATATAAGGATATTAAATATTTATGGCGAGATTGTTTGCGTTGTTTAATCCGGTATCCCGAATCGACTGCCGGGTCGCGTTCGGAAAACCGAATGCAATATAGGAGTCATCCGCATTTTCCATGTAGGAGTGAGCCTGCTCGCGATTACCTTGTGTCAGGCACATAGAGTTTTGCATGTGATGGCCTTATCGCGAGCAGGCTCACTCCTACAGTGGGATGTGGTGGGATTAAAAATGCGAAAAGCCCCTGGATCATGCGATCCAAGGGCTTTCGGTTGAGCGGATACCCGATCAGGCCGCTTCGATCTTGCTGCGGTTCTGTTCGACCTTGCTCAGGTAATCCACCAGTTTCTGCTGTTCTGCCGGGGTGGTGAACAGCCCGAGCTTGCTGCGACGCCACAGGATGTCGTGCGCGGTGGTTGCCCACTCTTCGCTGCACAGGTAATCAACTTCGCGGGCGTAGAGACCGCCGCCGATGTGATCACCCAGGTCATTGAGGCTCTGCACACCTTCCAGCATCCGCCAGGTGCGGCTGCCGTAGGTGGTGGACCAGCGGCGCGCGATTTCGGTCGGCACCCAGTCGAACTTGTCGCGGATCAAGGCGCACAAGGCTTGAGGGGTGGTCATGTCTTCGCCCCCTGGCAGCGTAGCGGTGGCCGTCCAGCTGGGTTTGATCTGGGTGAAGTACGGCGTCAGTTGTGCCAGCGCCGACTCGGCCAATTTGCGATAGGTCGTCAGCTTGCCGCCGAAGACTGACAACAACGGTGCTTCTTCGCCGCTGCCGGACAACGCCAGGGTGTAGTCGCGGGTAACGGCCGAAGGGTTGTCGGATTCGTCGTTGCACAACGGGCGAACGCCGGAGTAGCTGTGCAGGATGTCGTCGCGGCTGACTTGCTTCTTGAAGTGCGCGTTGACCACCTTGAGCAGGTAATCGGTCTCGCCGTCGGTGATCGCGACTTTCGCAGGATCGCCGGTGTATTCACGGTCGGTGGTGCCGATCAGGGTGAAGTGGTTCAGGTACGGAATGGTGAAGACGATTCGCTGATCTTCGTTTTGCAGAATGTGCGCGTGTTCGCCTTCGTACAGTTTCGGCACGATCAGGTGACTGCCCTGGATCAGGCGGATGCCGTATGGCGATTCCATCTTCAGGTCGTCACGGATGAACTTGGCGACCCACGGGCCAGCAGCGTTTACCAGGGCCTTGGCGCGAATCGAAAACAGGCTGCCATCGGCGCGTTCCAGGTGCAGATGCCACAGACCCTTGCTGCGACGGGCGCTGGTGCAACGGGTCTGAGTGTGGACATGGGCGCCTTTTTCGCGGGCGGCCATGGCGTTCAGCACCACCAGGCGAGCATCGTCGACCCAGCAATCAGAATACTCAAAGCCCTTGGTGATTTCGCTTTTCAGCGGGCTGTCCGGACCGAACTTCAGGCTCTTCGAACCTTCCAGTTTTTCCCGTTTGCCAAGGTTGTCATACAGGAACAGGCCGGCACGTATCATCCACGCCGGGCGCAGGTGCGGGCGGTGAGGCAGCACGAAGCGCATCTGCTTGACGATGTGTGGCGCCTTGGCCAACAGCACTTCGCGTTCAGCCAGCGCTTCGCGCACCAGGCGGAACTCGTAATGTTCGAGGTAGCGCAGCCCCCCGTGGATCAGCTTGCTGCTGGCAGACGAGGTGTGGCTGGCCAGGTCATCCTTTTCGCAAAGGAACACCGAAAGACCGCGACCGGCGGCATCCGCTGCGATCCCCACGCCATTGATGCCGCCACCGATAACGGCAACATCGTAGACCTCGGCGAGAGGGGGCGTAGGCAAGGTAGAAGTGGGCATCGGCTGGCCTCGGGCTTTGATTTTCTGTATTGGAATTCGAACATTAATGTTCATTTGCGAAAATGGTAGCCCATAAAGACGCGCACAGCCAGTCAACTTCGATTGAAAATACTCATCGAAGGGCTGTGAAAGGAAAATTTACGAACATTTAGAGACTGTGAAGAACAAAATGTGGCGAGGGGATTTATCCCCGTTGGGCTGCGTAGCAGGCCCAAAATCTTTGGGGCCGCTGCGCAGCCCAACGGGGATAAATCCCCTCGCCACAGGGTTTCTTCAACAGGCGGAAAGGGGTTAAACCACTTCCAGCCGAATCTTGTGCTGACTCAACAACTGCGCCAGCGCCGGTACCGGCTGCTGATCAGTGACCAGGCAATCGATCAGGCTGATCGGGCCCAGACGAATCATGGCGTTGCGCCCGAATTTGCTGGAGTCAGCCGCCAGAATCACCTGCCGCGCATTGGCGATGATCGCCTGGGACACGCGCACTTCCTGATAATCGAAGTCCAGCAGGCTGCCGTCCTCATCGATGCCGCTGATGCCGACCAGCGCAAAGTCGACCTTGAACTGGTTGATGAAATCGACGCTGGCCTGGCCGACCACACCACCGTCGCGCCGCACATTGCCACCGGTCAGCAGGACGTCGAAATCGTCCTTGGCGCTGAGCATGGAGGCTACATGCAGGTTGTTGGTGATGATCTTGAGGTGATTGTGATTGAGCAACGCCCTGGCGATCGACTCGGTGGTGGTACCGATGTTGATGAACAGCGAGGCGTGGTCGGGGATCTGCGCCGCAATGGCTTCGCCGATACGCTGCTTTTCATCGCGCATTTGATCGGCGCGCATGGCGTAGGCGGTGTTTTCGACACTGGAATCATAGGCTGCGCCGCCGTGGTAGCGACGCAACAGATTGGCTTCCGCGAGCTGATTGATATCGCGGCGAATAGTCTGCGGTGTAACGACGAACAGCGTGGCCAGTTCCTCGATACTCACGTAGCCGCGTTCACGGACCAGTTCGAGGATTTGCTGCTGACGGGGAGGCAGATTCATTGGGCTTCCTTTGGGCTGCCATGCAAAATTTGCCCATGATGCCGCAGGAATCTGCTCCCGACCAGTTACAACCCTAATCCTCTCGCAAGGCGGGCTTATTCATCGCCTTCATGGGGTTCCCAGTCACGGGTGCGGCTGACCGCTTTTTTCCAGCCGGCGTAGAGTTTTTCCTTCGCGGTTTCGTCCAGCGCCGGCTCGAATTCACGTTCGATCACCGCCTTGCCGCGCAACTCGTCCAGGCTGCCCCAGAAGCCACACGCCAGGCCCGCCAGATAGGCGGCGCCCAGTGCGGTGGTTTCGCGCATTTGCGGACGCTCGACCTGGGTGCCAAGGATGTCGGCCTGAAACTGCATGAGGAAATTGTTCGCCACCGCACCGCCGTCCACGCGCAGGGCTTTGAGGCGTTCACCGGAATCCTGTTGCATGGCGTCCAGAACGTCGCGGGTCTGGTAGGCAATCGATTCCAGCGCTGCACGAATGATGTGATCCACGCGTACGCCGCGGGTCAGGCCGAACAGCGCGCCACGGGCATACGGGTCCCAGTACGGAGCGCCCAGGCCGGTAAAGGCCGGGACCAGGTATACGCCATTGCTGTCTTTGACCTTGTTGGCGAAATACTCGGTGTCATGGGCGTCGTTGATGATTTTCAACTCGTCGCGCAACCACTGAACGGTCGAACCGCCGTTGAACACCGCGCCTTCGAGTGCGTAGGCGACTTCACCGCGAGGGCCGCAAGCGATGGTGGTCAGCATGCCGTGCTTGGATTTCACCGCTTTGTCGCCAGTGTTCATCAGCAGGAAGCAGCCGGTGCCGTACGTGTTTTTCGCTTGTCCTGGCTCGACGCACATCTGGCCGAACAGAGCCGCCTGCTGGTCACCGGCGATACCGCCGATGGCGATGCCGCTTTTGGTGTGGCCGTAGATTTCGGACGAAGATTTAACTTCCGGCAGCATCTCGCGGGGGATATCCAGCACGTCGAGCATCTTCGCATCCCACTCCAGCGTGTGGATGTTGAAGAGCATGGTGCGCGAGGCGTTGGTGTAGTCGGTGACGTGCACTTTGCCGCCGGTAAATTTCCAGATCAGCCAGCTGTCGACGGTGCCGAACAACAACTCACCCTTGCGCGCACGTTCGCGGCTGCCTTCGACGTTGTCGAGGATCCACTTCAATTTGGTGCCGGAGAAGTACGGGTCGGTGACCAGTCCGGTGGTCTCGCTGATGTATTGCTCGTGGCCATCGCGTTTGAGCTGCTGGCAGATTTCAGTACTGCGGCGGCACTGCCAGACGATCGCGTTGTAGATCGGGCGGCCGGTGGCCTTGTCCCAGACCACGGTGGTTTCGCGCTGGTTAGTGATACCGATGGCGGCGACCTGGTCGTGATGCAGGCCGGCTTGGGCCAGGGCCTCGACCATCACCGCGCTTTGCGTGGCGAAAATTTCCATCGGGTCATGCTCGACCCAACCGGCTTGCGGGTAATGCTGGACGAATTCGCGCTGAGCGGTGCACACCACGTTTGCATCACGGTCGAAGATGATCGCGCGCGAACTGGTCGTACCCTGATCGAGGGCAATGATGTAGTTCTTATTCTGAATGTCGGTCATGTCGATTGCCTTGGACGAAATAAGGGAGTGAGGTCAGGCGCGGGACCAGATTGGCAGGATCACGCGCCTACGGTATCAAGAAGTTCGTGGTTTGCCGTCAATGGCCGGTGCTGCATCCTTTGTAGCAGGTTGGGTGCCGGGCAAATGCCGGGCAATCAGCCCGCGATAAGCTGCAGCACCGAGGCAGGCACCGACGATCGGTGCAAAAACCGGAATCAGGAAGTACGGGATGTCGCGCCCGCCGGTTAAGGAAATCTCACCCCAGCCCGTAAAGAAAGTCATCAGCTTGGGCCCGAAGTCGCGCGCCGGATTCATCGCAAAACCGGTCAAAGGCCCCATCGAACTGCCGATCACTGCAATCAGCAAACCGATCAGCAAGGGTGCCAACGGCCCTTTGGGCAAGCCGTTGTTATCGTCGGTCAGGGACATGATCACGCCCATCAGAATGGCCGTAATGATCATTTCAACCAGAAACGCCTGGGCTGTGGACAGGGCTGGGTGCGGGAACGTGGAAAACACTGAGGCCAATTCAAGACTAGCCTGGGTGCCGCGAACCATATGGTGCGTTTGTTCGTAATCGAAGAATAAATTGCTGTAGAGCGTGTAAACCAACAAGGCCCCACAGAAGGCGCCCGCTACCTGAGCCAGGATATAGAACGGCAGTTTGCGCTTTTCGAAGTCGGTGAACATGCACAGCGCAATACTGACGGCCGGGTTGAGGTGCGCGCCTGAAACCCCGGCGGTCATGTAGATCGCCATGCTCACCCCAACGCCCCAGATGATGCTGATTTCCCACAAGCCAAAGCTGGCACCTGCAACTTTGAGTGCAGCCACACAACCGGTGCCGAAAAAGATAAGCAGGGCAGTACCCAGAAACTCGGCCATGCACTGGCTCGAGAGCGGCGGTTGTTGTAAAGCAGTTGTCATTGAAAACCTCGTTGTTGTTTTTGTCTGGGTGCTGCGAAGGAATATTCTTGCCGTATTCGTATTCGAAAAAATATAGACAAGAAACACTGCTGTCAAAGGTCGAAAGTGAACCGTCGGTCACATTTCAACTATTAGTCAGGTGAATGATCCTATTGTTCACGGCGCAGGCTTAATGTGGACGGACGGTAAAATGAGTGGCAAGTCCAATGAAACGGGGCTGAGATAGAGCCTTTTACGGGTCAATGGCCTAGAATCCAGCACGATATTTTTGTATTGCCGACCAGTCTGGAGCTGTCATGACCCCCGCATTGGATTTGTTGAAAAAAGTTCGAGCCGAACATCGCGTGCACAGTTACGAACATGATCCCAAGGCTGCGTCTTACGGATTGGAGGCTGCGGAGAAGCTGGGGCTCGACCCGGCACAGGTGTTCAAGACCTTGCTGGCGGCCAGTGAGAAGGGTGAGTTACTGGTGGCTGTAGTGCCCGTCGTTGGCAGTCTTGATTTGAAAGGGTTGGCACATGCGGCGGGGGTAAAGAAAGTCGAGATGGCGGACCCGGCGGCGGCTCAGCGGTCGACGGGTTATCTGCTGGGTGGCATCAGTCCGTTAGGGCAGAAGAAACGCCTGCGCACGTTTATCGACAATTCGGCCCAGCCGTTTGCGAGTATTTTTGTCAGTGCGGGGCGAAGGGGGCTTGAAGTGGAGCTTGCGCCTGCGGTGCTGGCGGAGCATACCCAAGCGAAGTTTGCGGATATCGGCAGGGCATAACCTGGAATGGGCATGCGCCCAAATCCATTGTGGGAGTGAGCCTGCTCGCGATGGCGAAGTGTCAGTCGACAAATCATTGACTGAAGCACCGTCATCGCGAGCAGGCTCACTCCCACAGTTTAGATCTACAGTTGTCAGCTGGTTGTGCTGTACCGGCGGACGCCTGACTCGACTGCCGGTATCTGCGCCGCGGTGCTACCGGTTGCCTGGAACAACACCAGGTGTTCAGCCGCAACGCGAATGCCCACTTCGGCGCCGACCAGATGATCCGCGTGACTTGGGAAGATCGATTCCAGCTGCGTGCCGGTCGGTAGCTGCAACCGATACAAGGTTGATGCGCCGAGGAAGGTCTTGCCAGTGATGCGTGCTTTCAGGGCGCTGTCCGGTGCATAAACGATATCGTCCGGACGCAGCAGCACATCGACCGCGCCACCTACCGGCCAGGTGTAAGCGCGGTTGCCGCGCAGTTCACCCAGTTCGGTCTGCACCGATTCCGGGCTGTTCAGCTGCCCGCGAATGAAGTAACCCTGACCGATGAAACTGGCAACGAAGGGCGTCAGCGGCTCGTGATACAGGTTGTAGGGCGTGTCCCATTGTTCCAGGCGACCCTCTTTGAAAACCCCGACGTGATCGCTCACTGCAAAGGCTTCTTCCTGATCATGGGTGACCAGGATGGCGCTGGTGCCGCGAGCCTTGAGAATGTCGCGCACTTCATGGCTGAGCTTGCGGCGCAACTCGCCATCGAGGTTGGAGAACGGTTCATCGAGCAGCAACAATTGCGGCTCCGGCGCTAGTGCACGGGCCAGGGCCACGCGTTGTTGCTGACCACCGGACAACTCATGGGGAAAGCGCTTGCCGAGATTCTTCAGGTTCACCAGTTCGAGCAACTCTTCGGTGACGCGTTCTTTCTGCGGGTGCTTGCGGATGCCGAATGCGATGTTTTCGGCCACGCTCAAATGCGGAAACAGTGCGTAGTCCTGGAACACCATGCCGATACGGCGTTTCTCTGGCGCAAGCGTGAAACCGGCGCTGGAGATCGTCTCGCCGGCCAGTTGGATTTCACCTTCATGCACCGGTTCGAACCCGGCAATGGCACGCAAGGTGGTGGTCTTGCCGCAACCCGAAGAGCCGAGCAGGCAGCCGATATCACCCGCGTTCAAATGCAGATTGAGATTCTGTACCACGCGCTGATCTTGATAGCCGCAGGCGAGGTTGCGCAGGTTAAGCAGTAATGGCTGGCTCATGCGTGGTGGTACGAAGGCGGGACGAGAAACTCAAGCAAGGCCTTTTGTGCGTGCAGACGATTCTCGGCCTGATCCCAGGCCACGGAGCGCTTGTCGTCGAGCAGGTCGAGGCTGATTTCTTCGCCACGGTGAGCGGGAAGGCAATGCATGAACAAGACGTCCGGAGCGGCCAGGTCGAGCAAGGCCCGGTTGACCTGGAACGGTGCGAACAGCTTCAGGCGCTTGGCGGTTTCTTCTTCCTGGCCCATGGAGGTCCAGACGTCGGTACTCACCAAATGTGCACCGCGCACGGCGTCTTTCGGATCGCGGACGATGGTCACACGATCGCCGGCCTTGGCCACGAATTCAGCGTTAGGCTCGAAACCTTCCGGGCAGGCAACGCGCAATTGGAAGTCGAACTGGATCGCCGCTTCTATATAGCTGTTGCACATGTTGTTGCCGTCGCCGATCCAGGCCACGGTCTTGCCCTGAATCGACCCACGGTGTTCGAGGAACGTCTGCATGTCGGCCAGCAACTGGCACGGGTGCAGGTCATCGGACAGGCCGTTGATCAGCGGAACACGGGAGTTGGCAGCGAATTCGGTCAGGGTGCTGTGGGAAAACGTACGGATCATCACGGCATCGAGCATGCTCGACATCACAATGGCGGCGTCACCGATCGGCTCGCCACGACCCAGTTGGGTGTCACGGGGCGACAGAAAAATCGCCTGGCCACCGAGCTGGATCATGCCGGCTTCGAAGGAAATACGGGTACGGGTCGAGGACTTCTCGAAAATCATCCCGAGAACGCGGTTTTTCAGAGGCTCGAACAGTACGCCGCGGTTACGCAGGTCCTTGAGCTCAACGCCTCGACGGATCACGCTGATTAGCTCTTCGGGCGTGCAATCCATCAGGGAGAGAAAGTGCCTTGCGCTCATCATTGACTACCTTTTTGCAACAGACCGCAGATACTCAAAGCCTTGTTTAACTGAAAAACGGGCGAGACCTGCGGCGTAAGCCGCACGGGGCGACGAAATAGGGGAAGGCGCGATCTTATAATTAAATGTCGCGTCTTACCAATAGGGCTACGGTTTTTAGGGGATTTCAGAGGGGCTACGGGGAGACCGCAGTAGCGCTTTTGAAGCCTGTTTCCTGACAGCAGCCCGCCATTTGTACACTGTGCTTGCGGGGCTTTGCAATCTTGCAGGGCGGGCAGGGGGTATCGCCGGCCGGTTTGCGACCTGTCATTCGGCAAGGCGTATGGAGCCTGTGTCTCGTCTGAAACATTTGCTAAAGCAAAGTGCTGGGTTATAACTACCTTTCGAGCGACGCAGGAAGCTTCCGGAATGGAATCGAAAGAACAGCAATTAATGGAATTACTCAGCCTCACGGCCCGCTCACTGACCCATCTCACGGCCTCTATGACCTCGATGTCCTTCGAGTTGATGCGCAGCCATGACGAAGTCACAAAAGCAGCCGGCAGGCGCATGATTGATCGCATGGCCACCATCAGTACCGGACTGGACGAGCATTGGCGCCTGATCGGTGAGCTCACGGGTGTGCATGTCGCCCAGGAGCAGATCGAGACCGTCCAGGAGATCCAGCTGCAATCGCCCCCCAGGCTTCCACCGAACTGATCTGCCTGAAGGGGGGGTCGCGCTGATCAGTGGCGCTCATCGGCTGGCCTGATGGCCGCCGATTCACAAGACGAACGTCGCTGGCGCACTTGCGGGTCTGGCGCCATAGTTTTGTTCCCGCGGCCGATATTGCCCGCTCAGAACAAAACAGAGACTGGCCATGACCAAGACTCTCCATCACCGTGCGTGCCACCTGTGTGAGGCCATTTGCGGCCTGACCATCGAAACCACCGACGTTGACGGCGCCGGCGTGCAGATTACCTCGATCAAGGGGGATGCGCAGGACACGTTCAGTCGCGGTCACATCTGTCCCAAGGCAGTTGCCTTGCAGGATATCCAGAACGACCCGGACCGCCTGCATCAGCCGATGCAGCGCGTGGGAAGCGAATGGCAGCCCATCGAGTGGGAAGATGCCTTCAACCTGATCGCCGAGCGCCTTGCGGCGATTCAGGCGCATCACGGGCAGAATGCGGTGGCGGTCTATCAAGGCAACCCCAGCGTGCACAACTACGGGTTGATGACCCATAGCAATTACTTTCTCGGGCTGTTGAAAACCCGAAACCGGTTTTCGGCTACGTCGGTGGACCAGTTACCGCATCACCTCACCAGCCATTTGATGTACGGCCATGGCTTGCTGTTGCCGATCCCGGACATCGATCACACCGATTTCATGTTGATCCTTGGCGGCAATCCGCTGGCGTCCAATGGCAGCATCATGACCGTGCCGGATGTGGAAAAACGCCTGAAGGCTATTCAGGCACGGGGCGGCAAAGTGGTGGTGGTCGATCCGCGTCGCAGCGAAACGGCGGCGATGGCCGATCAGCATCTGTTCGTACGTCCCGGTGGCGATGCGGCGTTGTTGTTCGGGTTGCTCAACACCTTGTTTGCCGAAGGGCTGGACTGCGAAAGCCATCTGCCGGTGGACGGTCTGGATGAAGTGCGTGAGGCGGTCAGCCGGTTCACCGCCGAGGCCATGAGCCCGCTGTGCGCGGTGCCGGCCGAGCAGATCCGGCAGCTGGCTCGCGATTTTGCTGCGGCACCTACGGCTGTTTGCTATGGACGCATGGGCGTGTCGACCCAGGCGTTCGGCACGTTGTGCCATTGGCTTGTGCAATTGATCAATCTGGTCACCGGTAATCTTGATCGGGTCGGTGGTGCGCTCTGCACCGAACCGGCCGTGGATCTGGTGGCATCTACGTCGGGAGGGCATTTCAATCTGTGGCAAAGCCGTGTCTCCGGGCGTCCGGAGTACGCTGGCGAGCTGCCGGTGTCGGCCTTGGCCGAAGAAATGCTCACCGAAGGGGAAGGGCAGGTACGCGCGCTGATCACGGTGGCGGGCAATCCGGTATTGTCCACGCCCAATGGCCGGCAATTGGAGCAGGCGCTGGACGGGCTGGAGTTCATGGTCAGCATTGACCTGTACATCAATGAAACCACACGCTATGCCGACCTGATCCTGCCTTCCACCTCGGCCCTGGAAAACGATCATTACGACACGACGTTCAACATGTTCGCCGTGCGCAATGTCAGTCGGTTCAATCGCGCCATTCTCGCCAAGCCTGAAGGTGCGTTGCACGATTGGGAAATCTTCGTCGGGTTGGCCAAGGCCTTTGCCAGCAAGACCGGCAAGGAGCTGAAACCGACCATTGCGCCGGCCCAGATGATTGATCGGGGCTTGCGGATGGGGGCGTATGGCGATACGTCGCCGCATAAGTTGTCGCTGGCGACTTTGTTCGATCACCCTCACGGTATCGATCTGGGTGCCCTGAAATCCAACCTGGCGCCGCGTTTGAAAACTGCCAATCAGCGTGTTCAGGCCGCGCCTCCAGCGATTCTCTCGGACCTGGTACGCTTTGCAGCCTTGCAGGCGCCTGCTCCCGATGAGTTGTTGATGATTGGCCGGCGTCACGTGCGCAGCAACAACTCGTGGATGCACAACTATCACCGACTGGTGAAAGGCAAGCCGCGTCATCAACTGCTCATGCACCCTGAGGATCTCGCCAGCCGCGGCCTTGACGACGGTCAGCGCGTGCGTGTCAGTTCTCGGGTCGGGGTCATCGAAGTGGAAGTGGTTGCCAGCCTGGACATGATGAAAGGCGTGGTCAGCCTGCCCCACGGGTGGGGGCATGCGCGGCCGGGCGTGCAGATGACAATCGCCAGTGGCCAGCCAGGCTCCAGCGCCAATGACCTGACGGATGAATGCCAGCTCGACGAATTGTCGGGTAATGCGGCGCTCAACGGGGTGCCGGTGACCGTGGCGGCGGCGTGATCGTGTCTGTCGGGGAGACCGAGCATAGCGCTCGGGTTTCCGTTACAATGCGCCACCGTGCCGACCTCTGAGTCGGAAAGTTCAGCCGAGGTGCTCCATGGATATCATCGAAACGATTAAAGAGCAGATTGCTAACAACACCATTCTGCTTTACATGAAAGGCTCGCCGAATGCCCCCCAGTGTGGCTTCTCCGCAAAAGCTGCACAGGCTGTGATGGCATGTGGTGAAAAGTTCGCCTACGTGGACATCCTGCAGAACCCGGAAATCCGTGCCAACCTGCCAAAATACGCCAACTGGCCAACCTTCCCGCAACTGTGGGTCGGTGGTGAGCTGGTCGGCGGTAGCGATATCATGACCGAGATGGCTGCGGACGGTTCGTTGCAGAGCACTATCAAGGCTGCTGTCGAAGCAGCTGCTGCGAACAAGACCGAAGCCTGATCCACTGCTTGCTGCCTGTAGGAGCAATGCTTGCTCGCGATGAACGATAACGCGGTTTTTTGTTAAACCCCGGCGCCTGCATCGCGAGCAAGCTTTGCCCCCACAGTAGAGTCAGTGTCCCGGATAGGGTCATTAAAAAGCCCCGCCTCTGTAAAAGAGAGCGGGGCTTTTTTGTTGTCGTGAGATTAGCGGGCGCTAATTACTCTTCGCCCATCTGCGATTGCAGATAGTTCTCAAGACCCACTTTATCGATCAGGCCGAGTTGGGTTTCCAGCCAGTCGATATGTTCTTCTTCAGACTCAAGGATATCTTCGAGCAGTTCACGGCTACCGAAGTCACCTACGGTTTCGCAGTGAGCAATCGCTACTTTCAGATCAGCGTGACCGGTACGTTCGATACGCAGGTCGCACTCAAGCATTTCCTGGGTGTGCTCGCCGATCTGCAGCTTACCCAGGTCCTGGACGTTCGGCAGGCCTTCAAGGAACAGGATGCGCTTGATCAGCTTGTCCGCGTGCTTCATCTCGTCGATGGATTCGTGGTACTCGTGCTTGCCGAGCTTGTTCAGGCCCCAATCTTCGTACATGCGCGCATGCAGGAAATATTGATTGATCGCGACCAGCTCATTGGCGAGGATCTTGTTGAGATGCTGGATGACTGTAATGTCGCCTTTCATGATGGGGTCCTGCCCTTTATTAACTGTCTATACGGCAGAGTTTGAGCCGCGTCATTAAGAGTGTCAAACCTAAGTTATTGAAAGTTAAGTGAAAATTAATCGGAATAAGAATGTTTGTGTTCCGCGTCTGGCGCCTAAGCGATTGATTTGCAGGCATAAAAAAACCGGACATCAAGTCCGGTTCTTTAAATAGGGTGTTTTAAGCGGCAGTAAATTCTACAGGGAAAGGTATCGCGGCCTGGGCCGTTTGCAATTTGGTCAGGGTTTCACGCACCACTTCCTTGGCAAGGCAGGCGCATTTACCGCATTGACTGGCTACGCCGGTAGCCTGGCGGACTTCCTTGTAGCTGCAGCAACCTTCATAGATTGCATCGCGAATTTGTCCGTCGGTGACGCCAGTGCAGAGGCAGACATACATAAGTGATAACCGTCGCTGGTTGTGACTCAATTGCGATGGATCTTAATGTTAACGAGAATGATTGTCAAAGTGGTTTCTGAAAGCTTCGCGTTATAAACGCGCATCCCTGACGAACGGTTGGCTATAGCATTTTTCAGGCAGAAGCAATTTGGCAGCGTTGAAAAATCCGTTGAGGACAGGTCAAAAACGCAGTGTATGATGGCCGGTCCTTATGAAGCGGGTTCGTGTCACAGGGCTGTCGCCTGAAGGTGGCAGGCTGGCGCAAACCCGGAACTTCACGTTTTTACACCAGGAGATATTCAATGAGCGTACTCGTAGGCAAACAAGCCCCTGACTTCACCGTACCGGCTGTACTCGGCAATGGCGAAATCGTCGACAGCTTTACCCTGTCGTCGGCCATCAAAGGCAAATACGGCCTGGTGTTCTTCTACCCGCTGGACTTCACCTTCGTTTGCCCGTCCGAGCTGATCGCTCTGGACAACCGCATGTCTGACTTCAAGGCACGCAACGTTGAAGTGATCGCCGTGTCGATCGACTCGCACTTCACCCACAACGCCTGGCGCAACACCCCGGTGAACAACGGTGGTATCGGCGAAGTTCGTTACACCATGGCTGCCGACCTGAAGCACGAAATCGCCAAGGCTTACGACGTTGAATCCGAAGGCGGCGTGGCTTTCCGTGGCGCGTTCCTGATCGACGACAAAGGCGTTGTCCGCTCGCAGATCATCAACGACCTGCCGCTGGGCCGTAACATCGAAGAGCTGGTTCGTCTGGTCGACGCACTGCAATTCCACGAAGAGCACGGCGAAGTTTGCCCTGCCAACTGGAAAAAAGGCGACAAAGGCATGACCGCTTCGACCGAAGGCGTCGCGGCTTACCTGACCGAAAACGCTGCTGCCCTGTAAGGCGCGTTTCTGGCATAAAAAAACCGGCCTCTGAGGCCGGTTTTTTTGTGGGCGGATAGATCAGCAACAGCAATCAGTCGTTGAAATCTTCCCAGCCACCCATTTGCTTCCAGCGATTGACGATGCCGCAGAACAGCTCGGCTGTCTTTTCGGTGTCGTAGCGAGCCGAGTGGGCCTCGCGACCGTCGAAATCGATGTCAGCGGCCTGGCAGGCCTTGGCGAGCACGGTTTGACCGTAGGCCAGGCCTGCAAGCGTTGCAGTATCGAAGCTGGAGAACGGATGAAACGGGTTACGTTTCATGTCCAGGCGCGCTACCGCAGCGTTGAGAAAGCCCAGGTCGAAAGAGCTGTTGTGACCGACCAGGATCGCCCGTTTGCAACCGTTGGCTTTCAACGCCTTGCGGATGCCGCGGAAAATATCGGTCAGTGCAGCTTCTTCGCTGACAGCCATGCGCAGCGGATGATCGAGTTTGATCCCGGTAAATTCCAGCGCCGCCGCTTCAATGTTCGCGCCTTCAAAAGGCTCTACACGGAAGAAGTAGGTGTGGTCGGGATAAACAAAGCCCTTTTCGTCCATGCCGATGGTTGTTGCAGCGATTTCCAGCAAGGCGTCAGTGGCAGAGTTGAAACCACCGGTTTCAACGTCGACAACAACTGGCAGGTATCCACGGAAGCGAGCAGCCATTGGGTGGCGCGAACCACCTCCGCCACCTTGACCGTCCTGTTCGTCGTCGAAATGGTCTTCACTCACGCGTGTTCCTCCAGCAGGCGCCAGCGCAGTTTTTCACCGGCGCGCAGCGGGATAACGGTCAGCTCGCCAAATGGCAGGCTGGTAGGGGCGGTCCATTCATCACGGACCAGGGTAATGCGATCGGTATTGACCGGCAGGCCGTAGAAGCGCGGGCCGTTCAGACTGGCAAAGGCTTCGAGCTTGTCCAGTGCGTTGCGTTGCTCGAACGCTTCGGCGTACATCTCGATCGCTGCATAAGCGGTGTAGCAACCTGCACAGCCGCAAGCGGCTTCTTTCGCGTGCTGGGCATGCGGCGCCGAATCAGTGCCGAGGAAGAACTTTTCGCTGCCGCTGGTGGCGGCGTCGAGCAGGGCTTCCTGGTGGGTATTGCGCTTGAGAATCGGCAGGCAGTAGAAGTGCGGGCGAATCCCGCCAACCAGCATGTGGTTGCGGTTGTACAGCAGGTGATGAGCAGTGATGGTCGCGCCGACGTTGGCCGAGGCCTCGTTGACGAACTGCACGGCGTCCGCAGTAGTGATGTGTTCAAACACTACCTTGAGCGTCGGGAAGCGCTCGACCACACGACGCATGTGCTCGTCGATGAAGATCTTCTCGCGGTCAAAGACGTCGACGTCACCGCGGGTGACTTCACCGTGAATCAGCAAGGGCATCCCGACTTCGGCCATGGCCTCTATCGCAGGGAAAATCTTGTCGATGCTGGTGACGCCAGAGTCCGAGTTGGTGGTCGCGCCGGCCGGGTACAGCTTGGCGGCGTGAACAAATCCGCTGGCCTTGGCCTCGCGAATTTCTTCGGGCTGGGTGCGGTCGGTCAGGTAGAGAACCATCAGCGGTTCGAAACGGCTACCGGCCGGACGTGCGGCCAGAATTCGCTGGCGATAGCCATCGGCTTCAGCAGCGTTGCGTACCGGAGGAACCAGGTTGGGCATGATGATGGCGCGACCAAAGGTGCGCGCGACATCCGCGACGGTATTGGTCAACACGGCACCATCGCGAAGATGAATATGCCAGTCGTCGGGACGCAGCAGGGTCAGGCGGTCGGACATGAGGGGATTCCAGGCGGGTCAAACTGAGGGGAATGCTACCGGAAAAGACTCTTCCAGGCACTCGCTATCAAGTTTTGCCGCAAGCTTCCGATATCCAACAGGTATGCCGTAAACAAGTCTGTGTCGGTCTTTTTGTTGTAGAAGCCAGTGGAGCCTCCCGTGCGCCAGCGTTATTTAGCCTTGCTCAGTGTGTTTGCCAGCGTTCCTGCCATGGCGCTCACTTTCCAGACGCGCCTGGAGAGCATCGAGTGGACGGTCGAAGGGGACAAGTTCGAATGTCGTCTGACTCAACCGATTACCGACTTCGGCGCTGGTGGATTCGTCCGCCGTGCTGGAGAACAGGCGACTTTTCGTCTGACGGCCTTCAACGCCATGATTGGCGGCGGTTCGGCGACCTTGCTGGCTGCCGCCGCGCCCTGGCAGCCGGGCCGTGGCGATATCAACCTGGGGTCTGTGCGCATCGGGAGTGGCAACGTTCTGTTTGACACTTCGCAGGTACAGGCCGGGCGTTTGATCAGCGGCTTGCTGGACGGCCGAAGCCCGGTGATCCGGCATTCATCAGGCGATGGCCGGGTATCGGAAGTGCGACTGCTGCCGGTCAGGTTCAGCCAGGCGTTCAATGAATACCAGAGCTGTGTGGCCAAGCTGCTGCCGAAGAATTTTGAACAGATCCGGCAGTCCCAGATAGGTTTTTCCGGCGAAGACCTGGACCTGGACGCGCGAGCCAAGGCCCAGTTGCAGGTGATGCTGGAGTTCATGAAGGCTGATCCGACGGTCAATCACATCGAACTGGACGGTCACTCCGACAACAGTGGCAATCGCCTCACCAACCGTGACCTCTCGCGACGTCGTGCCCTGGCGGTCATGGAGTTCTTCAAGGCCAATGGCGTTCAGGAAACGCAGATCACGATGCGCTTTCATGGCGAACGTTATCCTGTGGCCCCTAACAACAGTGCCGCTAACCGCGCGAAGAATCGCCGGGTTGCCGTGCGCCTCGAAAGGGTCGCGCCCACGGAGAAGGCCACGCCGCAAGTCGCTCCCCAAATCACTGCACCCGGCAGTACGTCTGCAACATCCTGACTTGCCGGTCATCGTCGCGCTCTCGACAGAATCTGTCGCTTCGTCGTCATAAGCTGTCGCGCCTCTGTAAATTATTGCGCATGACCGGTAGACTCGACGGCTTTCCGTAGAACCCCGTGGAGTGATGGCATGGCGGACGTAAACAAGGTCGTTCTGGCGTATTCCGGCGGCCTGGACACTTCGGTGATCCTCAAGTGGCTGCAGGATACTTATAACTGTGAAGTGGTGACGTTCACCGCTGACCTGGGTCAGGGCGAAGAGGTCGAACCTGCACGCGCCAAGGCTCAGGCCATGGGCGTCAAAGAGATCTACATCGACGATTTGCGCGAAGAGTTCGTGCGTGATTTCGTTTTCCCGATGTTCCGCGCCAACACCGTTTACGAAGGCGAGTACCTGTTGGGTACTTCCATCGCTCGTCCGTTGATTGCCAAACGCCTGATCGAAATCGCCAACGAAACCGGCGCTGACGCTATCTCCCATGGTGCTACCGGCAAGGGTAACGACCAGGTTCGTTTCGAACTGGGCGCTTACGCCTTGAAACCAGGTGTGAAAGTGATTGCCCCTTGGCGTGAGTGGGACCTGCTGTCCCGCGAGAAGCTGATGGATTATGCCGAGAAGCACAATATTCCGATCGAGCGTCACGGCAAGAAGAAATCCCCGTACTCGATGGACGCCAACCTGCTGCACATCTCCTATGAAGGCGGCGTGCTGGAAGACACCTGGACCGAGCACGAAGAAGACATGTGGAAGTGGACCGTCTCCCCGGAGAAGGCTCCTGACAAGGCTCAGTATCTGGAACTGACCTACCGCAATGGCGACATCGTTGCACTGGACGGCGTCGAGATGACCCCGGCCACCGTTCTGGCAACCCTGAACAAAATCGGTGGCGAGCACGGTATCGGCCGTCTGGATATCGTGGAAAACCGTTACGTGGGCATGAAGTCCCGTGGCTGCTACGAAACCCCGGGCGGCACCATCATGCTGCGCGCTCACCGTGCGATTGAATCGATCACGCTGGACCGTGAAGTGGCTCACCTCAAAGATGAGCTGATGCCAAAGTACGCGAGCCTGATCTACACCGGTTACTGGTGGAGCCCGGAGCGCCTGATGCTGCAACAGATGATCGATGCCTCCCAGGCACACGTGAACGGTGTTGTGCGTCTGAAGCTGTACAAAGGTAATGTGATCGTTACAGGTCGCAAGTCCGACGAATCGTTGTTCGATGCCAACATTGCGACCTTCGAAGAAGACGGCGGTGCCTACAACCAGGCGGACGCGGCGGGCTTTATCAAGCTCAATGCGTTGCGCATGCGCATTGCCGCGAACAAGGGCCGGAAGCTTTTCTGAGCCCTTTGAGCGTTCACCCCGCGCAGTGATGTGTGGCCTTGTCATCGACAAGGCCACACAGTCGAAAAAAGAAATGTTCCATTTGAATGCGCTGCGTTTTCTCGTGCGCTTTCCAATTCCTTCCCGTTTTATCTCTCTGGTTGTGTCTCAAGGCTATTGGTTGCCATGAGCCAAGGGACAGTTTTGTTCCATGATCGTCAGGTCATTTGAGCTCAAATTGAAAGAAGCGCAGAACGTGCTGCTTTTTTTTGCGTGCTTGAAATTATCGAGCGCACTCGCTTTCAGCAAAACCTCCGAATCCGCACACGTGATGAATACGATTGCACGGGCTGGTTTTCCCGGTTCGTCCTGAATGTTCTCCACTGAAGCGTTGATGACAGCTTTTTTACTGACCCCCCGCACGTCGACGATATAGAGATCCTTGAGACGCTTGGGAAAACGAATGTAATGCTCCATCGGTTGGGGTATGTGCAAACCTGCCTCGCTTGGCGCTTTGGCTTCGCGCGTCTGCGAGCGCTCGTTGCCCATGACTTTCAGGAAATGTTTGCTCTTTTCAAAGTCGGCAGGCGCATAGAGTGAGCGGTAGTTGAAATTTAGCGTGGCGAAGAAAAGCAGCAGTAAATAAAAAG
>Ga0247812_10000166_pt1 | contig 76000 bp, 50 predicted proteins | sample UWRJL149409B1_FD_178011 | JGI IMG/M metagenome (GOLD analysis project Ga0247812, IMG submission 178011) | Plant litter microbial communities from Arlington Agricultural Research Station in Wisconsin, United States - UWRJ-L149-409B-1 | ecosystem: Environmental > Terrestrial > Plant litter >... | reverse complement strand
GTGGCAAATTGGGCTACGTTGTTACTCGCCATTCAGTCCTCTTTTCTATGTGTCGCGGAGATGATAAAGATACTCAAATTAAGCCTTTGCGGATTCGGCAAGACTCCATGCCTTGGCTTGCAAGCCTTTGGCACGATCGTCGTACTTTGAGTCAACCAACTTCATCTCATCGTCGGTCACATCTTCAAATTCACTCTTAATCAGTTCGCGTGCACGGTCGGCGGACAGGGCCAGGATGGCGCCGAATTCGTCGTAAGCCAATGCACTAAATGCTTCTACAGTCTTGATACCAGCCAGGCCCAGCTTGCCGGCGGTGACGCGGTCCATGCCTTCCAGACCGACCAGCGCCTCGTCCATGCCTTCCAGGCCTTCTTCCGAAGCGATCGCTTCGGTGACCAGGGCGTCACGGGCGCGGGTGCGCAGTTCGTTGACGGTATCTTCGTCGAACGATTCGATTTCCAGCATTTCGGAGATCGGCACGTAAGCGATTTCTTCCAGGCTGGCAAAGCCCTCTTCCACCAGGATGTCGGCGACTTCCTGGTCGACGTCCAGTTTTTCCATGAACAGTGCGCGCACCGCCGCGGTTTCCTGGGCTGCCTTGTCGGCCGATTCCTCGGCCGTCATGATGTTGATCTTCCAGCCGGTCAGGTCGGAAGCGAGGCGCACGTTCTGGCCGGAGCGGCCGATCGCGATCGCCAGGTTTTCTTCGTCGACCACGACGTCCATCGCGTGCTTCTCTTCGTCGACCATGATCGACGAGACGTTGGCCGGAGCCAGCGCGCCGATGACGAACTGCGCCGGATCTTCCGACCACAGCACGATGTCGACGCGTTCGCCGCCCAGCTCGCCGGTGACGGCCTGGACGCGCGAACCGCGCATGCCGACGCAGGTGCCGATCGGGTCGATGCGCTTGTCGGCGGTGTAGACGGCGATCTTGGCGCGCACGCCGGCGTCGCGGGCGGCCGATTTAATTTCCAGCATGCCTTGCTCGATTTCCGGCACTTCCAGCTCGAACAGCTTCATGATGAAGTCCGGCGCGGTACGCGACAGGATCACTTGCGGGCCGCGCATATTGCGGTCGATGCGCAGGATGAAGGCGCGGACGCGGTCGCCGATGCGCAGATTTTCCTTCGGGATCATCTGGTCGCGCGGCAGGCGGGCTTCGATCTTGCCGGATTCGACGATCGCATCGCCGCGTTCCATGCGCTTGATGGTGCCGGTCACGAGCGAGTCGCCGCGTTCCAGGAAGTCCACCAGGATCTGTTCACGCTCGGCGTCGCGCACGCGCTGCAGGACCACCTGTTTGGTGTCCTGGGCGAAGCGGCGGCCGAATTCCACGGATTCGATCGGCTCTTCGATGTGGTCGTCCACTTCGATGTCGGCGATTTGTTCCTTGGCTTCGAAGTGCAGGATTTCCTGGTCCGGCAGTTGCAGGCCGGCTTCATCGGGAACCACGTGCCAGCGGCGGAAGGATTCGAATTCGCCCGACTCGCGGTCGATCGAAACGCGGATATCGACTTCACCTTCATAGCGTTTCTTCGTGGCTTGCGCCAACGCGAATTCCAGCGCGCCGAAGACCACATCTTTATCGACGTTTTTTTCACGCGCCAGCGCGTCTACCAATAACAAAACTTCGCGACTCATGCTTTGCGTCCCTTAAAAACCACCTGCGGCACCAAGCGTGCCTTATCCATATCGGCGAGCGTAAACTCCAACAGCGCCGGACCATCAGTACCTTCAAATTCCAACGACAATTTATCGCCCTGGGGTGCTTGCAAGATCCCCTGGAACGATTTCCGGTTGTTCGTACCCGGCATCGCGACGTTCAGTTTGACGATCGCTTCGCTCCCGGCGAAACGAACGAAGTCTTCCAGCTTGCGCACCGGGCGATCCAGCCCTGGCGACGAGATTTCGAGACGCTCGTAATTCACGTTCTCGACCGTCAGCACGTGCGACAGCTGGTGACTGACCGTAGCGCAATCCTCTACGGTGATCGGGCCTTTTTCTTCGGCATCGGCGGCGGTGAAATCGATAAACACGCGCAGCACTCCGCGCTCGGCCCGTTCGACATCAACCAGCTCATAGCCCAGACCGGCGACGGTCTTTTCAATTAAATCCGGCAGCTGCAAGAAAATTCTCCAATTCAAGGCCTGTTTCTTTGAATAAAAACAGACCGCTCAAAACGGTTCAACAAAAAAAAAATGGGCAAGTGCCCATCTTCTTGTAATACCAGCCAGATGAAAGCATCCTGAGGGAAAAACCCGTCGAAGAACTTTTACTAGGCTGGTTATTATAACCTTATATGAACTGCGCCGCAATCGACATACCACGAAAAGCGACGCAACAACAGTTCAAATTCAGTTAGAAGCCTTAACCCGCACCACGTAAGAGGGGTCGGACCCCGTACGGGGTCCGACCCCGCGGCGGACCGCCGTGCGGGGTACTGCGGTCAATTAACCCTTGCGGCGGCGCGGCATGCCATGGTCGATGGCGCCACCGCGCGGCGGCTGGTTGCGGCGCGGCGCGCTGCCGTTGCCGAAGCCGAATGTCGTTTGCAGCGGATCGGGCTGGCGCGGACCACGGCTCGGCCCCTTGGCCTGCTGGCCCTGACCGCCCTGACCACCCTGACCACCTTGCGCGCCGCCCTGCGGACGACCCTGTCCTTGCGGACGGCCGCCCTGGCCTTGCGAACGCGCCGGGCCTTCACCCAGCGGCCGGCCGCCGGCGTAACCGCCGATGCCGGTCGGACGGCCGCCTGGACGGCCGGAACCCTGGGCACCGCCTGGACGACCCTTGCCGCCGGCGCCGGCGCCGTTGCCGGCGCCTGGACGGCCCTGGCCGCCGCCGAAACCACCCCGGCCGCCGTTGCCGCGAGGCGACTTGGCGAACGGCATGGCGTTGTCGTTGCTCACGTCGGCGCGGTTGAAGTTCGGTTCATCGATGTCGTCTTCGTCATCGTCGTAGTCGCGCTCGTTGCCGCGTTCGTTACCGCGCTCGACTTGCGGGCCGCGCTGCGGACGCTTTTCCGGCCCCTTGTTCTGGGCCGGCTTGGCACCCTGGGCTTGCGGCGCAGGCTTGGCGCCGCGCGCCGGGGCGGCAGCATCGGCGCCGCCTTTTTTCTCGACGCTGTACGCGGCCATCAGGTCGCGCACGGTGTTCTCTTCCATCTCTTCCCAGCGGCCGCGTTTCAGGCTGCTTGGCAGCGTCATCGCGCCGTAGCGGGTACGGATCAGGCGCGACACGGTCAGGCCGATCGCTTCGAACATGCGGCGCACCTCGCGGTTGCGGCCTTCGCCGATGATCACGCGGTACCACTTGTTGATACCTTCGCCGCCGCCGTCGGCGATCTTGGAGAACTGCGCCAGGCCGTCTTCCAGCTCAACGCCGGCCAGCAGCTTCTGGCGCATGCCTTCCTCCAGCACGCCCAGCGTGCGCACCGCGTACTCGCGGTCGATGCTGTAGCGCGGGTGCATCAGGCGGTTGGCCAGATCACCGGAGGTGGTGAACAGCAGCAGGCCTTCGGTGTTGAAGTCGAGGCGGCCGATGGCCAGCCATTTGCCGGCCTTCATGGTCGGCAAGCGGTCGAACACCGATGGACGGCCGTCCGGGTCGTCATGGCTGACGATCTCGCCGGCCGGCTTGTGGTACACCAGCACGCGCGGCGGCTTCTTGCTGACGCGGCGCTGGATCAGCTTGCCGTTGATGCGGACCGCGTCGGTCGGCAGGATGCGCTGGCCGATGTGGGCCGGCTCGCCGTTGACCGAGACGCGGCCGGCGACGATCAGGTCTTCCATGTCGCGGCGCGAGCCGAGGCCGGCTTCGGCCAGGACTTTGTGCAGCTTCGGCGCGTCGTCGTCCGAGGTCAGGTCGCGACGCACGGCTTTCGGCGCCGGACGGCCACGGCCGCCCTCTTCGCTGTCGAACGCGTCGGAGGTGACGAAGGAGAAGGCGGCGTCGGCGTCGTTCGGCTTGGCGCCGTTCTGGCCGCCCTGGCCGTTGCGCGGCTTGCCGTTTTTACCGTTCTTGCCATTCTTGCCGTTGCGCTGCTGGCCTTCAGGGCGCGGACCGCGCTCGTGGCGTGGCTTGCCGCCTTCAACAGGTGCGGCGCCGGCTTCGGCTTCAACCGGAGCGGCGTCGCCTTCGGCGGCCACCACAGGTTCAGGACGTGGTTTCGATGCTTCGCGCACGGCGCGGATTTCGCGCATCTGGCGCGGGCCGCGCGGTGTGCGTGGCAAAGCGTCGGCGGCGGCTGGCGCGGCTTCAACGGCTTCGGTTGCGGATGCTTCGGCCTTGATGGCGGCGGCAGCCTTGCGGGCGCGCGGCGGACGCGGCGCAGCGACGACCGGGGCAGCTTCAGCTGCTGCGGCTGGCGCATCGGCGGCGGCAGCGTCCACGGCGATCTTGGCGGCCGGCTTGGCGCGCGGCTTCTTCACTGGAGCAGCGGCGTCGGCTTCGGCGACGGTCGGAGCGGCGACCGCTTCGGCCTCCGCTTTCGGCTTGCGCTTGACCTTGGCGGCCGGAGCGGCGCCGGACGCTGCAGCAGCGGCGGTGTCGGCTTCGATCTGGGCTTTGGTGCGGCGTTTAGGCTTGGCGGCGACTTCGGCCGGCACTGCGTCGTTGACTGTCTCTGGGGTATTAGGATTGTTCATTATTCGTTTCTTGGTTGTGCTCAGCGTCAACCGTTAAATCTGGCGCAGGGTCGTGAATAGTAAGTGCTTCTTGGCCGGCTTCCGGGCTAGTCGCGGCTTCTTCGGCCACAGGCAACTCGCTATCCGTACCATCTTGTTGTTGCTCGGCGCTCAGCGCCGCTTTGTCAAAATTCTCCTGCAGGGCCGCTTCCAGCGCTTCCATGCCGCCGCCCTGCATCTCGCTGATTTGCTGCAACGGCGGCAGCTGGGACAGCGAATTCAAGCCCAGGTCGTCCAAAAACTGCCTGGTGGTGCCCAGCAAGGCCGGGCGGCCGACGACGTCGCGGTAACCGATGGCGTCTACCCAGCCGCGGTCTTCCAGCATCTTGATCGTCTGCGAATTGACGGCGACGCCGCGGATCTCCTCGATGTCGCCCCGCGTGACCGGCTGGCGGTAGGCGATGATCGCCAGCGTTTCCAGCGTCGCCCGCGAATACCTGGGCGGCTTTTCCGGATTCATCCGGTCGAGGTACAGCTTCATCTCGGGACGGCTCTGGAAGCGCCAGCCGGTCGACAGGCTGATCACTTCCACGCCCTTGCCGCTCCAGTCCAGCCTTAATTCTTCCAGCAATTCCTTGATCGTGTCGGCCCCCACTCCGGGGCCGCGCGGCCGGTCCTGATCGTCGACTTCGACAAACAGCTTTTTCAGGCTGTGGATCGACAACGGCTCACGAGCACATAGCAACGCGGTTTCGAGGACTCTTTTAGCCTCAGCTGTATCCATAACAATCTTGTGGTTGCATTTTCATGCAAAGAAAGAAATCAATCACATTCAGTGAGACTAGGCATCAACGATGCCGTCTGCTGGAAATACTCGCTGAAGCTGTTTTTCCGACGCCAGGGCCGATGCACACCTGGCGGGAGAGAGGGACATGCCGACAACGGCCGAAACCGCTGCTTTGCTACGCGAAACGTGGGCAGGAAGCCAGACGTTTCATCCAACCAGCCGAATTGTACCTGATAAAACCGCAAAACGCGCGTTTCGCGCGCATTGAAATGTAACGAGGCTTACGCGGCGGCAAGTCGATCGGACAAGATTGCCGATACGCCAACAAATGCCGGATATTCGGCGGTGATCACCCAGGTCGGCACGCCGGCCAGGTATTTGTTGAAGCGGCCTTTCGATTCGAAGCGGGCGCGGAAGCCGGAGCGGTCGAAGCGCTCGCCCAGCTTCGGCACGATGCCGCCGCCGATATAGATGCCGCCCTGCGCGCCCAGCGTGATGGCGATGTTGGCGGCGATGGTGCCCAGCATGCAGCAGAACGCCTCGATGGCGGCGTCGCACAGCGGGCACTCGCCCGACAGCGCGCGGCGCGAGATGTCGGACGGGGTCAGCTGCTCGGCCGGCACGCCGGTGTGGTCGGCCAGGGCGCGGTAGATCAGTTCGATGCCGGCGCCGGACAGCAGGCGCTCGGCGGAGACGTGCTCGAATTCTTTCCAGGCGAATTGCAGGATCGCCACTTCGGTCGGGTTGGCCGGCGAGAACGTAACGTGGCCGCCCTCGCTCTGCAGCGCGGTCCAGCCATCCTTGCCCGGGATCAGGCCGGACACGCCGAGGCCGGTGCCGGCGCCGATCAGGCCCAGCGGGGTGCCGGCGATGCCGCTGCCGTCGCCGACCTGGTGTTTCTGGTGCGCCGACAGGTGCGGCAGCGAACTGGCCAGCGCGGTGAAGTCGTTGACCACCACCAGGATGTCGAAGTTGACTTCGCGGCGCAGCGCCTCGATCGAGAATTCCCAGTGGTGGTTGGTCATGCGCACCATGTCGCCGGTGACCGGATTGGCGATAGCGATCGCGCCGTTCCGGATGCCGGTGACGCCGGCCTGGGCGACGGTCGGCGAGGCCAGATACGCGACCAGGGCGGCGGCCAGGGTCGGATACGCGGCGCAGGCCAGCACTTCGATCGCTTCAATCTTGCCCGGAGCGGTTTCCAGCGCGAAGCGCGCGTTGGTGCCGCCGATGTCCGCCAGCAGACGCGGGCCACCAGGGAAAGCGGTGGTCAGGGAGGGAGGCGTTTGTAGGGACTGGGCTGTCATGATAGATCGAAAATAGTTGAGGCCTAAGCTTAAAGTATATTGACCATCACAGGCAAGTGAAGTTTGTAGTTTTAGTACAGTTTGCTACACAAAACGTAGGCGCGCCATATTTGCCCCGTAGTATGACTACCATTGCATGGTATGGAACCGCTTCCACAGGCGCACCGAAAAACCGCCCGGTCAGGGGCGGCGGGCCTCAGGCGGAGGCGGTGTTGTCAGCTTGTTCCGGCTGGCGTTCGCCGAAGGCGGCGTTCCACGCGTCCAGCCCGCCGTGCAGCGGCTTGGCGTAGTTGTAGCCGTAGCCGACCAGCTGCTTGGCCACGTGGGCGGCGGTCACGTCGTTGGGGCAGCTGCAGTAGACGATGATGTGGCGCTTCTTGTCCAGCCCGGCGATCAGGTTCGGCATGGTTTCGCCGCCATTGAAGAGCAGCGCGCCAGGAATGGCCGGCTCCAGCAGTTGCGCCGTCACGCTGCGCGCATCGATCATCACCGGCTCCTTGCCCTGCTCCAGCAGGCTTTTCAGGTCGTCGATGGTGATGCGTTCCATTTCCACCGACTGGCGGAAACGCTTGCGCTCGATATATTTGAACAGTACGAACAGCAGCAGCAGCACGCCCAGCACGATCAGCGCGGTGGTGCCCATGGTGCTGAGGATGTCCAGCACCTGGTCGACGCTGGTGTGGAAGAAGGCGCCGATGGCGATGCCGGTGCCGGCCCAGACCAGCGCGCCCAGCGTGCTGAAGCCGTAGAAGGTCGAGGTGCGGGTGCCCAGCGCGCCCGACAGCGGCGGCGCGATGGTGTTAAAGCCCGGAATGAACTTGGCGACGATCAGCGCCTTCGGGCCCCAGCGGTTGAAATTGTCTTCGGTCTGGCTGACGCAGTAATCCGGCGACAGCGAAATCTTGCACAGCAGCTTGAGGATGCGCTTGCCGTAGTGGCGCCCGGCGCGGAACCAGAACGAGTCGCTGATCAGGCAGGCGCCCATGGCCGCGGCCAGCACGGCGGCCCAGCTGGTGTCGCCATCGACCGACAAGGCGCCGGCCACGATCAGCAGCGGGAAGGCAGGAATCGGCAAGCCGATCTGCTCGACCAGCACGACCGCGAATACGATCAGCACGCCGTACTCTTGCAAAAGAAGGATTAAGTTCGCCATTTATCTATCTTAACTTAAAAACCGCTTAACCGTGCCGCGGTATCGCCGCCAAGAGCGCGCGGGTGTAGGCATGTTGAGGATCGCGGTACAACTGGTCCGAATCGGCCAGCTCCACCACCGCGCCCTGGTGCATCACCATCACCTGGTCGGCGATGTATTTCACCACCGACAGGTCGTGCGAGATGAAGATGTAGGACAGGCCGAACTCGTCCTGCAAATCCTGCAACAGGTTCAGCACCTGGGCCTGCACCGACACGTCCAGCGCCGAGACCGATTCGTCGCAGACCAGGATTTCCGGCTTCATCGTCAGGCAGCGGGCGATGGCGATGCGCTGCCGCTGGCCGCCCGAGAATTCGTGGGAATAACGCTGGAAGGCAGATGCGGGCAAGCCGACTTTTTCCAAGAGCAAATAGGCGGCGGCGGTGCGCTCGCGGTCGTCGGCGCCGATGCGGTGGATGCGCATCGGCTCCAGCAGGATCTCGCCGACGGTGAAGCGCGGGTTCAGCGACGCATACGGATTCTGGAAAATGATCTGGATGCGGCGCTTGTAGTGCTGGAACTCGCGCGCGCTCATGCCGATCAGGTCGCGCCCTTCGAACATGGCGGTGCCGCCGCTGGCCTGGTGCAGGCGCAGCAAGGTCAGCCCGACGGTGGTCTTGCCGGAGCCGGACTCGCCCACCACGCCCAAGGTCTTGCCGCGCGCCAGCGTGAACGAGACATCCTTGACCGCCTTGAACTCGCGCTTGCCGAACCAGCCTTCGCGCAGGTGGAAACTTTTGCTGAGGTTGCGCACCACCAGCACCGGCTCGTCGTCCGGCGCGCTGCCGCGCCGGCGTTCTACCGGGTGCGGCGGCAGGCCTTCGGCGATGTCGCCCAGCGTCGCCTGCGCGGCGATGTAATCGGCGATCACCGGCAACCGCCACGGCCGCGCGGCCAGCGTCGGACGGCAATGCAGCAGCGCCTTGGTGTAGGCATCGGCAGGCCGGCCGAACACCTGCTGCGCCGTGCCGGCCTCGCGCACCTCGCCGTGGCGCATGACGATCACATGGTCGGCGATCTCGGCCACCAGGCCCAGGTCGTGGGTGATGAACAGCACCGCCATCGCATGCCGCTTCTGCAGGCGCGCGATCAGCTCCATGATCTGCTTCTGGATCGTCACGTCGAGCGCGGTGGTCGGCTCGTCGGCGATCAGCAGCTTGGGTTCGCAGGCGATCGCCATGGCGATCATCACCCGCTGCTGCTGGCCGCCGGACATCTGGCTTGGGTAGGCGTCGATCTTGACGGCGGGATCGGGGATGCCGACCTCCTCCAGCAATTCCAGCGTGCGGCGCCGCGCCTGCGCCGTGTTCATCCCCATGTGCAGCCGCAGCACCTCGGCGATCTGCGCGCCCACCGTGAAGACTGGATTGAGCGACGACATCGGCTCCTGGAAGATCATCGCCACATCCTTGCCGCACATGGCGCGCCGCTCGGCGGTGGACATGGTCAGGATCTCGCGGCCGTCGAAGCGGATGCTGCTGGCCGGATCGACGACGGTGGTGTCCGGCGGCAGCAGCCCCATCACCGCCAGCGAGCTGACCGACTTGCCGCTGCCCGACTCGCCCACCAGCGCCACGGTGGCGTTGCGCGGCACGACAAAGGAAATGCCTTTGACGGCTTCGGCCGTGGTCTTGCGGTCGACGCGGAAGGCGATGCGCAGATTGCTCACTTCAAGCAGATTATTTGCATCCATCATTTCACCTTCGGATCGAGTGCGTCGCGCAGCGCGTCGGTGAACAGCGAGAACGCCGTCACCAGCATGGCCATGGCGATGGCGGCGGCGGTCAGCTGCCACCAGCGGCCGAGGATCAATTCGTTCTGCGCCTCGTTGAGCATGCTTCCCCACGACACCACGCCGACCGGCACGCCGAAGCCGAGGAAGCTCAGGATCACCTCGGCCTTGATGAAGCCCACCACCAGGATCGACATCTGCACCAGCGCCACGTGGCTGACGTTGGGGAAGATGTGGCCGAACATGCGGCGCCAGTGCGAGGCGCCGATGGCGTCGGCGGCCAGCACGTATTCGCGCGCCTTGTGCTTGATGTATTCGGCGCGGATCAGGCGGTAGGGGCCGGTCCAGCCGGTCAGGCCGAGGATCAGCACGATGGTGACGACGCCCTTCTGCTGCAGCACGGCGGCCACGGCCAGGATCATCAGCACCGACGGGATCGCCGTGAAGATGCTGTAGAACCAGTTGAAGAAATCGTCCACCGCGCCGCCGCAATACCCCGACAGCGCGCCGAACAAGGTGCCCAGGCCGACCGCAAGCAAGGCCGACACCAGCCCCACCACGATCGAGGTCTCGCCGCCCTTGATGGTTTTCTTGATGATGTCGTGGCCCCACTTGTCGGCGCCGAACGGCAGCGTCGCCAGCTTGCCGGCGCCGGCGGCCGCGACGCCGGACACGCCCAGCTGCGCCAGGTCGGCGGCCAGCGGATCGGCCACGCCGTACATGTCGACGGTCGGCGCGCGCAGCGCGCGGATATCGTCGGCCAGCGGATCGAAGGGATTATCGGGCAAGGGTTGCGCCGGCGCCGCCGGCACCATGGCCGGCACCGCCGGCGCCGCGCCGACAAAGCTCGGCGGCGCGTAGTTGACGCCGACTTCGTCCTCCCAATCGGCGACGATCAGGCCGGTCGCCGACAGCAGCAGCATCAAGAGGAACGCCGCCACCACCGCCAGCGACGCCATCGCCACCCGGTCGGCGCGCAGGCGGCGCCAGGCCAGGCCCCACAGGCCCACGGATGCCGGCGCCGTCATGTCAGCTGTACCCGTGGATCGACCGCCTGGTACATCAGGTCCGTCAACAGATTGAACAACATGGTCGCCGCCGCCACGTACACGGTGATCGCCTTAATCACCGGGAAATCGCTGCGCTCGACCGCCAGGATCACCTCACGCCCGATGCCGGGAATGCCGAAGAAACGCTCCAGCAAAAACGCCCCGATCAGCAGCGCCGGCAGGTTGGACATCACATGGGTAATGATCGGGATCGCCGCGTTGCGCAGCACGTGCACCCACATCACGCGCCGCTCGCTCAAGCCCTTGGCGCGCGCGGTGCGCACATAGTCCTGCCCCGCTTCGTCGAGCACGAAGCTGCGGAACAGCCGCAAGGTCGGCGCGATCGACACCGCCAGCCCGATCACGATCGGCAGGGTCGAGTAGCGCAGCAGGTTTTCCCAGAAGCTCCCTCCCCAGCCCTGCACCGGGAACCAGCCCAGCTTGTATGCCAGGCCGTACTGGAACACGATGATGTAGATCAGGATGCTGACCGACATGCCGACGGTGCAGGCGATCATCACCACGCGGTCGGTCAGCGAGCCGCGCACGAAAGCGACGGCCAGCGCCAGCGCGATGCCGATCACGGTCTCCAGCACGGTCAGCGGAATGAGCACCGTCAGCGACGGCCCCAGCCGCGTGGCGATGATGTTGGCCACCGGTTCGCCGGTGGCCCAGCTCAGGCCGAAGTCGAAGCTGGCGATCTGCTGGATGAAGATCCACAGCTGCACGTAATACGGCTGGTCCACGCCCAGCTGGCGGCGGATGTTGGCGATGCTCTCGGCATTGGCCATCTTGCCGGCGAGGATGTAGGCGGGGTCGCCGCCGACCCAGTTAAACAGGAAGAACACCAGCAGCACCACGCCGAGCATGGTGGGCAGCATCTGCCACAGCCGGCGCACAATATAGGCAAACATTTATTTCTGGTCCTTGCGCTCGATATCGATGTATTTCCATTCCTGATGCAGGATGGGGTGCTTTTTATACCCGATCACGCTCGGCTGCGCCAGCATGTTGCGGTAGCGCGAGTACGCCGGCATCGCCGCGCCCTGCGCTTCCAGCAGCCGCGCCATCTTGCGGTACAGCGCGTCGCGCTCCGGCCCCGGCGGCATGCGGTGACTGGCCTCGAACCACTGGTCGAAGCGCGCATCCTGATAGCAGCCGTTGTTGTTCTGGCCAATATTGCCGCCGTAGAACAACTGCATGAAGTTGTCGCCGTCCGGGTAATCGGCCAGCCACTGGTAGGTGCGCGACGCGATCTTGCATAGCGTCTCGGCCTTCTGGATATCGCTGAAGATCATGCGCTGGTTGAGCATGCGGATGCCGAGCCGGTTGTAGGTCTTGCGCCACAGCTCTGCCATCAGCACGCCGGCCGCCTCGTTGCGCGAGGTGTAGGTGATCTCCAGCGGCTTGCCGTCCGGCAGCGTACGCCAGCCGTCCGCGCCCTTTTTATAGCCGTAGCGGTCCAGCAGCTTGTTGGCCAGCGCCGGATCGTAGCGCAGCAGCGGCTGGTAGTGCGGATCATGGCCGACCACGCCGGGCGGGATCGGAAAGTTCAATCGCCGCGCCTCGCCGTTGAGCACCAGGCGGATTTCCTCGTCGACGTCGTGCGCCATGGCGATGGCGCGGCGCAGCGCGATCTTCTCCTTGGCCAGGCCGCCCAGCACCGGGTCGCGCATATTCCAGTAGTAATAAGTCAGCTCCGGATCGATGCTGCGCGACAGCTGCACGCCGCGCGCCGCCAGTTCCGGCCGCAGCTTGCCGTCCAGCAGCGCCTTCGGCGCCAGCGGCCCGTCCAGCCAGAACAGGTCGGCTTCGCCGCTGGTGAAGGACAGCCAGCGCGACTGGTCTTCCAGCTGCACGCTGATCTCGATGCGGCCGATCTGCGGGATCTTCTTGCCCTTCATTTGCCGCACGATGCGCTCGTCGTCGGCGCCGCCCTCCGCGCTGGGCTGGAAGTCCCACACCTCGGGACGATGGTGGGTGTTTTCCTCCAGCACGATGCGGCTGCCGCGTATCCATTGCCCCAGCTTGTAGACGCCGGTGCCGACCGGATGGGCGCCCACGTCGCCCTTGCTGTCGCCGTACTTCTCCACCACCTCGCGCGCCACCGCCGCCAGCGGCTCGTAGGCCAGGATCATGCCGAGGTTGAAATCGGTCTGCGTCAGATGGATGCGCAGCGTGTACGGATCGAGCTGTTCCAGTCCCGCCACCGGCTGGTCGTAGTCGAAGCGCCCGGTTTTTTTCGCTTGCTCGCCGAGCGCGTCCAGGCCGACTACCTTGCCCTCCAGCAGCCATGCGTTGGGCGAGGCCAGCCTCGGGTCGAACAGCCGCTTCCACGAATACACGTAGTCGGCCACGGTCAGCTCGCGCGGCTTGCCGCCGAACGCCGGGTCGGGCGTGAAATAGGTGCCCTTCTTCAGGCGGATCAGATAGCTCTTGCCGTCGGCCGACACTTCCGGCAGCGCCGCCGCGGTCCCGGGCGCCAGCTTGACCGGGCGCGCCAGGTAATCGTAGGTGTACAGCGTCTCGAAGATCGCTTCGAGGATGTGGCCGGTGTACAGATCCCGCGTCAGCGCCGGATCGAAACTGGCCTCGGCCGCCGGCAGGATATAGCGCAACGTCTTGACCGGCTCGGCCGCCGCCGGCCAGGCGGCCACCGCCAACGCCATCGCGGCGATCCAATTAAAGCCCTGCATAACAACGTCCTCAAGCGGCAAAATGGTTTAACAATACAGCACTTTTTCCCGCTCCGGAATGCCAATTTGCGCGCCCCGCGATGGTGCGGTTGCTGTTGTCCAGCCGTTTTCATGCTGCGTCGCAGCATTTCATTCATGAAGAAATGTGAACGCGACCGCGCCGGGACCGCATGGCGTCGACACCGGAAACAAACTTAAATTCCGAATAATTTGTGCGACGCACCATTTGCTTGCTAAAGGCAATGTAAATTTTGCACAATTCGTTGTTTTAAAACGTCAAAAAAGTCAATTTTGTTTGACAGATAACTTATTAAGGTGTTTATATGCGCACCTTCCGAAAATACTTTATTTGTAGATATTTCGTGTGTGTTTTTAATTGGAGTTTTTGTTCATGATGATGGAAACGGTTTTATCCCGCTCCGTGCGCCTGATGTTTTCGGGCAGCGTAGCAGCAGTCAGCATCCTGGCCATGCCAGCCTTCGCCCAAGACGCCAGCACCTCCGGCGCCGCCGTCCAGCGCGTGGAGATCACGGGTTCGAGCATCAAGCGCGCCTCCGCCGAGACCGCATCCCCGGTGCAAATGATCAGCCGCGAAGAATTGCTGAAGTCCGGCAAGACCACCGTCGCCGAATTCCTGCAAACCCTGACCGTTGACGGCGCCGGCTCGCTGCCGACCGGTTTCGGCAGCGGTTTCGCCGCCGGCTCGACCGCGATCTCGCTGCGCGGCCTGGGCGCGACCTCGACCCTGGTGCTGCTGAACGGCCGCCGCATGGCCCCGTTCGCGCGCGCCGATGACGGCCAGAAGAGCTTCACCGACCTGTCCACCATCCCGATGCAGATCGTCGAGCGCATCGAAGTGCTGAAGGACGGCGCCTCGTCGACCTACGGCGCCGACGCCATCGCCGGCGTGGTCAACATCATCCTGCGCAAGGACTTCGAAGGCGTCACCGTCAAGTTCGACACCGGCACCTCGCGCTACAGCGACATGAACCAGAACAACCTGGCGCTGACCGTCGGCAAGGGCAACCTGGAAGACAACAAGTACAACGTGGTGTTCAACCTCGAGTACAAGCAGTCCGACTCGCTGGCCGCGTCCGACCGCAAGGACCGCGACTGGATCGGCAAGGGCGACATCCGTCCTTACGGCTACCTGCAGAACACCCAGTACATGGGCGGCTTCATCACCCCTGGCGCCTCGTCGCCGACGCCGACCGGCGCGCTGCGCGATCCGAAGACCGGCAACTACACCTCGCTGGGCGGCTGCTCGCAGTTCTCGCAGACCGTCAAGCAGGACGCCGCCGGCGGCTGCCTGTGGTCGCAGGACCAGTTCCGCGACATCCAGCCGCAGGTTGAATCGATCAACCTGTACACCCGCGGCACGCTGCAAGTCAATTCCGACCTGCAGGTCTACTCCGAAATCGGCTACTCCAAGCGCAACAGCTCGTTCATGCTGGCGCCGGTGTCGGCCACGCCGAACGTGGTGTTCCCGGCCAGCGCCGCCAACCCGGCCGGCGTGACGCTGTACTCGAACGACCTGCTGATGGCCGCATCGCATCCGCAAAACATCTACGGCGCCAACACCCGCATCCGTTACTCGATGTTCGACCTGGGCCCGAGCAACCACATCGCCAACAACGATTTCACTCGCTTCGTGCTGGGCGCCAAGGGCAGCAACTACGGCTGGGACTGGGATGCCGGCTTCACCCATTCGCGCTCCAAGCTGTACCTGGAATGGACCAACCAGCTCAACATGAACGTGCTGAAGTCGGCGCTGGGCGATCCGAAGAGCAAGTACTTCCCGTACTACATCGGCGCGCAAGCATCGAAGAACCCGCAATCGCTGTACGACGCGCTGCGCTTGAACGCCACTTCCGATTCCAGCACCGAGCTGAACATCGTCGACGTCAAGGCGACGCGTGAACTGTTCGCTCTGCCGGGCGGTAACCTGGGCCTGGCGATCGGCGCCGAACACCGCCGCGAGATTCTGCACAACCCATCGCTGACCGGTTCGGAAGACGGCTCGTCGAACATCTCCTACGTGGCCGCCGACGGCAAGACCAACGTCTCGGCGATCTACGCCGAGCTGCTGGCGCCGGTGCTGAAGACGGTGGAACTGTCGGGCGCGGTGCGTTATGACCACTACGCCAACTTCAACTCGACCACGCCGAAACTGGGCGCGAAATGGACCCCGGTCAAGAGCTTCGCGCTGCGCGGCACCTACACCGAAGGCTTCCGTGCCCCTGGCGTGGCGGAATCGAACCCGAACAGCCAGTCGACCGGCAACTCGTCGGTGGTCGATCCAATCCGCTGCCCGGGCGGCAAGCCAGCGGCCGGCGGCGCCACCTCGCTCGATTGCAACATCACCATCGGCGCGGTCAAGCTGGGCAACCCGAACCTGCAACCGGAAAAGTCGAAAGGCTACACCCTGGGCCTGGTCTGGGATCCGCTGAACGACACCAACCTGTCGCTGGACGCATGGAAGATCAAGCGCAGCAACGAAATCAACCCGCTGTCGTATGTTGAAGCGGCGGCCCTGCCGACCGCCATCCGCGCCGACAACAACCTGGTGGTGAACGGTGTCGCGATCCAGAACACCGGCACGCTGCTGCTGTCGAAGGCGCCGTACCAGAACTCCAGCTATACCGAAGTCAAAGGTATCGACCTGGACGTCAAACAGCGTCTGCGCCTGGGTGACTACGGCAAGGCCACCATCAACCTGGTCTGGTCGCACACCGCTTCGTGGGTGCGCGCCGACAAGAGCCAGACCTTCCAGTTCGCCGGCACGCACGGCAACTGCGATACCTCCGATTGCGCCGGTACGCCCAAGGACAAGATCAACCTGATCACGTCGTGGGACAAGGGCAACTGGAACGTGTCGGGCAACGTCAACTATCGTTCGGACCTGAAAAACATCCGTTACGAAGGCGCCAAGTGCGCCGTGACCTTCGCCGACGGCAGCAACGCGCCGAACGGTGCCTGCCGCCTGCCATCGTTCACCACGCTGGACATGTCGACCCGCTACACCTGGAGCAAAGCGCTGCAGCTGTACGCGTCGATGAACAACGTGCTGGACAAGGTCGCGCCGCTGGACGCACTGACCTACGGCGGCATGAGCTTCAACCCGATGGACGCTTCCGGCGCCACCGGCCGCTATGTCAAGGTTGGTCTGCAATACAAGTTTGACTAAGCATTAGTCACGCCATCGAAGGGGCAGCGAGCGATCGCTGCCCTTTTTTTATGTCTCACAAATGTAACGTTCAGTATCGAAACGATAGCGATTAACGATAATTAACCTTAATTAACAAGCACTATTGCGGTGCGTTTTTGATGGCGGCGCGCGGCGCGGAACCGTCGTGCGGCACCGGATGTGCCACCCAAACGCACGGCATTGGTGCGCATCCGCCGCCGCCGCCGCATTGCGCCGATCCGGCCCAAATGATCTGATGAACTACTGAAACATTAGTCTTTTTTTCATCTGCAAATTTGGGAGCTTAACAATGATGGTTGAAACAGTATTGTCGCGGTCGATACGTTTGATGTGCGCCAGTGGGCTGGCGCTGGGCATGCATGCCGCCGTGGCGCAAAACACCGACGCGGCGATCCAGCGCGTGGAAATTACCGGTTCAAGCATCAAGCGCATCAACGCTGAAGGCGCACTGCCGGTGCAAACCCTGACCAAGGCGCAGATCGAGCAATCCGGCGCCACCAGCGTGGCCGACCTGATCGCCACGCTGCCATCGATGCAAGGCTTCACCACCGCGTCGATGTCGGTCAACGGCGGCGGCGGCGGCATGCAGACGGCGTCGATCCACGCCATCGGCGAAGGCTACACGCTGGTCCTGCTGAACGGCCGCCGCCTGGCGCCGTCGACCTCCGGCTCCACCGTCAACCTGGCCAGCATCCCGCTGGCCGCCGTCGAGCGCGTCGAGATCCTGACCGACGGCGCCAACACGCTGTACGGCTCGGACGCCATCGCCGGGGTGGTCAACTTCATCCTCAAGAAAAACCAGCAGGACGCCGTCATCGAAGCGTCCTACACCCAGCCGCGCAGCACCGGCGGCAGCACCGCCACCGCCACGCTGTCCAAGGGCTGGGGCGACCTCGACAAGGACGGCTACAACTTCCTGCTGTCGGTGGCCCACGACGAAACCAAGGCGTCCTGGGCCAAGGACCGCGACTTCTCGCAAAGCGGCGTCATCCCGTTCCAGGACCACGGCAAGTCCTACACGCTGTACCAGCTGAGCCCGAACTCGATTCCGGCCAACGCCACCATCCGTCCGACAACCGGCCCCGGCATCTCGTTCTCGCCGACCAAGTTCGCCACCGGTTCCTGCGGCGCGCCCAACACCTACAGCGTCGCCGACTCCTGCTACTACGACTACGCCGCCACCGTGCAGAACACGCCGCAGCTGAAGCGCGACAGCGGCTTCGCTGCGCTCAACTTCAAGCTCAACGACAGCACCAACTTCTTCGCCGAAGGCCTGGTCTCGTCGTTCAGCAACACCGCGCAGTTCGCGCCGCCGGCGCAGCCGCTGGGCCTGCCGTTGAGCAGCCCGCTGTACAGCAAATACATCCTGCCTTACCTGGGCCGACTCGGCCTGAAGCCGTCCGACGTCGGCAGCGTGACCATGAACCTGCGCCTGGCCGACGCCGGCGGCCGCGCCGACGAATTCAAGACCATCGCGCGCCACCTGGCGTTCGGCGTCGAAGGCGCCGTCAAGAACATCGACTACCGCGCCGCCTACACCCATTCGGAAAACCGCCAGACCGACACCGCCGCCGGCGGCTACCTGAGCCTGAACGCCTTCGACGCGCTGGTCGCGGCCGGCAAGTTCGATCCGTTCGCGCCGCCGGGCGACGCCTCCAAGGCCGCGCTGGCGCCGGCGGTGCTGCACAATACCTTCAGCGTGACCAAGTCGCAGATCGACATGGTCCAGGCCAGCGCCTCGAGCGAAGTGTTCAAACTGCCGGCCGGCCCGGCCATGCTGGCCATCGGCGGCGACTACACCCGCCAGAGCTACAAGGAGGAACCGGACGCCTACTCGCAAGGCCCGAACAACCTGCAGCCGAACTTCACCGACGTCGCCGTCGGCGGCACCACCGGCGCGCTGCCGATCGACGCGACCCGCAAGAACTGGGGCGCGTACGGCGAGCTGCTGCTGCCGGTGCTGAAAAACCTGGACTTCACCGTGTCCGGCCGCTACGACGACTTCACCGCCGTCAGCAACGACAAGAACTTCAATGCCGAAGGCGACCTGATCGCGCCGGGCAAGCAGGGCCAGTCCGCCAACAAGGCCACCTACAAGGTCGCGATGCGCTGGAATCCGGTCGAGCAGGTGCTGGTGCGCGGTTCCTACGGCACCGGCTTCAAGGCGCCGAGCATGGTCAACATCGTCAAGCCGCTGGTCAACGGCGGCTCGTCGCAGTTCCACGCCTGCCCGATCACCAATCCGTCCGATCCGCGCTACAAGCTGTGCGTGCAGGGCTCGTCGGAATACGGCCTGCTGTCCGGCGGTAACGCCGCCACCGGCGACGGCGCGCTCAAGCCGGAGGAATCGAAACAGGCGACGCTGGGGATCCGCTTCGAGCCGACCAGCAGCATCTCGCTGGGCTTCGACTGGTGGGACGTCAAGTTGAAAAACCAGATCCAGACGCTGTCGGAAGACCTGGTGTTCGGCAACGCCGCCGTGTACGACAACCTGATCCGCTCCTACTTCGATCCGATCCAGAAGCAGAACGTGCTGGTGGTGGCGCTGACCCCGCTCAACGTGGCCAAATCCCACTTCCAGGGCATCGACTGGGACCACAGCTACCGCACCAGCACCGCGCTGGGCAAGGCGTCGCTGCAGTGGACCGGCACCTACATGGCCAAGGCGGAGCAGGATGCGCCCGGCTCGGGAACGGAGAAAAACATCGGCCGCTTCAACTCCTATTCGGAGGTGACCTTCCGCTGGATCTCCAAGCTGACCGCCGCCTTGAAGAGCGAGCGCTTCACCCACTCGCTGACGGCCAACTACCACTCCGGCTACACCGACCAGGTCTACGCCAGCGCGGACGACAGCGTGGTATATGAAGTGCTGGCGAACGGCAAGCTGGGCGCCAAGATTCCGTTCCAGCGCCAGGTCAGCTCGTACACGACCTTCGACTGGCAGACCAAGGCCCAGCTGAGCAAGGCGTTCGCGCTGACCGCCGGCATCAAGAACCTGGCCGACATCGACCCGCCGTTCAGCATCCGCAACGCCGGCGGCGGCAACCAGTCGGGCTACGACGGCCGCTACGCCGACCCGCTGGGCCGCACGTTCTACCTGAACGCGTCGTACAAGTTCTAAGCGTGGTTCAGCCGCGGCGTCCGGCTTACTTGGACGCCGCTTCCGCCGCCTGGGTCGCCAGCCGGCGCTGGCGCACGGCGGCGGCCAGCTCATGCAGCACCTGCACGCTGCTGTCCCAGTCGATGCAGCCGTCGGTGACGGACTGGCCGTAGGTCAGCTCCCTGCCCGGCACCAGGTCCTGGCGGCCGGCCACCAGGTGCGACTCCACCATCACGCCGACGATGCGGTTGTCGCCGCCGGCCACCTGGCGGCCGATGTCGGCGCACACCGGCACCTGATTCTCCGGCTTCTTGGAACTGTTGGCGTGCGAGGCGTCGATCATCAGGCGCGCCGCCAGGCCCTGTGCGGCGATCGCCCTGCAGGCCTCCTCGACGCTGGCCGCGTCGTAGTTCGGCGCCTTGCCGCCGCGCAGGATGATGTGGCAATCCTCGTTGCCGTTGGTCGAGACGATGGCCGAGTGGCCGCCCTTGGTCACCGACAGGAAGTGGTGCGGCTGCGACGCCGCCTTGATCGCCTCGACGGCGATCTTGACGTTGCCGTCGGTGCCGTTCTTGAAGCCGACCGGGCACGACAGGCCGGACGCCAGCTCGCGGTGCACCTGCGATTCGGTGGTGCGGGCGCCGATCGCGCCCCAGCTGATCAGGTCGGCGATGTACTGCGGGCTGATCACGTCGAGGAACTCGGTGCCGGCCGGCAGGCCCAGCTCGTTGATGTCGCGCAGCAGCTCGCGCGCCATGCGCAGGCCGTCGTTGATGCGGAAGCTGTTGTCCATGTACGGGTCGTTGATCATGCCCTTCCAGCCGACCGTGGTGCGCGGCTTTTCGAAGTAGACCCGCATGACGATCTCCAGGTCGCCGGCCAGGTCGCGGCGCAGCTGGACCAGGCGGTTGGCGTATTCCATCGCCGCCTTCGGATCGTGGATCGAGCACGGGCCGATCACCACCATCAGGCGGTCGTCCTGGCCGTGCAGGATGCGGTGCAGCGCGATGCGGGCGCCGGCCGCCGTCTGCTCGGCCGCCTCGGTGCAGGCGAACTCGCGGATCAGGTGGGACGGCGGCGTCAATTCCTTCATCTCGCGGATGCGCAAATCATCGGTACGGGGCATGCTGTTCTCCAAGTGATAGGTAAAAAAAAACCGCCTCGGGGGAGGCGGTTTTTTTGGAATTTGCGGGAACTCGTCTTTGCTTCTACGTGCACCGGCCGCTACTCCACCGCCTTTGGGTTGGAATTGCTAAAGTAAAAATAGCCGGTAAAGAAGAATTTGGTCATGAAAAGCTACAAAGGTTCCGTAAGAGTCGAACGACTATAACAACAATGCGCGCGGCTTGGCAAGTGAATTGTTAGCGCCGCCGGAAAATTGCCGGGCCCGCCTATCTGTCGCGCCGCCGCCACGGAACAGGCGAACGGGGCCGCGCTGTTTCAGCCTCCGCTGCCGCGCACCTGATGCAGATCATGTTTCAGCCGGATGAACGCCGCAAGACTGCAACTTTGCGACCCGATACTGGAGACCATGATGACCAACCGATCCTTATCCAAATTGACGCGCTGGCTGGCCCTGGGCGGCGCGCTGGCGGCGGCCCACGCCGGCGCGCAGGACAGCACGACCGAACCGATGCAGCGGGTGGAAATCACCGGCTCGTCGATCCGCCGGCTGGCCAGCGAAACCTCGCTGCCGATCACCTCGGTGCGCGCCGACGACTTCGTGCGCCAGGGCCTGACCACGGCGCAGCAAGTCCTTAACAGCATCCCGATGAGCCAGACCTCGGTGTCGAGCAGCCAGTCGGTCGGCGCCGGCACCGGCGGCCAGTCGCAGGCCGACCTGCGCGGCCTGGGCGGGCAGCGCACGCTGGTGCTGCTCAACGGCCGCCGCATCGCCGCCCACCCGTTCAACGGCGACAGCGTCGACCTCAACGTGATTCCGCTGTCGGCGCTGGACCGGGTCGAGATCCTGCGCGACGGCGCCTCGGCGGTGTACGGCAGCGACGCCATCGGCGGCGTGGTCAACTTCATCACCAAGCGCCAGGTCAAGGGCGGCGAGATCACCATCGAAGGCTACCAGCCGCAGGAAAGCGGCGGCGGCGCCGAACGGCGCCTCAACGTCAGCGGCGGCTTCGGCGACCTCGCCAGCGACCGCTTCAACGTCTTCGGCGTGATCGACGTGCACCGGCAGCAGGCGCTGCCGGCCACGGCGCGGCCGTTCTCGGCCACCGGCGTGATCCCCAGCCGCGGCGTCAGCCAGACCAGCGGCACGCCCTTCCCGGCCAATTTTTTTTCGGACGAAGGCATCAGCGGTAATCCGTTCTTCGCCAACGGCTGCCTGCCGCCGGCGTCGATCCCCAACACCACCGGCTCGCCGACCTGCCGCTACGACTTCACGCGCGAGGTCGACGACATCCCCTACACCAAGCAGGAATCGTATCTGGGCCGCCTGACCTACCAGCTCAGCCCTGACCACACGCTGTCGGCCGAGGCGCTGCATGCGCGCAGCACCAACGAGGCGCGCGTGGCGCCGCCGCCGCTGGCCGGCATCGGCCTGATCATGCACGCGACCAGCCCTTACTATCCGGGCGGCGCGGCGGGCGTGCCTGCCTTCCCCGGCCTGACCGGCGAGGACCTCGACGTCAGCTGGCGGCCGCTGGTCACCGGCCGCCGCGCCGACTACCTGACCAGCACCTCGGACCGGCTGGTGCTCAGCGCCGAAGGCGTGGTGGCCGGCTGGGACTACAGCGCCGGCGTCAACCACTCGATCAGCCAGGCCGCCAGCGCCTTCGCCGGCGGCTATGTGGTCGACCAGCGCATGATCGACGGCGTCGGCAGCGGCCTGCTCAATCCCTTCGGCGAGCAGAGTCCCGCCGGGCTGGCCTACCTGAACGACTCGCTGCTGATCGGCGAATACCTGCGCGCGCGCATGCGCGCCACCGCGCTCGACCTGCACGCCAGCCGCAGCGACCTGTGGACTTTGCCGGCCGGCCCGGTCGGCTTCGCGCTGGGCGCCGAGTGGCGCAAGGAACGAGCGCTGTACACCGTCAACCGCGACCTGGCCTCGCAAGCCTCCAGCTCCGGCTACGCCGACGCGCAGGACCAGGCCGGCGACCGCAAGATCTACGCCGTGTTCGCCGAGATCAACGCGCCCATCGTCAAGGGACTGGAGCTGAACGCGGCCGGCCGCTACGACCATTACGACGACGTCGGCCACAGCTTCACGCCGAAGATCAGCGCACGCTACGAGCCGGTGTCGCAGCTGCTGCTGCGGGCGTCGTGGAACCGCGGCTTCCGCGCGCCGACGCTGTTCGATCTGCGCGGGCCGCAGACGGTGACCAACTCGTCGGACCCGTGGAACGATCCGGTGCTGTGCCCCGGCGGCGTGCCGGTGGCGGGCGCCAATCCCAACCTGTCGTGCGACCAGCAGCAGAACGTGCGCGGCGGCGGCAATCCCGACGTCAAGCCGGAGCGCTCCAAGACCTACAGCGCCGGCGTGGTGTTCGAGCCGTTCAAGGCGCTGACGCTGTCGCTCGACTACTGGAACATCCAGCTCAAGGACCAGATCAGCTTCCTGGCCGAGCAGACCGTGTTCAACGATTATCCGAAGTACCAGGCGCTGTTCCACTACAACGCCGCCGGCAACCGGCTCGACTATGTCTCGCTGATCACCAACAACCTCGGCGAGGTCAAGACCGCCGGCATCGACACCAGCCTGTTGTGGCGGCTGCCGCGCCAGAATTTCGGCGGGCTGACGCTGCAGATCGACGGCACGTGGGTGCGCAAGTATGATTATCAGAATGAACGCGGCGGCCCGTTCACCGAAAACGTCGGCCGCTATGCGGATGCGACGCCGGTGTTCCGCTGGCGCCACAACGCCACGCTGAGCTGGAACCTGGGGCCGTGGGGCGCGGTGCTGACCAACCGCTACATGTCGGGCTACACCGACCAGAACGCGGTCGATCCGCAGTTCTACAACCGGGTGAAGGATTATTCGACGTGGTCGCTGTCGGGCAACTATACCGGCATCAAGCATGTGGATGTGACGCTGGGTGTGCGCAACCTGTTCGACGAGGATCCGCCGTACACCAACCAGAGCACCACCTTCCAGCAGGGCTACGATCCGCGCTACACCGATCCGCTGGGGCGGACCTGGTATGCGCGGCTGAGCTACAAGTTCTAACCCCAGCCCGAAGGGGTCAGACCCCGTACGGGGTCTGACCCCGGCGTGCGGGTTGCGGGGTAAAACTGGCGCGGGGCTCGCCGGCTCGTGATTACGCCGTTCCGCCGACCGTCACCCCGTCCAGGCGCAGTGTCGGTTGGCCCACGCCGACCGGCACGCTCTGGCCCTCCTTCCCGCAGACGCCGATGCCAGGATCGAGGCGCATGTCGTTGCCGATCATCGAGACGCGATTCAGCACCTCGGGACCGTTGCCGATCAGCGTGGCGCCTTTCACTGGATAAGTCACCTTGCCGTCTTCGATCATGTACGCCTCGCTGGCCGAGAACACGAACTTGCCGTTGGTGATGTCGACCTGGCCGCCGCCGAAGTTGACGGCGTACAGTCCGTTCTTCACCGACGCGATGATCTCGGCCGGATCCTTGTCGCCGCCCAGCATATAGGTGTTGGTCATGCGCGGCATCGGCAGGTGCGCGAACGATTCGCGCCGCGCGTTGCCAGTCACCGGCATCTTCATCAGGCGCGCGTTCATCGTATCCTGGATATAGCCTTTGAGGATGCCGTCCTCGATCAGCGTGGTGCACTGGGTCGGATTGCCCTCGTCGTCGATGTTGAGCGAGCCGCGGCGGTCGGCCAGCGTGCCGTCGTCGACCACCGTCACACCCTTGGCCGCGACGCGCTCGCCGATCATGCCCGAGAAGGTCGACGAACCCTTGCGGTTGAAGTCGCCTTCCAGGCCGTGACCGATCGCCTCGTGCAGCAGGATACCCGGCCAGCCCGGCCCGAGCACCACCGTCATCGGCCCCGCCGGTGCCGGACGCGCGTCCAGGTTGACCACCGCCGACGCCACCGCCTCGGTCGCGTACTCGTCGAGCAGCGCATCGCTGAAGTAACCGTAGTCGTAGCGCCCGCCGCCGCCGGAGGAACCGACTTCGCGCCGGCCGTTCTGTTCGACGATGACCGTCAGCGACACCCGCACCAGCGGCCGGATGTCGGCCGCCAGCACGCCGTCGCTGCGCACCACCAGCACCACGTCGTATTCGCCGGCCAGGCTGGCCATCACCTGCACCACGCGCGGATCCTTGGCGCGCGCCATCTTCTCGATGCGCTCCAGCAGCTTGACCTTGGCGGTCGCGTCCAGCGAGGCCAGCGGATCGTTGGGCAGGTACAGCGAACGGCCGCCGGTCGGCGTCATCTTGCCGGCCACCTTGACCTTGCCGGCGCCGGCGCGCGCGATGGTGCGGGTGGCGCTGGCAGCGTCCATCAGCGCCGATTCCGAGATCTCGTCCGAGTAGGCGAAGGCGGTCTTATCGCCGGAAATCGCGCGCACGCCGACGCCCTGGTCGATCGAGAAACTGCCGGTCTTGACGATGCCCTCTTCCAGGCTCCAGCCCTCGTTCTTGGTGAACTGAAAATACAGGTCGGCGTAATCGACCTTGTGCGTGAACATCGCGCCCAGCGTCTTGATCAGCTTGGCTTCATCCAGCCCGAACGGCGTCAGCAGGATGTCGCGCGCGACCGCCAGGGTGGACAGGTTGGGTTCAAATGGCTTCATGATGAGGTCTTCTATTCAGTGATTCACATGGTGCGGTGCTTGAGCGCGGGCAGGCTCTGGCGCACGCCTTCCATGAAGGTCAGGTCGATGTCGCCGTGCACCACGCCCTCGCCTTCGGCCAGCACCGACTTGACCGTGCCCCACGGGTCGATCAGCATGCTGTGGCCCCAGGTGCGGCGGCCGTTCGGATGAATGCCGCCCTGCGCCGCCGCCAGCACGTAGCACTGGTTCTCGATGGCGCGCGCGCGCAGCAGGATTTCCCAGTGCGCCATGCCGGTGGTGTAGGTGAACGCGGCCGGCAGCACGATCAGCGCGACCGGTCCCATGGCGCGGAACAGTTCCGGGAAGCGCAGGTCGTAGCACACCGACATGCCGACCTTGCCGAACGGCGCCTCGATCACGCCGATGTTCTTGCCCGGCACGATGGTCTTCGATTCGTTGTACGACTCCGTGCCCTTGGTGAAGCCGAACAGGTGGATCTTGTCGTAGCGCCCGGCGTGCTCGCCCTGCGGGTTGTAGACCAGCGTGGTGTTGATGACCTTGTCCGGATCGTCGGACGCCAGCGGCAAGGTGCCGCCGATCAGCCAGATGCCCAGCTCGCGCGCCAGCCCGGACATGAAGTCCTGGATCGGCCCGCTGCCCAGCGGCTCGGCCACGCCGACCTTGTCGGTGTCGTGCACGCCCATGATGGCCCAGTATTCCGGCAGCAGCACCAGCTGCGCGCCGGCGGCGGCGGCCTGCGTCACCAGGCGGCGCGCGGTGGCGATGTTGTCCGGCACGGACGGCGAGGAAATCATTTGTACTGCGGCGACGGTGTTGTTCATAAAAACTCCGTAATCGGTTAATTCATGCCCTTCGGCACGGTAGGCGGCTCGGCCTTGGCGGCGTCCAGCTTGGCGACCACCGGCGCCTTCCACGGGCCGGTCACCTGCATATGATAGGTCAGCGCCTTCATCACCGGCGCGCTCAGGAACAGCTGGGCCAGGAAGCTGCCCAACCCGATCACCGGGTTGACCGCCAGCGCGTACACCAGCGGCGCCGTGCCGAGGTTGACCTCCGGGATCACCACCACATGCAGGTTGGCGGTTTCGTTGGCGATATCGGCGCTGCCGTCCATCAGCACGGTGGCGGCGACGCCGTGCATTTTCAGATTCTCGGTCTTGACGATGCCGCGCGCGATGGCGGCGTTGGCGGTGATGCCGTCGAACGCCAGGCCTTCCGAGAAGACGTCGTGGAAATCCAGCTTGAGCAGGCGCGGCAGCGCTTGCAGGCTGAGCACGCCGAGCAGCTTGGCCGCGCCCGGATCCTGCTTGAGGAACTGGCCTTTTTCCACGTTCATCACCAGCTGGCCGGACAAGCTCGGCAAGTCCAGCGAATACGGCAGGCCCTTCCAGGCGATATCGCCGCTGAGCGTGCCCTTGCCGCCCTTGACCGTGCCGGCGAAGCCGAAGCGGTCCAGCAGCTTGCCGGCGTCGATGATGCCGAGGTTGAAGTTCAGGCTGGTGTCATGCGCGCCATCCTTGCTGACCCAGCGCCCGGTGCCGGTGAACTCGCCGTCGGCGTTGGCCAGCGACAGCTTGTTGACGCGCCATTCGCGCGCGCTGCCGATCTGCGCGTTGTTGGCCTGCAGCTCCAGCCGGCCCAGCGGCTTGTTGAACAGCTCGAAGCGCTCGACCACCACGTCCAGCGCCGGGATGGTGGTCGACGAGCCCTTGCCGTCGAGGATCTCGGCCACGTCGTTCGACGCCGATTCCGGGATCACCAGCGACGACAGCCGCGCCGTCACCTTGCCCAGGCCCTGGGCGGTGGACGGCTCGCTCCACGTCAGGTAGCCGTTGGCCTGGGTCGAATCGATGCTGGCGTGCCAACTGGACTTCTGGTGCGAGACGCCGATCACCACGTTCTCCAGCTTGCGGCCGCCGACCACCAGCTCGCTGGTGCGCGCGGCGATCGCGTCCGGCACCACGTACTGGGCGATGTCGACCGGGTCCGGCGCGGCCGGCGCCGACGTCTCAGCTTTGCCGGCGACGGCGTTGCCGAAGTCCAGCCAGCTGTCGATGTTGAGCGCGCGCAGGTTGATGTTGAAGGCCATGCCGCTGTCGGGCTCCGGCGCCGGCGCGTTGACGCCGATGCCGCCGCGCGCCAGCTTCCAGTGGCCCTTGGCGGCCTTCTGGCGCTGGTAGCGCGCCGCGATGGTGTTGCCCAGGCCGATGCGCATATCGTCGTGCAGCACGCCGGCGCCGTCGGCCACCAGGCCGCTGGTCAGCACGAAGCGCAGCGGCATCGCGTCGGCCTGCGCCTTTTGCACCGGCGCCGGCAGGTCCAGGCCGAGCCCGCTCAGGCTGGAGTCGACCGCCACCACCACCTGATGGTCGCGCACCGTCACCGTGCCGGTGTAGCGCGTGGCGCCGGAAAGATGATCGGCCAGGCGCTGCATCGCCGGCATCTGGAAATTCTTGCGGAAGCCGTCGACGGTCATCGTGCCGCCCAGCTTGATCACGATGGAGTTGTCCTTGAGGCTGCCGCCGGTGATGGACACCGGGCCGCCGAGGAAGGTGCCGGACAGCTGGTTCAGGTTGACGCCGTGCTCGTTGAACTCGATCTTGCCCTGCGACGACTGCACCACCGGCAAATCGTTCATCAGCACGATGTCGTTGTTCTGCAGCGTCAGCGCGCCCTGCACCCTGGCGTCGATGAGGTGCGACAGCGGCAGGCGCAGGCTCAGCGCCAGCTTGGCGTTCCCGCTGGCCTGGGTTTCGTCGGTGAAGTGCGAGATCCATTCCAGCACCGGGCTGGCCGCGACGTACTTGAGGAATTCCTGCATCGGCGCGGCCGCGTTGCCGTCGATTTCCAGCATCGAATCATGGATGGTCAGGTCGGGGATCACCGCCTTGACGTTGCTCAGCGCGGCGCCGCCGGTGGTGGCGGTGTCGCCGCGGATTTCCATGCGGGCGCGCTCGAACACGAAGCTGCCCTTGATGTGCTCGGCCTGCGGCCACAGCGGCAGCGGCTTGCCGTCCTTGCCCAGTTCCTTGCCGTCAAGGTGGTAGTGGTTCGGCGAGTAGTTCAGCTTGCCTTCGGTCAGCGTGCCGGCGACGCGGAATTCGCCGTGCGCCTTGTCGCCGTCCTTGAACGGGAAGTGGGCCAGGTCGCCGCGCAGGCGCACGCTGACGTCGCTGGCGACGCCGCCTTCGAGCGCGCCGGTCAGCCACGCGGTCAAGTCATGCGGGGTCTGCATCGGCAGATAGCGGCCGATGCGGTTGATCTGGAAGCCGTTGAGCGTGCCGGTCAGGTCGGCCTTGCCCGGGCCCTTGCCGCCCATCGGCATGCTGTGCGTGCCCGCCAGCGTGCCGCTCAGGCCTTGCTGCAGGAAGTCCATGCTGTCGATGCGCAGCAGCAGCTGGTTGTCGGCCTCGAACGACCAGCGCGCCTTCAGGTTGAGGCGGTCGAACGGCATTTGCGCGTCGCTGAAATAGTCGGGCATCTGCAGCACCAGCTGTTCCGAGTTCAGGCTGAAGCTGCCGCCCTTGTCGGTGGCGTCGATCGAGCCGGTCAGGTTGTCGAAGCCGGGGATGGCCGGCACCGCCGCCGTGGCCGGCGACTTCGCGGTCCTGGGCTGCGCCAGGCGCGGCGGCTGCGGCTTGAGGCCCAGCCCGATCAGGTCGCCCTTGACGCGGTAGGCTTGCAGGGCCGGGTAGGTGCCCTGCCACTCGGCCTGGAAATTGCGCAGCATGCCGCTCGGCGCCAGATCGCCCAGCAGCTTGCGCTGGCGTTCGGTCAGCGGCAGGCGCTCGGCCAGGCCGGCCATGGTTTGCAGGTCCAGCTGCGGCGCGCGGATCTCGAATTTTTCCGGCTTGCCGCCGGTCGCCGCCACATAGCTTTCCGACAGCGAGGTCGGCGCCATCGCCAGGCCGTCGCGGGTGGTCAGGGTCAGGTTGCTCAGCTCGACGCTGTGGCCGCGCGCGCCGAAGGCCGGCTTGGCCGCGCCTTTCGTCGGCGCCGGCTCCGGCCGCACGTCCTCGCGGGCGGCGATGCGCCCGCTGAGCTGCTGCAGGTCCAGCAGCGGCAATTCCTTGCCCAGCATGGCGGTCACGTCGCTCAGGCCGACGTCGGCGGTGAAGCCGGTCAGGCGCGACTGGTCGACGCCGACCCAGGCGCGCAGCGAGCCCCGACCGCGCTGCAGGTCGAACGGATAATCGGCCCAGCTTTTCCAGGCGGCCAGGTCGGTGTTGCGGATGTCGGCATAGACCTCGCCCTTCCACATCGAGAAATTCGACACCCGGCTGCCGAAGGCCGGATGGGTGAAGTCGGCGCGCAGGTCCAGCGGCGCGGCCAGCGCGGCCGGCGGCGCCGCCTTGATGGCGAACTGGTGGTGCAGCCACTGGTTGCGCAGCGCGACGTTGACGTTCTCCAGCGCCAGCGCCGGCGCGCCGCGCAGCTGGTCGGTCCATTGCAGCCGGCCTTCGCGGATGACGATCTCGCGCTGCGCCAGCAGCCAGTCCAGGCCCTTGCCGTCGCTCGGCTTGTTCGGGTCGATGTAGACGCCGGCCGCGTACAGGCGGCCGGCGCCGTCGCGCAGGATGTTCAGGTCGGGACGCGACAGTTCCAGCGTATGGAAGCGCACGTCGGCCGCCGCCAGGCTCCACCACGACAGCGTCGCCGACACGCTCGGCAGGCTCAGCGCCGCGCGGCCCTGCTGGTCGTGCAGCACCACGTCGCCCAGGAACAGGTTGGGACGGAAGCCGTTCCACGAGGCGTAGATGCGCGAGATCGTGACCGGGTTGCCAACCGCGCGGCTGGCGGCGCGCTCGATGTCGCCCTTGTAGTGGTCAATGTTCGGCAGCACCGCGTAGCGCAGCGTCAGGAACAGGATGGTGAAGGCGAAATACAACAGCAACACCAGCTTGAGCGTGAAGCCCAGCACGTGGTGGGTGGCGAGGTTGCAGATGCGATAGGCGGAGCGAAGCCGGTGCCAGCGGACGGCCAACGGCCCCTCGTCTGTCACAGTCTCCTCATCTTGTTTTTGCATCAATAAGCTAATAAATCAGGCCATGCGTCAAATAAATCGCTAAACTCGGTTTTCAAGCTTTTCTGCCTGTGCGGCAATTCTACCGCATCGGATGTTCGGAACAGCGCCACTTTTGGCCGGGTTGCGCTGGATTTACACGCCGTTACGAGGAAATATTTCGCCCATGACCGCACCATCCGCTTCCCTGTCCGCCTCCCGTTTTTACCAGCGCTGGCTGGCCGCCGCGCCCGAGCGCGCGGCCCAGGCCGACGCCGTGGCGCAATTATCGCTTGCCCAGCTGGATCTGGCTGATTTTTTAGCAAAAGAATCGCATGCCGTGCCGGAAGGCGCCCCGCCGCTGTCGCTGCTGCGCGCTATGCGACGGCTGCGCAACCTGCTGGTTTGCGGCCTGATCCGGCGCGACCTGGAGGGCAAGGCCAACCTGGCCGAAGTGGTGGAAACCATGACCCGCTTCGCCGACTTCGCCATCCAGCAACACCTGGCCGAGCTGACCGTCGAGCTGACCGCCGCGCACGGCACGCCCATCGGCCGCGATTCCGGACAGCGGCAGGAACTGATGGTGCTGGCGATGGGCAAGCAAGGCGGCGGCGAACTCAACGTTTCCTCCGACATCGACCTGATCTTCGTCTACCCCGAGGACGGCGACACCGCCGCCGGGCCGGGGCAGCGCGGCCTGTCCAACCATGAATTCTTCATCCGCCTGGGCAAGAAGCTGATCGCCGCGCTGGCCGAGATCACCGAGGACGGCTACACCTTCCGGGTCGACATGGCGCTGCGGCCGAACGGCGGCTCCGGCCCGCTGGCCGCCAGCCTCGGCATGGTGGAGCAATACCTGATCGTGCAGGGGCGCGAGTGGGAGCGCTACGCCTGGGTCAAGGCGCGCGCCGTCACCGGCCGCGCCGAGGACATCGCCGCGCTGGACGCCATCGTGCGCCCGTTCGTGTTCCGCCGCTACCTGGACTTCGGCGTCATCGACGCCATCCGAAATATGCACGCACAAATCCGCGCCGAGGTGAACCGCCAGGAGCGGCTGCACCCGGACCGCAGCAACAACGTCAAGCTGGGCCGGGGCGGCATCCGCGAGATCGAGTTCCTGGCGCAGGTGTTCCAGCTGATCCGTGGCGGCCGCGACGCCGCCCTGCGCGACCGTTCGACCCGCACCACGCTGCGCATCATCGCCGAGAAGGGTTTGTTAAGTCACGCTATCGTCTACCAACTTCTGGCTTCCTATACGTTTTTGCGCAATCTTGAGCACCGCCTGCAGTACCTGGACGACGCCCAGACCCATACGCTGCCGGCCAACGACGCCGATCGCCTGACGGTGGCGCAGATGATGGGCCTGCCCGACGTGGCCACGCTGCTGACCCAGCTCGAGGCGCACCGCCAGTTCGTCGCGGGTCAGTTCGACGAAATGTTCTCCGACAAGACCAGCGGCAGCGAAAACGACATCAACCCCCAGTCCAGCAACGAATGCGCCGACCCGGACAACCGCGAAGCGATGGTGGCGCGTTTCGCCGCGCTCGGGTTCGACGATCCGGAGGGCGCGGCCAAGCGCCTGATCGCCACCTGGCAGGCGCCGCGCCTGCAATCGCTGCCGGAGGCGAGCCGCAACCGCCTGCTGGCCCTGGTCAACGCGGCGCTGCCGCTGATCGTCCAGGCGTCGCAGGAGTCGAGCGGCGGCAACCAGCAGGCCACGCTGGGCCGGCTGCTCGATTTCCTCGAAGCCATCGCGCGCCGTTCCGCCTACCTGTCGCTGCTGACCGAGTACCCGCACACGCTGGCGCGGGTGATCCGCATGGTGCATGCCAGCGGCTGGGCCGCGCAATTCCTCAGCCAGCACCCGATCCTGCTCGACGAGCTGCTGGACGACCGGGTCCGCAACGCCGTGTTCGATCCGGCGGCGCTGGCCGCCGACCTGGAACTGCAGCTGGCGTCGGCGCCGGGCGATACCGAGCGACAGATGGATATCCTGCGCGAAATCCACCACGCCCAGCTGTTCCACCTGCTGGCGCAGGACCTGGCCGGCGACCTGACGGTGGAAAAGCTGGCCGACCACCTGTCCGCGCTGGCCGACACCATCGTCGCGGCCGCCATCAAGGCGGTGTGGCAGACGGTGGCCACGCGCCACCGCGAGGTGCCGCAGTTCGCGGTCATCGCCTACGGCAAGCTGGGCGGCAAGGAGCTGGGCTATGTGTCCGACCTGGATGTGATCTTCCTGTACGACGACGCCGACCAGGAGGCGCCGGCCCAGTACGCCAAGCTGGCGCAGCGTTTTATTACCTGGATGACATCGCACACCTCGGCCGGCATCCTGTTCGACATCGACACCGCGCTGCGGCCCGACGGCGCCAGCGGCATGCTAGTGTCGAGCGTGTCGGCGTTCGAGAAGTACCAGAGCAGCTCGGCCTGGGTGTGGGAGCACCAGGCGCTGACCCGCGCCCGCTTCTGCGCCGGCGACGCCGCCATCGGCCAGCGCTTCGAGCAGATCCGCGAGGCGGTGCTGCGCAAGGAGCGCCCGGCCGACGGTCCGCTGAAGCAGGAAGTGCTGGCGATGCGCAAGCGGATGGTCGACGCCAAGCCCAACCATACCCAGCTGTTCGACCTGAAACAGGATCCGGGCGGGATGATCGACATCGAGTTCATCGTCCAGTTCCTGGTGCTGCAGCACGCGGCGGCGTGGCCGCAATTGACGGCCAACGCCGGCAACATCGCGCTGCTCAAGCTCTGCGGCGAGCTGGGCCTGATCGATGCCGGGCTGGCGGCCAGCGTCGGCGACGCCTACCGCCAGTTGCGAAAACTGCAACATCAATTGCGCCTGCAAGGCCAGGACCTGGCGCGCATCGACCCGGCGCTGGTGGCCGGCCACGCCGCCCATGTGTCGGCGTTGTGGGCCGCGATCTTCGGCAATGGCGTTGCCTGACAACAACAGCATGTTTTTTTGAAGCAGAAAGTGCAGTACTCTAGTGACAACAATAATAAACAGCGTATAGCTGTCCAATTAACCAAGGAGGTGAGTATGAAAGCATTATTTGGCGCCGCGGCTATTAGCCTGAGCTTATTTGCTGCATCGGCCAACGTCTGGGCGGCGGAAAAAGGCAGCAAGGAAGAAGCCGTTGCGATGGTTAAAAAAGCGGTCGCATTGATTAAATCCGAGGGCAAGGAAAAGGCGTTCGCCGCCATTTCAGATCCATCGAATACGACTTTCCATGATCGCGATTTATATATCTATGTTTACGATTTAAATGGCATCGCGATCGCCCACGGCAATAATCCTAAAATGGTCGGCAAGCCTCTGATCGGTTTAAAAGATAATGAAGGCAAACCGATGATTAAAGAAATGGTCGATCTGGCTAAAACCAAGGGCAGCGGCTGGGTTGATTTTAAATGGCCGAATCCGGTCACCAAGGCGGTCGAATCGAAATCCGGTTATGTCGAGAAAGTCGACGATTTCCTGGTCGGTTCCGGCATCTACAAATAAGCCCTACAGCCCAATGCAAGCCGGGATGCGTCCCGGCTTTTTTTCGTCCACGCCCGGGAACTATGCCAGAAATTGGCATGTAAACGCCAAAATTCAGCTTGGCCCCGGCGAAAAAAAACCTCGCGGCCAGGCCGCGAGGTTTTATCGGAATGACGCGCTATTATTTCGCGGTCATCAATGCAACGGTAGTATCGAGCATGCGGTTCGAGAAACCCCATTCATTGTCGTACCACGATGATACTTTCACCAGGCGACCCGAAACTTTAGTCAGGGTCGAATCAAAGTTCGACGAGGCAGGATTATGATTGAAGTCGACCGATACCAGCGGTTCGGTTTGATAAGTCAGCACTTCTTTCAGCGCGCCTTCAGCGGCGGCCTTCATCAGCGCATTCACTTCGTCCACCGTGGTGTCGCGCTTGGCGATAAACGACAGATCGACCAGCGATACATTAATGGTCGGAACGCGGATCGCGAAACCATCCAGCTTGCCATTCAATTCCGGCAATACCAGACCAACCGCTGCGGCGGCGCCGGTTTTGGTTGGAATCATGCTCATCGTGGCCGAACGGGCGCGGCGCAGATCTTCGTGCATAACATCCGACAATACCTGGTCATTGGTATAAGCGTGAATCGTGGTCATCAGGCCGGTTTCAACGCCGATGGCGTCGTTGAGCGGCTTGACCAGCGGTGCCAGGCAGTTGGTGGTGCACGATGCGTTCGAGATCACGGTGTCGGTCGACTTCAGCACGTGCTGGTTGACGCCGTACACGATGGTCGCGTCGACATCCTTGCCGCCCGGTGCCGAGATGATGACTTTCTTGGCGCCGCCCTTCAGGTGGGCCGAAGCCTTTTCCTTGGTGGTGAAGAAGCCGGTGCATTCCAGCACGACGTCCACGCCCAGGTCGCCCCATGGGATTTCCGCAGGGTTGCGCTGCGCGAACACGCGGATCACATCGCCGTTCACGATCATGTTGTCGCCGTCCACCGTCACGGTGCCAGGGAACTTGCCGTGGGCGGTGTCGTAGCGGGTCAGGTGGGCGTTCGACTTGGCGTCGCCGAGGTCGTTGATGGCCACGATCTGGATGTCCTGCTTTTTGCCGCCTTCGTAGAAAGCGCGCAGCACATTGCGGCCGATGCGGCCATAACCGTTGATTGCAACTTTGATCGTCATACTCTGCTCCTGATTAGAAATATAGGTAACGCAACAAGCAATTATAGATTAAGCAATGACCAATTTGACTTTCGCCACCACGTTATCCACCGTGAAGCCGAAGTGCTTGAACAGCACGCCAGCCGGGGCCGATTCACCGAAGGTATCGATGCCGACCACGGCGCCTTCCAGACCGACATACTTGTACCAGAAATCGGTCACGCCGGCTTCGATCGCGACGCGCGGCACGCCTTTGGTCAAGACGCTGGCCTTGTAGGCTGCGTCCTGACGGTCGAACACGTCGGTCGACGGCATCGACACCACGCGCGCGGCGATGCCTTCGGCGGCCAGCGCCGATGCGGCGGCCTGGGCCAGCTCGATCTCGGAACCGGTGGCGATCAGGATCACCTTGGCGTCGGCGGCGTCGGCCAGCACGTAGCCGCCGCGCGCGATGTCGGCGATCTGCTCAGGCGAACGCTCCTGGTACGGCAGGTTCTGGCGCGAGAAGATCAGGGTCGACGGACCGTTCTTGCGCTTGACCGCCTCGCCCCACGCCACCATCGATTCGGTGGTGTCGCACGGACGCCAGTTGTCCAGGTTCGGGATCAGGCGCATCGACGAGATGTGCTCGACCGACTGGTGGGTCGGGCCGTCTTCGCCCAGGCCGATCGAGTCGTGGGTGAACACGAAGATCGAACGCTGCTTCATCAGCGCGGCCATGCGCAGCGCGTTGCGGCTGTAGTCCGAGAAGGTCAGGAAGGTGGCGCCGAACGGGATGTAGCCGCCGTGCAGGGCGACGCCGTTCATGATCGCCGACATGCCGAACTCGCGCACGCCGTAGTTGATGTGGTTGCCCGGCTGGCCGGAACGCAGCGGAACGATTTCCTTCCAGTTGGTCAGGTTCGAGCCGGTCAGGTCGGCCGAGCCGCCCAGGAATTCCGGCAGCACCGGCGCCAGCGCCTGGATGGCGTTCTGGCTGGCCTTGCGGGTGGCGATGTTTTCTTTTTTCTCGACGGTGGCGGCGATGCCGGCGGCCAGCGCGCCTTCGAACGAGGCAGGCAGGTCGCCCGACATGCGGCGGGTCAATTCTGCGGCTTCTGCCGGGAACTTGGCGCTATATTCAGCGAACTTCGCGCTCCAATCGGCTTCCAGCTTGGCGCCGGCGGTCTTGGCGTCCCAGGCGGCGTAGATGTCGGCAGGGATCTCGAACGGCGCGGCGCTCCAGCCGATGTATTCGCGCACGGCGGCCACTTCCTTGTCGCCCAGCGCGGCGCCGTGCACCTTGTCCCCGCCTTGCAGGTTGGGCGAACCCTTGCCGATGACGGTCTTGCAGCAGATCAGCGTCGGCTTGCTGGAGGTCTTGGCGGCGGCGATCGCGGCGGCCACGGCGGCGACGTCATGGCCGTCGACGTTGCGGATCACGTTCCAGTTGTAAGCCTCGAAGCGGCCCGGGGTGTCGTCGGTGAACCAGCCTTCGACCTTGCCGTCGATGGAGATGCCGTTGTCGTCGTACAGCGCGATCAGCTTGTTCAGGCCCAGCGTGCCGGCCAGCGCGCACACTTCGTGCGAGATGCCTTCCATCAGGCAACCGTCGCCGACGAAGGCGTAGGTGTAGTGGTCGACCACGTCATAGCCCGGCTTGTTGAACTCGGCCGCCAGCAGGTACTCGGACAGCGCCATGCCGACCGCGTTGGCGATGCCCTGGCCCAGCGGACCGGTGGTCGTTTCCACGCCCGGGGTGATGTCGACTTCCGGGTGGCCCGGGGTCTTCGAGTGCATCTGGCGGAACGACTTGATGTCGTCCATGGTCACGGCGTAGCCGGACAGGTGCAGCAGCGCGTAGTGCAGCATCGAGCCGTGGCCGTTGGACAGCAGGAAGCGGTCGCGGTTGACCCATTTCGGGTTGGCCGGGTTGTGGCTGTAATGGCCGCTCCACAGCGCGACGGCGATCTCGGCCATGCCCATCGGCATGCCTGGGTGGCCGGAATTGGCCTTCTGGACGGCGTCCATTGCCAGTGCGCGGATCGCGTTGGCCATTTGGGTGGTTGGGAGCGTAGAAGTCATCTTAGGTCGATCACGGAAGTATGGAAACTGGGCGCAAGGGGCAAGGGGCCGTCGCTTGCTGAGCCCATTATTTTACCAGACCGGGGCATGCACCATTTAAAATTGCATGACTTATTAGCCCAACCACCTGACCGGATACCGTGCATGCCCCGCTTCTACTGCCCCCAACCGCTGGCCATCGGCCAGCTCATCGCCCTGCCCGAACCGGTCGCCCACCATATCCAGGTGCTGCGCCTGGCGCCCGGCGAGCTGATCACCGTGTTCAACGGCGAAGGCGGCGAGTATGCCGCCGCCTTGACCGACCTCGGCCGCCGCAGCGCCAGCGCCGAGATCAAGGCCCACACCCCGCGCGAGGCCGAGTTGCCGTTCGCCGTCACGCTGGCGCAGGCGCTGCCGGAAGGCAGCAAGATGGACTGGATCATCGAAAAGGCCATTGAGCTCGGCGTGTCGGGCTTCCAGCCGCTGGCGGCGCAGCGCTGCGTGGTGCGGCTGTCGGCCGAGCGGGCCGAGAAAAAGCTCGAGCATTGGCGCGGCATCATCGTCTCCGCCTCCGAGCAGAGCGGCCGCAACCGGCTGGCGCAGCTGGCGCCGCCGCAGGACTATAAACCGTGGATCACTCAGCAGGACATGCACCGCCGCATCATCCTGACGCCGCGCGCCGACCAGTCGCTGGCCGACTGGGCACGCCACCAGCCGCCGCAGGCGGTGACGCTGGTGGTCGGTCCCGAGGGCGGCCTGAGCGAACAGGAGGAGGACCTGGCGCTGCGCCACGGCGCGCTGCCGCTGGCGATGGGCCCGCGCATCCTGCGCACCGAAACGGCGGCGCTGGCCGCGGTGGCGGTCTTGAGCGCGGCCTGGGGCGGCCTGTAACACTGCCTAATATATAGGGGCGAAAAAAAACCCGCGCCGAAGCGCGGGTTTTTTGTTGGGTATTGCTTACGCTTCTGAATTAGAAGGTGTAAGCCAGGCCCAGGCTGAAGAAGCGGCCGACAGCGCCAGCTTGGTGCAGGGATGCGTTGTACGACGTTTGCGCGGTGGCATTGCCGTAGGTACCGACGTCGATTGGCGGAGCCTTGTCGAACAGGTTCAGGATCGTACCTTTCAGGGTCAGGTTCGGCGACACCTTGTACTGCGCGGTCAGGTTGGTCACGGTGAACGACGCGACGTGGCAATACGAGATAGGCTGATCCACACCGGCGAAGTAGTTACGGCCACCAGCGTCAGCACCGGTCGATGCGCAATCGTTCGCGCCGACGGATGGGTCCAGCGTCGAGAACGAACTGGTGTAGTTGACGTTGGCGGTGATGTCCAGCGGACCACGAGCCCAAGTCAGCGAGAACTGAGCGCGATCTTTTGGATTACCGGTTGCGCCGCCCACGCCCGATGGGCCCTGGGTGCCAGCCAGCTGATAGCTGACGCCGTTCACGCTCTGGGTGTAGTCGAAGGTGTGCGCAGCGCTCAGGTCAGCGCGCAGCGAGCCCAGTTCACCTGGCAGCTTGAAGCGATAGTTGATCGACGCTTCGATACCGCTGGTGGTGGTGTCACCCGCGTTGATGTAACCCGAGGTAGCGTACAGGATCGGACCGACCGGCGACAGCACCGATTTGACCGAACCGTCGGCTTGCACGGTTTCCATCTGAACAGGCGCACCGCGGACGAACGCAGGCACGTAGTTAGGATCGCTGGTGGCAGCGCTCACGATCTGGTTGGCCAGCTTGATCTTGTAGTAGTCAAGCGTTGCGCCCAGGCCTGGCAGCGGTGCCAGGACGATACCCAGGTCGAACGACTTGGATTTTTCCGGCGCCAGGTTCTGGCTGGTCTGCTGCACGAACACCGGAGTGAACGAGCAATAGATTGGGACGCTGCCGACGGCGGTTTTGCTGCCGGTTGGGCACAGGACCGGATCCTTGATCGCGTTGTACGAGAAGAAGGAACCGGCGCTGCCTGCCTCGGCAGGGTTAGGCGCGCGGAAGCCGCGTGCGAAGTTACCGCGCAGGGCGAACTGTTGCGACGGCGTCCACTTGAAGCTGGCGGCCGGGGTGAACGAGTTGCCGTAGGTGTCGAAGTGGTCATAACGGCTCGACACGTCCAGCAGCAGGTTCTTGATCGGGGTCGCTTGCAGCTCGGCGAAGACGGCGGTGTTGGTTTCCGAACCGAAGACGAATGGCGAGGTGCTGGCCACTTGACCGTTGGCGGTCAGCGATGCAGGAGGCGCATCCCATTCACGCTTGTGGTAGTGCAAACCACCTGCGAACACGACCGGACCTGCGCCCAGTTGTGCCACTTCGCGGCTGGCGGTCGCGTCGGCGTAGTTCAGCTTGGACGTGTTGGTGTTCGCGTACTCAGGCGAAATCGCGGCGATCTGCGCTGGCGAGTTGCCGCCCAGGACGTTGAAGGTGCCGTTTTTCAGCGAGTTGTACAGGGCGACGCGGTCGATGTAACCCAGGTAGTTGATTTTTACCTTGGATTCGGTCGCGCCGGCGGCGGCGGTGATATCCCAGCCCATTGCGCTACCGGTCAGGTCGACTGCGAAGCGGGTCGCGGTGGCCGAGTTGTCCGAGGTACGCTCAGGAGCGACGCCAGGGATGTAGCCGTACAGGCGGGCATTGCCCGGCAGGGTGTTGACGATGCCCTGGCCGACTGGCGCGCCTGGAGCGAAGGTGGTCGAAGCGATGGCGCCGACGGCTGGTTTCAGGCTGCCGTCCGGGCTCAGCGCGTTGAAGCCGGCGAAGCTGGAGGTCGAGAACGCCAGTGGTACGCCGCGGTTGTTGATGCTGTCGCGTTTGAAGAACGAGCCTTTGACGCCCATTTCCCAATCGCCGCCCAGTTTCTTGGTGAAGCCGGCCAGGACGTTGATGTTTTCAACTTTTGGCTGGATGAACGACGAATTGTCGGTCACGGCGCACTGGCCAGCGCGGTATTTGGCGAAGTTGCAGCTCGAATCCAGGAACGAGTAGTTGGCTGGATTGTCGGCGCTGCCGTATGGCTTGCCGGTGGCAGGGTTGTTGCCTGGCAGCGCCGGGCCGGTTGGGTTGTACAGGAACGGCGAGCTGGCCGGGGTCAGGAACGAGTTCAGCGAGGTCGGTACGCCCAGGGTCAGGTCGTTACCGCCGCGGCCGCGCCAGTCGCGGTTGTCCCAGTCGTTGCCAGCGCGGTCGGCCACCTTGATGGCGTCCTGATGACGCCATTCGGCGGTGATGAAGGCGTTGTAGCCGTCGGCATCCAGATCGCCGAAACCGGTGCTCAGCGATGCGCGCTTGGTGGCGCCGCCGCCGTGCTGGGTGTTGCCGCCTTCCGCTGCGAAGCGGGTGCCGGTGAAGCTTTTCTTCAGTTTGATGTTGACCACGCCGGCCACCGCATCCGAGCCGTACAGCGACGAAGCGCCGGCTTTCAGGATCTCGATGTTTTCGATGGCGTCGAGCGGGATGTTGGAGATGTCGACGAAGGAGCGCTGGGCATCATCGCCCAGGGCGTACGGAGCAACGCGGTGGCCGTCGAGCAGCACCAGGGTCGCGCCCACGGTCAGGCCGCGCAGCGAAATACCGGAAGCGCCGTTGGCGAACGCGCCGCTGAAGCCGGTGCCCAGGGTACCGGCGCCGTTGGCGGCCAGGTCGCTCAGCAGTTCGGCGATCGAGGTTTTGCCGCTGCGCTGGATGTCCTGCGCGGTAACCACTTGCACTGGGGTGGCGGTTTCGGTGTCAGCACGGCTGATCAGGGAACCGGTAACGACCACGCGTTGTGGTGCGGCGGCTTCCTGCGCCATGGCCGGAGTAAAGGCAGCAACCGACAATGCGCCACTTGCAATCACTTGTAAGATAGCAACGGGCATAGATTTCATACGCAACTTCATGTAAAAAACTCCTTCTGGCATGTGCCTTGTTTTCTATGAGGACGGCCCGGGTAAGACCTTCCCCCACTGTGTGTGTCATTCAGAATTTCTGTGACGCGACTGTTACATAAAACCATAGCCAAAGGATAAGTGTCAATTTATTGGCGTGAAACTATGGACATAAAACAACATTCTTAATTTTTCCAATCTCGTTTTCCGCCATAGCTTATTTGGTTACCGTTGAAAAATGAACTGAATTGGTGCTTGACTGCCTTTTCTTGGTGCAACAAGATCGTATGCTGCAATGCACCAATATTCGTATATTAATACTAATAAATTGCTTATTTTTGGCTGAGAAAATGCAAATTACGCAACGATGCGGCGGGAAGCGGGTCAATAGCGGGCTTGCGAAGGATTGTGCGGTGCAGCATGCCGTGCCGACAGGGCAGCGCCGCCATGACGGCGCCGCCCCTTTCTTGGGCGCAGCAATATTTGTGCATTATAGGATTACAGCAAATGTGGTCTTTACGCTGATTACATTCCGCGCAGTCCATAAGCACCACTTATTCTTTACCCCGGATATACAATCAACTGTATCTAAAATGTAACGGAATATTTCCTTAAGTACGATGATTGATGTGGTTTCATGCTTGCATGCATTTTGCTAGAGAAACGGAACGCTATAATTTTTTTCATAGCCCTCCGTTTCTTAATATCAAAATCAATACACATCATGCAAACAATTCGCGAGGCGCAACTCGATATAGCGTCCCTGGAGGCCGCCGCCATCCAGGCCACCCAGGCAGGCAAGGAAGAGGACGCGGGCCGGCTGTGGGCCCGCCTGCTGGAACTCGATCCGCGGCACGTGCCCGCGCTGAGCGCGCTCGGCAAGCGCGCCTTCCGCTACGGCGACCATGCCACCGCCCGGCTCGCCTTCGAGCGCCTGGTGCGGGTGGACCAGGACGATCCGCAAAGCTGGATCAACCTGGCGCTGGCCTGCCAGGCGCAAAAGGATGAACAGGCCGAGGAAACGGCCATCCACAACGCGCTGGTGGCGGACCCGTTCCACATGGTGGCGCTGATCCTGCGCGCCAACCTGCTCGAGCGCCAGGGCAAGACCCACCAGTCGGCCTCCGTGTATGGGGCGGTGGCCCAGGTGGCGCCGCCGCTGGCCCAGCTGGAACCGGGCATGCGCGGCGCGGTCGAGCACGCGCTGCAGTATTTCGACGCCTACCAGGCCGGCTTCGGCCGCTTCCTCGACAACTTCCTCGACCAGCAATACCGGCAGCACGCCGGCGAGAACCTGCAGCGCTTCCGCGAATCGATCGACATCATGGTCGGACGCAAGCGCCGCTACGATTCGGAGTCGATGACCTACCACTACCCCGGGCTGCTGCCGCAGGCGTTTTTCCCGCGCGAAGAGTTCCCCTGGCTGGACGCGATCGAGGCCGGCACCGATGCCATCCGCGCCGAATTCCTGCAGGCGCTGGCGGCGGAGCAGGATTTCGTGCCTTATCTCACCTACCCCGACGACGTGCCGCACCAGCAGTTCGCTGAGCTGAACAATTCACCGCGCTGGAGCGCCTACCACCTGCTGCGCGACGGCGCCCCGGTGCCAGGCAACGCCGAGCGCTGCCCGCGCACCATGGCGCTGCTGGCCGGCGCGCCGCAGCCCGACCAGCCCGGCCGCACGCCGAGCGCGATGTTCTCGCTGCTTAAGCCCAAGACCCGCATCCCGGCCCACGTCGGCGTCAGCAACGTGCGCCTGGTGACCCACCTGCCGCTGATCGTGCCGCCGGACTGCGGCTTCCGCGTCGGCAACGAGACGCGCGCCTGGGTGCCAGGCCAGGCCTGGGTGTTCGACGACACCATCAACCATGAAGCGTGGAACGACAGCGAGCAGCTGCGCGTGGTGCTGATCTTCGACATCTGGCATCCGCAGCTGTCGCCGGCGGAACGCGCGCTGATCACCGAACTGACCCGCGGCATCAACAGCTTCCGCCAGCAGGCGGGCGGCTTCGGGCTGTAGAAAAGGCCGGGCGAAAAAAAACGGCGAACCCGAAGGTTCGCCGTTTTGCTGACATGACGCCGATTAGAAGCGGGCGGTCAGGTTCATGAAGATCTTGCGGCCCAGCGCGTCGTACATCGATGGGAACGTATTACCGTTACCCGAACCGGTGCCGTACAGCGAGGTGATCGGAGGATCTTTGTCGAACAGGTTGTTGATACCGGCGGTCAGCGAGATCTGCTTGGTGAGCGGATAGCTGCCGGCCAGATCGATGTAGTTCATCGCGCCCAGCTTGTGGTCGTTCTGGACCAGGCTGTTTGCGCCGTCTTCCAGCTCCACTTCCTTGAAGTAGCGCCACGTCACGGCCAGGTCGGCCTTCCATGGGCTGGCCCAGTTCAGGCGCACCTTGTGACGCCACTTCGGACGCGGCTGACCGCAATTGCCGGCGCCGTTGTACTTGCCGACGCAGTCATAGCTCGCTTCGCCAGGGAGCTCTTCGACTTCGAACTTGGTCAGCAGGGTGCCGTTCATGACCAGGCCGAGGCGGCCGTAGTCGCCAGCCTTGAAGTCGTAACCGATGCCCAGGTCGACGCCGGTGGTGCGCATCTTGCCGATGTTGGTGTTGGTGCCGACGATGGTCGCTTCCGGCAGCAGCCACAGCGTGCCAAGACGGTCACGGGTGATCAGCGAGCAGTACGTCGAATCGCCGGTTTCCAGGCACTTCGACAGCGTCGTCGTTGGGTTCACGATGCTGATGGTGTCGTCGACTTTGATGTCGAAGTAGTCCAGCGTCACCGACAGGTTTTTCGCCGGGGTGATCACCAGGCCCACGGTGTTCGACTTCGAGGTTTCAGGCTTCAGGTTGCGGTTACCGCCGGCCAGGTAGTTGTACTGACCTGCAGGGCTGTCCTGGATATTGCCGTACTGCGCAGCCGTGACGCCGGTGCGTGCGCACTGTGCCAGGGTGGCGGTCGGCTTGGTGCCTGCGCATGGATCTTCGTCGTTGTCGTACAGGTTGTTACCTGCCGGCGAGTACAGTTCGTTGATGTTCGGCGCGCGCACGGCCTTCTGGTGCGAAGCGCGGATCTTGACCATCGAAACCGGTTGCCACTCCAGGCCCAGGCCGTAGGTGTTGGCGTTCACGCCGGTGTCGATGTCGGTGTGACGGAACGAGATGTTGGTGGCCAGCGACTGGGCGAACGGTTTGTTCTCCAGCAGCGGGATGCGGACTTCGCCGAAGATGTCCTTGACCACATAGCGGCCTTTGACCGGCGACACAGGACCGCCGGCGCCGTCCAGGTCGAAGTTGGCCGACGGACCGTCAGGATTGAGTTCCAGCGCTTCGACGCGACGCTCGATACCGAACGAGACACCGACGCCGTTCGAGTTGCCAGGAATCTTGATGCCGTACTCGCCCAGGTCGGCGCCGATGTTGGCGCTCTGGATCTGCTGCTCGGTGTGGCCGAACTGCTGGCCAGGGATCTGGATGTAGGCCAGCTGGTCGGCCGTGACGCTGCCCAGTTTCCACGGGTTGTACGGCACGCACAATGGATCGGAACCATCGACCACCGAGGCGCAGGTGGCCACGCCGTTGACGTTGCGTACGTCCAGCGCCTTGGCGCCGCGCTCTTTCGAGAAGTAGTTGTTCGAGCTGCCCGAATAGCGGACCTTGGCGGTCTGCGCGTAGACGTCATAGCTCCACTTGCCCAGCTCGCCCTTGACGCCGAACAGCATGCGGTAGGAGGTATTGTTGAAGACCGCATCGCGACCGCCGCCTTCGACGTTACGGCGCTGGATCACGATGTCCTGGCTGCTGTCGAAGGTCTTGCCCAGGCCCAGCGCGGTGCGCCATGCATCGGTCAGGAACGGATTGTCGCCGTGAATGGTGTAGACATTGCCGAAGATACCGCCCGGCGCGATTTGTGCATCGGTGCTGTCGTCGTGGAAGGCGAAGTTGCTGTAGACGCGCATCTTGTCGGTCACGTCGTAGCGTGCCGACGCGGCCACGCCATAGCGTTCATCCGGACGTTGCAGGTGGTTGATCGGACCGAAGTTGTAGGCGTCGGTGGCGGCATTGTAGAGGCGTGGATCGCCCGACGCGGTCGCGGTGTAGACCGAGCCGCCCTTGGCGTTGGAGAAACGGCCGGTGGCGTTGGTGCCCGAGCCGCCGCAGGTGTAGACGGCGCTGGTGGCCGCCAGCGAGCAGGCGGTGAAATCGCGTTCCGATTGCAGCAGCGCGTCGTCCTTCTTGTAGCTGAAGAACAGGGTGGCGTTACCTTTGTCTTCGGCGAAGTTACCGCCGATCAGCAAGGTCGCTTCTTTCGAGCGGCCGTCGAAACCCTTGTCGCCTGGACGGTTGAACTGTGCAGGGTTGGTCGCGGCACGGCCGGCGACCAGGTCGCCCATGCCGACCTTGTTGTTTTGCTGGTGGTTGTAGCCGCTGCCGTTCAGCTCGACCTGCACGCCCTGGAAGCTGTCGTTCATGATGAAGTTGACGACGCCGGAGACCGCATCGGCGCCGTACACGGCACCGGCGCCGCCGGTCATCACTTCAACGCGCTTGATCAGCGCGGCGGGAATTTGATTCAAGTCGGCTGCGGTGGTACCCGGCGAGCCGGCTGGCAGACGGCGGCCATCGACCAGGACCAGGGTGCGGTTGTCGCCCAGGCCGCGCAAGTTGACGGTGGCGGTGCCGGAAGCGCCGTTGACGACGTTGCCCGATTGCGATGCGAAGACCTGTGGCAGGTTGTTGAGCAGGCTTTCAACGTTACGGACACCGTCGATCTTGATGTCTTTCGCGCCCAGTACCACCATCGGGCTGGTGCCCTCGGTGTTCAGGGTCGGAATGCGCGAACCGGTCACCTCGATTTTTTGCATTGCTGGCTCTGGCGATTGCTGCGCATTGGCAGCATGCATACCCAACGCGATACCGCCGACGAACATCACGCGGATCGATCGGGACAATACTGTTTCCTTGATCATTATATTCAATTCCTTAGGTGTGTTTATTAGACGTTTAACGGCATCTTTTGGATGACTGCTAAAAACGACCCATTTCTATTTATTTATTAATATACCGATATTGAATAAGCCGGATAAAGCCTTTCAATATTCGGATTTGCTGCTCTTTCACTGCCTGGCTAAAGACTGGCGTAAGTTCATCGGCGACGATATAAACCCCAACTTTTCCGAGGTTTATGAAAACATAGCAACTCAACCATTGTCAATAAAGGCAACCCGGTGCCAGGCAGCTGGCCGGCACCACCAAGTTTTCCGCACCAGTTTGGCGCACGGCACCGCGAGACCTACAAAACCATTGGAAAAATTACCCTCAAGAAATTTTTGTATCTGTCGCGTACGCACAACAGGATTCCACTAAACGCACCGGAATTGGGCGATAAATTTCATTTATGCAATTTTTTGTTTTCATTAAGGCATCGAAAGCCTTGCAAAAAAACAACAACGAGACGCGCCGGAACGGTGCGGCACCGGGATGCATCCACTGCGGGCGATTGCCACCAAAATTTTCACCCGTCAAGAAGTAACCGGCGAAAATCAAGGAAAACCACCGATAGTCCAAAACAAAGCGTATTAAAAGGCCGGGTTCGCAGCCGTAATTTCCAGGTTTCGCAACTCCGTATTCTTTTCAAAAAAACAAGCAAATGTTCCTCTTTGTGGCGATAAACAGCGCGTTATCCATTTTGGTGCGAGTCGTCTTTTAACAACAAACTGCGCTTTCGCAAGCTTGTTTGAAATTTCTTTTGATGCAACATTCGGTGAAAGTAGCAACTTGGGAGGCTCGCACCGCCGCGCGGATATAGACCGGGCAATTGGCATGGCCACTCCCCTTGAATATATATATTCAATATTTAAAACCGGGAAATATTCGAAATCCCTCGGCGTATCGACCGCCGGCGGCAACACGGCGGCCGCTAGCTGGAGCCGCGCCATTACGGGTAAAATACGCCTTTACAGGCCATGCCGGGGCACCCGCATGGCCGCCGACCATGGCGCCTAGACAGCGCTCACTGAGGAATTATTACCATGCTGCGACTGAATGAAGTCAAACTCCCGCTGAACCACACGGAAGACCAACTGCCCGCCGCCATCCTGGCGCGACTGGACATCCCCGCCGCCGAGCTGCTCGGCTTCACCATCTTCAAGCGCAGCTACGACGCGCGCAAGAAATCGGCGATCGTGCTGATCTACTCGCTCGACATCGAGGTCAAGGACGAGGCCGCGCTGCTCAAGCGCCTCAAGCACGACGCCCACCTGATGCCGGCGCCGGACACCTCGTACAAGTTCGTCGCCGCCGGCGAACAGTTGCAGGGCCACGACCAGAATCCGCGCCCGGTGGTGATCGGCACCGGCCCCTGCGGCCTGTTCGCCGCGCTGATCCTGGCGCAGATGGGCCTGCGCCCCATCATCCTCGAGCGCGGCAAGGAAGTGCGCGAACGCACCGTCGACACCTTCGGCTTCTGGCGCAAACGCGAGCTCAACCCGGAGTCGAACGTGCAGTTCGGCGAAGGCGGCGCCGGCACTTTCTCCGATGGCAAGTTGTATAGCCAGATCAAGGATCCGAAGCACTACGGCCGCAAGGTGCTGACCGAGTTCGTCAAGGCCGGCGCGCCGGAGGAAATCATCTACGTCAGCAAGCCGCACATCGGCACCTTCCGCCTGGTCAAGATGGTCGAGCAGATGCGCGCCAACATCGAGGCCATGGGCGGCGAATACCGCTTTGAGAGCAAGGTGGTCGACATCGCGATCGAACAGATCGAAGGCGGCGGCCAGGTGCGCGGCCTGACGCTGGAAAGCGGCGAGCAGATCGTCACCAACCACGTGGTGCTGGCGATCGGCCACAGCGCCCGCGACACCTTCCAGATGCTGTACGACCGCGGCGTCTACATCGAGGCCAAGCCGTTCTCGATCGGCTTCCGCGTCGAGCACCCGCAATCGCTGATCGACGCCTGCCGCTTCGGCCCGAACGCCGGCCACCCCATCCTCGGCGCGGCCGACTACAAGCTGGTGCACCACGCCTCCAACGGCCGCGCCGTATACAGCTTCTGCATGTGCCCGGGCGGCACGGTGGTGGCGGCCGCGTCCGAGCCGGGCCGCGTGGTGACCAACGGCATGAGCCAGTATTCGCGCAACGAGCGCAACGCCAACAGCGCCATCGTGGTCAGCATCTCGCCGGAAGTCGACTACCCGGGCCATCCGCTGGCCGGCATCGAATTCCAGCGCCGCCTCGAAGAGAAAGCCTTCGAGCTGGGTGGCGGCACCTACAACGCGCCGGGCCAGCTGATGGGCGATTTCGTCGCCGGCGTCGCCTCGACCGAGTTCGGCAGCGTGGTGCCGTCGTACAAGCCGGGCGTGCACCTGACCGACCTGGCGCAGGCGCTGCCGGAGTTCGCCGTGACCGCGCTGCGCGAGGCCTTCCCCGCCTTCGACAAGCAGATCAAGGGCTACTTCAAGCACGACGCCGTGCTGACCGGACTGGAGACGCGCACCTCGTCGCCGATCCGCATCAAGCGCCGCGACGACACGCTGCAGAGCCTGAACACGCGCGGCCTGTTCCCGGCCGGCGAAGGCGCCGGCTATGCCGGCGGCATCCTGTCGGCCGGCGTCGACGGCATCAAGGTGGCCGAAGCGGTCGCCCTGTCGATGGCCGCCGACAACGCTTAAGCACCCTCCCCCGCAGCCCGCGCGCCGCCCGGCCCGCGGGCTTTTTCACGTCCAATTTATACATGTAGTTTCACGTAAGGGAAACGCTTAGCACACACTCTGTTTCGCACTGTTGGAGATTTGTATGTCTTTGTAAAAAAAGGCCTTTTTGCGTAAAAAAGCGCGAAATCCGTTGTTTATGTCAAAGCTGTTACAGACACACAATTGACCCTCAACGGCCCCGGGTGGTCTGATACCCCCACTGTGAAAATCCCTTAACAGATATTCACAGTGTATGCATTGACAATAAAAAATCAGTCACGAATACACCTAGGAGTTTGAACAATGATGATGGAAACTGTTATCTCGCGCTCGCTGCGCCTGATGTTCGCGGGCAGCGCCGCACTGATGCTGGCACAACCGGCATCCGCCCAGGACGCGCCGATCCAGCGCGTGGAAATCACCGGTTCGGCCATCAAGCGCATCGACGCCGAGACCGCCGTGCCGGTCACCGTGGTCCGCATGGCCGACCTGAAAAAAGAAGGCATCACCACCATCGAACAGGTGCTGTCGAACCTGAGCGTCTCGCAGGCCAGCCAGGGCACCAGCCAGGTGGTCGGCCTGGGCACCGGCGGCGCCTCGTTCGCCGACCTGCGCGGCGTCGGCGCCAACAAGACGCTGATCCTGCTCAACGGCCGCCGCCTGGCCAACAACGCCTTCGACAGCTCGGCGCCCGACCTGAACATGATTCCCTTCGCCGCGCTGGAGCGGGTCGAAGTGCTGCGCGACGGCGCCTCCTCGCTGTACGGCTCCGACGCGGTCGGCGGCGTGATCAACTTCATCACCAAGAAAGACTGGCAAGGCGGCACCGTCACCATCGGCGGCGATTCGCCGCAGCACACCGGCGGCTTCAGCAAGAACGCCAACATCGGCTACGGCTGGGGCGACCTGGACAAGAACGGCTTCAACGTCTTCGCGATGGTCGACCACCAGTCGCAGAACCGCATCGGCGGCCTGGACCGCGACTACAACAAGCGCTACGCCGGCGGCCTGTCGCCGTCGACCAGCCCGGCCAACTACTTCCAGGGCGGCGACAGCGCCAACCCTGCCGGCCCGGACTGCACCAGCAGCCCCAACCTGATCCCTGGCGCGACCGGCTCCTGCCAGATGACCACCTCGTCCTTCGTCGACTACGTGCCGAAGAGCGAGCGCACCACCGGCCTGATCAAGGGCACCATCAAGCTCAGCGACAACCACGAGCTCGGCATCGAGGCGCTGTCGACCCGCAGCAAGGTGCAGAGCGCGATCGCGCCGGTGCCGTACGGCGGCCTGTACATCAACCGCCTGCGTCCGGACGGTTCGCTCAATCCCTACTACCCCGGCAACGGCACGGTGCCGAGCACGATGGCGCTGGACCCTACCTATATGGACCTCGGCGGCTCGATCACCCCGGGCGTCCAGCCCGGCTTCGTGCACGCCCGCTGGCGCGACCTGCCGAACGGCTCGCGCGGCGACGAGAACATCAACAAGCAGCAGCGCCTGGTGGTCTCGCTCAAGGGCAATGTGTCCGGCTGGGATTACGAGACCGCGCTGACCTACAACCAGAACAAGGTGCAGGAATTCCTGCACGGCTACAGCGACGGCGGCATCATCTCCAAGGGCGTGCTGAACGGCGTGATCAACGTCTTCGGCGACCAGAGCGCGGATGGCACCGCGCTGCTCAACAGCGCCGCGCTGGACGGCAACATCATGAACGCCAAGGGCACCAACAAGACCGCCGACATCAAGCTCAGCCGTGAAGTCGGCGATTGGCTCAACACCGGCCGCCAGGCCGGCCTGGCCGTCGGCGCCCAGTACGAGCGCCAGGAATTCCGCAGCGCCGCCAACCCGGACTTCGCGGAAAAGGTCATCGCCTCCACCGGCATCGACCCGAACACGCTGAACGAGGGTTCGCGCAACGTCTCCGCCTTCTTCACCGAGCTCAACGTGCCGCTGCTGAAGAACCTGGACGTCACCGGCGCCTTCCGCTACGACCGCTACAGCGACTTCGGCCACACCACCAATCCGAAGTTCTCGTTCACCTACCGTCCGGCCGACACGGTGCTGCTGCGCGGTTCGTACTCGAAGGGCTTCCGCGCGCCGTCGCTGTACGAGATCAACGCGGCCAACACCTACACCAACGCCGGCGACACCATGGACGATCCGGTCAACTGCCCCGGCGGCACGCCGATCCCCGGCAAGTCGGCGGCGGCCAACTGCGGCCAGCAGTTCCAGGTGCTCAACGGCGGCAACAAGCAGCTGAGCCCCGAGCGTTCGAAGAACGGCACCTTCGGCATCGTGCTGGAACCGGTCAAGGACCTGTCGATCACGGCCGACTACTGGTCGATCCGCCTGACGCAGCAGATCAGCAACCTCAATTCCTTCGACGTGCTGAGCGATCCGGTCACCTTCGCGCCGTACTACTTCCGCAATCCGTCGGGCGACCTGGCGGTGGACGGCTCGCAGTGCCCGAACCCGGTCACCTGCGGCTACCTCGACCTGCGCACCCAGAACCTGGGCGACATGAACACCAACGGCGTCGACCTGTCGGCCAGCTACAAGCTGCGCACCCGGGGCTACGGCCTGTTCAACTTCGCCTACAACGGCACCTGGGTGCACAAGTACGAGTACCAGAACTTCGTCGGCGACGAAATGCACCAGAACGTGGGTATCTACTCCGGCAGCGGTCCGATCTTCCGCTGGCAGAACACGCTCAACATGAACTGGAGCCAGAACCAGTTCAGCGCCGGCGTGACCGGTCACTTCAAGTCGGGCTACCTGGACCAGGATCCGGAAAACCACGTGGCGTCGTACACCACCTGGGATACCTATGGTTCGTGGGAAGCGGTCAAGGGCCTGAACCTGACGCTGGGCGTGCGTAATATGTTCGACCGCGATCCACCGCTGTCGTACCAGACCGGCACCTTCCAGGCAGGCTACGATCCACGCTACACGGATCCGGCCGGCCGCACCTTCTACCTGCGCGCGACCTACAACTTCTAAGCATCACCATGAACCCGGCCTCGGCCGGGTTTTTCCGTTTACAGCCAGCCGGCTTTCTTGAAGCGCTGGTGCAGGTACAGGCAAACGCCGACCATGATGGCCACCGCCATCGGGTAGCCATATTTCCAGTCCAGCTCCGGCATGTATTTGAAATTCATGCCCCACAGCCCGGCGAACGCGGTGACGATGGCGAAGATCGCCGCCCACGCCGCCAGCCGCTTGTTCACTTCGCTCTCATCGATCGCCACCATCGACAGGTTGACCTGGATCGCCGTGGCGATGGTGTCGCGGATGCCGTCGAGCGAGGCGCTGATGCGGTGCAGGTGATCGTGCACGTCGCGGAAGTATTCCTGCGTGTCCATGCACATCGCCGGCACGCGGCCGCCGTGCAGCCGCCCGACCGCCTCCATCAGCGGCGCCACCACGTGGCGCACGATGGTTACTTTGCTCTTGAGTTCGTACAGGCGCTGGATGTTGTCGCGCTGCCGGCCCTGGGTGAAGATCAGCTCCTCGATTTTTTCCAGCTCGGTCTCCAGCATGTCGAGCACCGGGAAGTAGCGGTCCACCACCGCGTCCATCAGCGCGTACAGCACGAATGCCGGGCCGAGGCGCAGCATGTGCGGTTCCTTTTCGGCGCGCGCGCGCACGTCCTGGAAGCCCTGCTGGCTGTTGCCGTCGCGCGCGGACAGGATGTAGTCGCGGCCGACGAAAATGTCCACTTCGCCGATCGCCACCTCGTGGTCGCGGCACTCAATGGTCTTGACCACCACGAACAGCGAATCGCCGTATTCTTCAATCTTCGGTCGCTGATGACCGCGGCTGGCGTCTTCCACCGCCAGTTCGTGCAGGCCGAATTCTTCCTGCATCACCGCCAGCTCATCCGGCTGGGCGTCGCGCAGCGCGACCCAGACGAAAGTGTCCGGTTTGGCGACATACTCGCTGATTTCCTCGACCGGGATGTCGTCCAGCTTTTGCCCGTCCTGATAGGCCACACAATTAATCAGCATACGTATTCCATAAAAAAAAGCTCCTGGCTTCGTCAGCCAAGAGCTTACCTCAAACCGGGCCCGGCGCAGCTTACGCTGCGGAGAGATAGCGCGCGGCCGGCTTGGTATGCGACAGGTTCGGCCCCAGCGCCTTGCGCGCCTCGTCCATGCGCTGGAAGTCGGCCACGTCCGGCAGCGACGGCAAGGTCACCAGTTCGCGCTGGTCGAAGCCGGCCAGCGCCGCGTCGACCAGGTCTTCCGGCGTCATCACGATGGTGGCCGGCAGATGCGTGATCGGCACGCCGAAGTGGCCCCAGAACGGCGTCTCGATGGCGCCCGGCAGAACCGCCTGCACCTGAACGCCCTTGTCGCCCAGCTCGTGATGCAGCGATTGCGTCAGCGCCAGCACAAAAGCCTTGGTGCCGCCGTAGGTGCCGTTCAGCAGTTCCGGCGCCAGCGCGGCGATCGACGAGATGTTGATGATGCCGCCAGCACCGCGCGCCACCAAGGCGGGCGCCACGGCGCGCGTCAGGCGGGTCAAGGCGGTGACGTTCACGGCGATCATGTAGTCCAGCTCTTCCGGCGTGGACTCGACCAGGGTCTTGACCGCGCCCAGGCCGGCGTTGTTGACCAGCAGGCTGATGCTGGCGTCGGTGGCCAGGCGCTGTTCGACGGCGCGCAGGTCGGCGGTCACGCTCAGGTCGGCGCGCAGCGTCTCGACCTTGCGGCCGGTCGAAGTCGTCAACTTGTCCGCCAGCGCGGACAGCTTGGCGGCGTCGCGCGCCACCAGGATCAAGTCGTAGCCGCGGCGGGCCAGGCGTTCTGCGTAGACGGCGCCGATGCCGGTGGATGCGCCAGTGATCAATGCGGTTTTCATGCTGTAGTCCTTTAAGTGAGTTGACAGGACACAGTGTACGGGCGCAAACTTCGGCCCATGTGACGTAGAAACCTCGTTTTGGGACATCATGAAAAAATCCATAGGCTTAGTGCTGTTTCCCGGCTTCCAGATCGTCGACATGGTGGCGGTGACCGTGTTCGAGGTCGCCAACCTGATGCCGGGCGGCCCGTTTTATCAGATGACCATGCTGTCCGAGCACGGCGGCCCGGTGATGAGTTCGGCCGGGGTGCCGATCGGCACCGAGCGTTTCGGCGCGCCCGGCTACGACACCATCATGGTGGCCGGCACGCTGGAACCGACGGTGCCCTCGACGCCGGCGCTGATCGCCTTCCTGCAGGCGGCCAGCAAGGCGTCGCGCCGCACGGCCAGCATATGCACCGGCGCTTTCGTGCTGGGCGAGGCCGGCCTGCTGGAGGGGCGGCGCGTGACCACGCACTGGGCCGGCGCGCGCGAGCTGCAGCGCCGCTATCCGAAGGCCAAGGTGGAGGAAGACCGCATCTACATCGAGCACGATCATGTGTGGAGTTCGGCCGGCATGACGGCCTGCATCGACTTGTCGCTGGCCCTGGTGGAACAGGATCTGGGCGTCGAGGTGGCGCGCGCCGTGGCGCGGAAGATGGTGGTGTATCACCGCCGCACCGGCGGGCAGTCGCAGTTCTCGGCGCTGCTGGAGCTGGAGCCGAAGTCGGACCGCATCCAGACCGCGCTGACCTACGCCAAGCGCAATCTGCGCAAGCCCTTGTCGGTGGACGAGCTGGCCGACGCGGCCAACCTGAGCCGGCGCCAGTTCAGCCGCGCCTTCCGGCTGGAGACCGGGCAGTCGCCGGCCAAGGCGGTGGAAACGCTGCGGGTGGAAGCGGCGCGCGCGATGATCGAGGACGGCAACCACGCCATCGACATGGTCGCCCGCGAAAGCGGCTTCGACGATCCGGAGCGGATGCGCCGCGCCTTCATAAGGGCGTATGGGGTACCGCCGCAGGCGGTCAAGCGCGCAGCGCGTTCAGCGGCCTGAGCGGGAACCGTACACCCCGCACCGCGGCGCGTAGGGTCAGACCCCGTAGGGGGTCTGACCCTGAACTGCAGGGGTAAGGCGCCTGTCGATCAATCGTCCTTGGCGCCGTCGATGCCCAGCTCGGCGATCTTGCGGGTGATGGTGTTGCGGCCGATGCCCAGTCGCACCGCCGCATCGTTCTTGCGGCCATGCGTATGCTTGAGCGCGGTCTTGATCAGCGCCGACTCGAACTGCCGTCCCAGCACCGCCATCACCTCCTGCTGGCCGCCGCTCAACATGCTGGCGGCCTGCATCTCCAGCAAGCTCAGCCACGCATCCGGCGAACCGGCCAGGCCGGCGCCTTCCGCCGCCGTCACCGGCACGACGGTGCCGTGATGCTGCGGCGCGCCGAAGCCGTCGGTGGCCGAGGTCGACATCGCCGACGTCGTCGCGGCGACGCCGCCCTGCTCCTGCGTCAGCTCCAGCGGCAAGTCCTTGACCTCCACCGTCTGGCCCGGCGCCATCACCGTGATCCAGTTGCACAGGTTTTCCAGTTGGCGCACATTGCCCGGCAAGTCCAGGCCGCTGAGGAACTGCAAGGTCGCGTCGCTCATGCGCTTCGCTTCCACGCCCAGCTGCTTGGCGCTCTGCACCAGGAAGTGACGCACCAAAATAGGGATATCCTCGCGCCGCTCCCTTAAACTGGGCAGGCGCAGACGGATGACATTGAGGCGGTGATACAAGTCTTCGCGGAACAAGCCTTCGCGCACGCGCTGCTCCAGGTTCTGGTGCGTCGCGGTGATCACGCGCACGTTGGCCTTGAGCGGCTGGTGGCCGCCGACGCGGTAGAAATGGCCGTCCGACAGCACCCGCAGCAGGCGGGTCTGCAAATCGAACGGCATGTCGCCGATCTCGTCGAGGAACAGCGTGCCGTTCTCGGCCTGCTCGAAGCGGCCGCGCCGCGTGGTCTGCGCGCCGGTGAAGGCGCCGCGCTCGTGGCCGAACAGTTCGGATTCCAGCAAGTCCTTCGGAATCGCCGCCGTGTTCAGCGCGATGAACGGCTGCGACGCGCGCGGGCTGTGCTTGTGCAGCGCGCGCGCCACCAGCTCCTTGCCCGAGCCCGATTCGCCGGTGATCAGCACCGTCACGTTCGACTGCGACAGCCGGCCGATGGCGCGAAACACTTCCTGCATCGCCGGCGCTTGGCCGAGGATCTCCGGCGTTTCCGACGGGCCCGACTCGACGCTGGTCTCGCGCAGGCTTTCATCCAGCGCGCGGCGGATCAGCTCGACGGCCTTGTCGATGTCGAACGGCTTGGCCAGGTATTCGAAGGCGCCGCCCTGGAAGGCCGCGACGGCCGAATCCAGGTCGGAGAAGGCGGTGATGATGATGACCGGCAGGCCGGGGAAGCGCGACTTCACCAGTTGCAGCAGGTCGAGGCCGGAATCGCCCGGCATACGGATGTCGGACACCAGCACCTGCGGCGTCTCGAACTCCAGCGCGGCGATGGCGTCGCGCGCATTGGCAAAACTCTTGGTGGCCAGGTTTTCCCGGGCCAGCGCTTTTTCCAGTACCCAGCGTATCGATTCGTCGTCGTCTACTATCCAGATTGGCTTCATGTGTATGTGTGTATCCCGCAATATGGATCGTCAATCAAGGGACTCGGTACCGGTTACTGCTCGCCTCGGCTTATGGCAACGGCAGCAGGATGCGGAAATCCGTAAATCCAGGCCGGCTCTCGCACTCGATCACACCCATGTGCTGTTGCACGAAGGTCTGCGCCAGGGTCAAGCCCAAGCCGCTGCCGCCTTCCCTGCCCGACACCAGCGGGTAGAAAATCCGGTCGCGGATCTGGGGTGCGATCCCCGGTCCATTGTCAATGATATGCAAGTCTAATGCCAGCCCGTAGCGGACCTTGGCCAAGGTGACCTGACGCGCCACCCGCGTCTTGAAAACGATCTGCGCCTCGCCCGCGTCGATCTGCGAAGCGAGCGCTTGCGCGGCGTTGTGTGCGATGTTGAGCACGGTCTGAATCAGCTGTTCCTTGTCGCCCCGGAACTCGGGGATCGAGGCGTCGTAGTCGCGCAGGATGGTCAGGCCGGACGGGAACTCGGCCAGCATCAGGCTGCGCACGCGCTCCAGCACTTCGTGGATGTTGACGTCGCCGACGATGTGCGGCCGGCGGTGCGGCGCCAGCAGGCGGTCGACCAGCGTCTGCAGCCGGTCCGCTTCCTTGATGATGACCTGGGTGTATTCGCGCAGTTGGCCCGCGTGCAGCGCCGGCAGCTCCATCTCCAGCAGCTGCGCCGCGCCGCGGATGCCGCCGAGCGGATTCTTGATCTCGTGCGCCAGGTTGCGGATCAGTTCCTTGTTGACCTGGCTCTGGTCAAGGATGCGCTCCTCGCGGTCCAGCTTGAGGTGCTGCAGGTGCTCGCGCAGTTCGATCAGCACGTGGCCGGCCGGCTCGTCCAGCGCAGACACGATGCTGTGCACGTGCAGCGGATCGCGCCCGGCCCGCTCCAGCGCCAGGTCCTGGCGCAGGTCGGAGAAATTGTGCTCGCGCGCTTGCGCGCAGATGTGGTCCAGTTCGTCGGGGTTGAGGAACTGCGCGCTCAGCTTCTGCCGTGACATCGCTTTGAGCGAGCTCTCCAGCAGATTCTCGGCGGCGGCGTTGGCGTAGGCGATCTTGCCTTCGGCGTCGAGCAGCACCACGGCCGAGGCCAGCAGTTCCAGGCCGGCCAATGCCGGCGGGCGGTTCATGGCGGCCGCCGCGCGGGCGGCGATGTTACTGACCAGGCTCATACGAGCCTCGTCTTTGAATTCGTCTTCATCGGATATTCGCAATCTCACGTTTCAAGGCATCGATATTTTTTTCCGAGCGGCTGATGCTGTCGCGCATGGCGGCCACCCGCTCCTGGTATTTGGCGTAGTTGCGTTCGTCGCCGCGCCGTTCCGGCTCGCCGCCGTTGAAGTCGCGGCGCAACTCGGTCAGCTTTTGCGTCTCGGTCTTGAGCTCGTCTTCGAGGATGGCGCGGCGGTCGGCGTCGCGCGCGCGCTGCTCGTTGCTGTCGACCCGCGGGAAATCGCCCGGCGATGCAGCAGGCGCGGCGGCGCGCGGCGGCGTGGCCTGGCGCCGCGGCGGCGCCGGCACCTGCGTGCCCGGCAAGTCCATGGCCTTGCAAAAGCTGCCGCGATAAACGTCGGTGTATTCGGTGCTGCCGCCGGGCGGCGTGCACTTGTAGATCACGCCCTGGGCCTGGGCCGCGCCACAGCACATCAGCGCCAGCAAAACACATCGTTGCAAACTAGTTGTCATTCGTAATCCGTGGGTGGAACATTCCCTCCCGAATATACAACATCCAAAGAAAAACGCGGGGAAAGCATGCTTGCCCCGCGTCTTTTGCGCTTCAACCAGCGCCGGCGCTGCCGGCGCGTTGTATTACAGCGAGTAGTACATGTCGAACTCAGCAGGGTGAGTCGTCATGCGCATGCGCTGGACGTCCTGCATTTTCAGTTCGATGTAAGCGTCGATCATGGAATCGCTGAACACGCCGCCACGGGTCAGGAACTCGCGGTCCTTGTTCAGGTTGTCCAGTGCTTCTTCCAGCGACGAGCACACGGTCGGGATCAGCGCGTCTTCTTCCGGCGGCAGGTGGTACAGATCTTTCGATGCTGCCTCGCCCGGATGGATCTTGTTGGCGATACCGTCCAGACCGGCCATCAGCAGCGCGGCGAAGCACAGGTACACGTTCGCCAGTGGATCCGGGAAGCGGGTTTCGATGCGGCGGCCTTTTGGATTGGCCACGTGCGGAATACGGATCGACGCCGAACGGTTACGGGCCGAGTACGCCAGTTTGACCGGCGCTTCGAAGCCTGGCACCAGACGCTTGTACGAGTTGGTGCCTGGATTGGTGATCGCGTTCAGCGCCTTGGCGTGCTTGATGATGCCGCCGATGTAGTACAGCGCGGTATCCGACAGGCCTGCATAGCCGTCGCCGGCGAACAGGTTGACGCCGTCTTTCCAGATCGACTGGTGCACGTGCATGCCCGAACCGTTGTCGCCAACGATAGGTTTCGGCATGAAGGTGGCGGTCTTGCCGTAGCTGTGAGCCACGTTCCAGACCACGTATTTCAGGTTCTGGGTCCAGTCGGCGCGCTCGACCAGGGTCGAGAACTTGGTGCCGATTTCGTTCTGGCCGGCGCCGGCCACTTCATGGTGGTGCACTTCGACCGGGATGCCCAGCGATTCCAGGATCAGGCACATTTCCGAACGCATGTCCTGGAAGCTGTCGACCGGTGGCACTGGGAAGTAGCCGCCCTTGACGGTCGGACGGTGGCCGGTGTTGCCGCCTTCCAGCTTGTCGCCGGTGGTCCACGATGCTTCTTCGGAATCGATCTTGACGAAGCAGCCCGACATGTCGATCTTCCAGCGCACGCTGTCGAAGATGAAGAATTCCGGCTCAGGGCCGAAGTAGGCGGTGTCGCCCATGCCCGACGATTTCAGGTAGGCTTCAGCGCGCTTGGCGATGGAGCGCGGGTCGCGGTCGTAGCCCTTGCCGTCCGACGGTTCGATCACGTCGCACTGCATGAACAGGGTGGTTTCTTCCATGAACGGATCGATGTTCGCGGTGTTTGGATCCGGCAGCAGAATCATGTCCGAGGCTTCGATACCTTTCCAGCCGGCGATCGAGGAACCGTCGAAGGCGTGACCCGATTCGAACTTGTCGATGTCGAAGTGCGACACAGGCACGGTGACGTGCTGTTCTTTACCACGGGTGTCGGCGAAACGGAAATCAACGAATTTCACTTCGTTTTCCTGGACCATTTTCAGAACTTCTGCGGCTGTCATTGCCATGCGTATCTCCTAAAGGAATGTTTGGAACTCGTGAGGCTTACTAAGCAGTATCTATGCCAGCCTGAAACTCATATCTATATGTTGGCAGCGTCTTTGAACTTGCCGCCAAATGAATCTAAAATTGGCGGGCGCATTCTTTTGCCACTATTTGCAGCAGGTCAACACTGCACCAACGATGTGCATTTTCCGTATTTTGCACCTTGTAAGTGCGTTTCAGGATAATTTCTCAAAACGGCACGGTTTTGGTGCGTCCTGGTCCCCGGCTTGCACAGGAAGCCTATAATAAACTCAAACTTATTCTTGGAACATGCCATGAGCAAAATAGACGAGATACTGTCGCTTGCCCGCAGCCGCAGCAAGGACTGGCCCTATGCCGGCGCCGTGACGCCGCAGGAAGCCTATGAACTGATCGGCGCGGACAACGCCGTCAAACTGATCGACGTGCGCACCAATGCCGAGCGCGACTGGGTGGGCCGGGTGGCGATACCGGAAGCCCAACATGGTGCGGTCCAGTGGGCCATCTACCCGGGCGGGATCGCCAACCATGAATTCATCGAGCAGCTCAATTCGGTGGCGCGCAAGGACCAGGTGTTGCTGTTCCTATGCCGCTCGGGCGTGCGCTCGCGCGGCGCGGCCAAGCTCGCGACCGAGCACGGCTACCAGCACTGCTACGACATCCTGGAAGGCTTCGAAGGCGACAAGGATGAGCACAGCCACCGCAAGAACCTCGGCGGCTGGTGCAAGGCGGGGTTGCCTTGGACTGGCGCTTGAATTAACCCCGCACGCGCATCAGCCCGCGACCGCCAACGGTGTTGGGGTCAGACCCCGTACGGGGTCTGACCCCGATTTGCCGGGGTGACTGCGGCGTCGTCGATGAGGAACTGGATCCGCTTGCGCACGAACTGGATGTGGCTGCGCAAACCGTATAGCCCGTCCGCGAACGACAGCGGGATCGACACCTGGTTGACCAGCTCCTCGATCTCGTTGAGCCGCGTCAGCTGTTCCTCATACACCTGCATGCGGTTCGCCTCCGGCGCCTCTTCCACCCGCTGCTCGACGGCGCGCAATTGGCCGTACCAGCGATACACCCGCGAGCGGATGCGCCATACATACAGCGGCGGCACCACCTTGGACAACGGCAGGATCAGCGCGCCCAGCGCCACCACCACCACCCACATGCGGTCGAAGAAGTTGGCCAGCCAGAAGGTCATGTAACGCTGCAGCAGCGGCGGTCCGTTCTTGTAGAACTTGGCCGCTTCCTCGTCGACCGGAATCTCGGTGTACTTGGCCGACGGGAACTGCCCCTGCTGCTGGAACCAGCCGGCGCCGCTGTGAATGACGCTGGCCGCCTGCACGAACAGATCCATCAACGCCGGATGCAGGTTGTCGCGCGCCACCAGCGTGGCGGTCGGCGCGATCAGGTTGTAGTTCTCGGCCGGGATGTTGCGGCCCAGGTCGACGATCCCCTGCGGCAGCACCACGTGCGTCAGGAACGGCAGCTTGCGCGCGTAGGCCTCGGCCTGGCTGAAGTTGAACAGCTTGATGCCCGGCGTCTGCAGCAGCATCTGGATCAGCGGCGCTTCCGGCGCCGAGGTGAACACCAGGCCGTCGATGCGGCCTTCCAGCAGTTCGACCGTGGCCGGCGTGTTGGCCAGCGACAGGCGCTCGACCTCGCCCTTCTCGACGCCGTTGAGCTCCAGCACCTGGCGGAACAGGCGCGGCGCGCCGGCGCCTCTGGGGCCGTAGTTGATTTTCTTGCCGCGCAATTGCGTCAGCTGGGTGACGGGCGGCTGGCCCTTGGTCTCGCGCAGGAACAGCCACAGCGGCTCGACGAACAGGCTGCCCAGCGAGCTCAGGCCTTCGCGCTCGGCGGCTTCCTCGTTGGTGGAGCCGCTTTGCACGAAGGCGATGTCAGCCTTGCCGTCCTTGAGCAGGCGCAGGTTGTCTCCGGAACCGGCCGACGGCACCAGTTCGACCTTGACGCCGTGCTTGGCCAGCGCGGCGGCGTATTTCTTGCCGAATTCTTCATAGGCGCTGTTTTCCTGGCCGGTGGCCAGGCGCACGGTGCGCGGCGGCGCCGGGTCGACCAGCCAGTAGGCCAGCAGGCAGGCGCCGACGATCAACAGGATGGTGGGCGCGGCGGCGACAATCAAGTCCCGCACGGAGAATTGCGTGAACTTGAGGATTTTGGACATGTGATGGCGCATAGGTTTCATGGGCAGCTACATTGCCAACAAATGAGCAACTATGCAAGGGAAACAGGAGCGGCCGGTGATTGAGCGGGGGCGTAACCCGGTGAGGCAGGGTCAGACCCCGTACGGGGTCTGACCCTTGTGTGCCGCCGTGCGGGGTGGGCGTCAGCCGCCGCAGGCCTGCAATGGTGGCTTCGCGACTGCGGGCGCTTCTCCCCCGGCTTTCGCGATCACCGGCGCGGTCGCGGGTTTGGCGGCCGGATGCGGCTCGATCAGCGGCATCAGGCTCGGCGCCAGCACCACCAGCAGCTGCACCGGCAGCGCGCTGGTGAAGTCGTAGTTCTTCGACTCCGGACCGTGCACATACGCCGTCATCGATCCAAAGAAGCGCTCGCCGATATTGAACACGAACGTCGCCGACCGGTTCACATAACGCGATTCGATCAGGCGCCCGCCGCCGCCATACACATCAAAGCGCTGGTCGCCGGTGCCGGTCTTGCCGCCCACCGGAATGACCGTGCCGTCCGACTGCACGAACGCCGTGCGCGCCCGCTTGGCCGTGCCGTCCGACACCACGCCGCGTATCGCGTCGGCCACCACCCGCGCCACTTCCGGCGCCAGCACCTGCTCGTTGTTGGTGGGAGAGGCCTTGGTCACGATGGTTTCATACGGCGTGCCCTTGGCGAAGTGCAGCGAGCTCACGCGCTGGCTGCTCTTGCGCACGCCGCCGTTGACGATAATGCCCATCATCTCCGCCAGCGCCGCCGGCCGGTCGGCCGACGCGCCCAGCGTGGTCGCGTACGACGGCACCAGCGACTCGAACGGATAGCCCATCTTCTTCCACTGCTTGTGGATTTCCATGAAGCCTTCCACCTCGAGCAGGCCGGCGATGCGCTTGTCCTGCGCGTGCTTGCGGTGCGTCTTGAACAGCCATTGATACACTTCCTGCCGCTCGTTCTCGCTGGCCGCCGTCATCTGCGACAGCGTCGCGCCCGGATGCAGGCGCAGGTAGGCCGCCATCCACAACTCGAGCGGATGCACGCTGGCCAGGTAGCCGCGATCGGCCAGCGACCAGTTGCCCATCGCGTACTGCTCGTACAGCTTGGCGACACGCTCTTCCGGCACCTCGTTCTGCGACGGCAGGTTGGCCTTCAGGAACGCGGCGAACTCGTCCACGCTGGCCAGCGGATACACGGTGCGGTGGATCACCGCCAGCCGCACCGGCGTGCTGCGGATGTTGGCCAGCAGGACCTTGTCCAATTCCTCCTGCGGCTTGCCCTTGTACTTGGCGTAGAAGCGGCCGAGGAATTCCTTGCCTTCCTTGTCGGCGAAGCGCGCCAGGTAGTCGGCGCGGCGCGGATCGTCGGCGTCGGCCAGCAGCGAGGCCGACGAGCCCGGCGTCTGGAACATGTAGTATTTGGCGACGTCGCGCATCAAGCGCACGAACACCAGGTTGGTGGAGTGGCGCAGCGCCTCGGTCACGGTCAGGATCTTCGAATTGTCTTCCTTCGAGAAGTTGCCGAAGTGATGCAGGCCGCCGCCGGTGAAGAAGCCCTCGCCCGGATTGCCCGAGTACTTGCGCTCCATGGCCGCGTTCAGCATCGGCGTCAGCTCGCGCCCGCCCTTCTCGATCGGCAGCGCCTTGAAGTATTCCAGCGCCCACGCCGACAGCTTGTCCTGCGGATCGATCACCACCTTGCCCAGCGCCGCCGCGTCCATGCCGGCGTACTTCTTGTTGAGCTGGTCGACGATGTCGAGGTAGGTCACCAGCGTGCGCAGCTTGGCGGTCGAGCCCAGGTCCAGCTTGGCGCCTTCGTTGATGTCCAGCGGCTGGTCGAAGTTGTCCGTCTGCAGGCGCAGCAGGTTGTTCTGCTCGCCCTTCTCCAGCAGGGTGAAGCTGTACACCACGTTGGCTGGATCGCCGTTGCCCAGCATGCCCTTCCCGGTCAGGCCGGCCGCCTTGGCCTTCTCCGGATCGCGCAGGTCGCGCAGCACTTGCGTCACCGCCGTCTGCGCCTGCGCATCCAGCGTGCTGACCACGCTTAGGTCGAGCCGGTCGAGGTTGTACATGCGGTTGTCGCCCAGCAGGTTGGCCAGGTGGTTGCGGATCGCGTTCGAAGCCTTGCGCGTGACGAAGGTCATCGCCGGCGCCGACTGCACGCCGTTGCCGGTGGCCGGATGCAGCTTCTGCTGCAAGGCCATGTCGCGCATCGCCGGCGTGATCGCGCCGTCCTGCGCCAGGATGCGCAGGTGGCTGTTGGCCAGCACTTCGAGGTCGGCCGCGCCGTCGCCCAGGTAATAGCTCGGACGGCGCTGCGCGATCATCAGGCTCAGCGCTTCCTTGAACACCAGCGCCGTGTCGGCGTCCGGCTTGTCCAGCGGCCCCGCCAGCAGGCGGTTGACCTCGGCGAACTCGCGGCCGTACCAGACCCACATGCCGTCGCCGATGCCGTTGACTTCGCCATAGCCGGGCTTGGCCGACAGCGGCACCGTGTTCAGGTAGTCGATGACGATGCGGCGGCGCGCCTTGGTGGTGTCCGGCCCATCTTGATAGGAGCGCAGGCTGGCCGAGACCATCTGCTGCAGCTTATCCTTCATCGAGCCGGTGCGGCCTTCCGGCGAGTGGCGGTATTTCTCGATCTGCGTGGCCAGCGTGCTGCCGCCGGCCGCGCGGTGGCCGCCGGCGACCGACGACACGCCCTTCTCGATGACCGCCTTGCCCAGCCGGTCCCACTCGACGGCGGGATTGCGCTTCGGATATTTGTTGTCCAGCAGCTCGCGGTTCTCGATGAACAGCAGGCTGTTGATCAGCGCCATCGGCGCCTGCTCGAACTTGTTGTAGATGCGTTCCGGATAGCTGGCGGCGAACAATTCCTGCGCGCGGCAATCGACGATGGTCAGGCCGGTCTTGGTCTTTTCGCGGTAGGTGGCGAAGATGCCCATGTCGGCCAGTTCCGCCATCTTCGGCGAGATGCGCGCCTGCGCGCTGACCTGGTAGTCGCGCGCGCTCAGCTTGCCCAGGTAGTCCGGCAGGCTGGCGTAGCCGAGCCGCTCGTCGTACGGGCTGTCGTGCGGGAAGCGGATCGACTTGCTCGGCCCCTTCTCCATGCGGTAGGTCATCTTGTCGGCCAGGTCGCTGAAGAAGCGCGACTGCATGCTCGAGCTGCGCGTCTCCTGCACGCCCCAGTAGACGGCGAACGAGACGCCGATCAGCACCACCAGGATGAAGGCGTTGCGCGGACGCTTGCTGTTTTTTTTCGGCGGATCTTCGGGCGGCGGCGGATCCATCTGCGCCTGCGCCAGATGCGCTTCGGTGTCTTCAAGGGCAGGAGGCGGCACCACGCGCAGGTGGCGCTTGCGGCGATAGCCAAAGGCTGCGGCGGCGCCGCGCATTTTGCGCCGCACAGCAATAAGGGGCCGGCGGAAACGACGATTGCTTAACATATGATTCAAACCGGTCAGCTGTTCAGTGAAACTTACTATGTACCATTGCACCACAACACGGCGGTGCGAACCGGAGGAGACGCAGAATAAATTGAATGCGACGATTGTTTTTCGCATAAAAACAACGGCGTTCTCCCATAGGGATGAACGCCGTCGATACCGCCAACGCTGACACGCATTGCCAGTTGCTTAAGGTATGTTGCTGAACTCTACATTGAGCCGCTTGAGCTCGGCGCACAGTTGGATGAAGGCGGCCGATGTCTGCACCGGCTCGCCCTTGACGCCGAGCTCGATATGGCGGCGCGTGGCGGCGTCGCCGACGCTCGGCAGGCTGAACACTTTGACGCGCGGATAGCGGGCTTCAAGCTCCAGCATCAGCGGCGTCAGCGCCGATTCGGCGGCCTCGTACACCAGCACCGACTGCTCCATGCGCGGTTCGCGGTTGAACAGGTCGGCGTAGTGGTTGTCCAGCACCCACTCGATCATCGGCCACGCCATCACCGGGAAGCCCGGCACGAAGTAGTGCTTGCCCAGCGCGAAGCCGGCGATGTTGTTGTACGGGTTGGGGATCAGCGCCGCGCCTTCGGCGAACTCGGCCATCTTGAGGCGGTGCAGGTTTTCGGCCGACTCCAGGTCGGCCGGCTGGCCGGCGTCGATGCCCATCTGGACGATGCGCTGCTGGATGTTGAGCTTGCCCTGCGGGTGCATCACCAGCGGCAGGCCCAGCGCATCGGCGGCCGCCTGGCGCGTGTGGTCGTCCGGCGTGGCGCCGATGCCGCCGCAGCAGAACACGATGTCCTCGGAGGCGAAGCTGCGCTTGAGCGCGGCGGTGATGCGCTCGGGATCGTCGGGCAGGATCTCCGCCCACGTCAGCTGCAGCCCGCGCGCCGCCAGCATTTGCACGACCTTGGGGAAGTGCTGGTCGACGCGCCTGCCGGACAGGATTTCGTCGCCAATGATGATGAGTCCGATCGCCATGATTGCCTGCTTTCTCAGAGTGTGATTTCTTGCGGCGCTTGCGCTGCCTTGGCCGCGTCGGCGCGCAGGCGCGCCAGCGCATCGAGGCAATAATACGCAAACCACAGGCCGGTGAAGATAAATATCAGCACATACAGCCAGATCGACGCCGCCGCCAGGAAGGGGAAGAACACCACCGCCATCACGCCGCCCAGCCAGATCGCGCCCGGCAAGGCGCCGGCCGCGCCGGAGACCACGCCGATCACCAGCAGCGGCCAGCGGTGCTGCGCCAGGATCTGGCGCCGCTCGTCGGCGCTGGCGTAGTCGGACAGCGCGTCGTAGACCATGACGCGGGTGGTCAACCAGCCCCACAGCAGCGCCTGCACCAGCACCGCCAGCGGCGGGAAGAAGTACAGCGGCAGGGTCAGGATCCAGCAGCCGATGAACACCGCCATGCCGCCCAGCGCCACGCCGGCGCTGCCGAGGATGCTGCCGCCGTTGCGCTGCTCCAGCTGCGGATAGTGGCGCAGGCCGACGTGGCGGCCGATCACCGGCATCGCCACCACGCCGATGAAGATCAGCGCGGTCAGGATCATCAGCGGCAGCAGCATCAACATCGCGATCAGCGGCACCACCACCGACGTCAAGGTGCCCAGGCCCAGCTGCCGCAGCCAGCTGGTGCTGGTCGAGAACAGGTTGTGCTCGCTGAACAGCGTGTGCAGGTAATCGATCAGCGGCTGCAGGCCCAGATACAGCAGCCCCGCCCACACCGCCAGCGCCAGCAGGAAGGGCACGACGCTCATCAGCAGCAGCTTGCCGTGCCATTGCGACAGGAAGGCGCGGCCCCAGGCGCGCAGCACGCCGCCCATCAGACCACGTCCTTGCGCGCGTATTCGACCATGCGCTTGAGCGCCAGCCAGTGCTGCGACCAGAAGCCGCGGCCGTATTCGCGGCCCGGCGTGACGGCGCCGTCGGCGCCGGTCTGCGGCAGCTGGTCGCGGATGCCGGTGGCGACGAACTCCGGGGTGAAATTGGCGGTGCGGAAAATGATGTCCCAGACCGGCAGCAGCACGGCGAAGTTGCAGCCGCCCAGCGTGCCCTTGCCGTGCGACTCGTGGCCGACGCCGATCGCGTGGTGCATGCGGTGGTAGCGCGGCGACACCAGCAGCCACTCGCCGACCCGGCCGAAGTGGATGCGCACGTTGGCGTGCTGCAGGCTCTGCAGGATGCGCGACACCGACACCAGCATCACGTACTGCGACGGCTCGACGCCGATGCACAGCGCGATGACGCCCATGTAGACGTCGCGCAGCAGGTCGTCGAGCAGGTGGTTGCGGTTGTCGCTCCACAGGTTCATGTTCTGCTGGCTGTGGTGCAGGCCGTGCAGCGCCCACCACCAGTTGAACTGGTGCGAGGCGCGGTGATACCAGTAATCGAAGAAGTCCAGCACGACGAAGTAGACCAGGAAGCTGCCCAGCGGGCTGATGCCGGGGATCAGCGACTCCAGGTTGAACGGGTGGAAGCTCTCGAAGCGCAGCATCGCCGCCACGCTGTCGAGCAGCGGATCGAGCGTGAAGAAGATCAGCACCGCGAACAGACCGATGCGGTGCAGCACCGTGTAGATGAAGTCGTTCCAGCGCGCGCGCGGATCGGTGAACTTGTGCACCGGGATCATCGCCTCCAGCGGGCGCAGCACCAGGAACAGCAGCAACAGCTCCAGCCCGCCGATCAGCAGCCACTCGGTGCCCTCGAAGGCTTCCTCGACGAACTCGCCGAAGCCGAGTTGAAACACCAGCGGCTGGATCACCGTCTCGAACAACCAGCCTTGGGCCACGCCCAGCCAGTCGGAAAATAATTGCATCATCGTTTGAACAAAGAAGTGTAGTCGGGATGGTCGCGCAGCGTGGCGAAGCAAAAGCCCTTTTGCTCCAGGCCGCTGATCAGCGGCTCCAGGTTGGCCGGCGCCCACGCATCCTTGCGCGACCAGATGCCCATGTGGGCCAGGAAGATGTCGCCATCCCGCAGGTCGCGCAGGGACTTTTGCAACAATACCGCATTCGGATAAGCCGTGCTGGAGAGCTCGTCGCCGGAGAAGCCGGCCGGCGTGCTCCAGCCGACGTGGCTGTAGCCGCAGGCCTTGGCCGCCGCCAGCGCGCGCGGCGAGGTGCGGCCGGCCGGCGCGCGCCAGACCGGATCGAGGTGCTTGCCGGTCAGCTCGACGAAGCGCTGGTCGACGCGGGCGATTTCCTCGCAATACTGCTTGGCCGTCAGGCTTTGAATGGCGCCGGCCTGCGGGCCGAAGCCGGGCTTGACCTTGAGCTCGCCGTTGGCGCCGTCGCCGGACAGCACGATGTGGTCGAAGGTGTGCGAGCCGATGACGTGGCCCTCGGCCACGCGCGCCTTCCAGTAGGCCGACCACGACGGATCGAGCGAATAATCGCCGCGCACGGTTTTCTCGTTGGCGAGGAAGAAGGTGGCCTGGATCTTGTGGCGGTTCAGCGTATCGGCGATCAGCTCGGCCTGGGATTGGCTGCCGGTGTCGAAGGTCAGGTAGATGGTGCCTTTGCAGGCCGCTTCCGGCCGCTTGGCGGCGGCGGCGGTCTTGAGCACGGCGGGCCTGGCCGCGCCCTGCGCCGCGGCGGCGCCGGCGGCCCGCGCTTCGGCCGCGCGGCGCGCCGGGCCGTTGAGGTTGCGCGCCTGGTCGTTGGCGGCGCGGGCGGCGGCGTTGAGGTCGCGCGCCTCGGCGTTGACCGACTTGACCGGATCGGCCGCCTGGAGCGCCGGCGACACCGCCAGCGCCAACAAGGTCAGGGCGGCGGCGGCGTGCATCAGCGCTGTGCGGAGTTGAAGAAGAACACGCCGTGCGGCGAGCGGCCGACCGGGATCGTCTTGATGACCTTGCGGCTGGCCAGGTCGATCACGGCCACCTTCTTAATCCAGCGCAGCGTGGTCCACATGGTCTTGCCGTCGGCGCTGATTTCCATGCAGTCCGGGCCGCCCGGCACGTTGATCATGCCGACGTTTTCCAATGTCTTCTGATCAATGATGTTGATCGAATTGGAGACGCGGTTGGAAACGTAGGTGTAGCGGCCATCGCCGGCGGAGCGGAAGTTGTGCGCGCCCTGCCCGGCCTTGATGCGCTTGACGGTCTTCTGGGTCTTCCAGTCGATCACCTCGACGTAGTCGCTGCCCATGATGCCAACCAGCAGATACTTGTCGTCCGGCGTCATGGCGATACCGGCCGGCAGCTTGCCGACCGACATGGTCCACTTGACCGTCTGCGTGGTCAGGTCGATGGCGCTGACCTGGTCGCTGCCCTGCTGGGTGATGAACACCATGTTGCTGGCGGCGTTGAAGGCCATGTGGCTCGGCAGCTTGGCCAGCGGGATGCGCTTGGCCAGCGTCAGGTTGGCGCCGTCGTACTTGTACAGGTCGACGCGGTCCAGGCGCAGCGAGTTCGACACGAACCACTTCTGGTCCGGCGAGAAGCCGATCTGGTACGGGTCGAGGATGTCCTTGATGGTGCGCTGGACCTGGCCGGACTTCGGATCGAGGAAGATCAGCTCGTTGCCGACCGAGCTGGCGACGATCAGGGATTTGTTATCCGGGGTCGCCATCAGGTGATGCGGCTCTTTGCCGACCGGGAAGGTGCCCAGGTCCTTGTAGCTGGCCTGGTCCAGCAGTTGGACGGTGGCGTCACGCGAATTGAGCACAACCACGACATCGGCTTGCGCGCTGCCGACGGCGGTGATGGCGCAGGCACAGGAAAAGAGGATACGGCGGAAACTGCGGAGCATGAAGAAATCGCTTGAAGGAGCAAAACGTTTATTTTACGTGCAAACCGGGCCGCGACGAGACAAATGCCCAGAATAATTCAAAGGTCGGGACGCCCTGCTACAATTCGGGGCTGTGTTTAACGAACAACCAAGGAATAACATGACCACCATTACCACTCCATCCGGCCTGCAATACATCGAACTGACCGTGGGCGAAGGCGCCGAAGCGAAGGCCGGCCAGAACGTCACCGTCCACTACACCGGCTGGCTGCGCAACGACGACGGCACCAAGGGCGGCAAGTTCGATTCGAGCAAGGACCGCAACGATCCATTCGAGTTCGCGCTGGGCGCGGGCATGGTCATCCGCGGCTGGGATGAAGGCGTGCAGGGCATGAAGATCGGCGGCGTGCGCCAGCTGATCATCCCGGCCGAACTGGGCTACGGCTCGCGCGGCGCCGGCGGCGCGATTCCACCGAACGCCACGCTGATCTTCGACGTCGAACTGCTGGGCGTTTAATGCCCCCCTAGCGCTGCCAGTTCCTGCGCAGCGCTTCCACCTCCGCGCGGGTATCGAGCATGCCGCCGACGATGCGCTGGTCGATCGCTTCCAGCACCGCCGTCGGCATCTCCGTGCCGGCCATCCGGTAGGCGCCCATCGCCGTTTGCGCGCGCGCGTTCTGCACCAGCACCGGCACCCGCCACTCCGCGCTGGCGCGACAGGCCAGTCCCACCAGATCCTGATTGCCGCCGACCAGCGTGAAGCTGCGGCAGTAGCCGCCTTCCCGCGACAGGAAACTGAGGCCGACCCGCACATTGCCTTCCGACGGCGCGGCGCCGCCCATCTGCTGGCTGAGCAGCTCGTCCAGCCTGCCCTGGGCCACCAGCACGCCGTTGCGGCTGACCACCTCGGTGGGCACGACCGCCGGATCGCCTAGCCAGCCGGGCTGCCAGTGCGCCAGGCCGAACTTGCCGGCCGCCAGACCGAGCACCATCACCACGCCCAGCGCGCTCCATTCGCGCCAGCCCCACAGCCGCCGGGCCGCCTTGCGCGCGGCCTGCTGCGTCGCCACGCGCTGCGCCCGCACCGCGGCCAGCTGCACCACGTTGGCGGCCTGGCGCGAACGTCCGCCGGACGGCCCCTGCTCGGCGAACAGCTCGTCGCGCGCGGCGCGCAGCTGCGCCACGCGGCGGGCGATGCCGCTGTCGCGGCGCATCGCGGCCTCGACTTCGAGCCGCGCCGCCTCGCCCAGTTCGCCATCGGCATATGCCATCAGTGTCTCGTCAGAAAAGCTCATAATCCGGTCCTTGTGCATTCCATCATAAACCTTTTTCGACATCATGCGGCGCCGCCAACGGCGCGTAGCGCCTGTAAACACAAGGGGTTGCGTGCGCCGCAGCGTGGCGCGGCAGCTACTGTAAGGCTTACCTCGTACGGAAACCATTACATTTGACAATATTTATGCTAATCTGCGCCCTCTAATAACCAAGGAGGTAGTAATGAAAAAAGGCGAATTGATTGCAGAATTTGCGAAACGCACTGAAGTGTCTGCTGCTGCCGCCAACGGTGCAGTGAATACGCTGATCGCCATCATCACCGAGCGTCTGAAAAAGGGCGACACGGTCGGCATCACCGGCTTCGGCACCTTCTCCGTCGCTAAGCGCGCAGCGCGCAAGGGCCGCAATCCTGCCACCGGCGAAGCGATCAAGATCGCGGCGTCGAAAACCCCGAAATTCTCGGCTGGCGCTACCCTGAAGGCAGCGGTCAACCCGACCAAGAAGAAGTAATTCGCAGGTTCGGCACTGTCCGCGAGGACAGCGGCAACGGCGGCGCATGGCGGGTCTCGGACCCGACCGCGCCGCCGTTCTGTTTTTGAGGATGTCCTCTAGCGGCTTTGGCCGCGGCTGCGGTTATGATGCACGCACCTATCCATCACAATCAGGAGATGCAGCATGAGTTTGCAAGAACAATTTGACCAGGCCCAGGCCGACTCGAAGAACCTGGCCGAGCGTCCGGACAACATGACGCTGCTGAAGATTTACGCGCTGTTCAAGCAGGCGTCGGTGGGCGATGCGACCGGCGAGCGTCCCGGCATGACCGACTTCGTCGCGCGCGCCAAGTTCGACGCCTGGGATGCGCTGAAAGGCAAAACCCAGGACGAGGCGAAGCAGGCCTACATCGACCTGATCGAAGAGCTGAAATAAAAAAAACGGGGGTCAAGTCTGACATTCGGACACAAGCGCTACCGTAGCTGAGGCTACGGTAGCGCTTGTGTCCGAATGTCAGACTTGACCCCCGCCTTTTTACGCCTGCTTGCGGCGGCGGGCGACGACGCCGATCATGCCCAGGCCCGCCAGCAGCATCGCGTAGGTTTCCGCTTCCGGCACCGCCGACGTCAGCTCGAAGCTGGTGATGCGCTGGTCGGCGTCGGTGCCGCCCGTGGCGCCGGTGAAGCCCAGATACATGGTGCTGCCGAACTTAGCGCTGAGGTCGATGAACTTGCTGTCGACCACGTCGAGATGCTTGCCCGCGAGGTCGGTGAATGAACCGGTCATGCTCAGCACATGGGTGGACGCGTTGTAGGTGACGGTCTGGGTGCCGGTCACGTTGTTGAGCGCGCCGAAGTTCCAGTCCGCCTTCTGCAAGCCCTGCACTTTGCCGTCGATGCTCAGGCCGAATTCATTGTTGTCCCAGCTGCGGATCACCGAACCGACGGCGCTGGCTCCGGTGTAATTCAGGTCGTAGTAGCCGACATCGCCGCCGGCTTTGCCGATGACGTTGTTGCCGACGTTCTGGAACACCAGCGCGATGCCGTCCGCCATCTTGCCGCTGTCGTCGCCCTTGAGCGAGAAGCCAAACGAGGTGGAAAACGATTGCGTGGTCGAAATGCCCTGCGCCAGCCACGCCGCGCCGGACTGGAAGTCCGGGCCCTTGAAATGGGTCAGCTGGATGCCGTCGCTGACCTGCACGCCGGTACCGGCCACGTTCAACGACGACAGATTGATCGTCGCCGCGGACGCGGAGACGGTGAAAGCGGCGGCGGCTACGGCGGTGATGGCAAGCAGATTACGCATGGCGGGGTTCCTGAAGGTGGCTGAAGTTGAGTTGGATAAATTGCATCGCTTGCCGCAATTATACGCAAACTATTCTTTTGTGCAATTTAATTTTACATAAAACAACAAAAATTACCACTATGGAACGAACACCTGGCGCATCTTGGCGGCCACCTTGGCCTCGATCTGCGACGCGAAGGCGCCGAACAGGAAGCCCAGCGCGATCTGCAGCCGGGCCTGGGTGGGCTCCAGCGTCAGCGCGCCGTTGACGCCGCTGCGCTCGAAACGCAAGACGTCGCCGTCCCAGCGGCAGTCCAGTTCAAATTGTTCGGCCAGCTTGTCGGCCACTTGTTGCGCGGCCGCGCGGGCCTGTTCCGGCGCCAGGTGATGTTCCTGGACGATGTTGATGTCGGCCATGCCGCTTCCTCTGCAAGATAAAAGGCGCCATGATGCCAGCTCGGCCTCAGGCGCGCCACCCCAGCACGGCCAGCATCACCAAAAAGCCCGCCACATAGGCCGCCGCCACGTGCCAGCCATGGCGCAGCCACAGCGCCACCGAGCGCGCCTCCGGATACTGGCCCGACAGCGCCACGCCGGCCGACGAGCCGAACCAGAGCATCGAACCGCCGAAGCCCACCGCGTAACCCAGGAAGCCCCAGTCGAAGCCGCCCTGGCGCAAGGCCAGCGCCGTCAGCGGAATATTGTCGAACACGGCCGAGACGAAGCCCAGGCCCAGGGTCATCGGCCACGAGGCCGGCGGCAGCGCCTCGACCGGCATCAGCGACGCCGACCACACCAGCGCCAGCAGGAACACCGCGCCGCGCAGCGCGCCCGGCAGCTCGGCCCAGTCGGGACGGCGCAACAGGCCGCTCAGCAGCAAGGCCAGCCAGACCGCCGCGCCGAGGAAGGGAAACGCCGCGCTCAGATCCGGCCGGTACATATTGAGCAGCAGGTTGGTGGCGATCGCGGCCAGCAGCACGAAGCCGACGATGGCCAGCCGCAGCCAGTCCAACCGCACGCCCTGCGGCGCATCCTTGACGATGGGCGAATACGCCTGCTGCTGCAGCGAGGCGGGAATGGCGCAGACGAACAGCGCCACCACCGCCGCCACGTAGGCGTGCAGCACCTGCCCCGGCGCGACGCCGTGCAGCCACATCATGGTGGTGGTGGTGTCGCCGACCACGCTGCCGGAGCCGCCGGCGTTGGAGGCGGCGACGATGGCGGCCAGGTAGCCCAGGTGCACCCGGCCGCGGAACACGCTGCGCGCCACGGTGCCGCCGATGATGGCGGCGGCGATGTTGTCGAGGAAGCTGGAGGTGACGAACACCAGCACCAGCAACACCAGCGGGCCCTTCCAATCGTTGGGCAGGTAATGCGGCAGGATGGCCGGCACCTCGCTCTTTTCGAAATGCCTGGCCAGCAGCGCAAAGCCCAGCAGCAGCGCCAGCAGGTTGGCCAGCCCCACCCATTCGTGTGCCGCGTGCGCGGCCAGGCCGGCCAGGCCGGCGCCCTCGCCGAAGCCGGAGAACAGCAGTTTATAGACGGTGATCACCAGCGCGCCGGCCAGCGCGGTCAGCATGGTGTTGACGTGGCTGAAGGCCACCATGCCGAGGATGGCGGCGAACAGGAAAAATTCCACGGGGATGGCGCTCATGCAGACTCCGATTGATCTTTTGGACACGGATTCTAGCGCATCGCGCCCCCGGCCTAGCCCCCGCCGCGTGCTTACAACGCATTTGCTTATATGTATTGTATATAAGCGCAGTTTGTGAGAAATAGCGAATTACCTTAAAATACAGTGCTTTGCTGAGGTTAGCCTGGCCCTCCCACCGCCGCCGACGCTGCAGCACACCAACATTGATAGGACTGTTATGACCCACGTTGTCACCGAATCTTGCATCAGCTGCCGTTACACGGACTGCGTCGATGTTTGCCCGGTAGATTGTTTCCGCCAAGGCCCGAACTTCCTCACCATCGATCCGGACGAGTGCATCGACTGCGCCGTTTGCGTGGCCGAATGCCCGGTCAACGCGATTTTCGCCGAGGAAGACGTGCCGGCCGACCAGCAGCAATTCATCAAGATCAACGTCGACCTGGCCCGCAACTGGCCGTCGATCACCAAGACGGTCGCGCCGCTGCCGGAAGCCGACCAGTTCAAGGACGTCAAAGAAAAACTGCACCTGCTGGTACGCTGAGACGGTCCCGTCCGGCCAGGCCGCACCGGCGTGCGCAAGCCGCTTGTGCCGCCTCACCACATTTGAAATAACAGGAATCCAAGTATGAATAGCACTGTCACTCCTCCAGGCGTCATCGAAGCCGATGCCGTCATCATTGGTGCCGGCCCGGTCGGCCTGTTCCAGGTCTTCGAACTCGGCCTGCTGGAAATCAAGGCACACGTGATCGATTCGCTGGGCGCCGTGGGCGGACAGTGCGTCGAACTGTATCCCGACAAGCCGATCTACGACATCCCGGCCGTGCCATCGTGCACCGGCCAGGAACTGACCGACAACCTGCTCAAGCAGATCGAGCCGTTCGAACCGACCTTCCACCTGGGCCAGGAAGTGACCAAGGTCGCGCGCCGCGACGACGGCCGCTTCGACGTCGAGACCACCGCCGGCACCAAGTTCATCACCAAGACCATCTTCATCGCCGCCGGCGTCGGCTCGTTCCAGGCGCGCACCATCAAGGTCGACGGCATCGACGTGTTCGAAGGTTCGCAGCTGCACTACAAGGTCAAGGATCCTGCGCAGTTCGAAGGCAAGAACCTGGTCATCTGCGGCGGCGGCGACTCCGCGCTGGACTGGGCGCTGAACTTCGTCGGCAAGGCCGAGTCGGTCGTTTTGCTGCACCGCCGCGAAGACTTCCGCGCCGCGCCGGCATCGGTCGCCAAGATGAAGGCGCTGTGCGATGAATACGAGATGCAGCTGATCATCGGCCAGGCCACCGGCTACGAAGCCGGCGACGACGGCAAGCTCAACCACCTGAAGGTCACCGGCGCCGACGGCGTCACCCGCCGCGTGCCGCTGGACATGCTGCTGGTGTTCTTCGGCCTGTCGCCGAAGCTCGGTCCGATCGCCGAATGGGGCCTGGACATCGAGCGCCGCCAGCTGAAGGTGCAGAACACCGAGAAGTTCGAGACCAACGTCCCGGGCATC
>Ga0247812_10000158_pt1 | contig 78947 bp, 75 predicted proteins | sample UWRJL149409B1_FD_178011 | JGI IMG/M metagenome (GOLD analysis project Ga0247812, IMG submission 178011) | Plant litter microbial communities from Arlington Agricultural Research Station in Wisconsin, United States - UWRJ-L149-409B-1 | ecosystem: Environmental > Terrestrial > Plant litter >... | reverse complement strand
ATACGAACAACTGCACATTACCGCGGATCTCAATTTTATTGATCTGACTAACGTTAGTTAAAGTAGTGCTTACTTCTTCCTGTGTTGCAGTTGCTTTTTTATCGGCTGCAAAGCTGCTGGTTACAGTGCCTAAAGCTAAAGTAAAGATGGTTGCTATGGTTAAGATTTGAGTTTTCATGATTCCTAATATTTTGATTGTGTGATATTTTGTTGTTTTCTATTTTATTAAATACACCCATATGACGCCCCCGATTTTGAAACGTTACATCATATTTGCGTCAATTAGACGTACAGCAGGTTATTATCGGTGAACGGAGGAAATGGGTCGGCGAAAAGGGTGAAGTTTTAGAATCAAGAGGTAAGAGACAAGAGACAAGACCTGTAGAGACACAATATCTTGTGTCTCCTTTAGGACGGTGACAAATATGTCTTGAACTACATAAGGGAGACACAATATTTTGTGTCTTTTACAAGAGATGCTTAGCGGTAAAAACTACAAATAATAATTCTCTCCGTCGGTTTTAATTTTGCCGGCATCCAGCAGGGTGCGGATGGTTTCTATCTTTTCTTTTTCGGTACCAAACTTTAGGGTGGTAACCAGCACGCCGATTGTGTAGTTGGCAGCACTGAGGAGCTGTACTATCTCGTTAGTAATATTCTCGCCTATTTCCGAGGCGTTTCTTTTGCGCTTTTCTTCGAGGCAAACATCACATACGCCGCATTTAATGGCGTTGGGCTCATCAAAATAGGCCAGCAGCATCTGGCTGCGGCAGCGTTTATGCTCGGCATAGGCAAAAACGGCTTCCATTTTACGGCGGTAAGTAGCTTTCCGCTCTTCTATATATGCTTTATTAATGTACAGGTTATTTGCCTGCCTGCGTGCCTTTAGCCAGGTTATTTGTGGCTTATCGGTTTGCTGATAATAGCTCAGCAAATTAAAATCCTGCAATTGCAATAAGCCTGCAGTTACCTGCTGTACGCTCATGCCTGTACGGCGGGCAATATCAAACTCCTTTACACGCACATAATTCTCAAACGAACCACCGTAAGAACGCAGCAAGGTTTTAATAAATGGATCCCAGCCCGGGTTCTGGATCTGAAAATTATATAGCTCCTCGTTCAGCACCTCAAACCGGAAACGCGATGGTAAAAAAACGCTTTCGTTAAAGGATACGTATTCGTCTTTCTCTAAAAATTTAAGCGCGTTAAGCGTTTTAATACTATCCAGTTTAAAACGATTGCAAAACTCGCCCAGGTCAAGGTCAAAGCTCATACCCTCACCTGTTTCGTAGGCCACCTGGCAGTAGTTAGCCAAATAATGGTACACTTGTTTTATCTCCTCCACGGTAGGGAAATTTTGCATAAATTTCTTTTCCTGCCTGGCCCTATCCATTGGGTTGTATAATAATACCCCGAAGGCTTTTTGCTCGTCACGGCCTCCCCTTCCTGCTTCCTGGTAGTAAGCTTCCAGACTATCGGGCATGTCTTTATGGATCACAAAGCGCACATCCGGTTTATCTATCCCCATCCCAAAGGCATTGGTGGCCACAATAATACGGGTGCGGTTATTTTTCCATGCTTCCTGCTTTTCAGATCGTTCATCAGAGCTTAGTCCGGCGTGATAATAATCGGCCTTAATACCGTTCTGGTTATAAAACTGCGCCACCTCAAAGGTTTCCTTACGGCTGCGCACGTATACAATGCCTGTACCTTTTATACCATTGGCAATATCCAGCATGTTGCGGCTCTTATCTTCGGTATTGCGCACTACATAACTGATATTTTTGCGACTGAAACTTTGCTGAAAAACCACGCTGCCGGGCTTAAACTGCAGCTTTTCCTGAATGTCATCGCGTACATCGGCAGTAGCGGTAGCGGTGAGGGCCAGCACGGGCACATTGGGGTGCAGCACGCGCAAATCTGCAAGGTGAAGATACGGCGGGCGGAAATCATAACCCCATTGCGAGATACAATGCGCCTCATCCACTGCAAAAAGGTTCACCTTCATATATTTAATGCGCTCCTGCACCAGTTCCGAAAGCAGCCGTTCTGGCGAGAGGTACAAAAACTTCGTGTAGCCGTAAATGCAATTATCTAAAGCAATATCCACCTCGCGGCGGCTCATGCCTGATACGATGGACATGGCCTCGATGCCCTTAGCCTGCAGATTCTCCACCTGGTCTTTCATTAAGGCTATCAGCGGCGATACCACAATGCAAATACCATCCTTAACTAATGCCGGCACCTGGAAACATACCGACTTACCCCCGCCCGTTGGCAGCAGGGCCAGCGTATCATTCCCCTGCAATACCGACGCAATGATCTCTTCCTGCATCGGCCGGAAGGCATCGTGCCCCCAGTATTGTTTAAGTATTTCGCGGGTGGTCATTTGGCTTTTATAGAAAAAGCCCGGCATGCGGGCTTTTAATTGACCTCACCTAAATCCTCTCCAGAGGAGAGGACTTTTTGTAAGAGGCATTATTTATTTTTACACCCTCTCCTTCGGAGAGGGCTGGGGTGAGGCTCTTATTACCTTCCTTTAATATCGGTATATTCTCTATCCGTAGCGCCTACATAGATCTGGCGCGGGCGGCCGATAGGCTCTTTGTTGGTTTTCATTTCTTTCCACTGAGCAATCCATCCCGGCAGGCGGCCTAAAGCAAACAGCACGGTGAACATATCTGTAGGGAAACCTAAAGCGGTGTAAATGATCCCCGAATAGAAATCCACGTTAGGGTAAAGCTTGCGCTCTACAAAGTATGGATCGTTCAGGGCAACTTCTTCCAGTTTTTTGGCTATCTCTAAAGTTTCGTCGTTAATATGCAGTTTCTCTAATATATCATCGCAGGCTTTTTTAATGATCTTGGCACGCGGATCAAAGTTCTTGTACACACGGTGGCCAAAGCCCATTAAACGGAACGGATCGTTCTTATCTTTAGCTTTCTTGATCCATTTATCAGTATCGCCGCCATCTTCTTTTATTTTCTGCAGCATCTCAATCACCGCCTGGTTAGCGCCGCCATGCAGCGGGCCCCATAATGCAGAGATCCCTGCCGAAATAGAAGCATATAAATTAGCATCTGATGAACCTACAATACGCACGGTTGAGGTAGAGCAGTTCTGCTCATGATCGGCATGCAGTATCAGCAGTTTGTTCATGGCGCTAACTACAACCGGGTCTATCTCCACATCCTCGGTACGTTGCCCAAAGGTCATGTGCATAAAGTTGGTTACGTAATCAAACTTATTTTTAGGGTAAATAACCGGGTGACCGAGTGACTTTTTATAGATCCACGATACGATGGTGCTCATCTTGGCTATCAGTTTAATGATCTCCAGGTTCACCTCTTCGGCGCTTAAGCCTTGTTTTAACGATGCCGGGTTAAATGCAGCCAGCGCGCCAATTAATGAAGAAAGCTGCCCCATTGGATGTGAGCCTGACGGGAACCCATCAAAAAATTTCTTCATATCCTCGTGTACAAGGGTATGGCGGCTAATCTCCAGCTCAAAGCTTTTCAATTGCTCAGATGTTGGCAAATCACCGTAGATAAGAAGGTAGGCAACCTCGGTAAAGGTCGATTTTTCAGCCAGTTGCTCAATAGGGTAACCGCGATATTTTAAAATACCCACTTCGCCATCCAAAAAAGTGATAGCGCTTTTTGTGGCGCCGGTGTTTTTATAACCTACATCGAGTGTTACATAACCGCTCAAGTCGCGCAGCTTGGAAATATCAATCGCTTTTTCGCCTTCAGTGCCCTCTATTATAGGCAGATCGTACGTTTTATCACCAATTTTTAGTTGTGCAGTATCAGACATAGATTAAATAGTATTTGCAACAAATGTAAATAAATATGCGTATTAATAGGCTTTAAGATAAATTAACTATTTGTAAAATTGTTGTTTTTCTATTTCTCGCTTTTTAGCGTATATTGTTTCGCTAATGATCAAAAAATCCCCTACTGATGTCATTTAAGGACAGAACGCTGCTATTAATAGAGAACGACCACACCATCCACAGGCTGCTTTTAGTGGGCTTGCTTATTGCCGGCCCCTCGCTGCATTATTTATGTTACTTCAACTCGTTCGATCCTATCTGGCTGCGGGGCATTAACTGCCTTTTTTGTGCGATAGCGCTTGGCTTATCGTTTACGCAGTATAAAAATACGTATATCTGGTCGGTTCGGCTGGCTATACTTTCTTACCTTGTTATTAATAATTGCGTGCTGCTTGGCATGAATGGCTTTAACCATGTGTACCTTTTCAGCTCTATAACTATATTTATATCACTTACGCTATTTTGCAAAAAACGCCGCGAGTTTGTTGCTATCAGCGCACTTAACCTTATTGCGGTACTTACGGCTTATTATACTTCACCTAAGTTAACCATATCAAGTACTATACTGGTTATCTTGCTATTAGTGTTCACCATCATTGCTTATGTATCGTTCTTTGTGATGATGAGCTACCAGGCGCAGTTTAAAAAGGCGGTTAATGAGGTGATGATGCTGAACGAATCGCTTTTAGAGAATGATGAGAAGCTGCGCAAGAGCCGCCAGCAACTGCATGCGCTTATCAGTTCGGTTAACGATACTATTTTTGAACTGGATGAAGATATTATTTGCCTAAACGTTTGGTTTGGGCAAAACAGCCCGCCATATCTTACCCGAGAGCAGTTTCTGCACAAGCATTTGTTTGAGGTAATGGGTGCCGAGCAGGCCAAACCTTTTGCCGAGGTTTACGAGTATGTAAAGGCACACCGCAAGCCTGCCACTCTGCAGTTTCCATCTTTGTACGGGCAGCCAAAATGGTTTACCGCCAAGGCAGCGCCCGTGTTTGATATCAATGGCGAATACGCCCATCGCATAGCAGTATCCGTTACCGATATTACCGAGCAAAAACGCCATGCCGATGCATTAAAGGAAAGCGAGAACCTGCTGATGCAGGCACAGGAAATTGCCAAAACAGGCAACTGGTGGTTTAACGGCGAAACCAGGGAGAATTACTGGTCAGACAATTTGTACAACCTGCTGGAAATTGACGCCGTGCCCGAGGGGTCAACCAAGTTTGAGTATTACTTAAGTTTGGTTCACCCCGATGATAAAGAGGCCGCACAAACCTATTTTACAGGCATAAGCCGCGTAGCCGAAAATAGCCTGGAGCACAAATTTGTTACCCCAAAAGGTAACCTTAAGTACATTAAAGTATTGCGCGGCGATCTGCAAACCAACGAAGACGGCAATGTTAAGCATGTGGTGGGCATTATACAGGATATTACAGAATCGCGCCTGGCGGAGAAAGCCGTTAAAGTAAGCCAGGCCGAACTGCTGGAAGCACAGGTGATTGCTAAAATTGGCAACTGGAAATGGGATAGCAACCTTACCACAATAAAATGGAGTGATGAAGTGAACTCCATTTACGAGTTTGAAGGTACAGATCGTTCCTCCCGCTTCGGCAAGTTGCTGATCAAATATATCCACCCGGATGATAAATATATTCTTAAACACCTTTTTAATGCCGATACGGGTACGTCTATTGAATATCGCATTATCACCCCAAAGGGCAACTTAAAATACATCAGCGTAATTACCGGTAAACTGATGTATCGCGAGGACGGCTCTATCCGCAAGATAATTGGCACCCTGCAGGATATAACCCAGCGTAAGCAGGCCGAAATTGATGCCCGCATTACCGAGAACAAGTTTAGGCTGGTATTGGAGAGCATTAAACTGGCTGCAGTTTCTTTAGATGCGCAGGGTAACGTTACCTTTTGTAATAAATACCTGGCCAACCTGCTGGGCTACCACCAGAACGAGATACTGGGTATGAACTGGATGCAGAACTTTGTGCCCGAAGATCTGCGCGATTTTATGATGGACTGGTTCAACACTAATTCTGTTAAGGCGCACTATGTAAATCCTATTATTTGCCGCAACGGCGAAATGCGCACCATCAGCTGGCAAAACACCATCAGTTATGATGATTATGGTAACCTGAAAGGCACTACCAGCATTGGCGAGGATATTACCCTGCAGCAAAAAGCCCGGCAGGAGCTCATTATTGCCAAAGAACAGGCCGAACGCTCATCGCACTTTAAATCGGAGTTCTTATCGATAATGAGCCACGAGATCCGCACGCCGATGAACGCGGTTATTGGCACCACCAACCTGCTTTTATCTGAAGACCCCAAGCCTGAGCAGCTGGAATACCTCAACACGTTAAAATTCAGCGGCGAGAATTTGCTGGCCATTATTAATGATATTTTAGATTATAACAAGATAGAGGCTGGCAAACTGGTGCTTAACAAAGCGCCGTTTAACCTGCCGCACCTGGCGCAGAATGTGCGTCAGTCGTTTTATGCAAAGGCTACCGAGAAAAACCTGGATATTGAACTGATAACCGGCAGCAACGTACCCGCCTTTGTAATGGGCGACCAAACCCGCCTTGCCCAGATCCTGATAAACCTGGTGAACAACGCCGTTAAATTTACCAACGAAGGCAAAGTTACCATTACGCTGGAAACCGAACAGATAACCGATAAACAGGCCCTTATTAAATTTAAAGTAACAGATACCGGCATTGGCATTGCTGCTGAAAACCTCGGCGTTATCTTCGATCCATTTATACAGGAGCAAAAAGTAATTAATAACGATTATGGTGGCACCGGGCTGGGCCTCGCCATTACCAAACGCCTTGTAGAACTTTACGATAGCAGCATCCGTGTAATGAGCGACCTGGGTAAGGGCACACAGTTCACCTTCACAATTTTGTTTGACCTGGCCGAGCAGATAGTGCCCGGCGGTACAGACGATCGCCAGCGTACAGACCTGCCTGTAAACCTCAGCGGCCTCAACATTTTAGTGGTTGATGATAATAAGATGAATATTATGGTGGCCACCAAGTTCCTTAAAAAATGGCAGGCCAACGTAGATGACGCCCTAAACGGGCAAATAGCAGTTGATAAGGTGAACAGTAAATTTTACGACCTGGTAATTATGGACCTGCAAATGCCCGTAATGGATGGCTTTGAGGCTACTGCGGAGATTAAAAAGAACCACCCTAACCTGCCTGTAATAGCCTTCACAGCCGACGCCATGCCCGAAACCCACGCCAAAGCGTTTGAAGCAGGCATGTGCGATTATTTAACCAAGCCCTTTGTACCCGAGGTGCTGTTTGAAAAGATCTCGCGCCATTGCAAAACAGTTGCTAAACCAACCGAATATTAACAGGCAGCTTAGTTTGTGCGGATAGCCTCCACAGGGTCAAGCCTTGATGCGAACCAGGCAGGCACTATACCTGCTATAATACCTATAACTACAGATATGCTGATGCCTTTGATCATGTTTTTGGTATCAAGCACTATCTCCAGATCGGCCGTGTTTTTTACGATGACTGTACCCGCATATACCAGCAGCAAGCCTATTAGCCCCCCCATAAGGCACAGGGCAACCGACTCCAGCAGGAACTGCAGCAGGATGAAATAGTTCTTAGCGCCTAATGATTTTTGGATACCGATGATATTGGTACGTTCTTTAACCGATACAAACATAATATTAGCAATGCCAAAGCCACCTACCAGGATAGAAAAGCCGCCGATAATACCACCCGCCACATTCACAATACCAAATAGTTCATCTAACTGGTTAGAGATAACACTTGATTTATTCAGCGAGAAGTTATCCTCTACACCCGGGCGGATGCTGTGGATAGAACGCATTAAGCCGCGCACTTCGCTTTCCACTTCAACATCGCTCAGGTTATCCAATCCCCTCACTACTATTTGTGGATTGTACTTCTCGTTCTCTATATCAATAATGTTCTTGGCAAAATTCAAAGGCAGGTCTATCTCGCTATCGGTAGAGATGCCCAGCATATCTTTACCCTGCTTGGCAAAAACACCTATAATAGTGAGCTTACGGCCCATAATTTTTATTTGCTTGCCAACAGCGGTTCCATCAGGGAAAAGGTTCTCGGCAATATCATAACCGATAATGGTAACCGGCGAACCGGTACGCGATTCGATGTCCGTAAAATACCTTCCGTCTAAAAAATCAAAGTTCAGCACTTTATCATGCTCGTGCGAAACCGCCGTTATCTGTGCGCCGTCGACTGTGTTACTGCCGAATTTTACGGTACGGTTATCTATACTAATTTCGTAACTAATGGCTTTAGCGGTTTGGCTGCGGCGCTGCAACTGCTCAAAATCGCGCAGCTTAGGTACCGGCCTTTGCATGTACTTCCACCAGGGAAAATTATCCTCGCCCACCCATGGCCATTTTTGGATGTAAATACTGTTGCTCCCCAGCTTGTTTACACTGGCCTGCAGGTTATTGCGCAGAGTATCCACAGCCGAAAACACCGCTATAATGGTAAAAATACCTATGGTAACACCCAGTAATGACAGCAGCGTACGCAGCTTATTTTGCCTGAGTGCATCATACGCAAACAGAAAACTCTCGCGGATAAGTTTTAATATTATCATGTTGAATTTGTGATCTTAAATTGCCCGGCTAAACACTGGGGAGCCTGTAAAAAAGTAATAATATAGGTTTAGACGGCAGCCGGCGTTTTAAGTTACAGTAATTCTTTTATAAAAGTATTTTACATAAATCAAAACGAAATTTAAGTAAATCGGTTAATCTAACAAAAAATCCGTACATTTGCGCCCTGAAAATTCATATATTAAAGCATGAAATTATCCCAGTTTAAATTCAATTTACCTGAATCATTAATTGCACATTCACCTGCTGACACACGCGACGAATCGCGTTTAATGGTTTTACACCGCGATTCGGGCAAAATTGAGCATAAAATATTTAAGGATATACTGGATTATTTTGACGACAAGGATGTAATGATCCTGAACAATACTAAAGTATTCCCGGCCCGTATGTACGGCAATAAAGAAAAAACCGGTGCCACCATCGAGGTTTTTCTGCTGCGCGAGCTGAATAAAGAATTACGCCTTTGGGATGTGCTGGTAGACCCTGCACGTAAGATCCGCGTAGGCAACAAGTTATATTTTGGTGACGACGACCTGCTGATTGCCGAAGTTGTTGACAACACCACGTCACGCGGCCGTACCATCCGTTTCTTATTTGACGGTACGGACGAAGAATTTAGAAAGAACGTGGAAATATTAGGCGAAACACCACTGCCTAAATACATTAAACGCAAAGCCACTGCAGATGATAAAGAGCGTTACCAAACCATCTTCGCTAAACACGAAGGTGCTGTTGCCGCCCCTACCGCAGGCCTGCACTTTAGCCGTGAACTAATGAAACGCCTTGAGTTAAAAGGTGTTGAATTTGCCGAGGTTACGCTGCATGTTGGTTTAGGTACCTTCCGCCCGGTTGAGGTGGAGGATTTAACCAAGCACAAAATGGATTCTGAGCAATTCATCATTGAGCAAAGGCAAGCTGATATTGTAAACCGTGGTATAGAAAGAAAAAGCCGCATTTGCGCCGTTGGTACCACATCAATGCGTACTATAGAGTCTGCTGTATCTGCCGGTAAAAGCCTTAAGGCTGCTAACGACTGGACCAGCAAGTTCATCTTCCCGCCATACGAATTTAGTATTGCAAACAGCATGGTAACCAACTTCCACACACCGGAATCAACTCTGTTGATGATGGTTAGCGCATTTGGTGGTTACGAGCACGTAATGAACGCCTACGAAATTGCAGTAAAAGAAAAATACCGCTTCTACAGCTACGGCGACGCAATGCTGATCATCTAATTTCGGATTTCGAAATTTCGATTTCGGATTTAATTTATACAAATGTCATTTCATAACTTGAAATGACATTTTTTTTACCTGTAAATTTGTGCTGATGCAAACCCAAGATCCGAAATCCGAAATCCGAAATCCGAAATCAACCTACGCTGTTATAGTAGCCGGCGGTTCGGGCACGCGTATGCAGTCGGCTTTGCCGAAGCAGTTTTTGTTGCTTAATGGCAAGCCTGTGCTGATGCATACCATTGAGGCATTTTACAGCAGCCGTACGGTGCCGCAGATCATTCTGGTGCTGCATCCAAACTATCATGCTATGTGGAAAGAGCTTTGCGATGTGCATAACTTTGTTATTTATCACACATTAATTGCAGGCGGAGAAACGCGTTTCCATTCTGTTAAAAATGCAATTGACCATATTAACGACAAAAATGTGCTAATTGCTGTACATGATGCTGTTAGGCCATTAATTGATACCGCCGTTATAGACGAAGCTTACGCCTGCGCCGAAACAAGCGGAAGCGCAGTTACGGCAGTTAAAAGCCGCGATTCGGTAAGGCAATTACAGGGCAATACTTCGCAGGCGTTAAACCGCGATGACATTTACCTGGTGCAAACCCCGCAAACATTTCAATCGGCCTTGCTGATAAAAGCCTACGAACAAGCGTACGACGGTAAGTTTACTGATGATGCATCCGTAGTGGAGCAAATGGGGGTGCAAATAAGGCTTATAGAGGGCAATTACACCAATATGAAGATAACCTTCCCCGAAGATATTGCCATTGCAGAAACCCTTATAAACGCAAAAAACCACCGGCTTTAGGCAGGTGGTTTATGATGCAGTATAAATTTCTATCAGGCTCTTCTGATCACGCCGAGTAATAACGCAATGATTGCGATAACCAGTAATATGTGAATTAAGCTTCCGGCGTGGTTAAAGAAGAAACCAAAGATCCATCCTATAACCAGGATAACAGCGATTATGTACAATAAGCCTCTCATAGTGTTGTGTGTTTATATGTAAAAGTTTCAGTTGAATGTAATCAGTACTATACTAAAACCATTCCAAAAAGGAGTTTAAACAAAAAAAACGCTTTTAAAAAAAAGCGTTTTTATATTCAAGATGCCATACAGGGCCAATTGCCCGGCATGGCATTTATCAAGCCCTTCTTATCACCCCCAAGATTAAAGCTATAATAGCAATAACTAATAAAATGTGGATCAGACTGCCGGCGCCGCCGTAGAAAAATCCGAATAGCCATCCAATAATCAGGATAACCGCGATGATATACAATAAGCCTCTCATAGTTTGTAGTGTGTTATTTGTTAAACCTTGTGTTGTAAGTTGCTTTAACAATACCAAAACCATTCCAAAAAGCTGGGTGCATAAAAAAAGCCCCCGGAATACGAGAGCTCTCTTTATTTTGTGGGAAGGCAGAGTTAGTACTCGTCTTCGTTAAAGAAGAAGTCATCTTTGGTAGGATAATCGGGCCATATCTCTTCAATATTCTCATACGGCTCACCATCATCTTCCAATGCCTGCAGGTTCTCAATAACCTCTACCGGCGCTCCGGAACGTATAGCGTAATCAATTAATTCATCTTTAGTTGCCGGCCATGGTGCATCTTCTAAGTGCGATGCTAATTCAAGTGTCCAATACATGTTTTTATATTAGTTTGGTAAATTTCCTTTTTCGCAAAAGTATAATATTTTTAAATTGATTTTTACTATTTTTTTGTAATTTTTTTAAACCCGTGGAATCCACTGATTTTCAGATATTTTATTATCATTGGCAACCTTGCGCGCCAGCGTAAAAAGATAATCGCTCAACCGGTTCAGGTAAATATTCACCCGCTTGTCTACCGTGCTTTCTTCGGCCAGGTGAACAGATAAACGCTCGGCCCGGCGGCACACACAGCGCGCGATGTGGCAGTAAGATACGGTATTACTTCCGCCCGGCAAAATAAAATGTTTAAGCGGTGGCAGGGTTTCGTTCATTAAGTCCATTTCCTGTTCCAGCAGCTCAATATCGCCGTTTGTAAGATCGGGGATCACCATGCGCGATTTTTCCGGATCTGCCGCCAGCGAAGAGCCGATGGTAAAAAGCCTGTCCTGTATCTCCTTCAGCAGCGCCTTATCATGCTCGCTGATTTCCTGGTCGCGGATGAGGCCGATGTAGCTGTTTAGCTCATCCACTGTTCCGTAACTTTCTATCCGCAGGTGGTGCTTGGGCACACGGGTACCTCCTATAAGGGAAGTATAGCCTTTATCACCTGTTTTCGTATATATTTTCATAAAATATTAAAATTGTATCAGCGTTTGCTTATCGTGCCGAATATATCAGCCTTAATTTTGACACTGTTATCAACATTGTGAACTTTGTGGTTCTATCTTTGTGTACTTGCAGTAAACTAAGTAACACCAAAACTTAAATTTATACATTGTGTTTGGTTCAAATATAGGCTATTTACAAATTATGAAACTCATTATATCCACAGCTAAACTGGCTGTTATAAGCATTTGCACCATATCGCTGCTAAGCTTTAGCTGCGGCGGTAACGGTACTACAAAAACCGGTTCAACTGCCGCTGCTTCATCCCCCGCCGCAATACCATCGTTCCGTAAGTTTTTAAGCGAAAAACAGTTTAACGATCTTTTTCCTCAGCGCAATAAATTTTATACCTACGCTGCCTTCATTAAAGCGGTTGACGAAATGGCGCAGATTAAACTTCAGGTAAGCCGCAGGGCCGAATCGGTATACCAATTCACCCGTACTGATAAACGCACCGGTAAAGCCACCATCGTACGTCAGGACGGCGACTGGAACGAGGAATGGGCTAAAGTAAAACCCGACAGCGTTTTCACAGTAGACTACGGCGGCTTTTGCACCGATAAAGACGCGCAGACCAATAAGCGAGAGCTCGCTGCCTTTTTTGCCCAGATAGCACATGAAACCCGCCACGGCATGAACGGCACCTACCTGGATGGCCTGATGCAATTACACGAAGACAATACCAGCTTGGAGTACCTAAGCGACAGTGACGAATACCCCGCTGTAAAAGGCCAAAAATACTACGGCCGTGGCCCTATGCAGCTGAGCTACAATGGCAACTATGGCTTCGCATCCGACTGTATATTCGGCAACAAACACATCCTGCTGGACAACCCTGCCCTGCTGGAAACCGATGCCGTAGTATCCTTTAAAAGCGCCATCTATTTTTGGATGACGCCCGAAACGCACAAACCATCGGCGCACGACGTAATGATAGGCAAATGGCAGCCAAAAGACAGTGATAAGGCTAAAGGCCGCACCCCAGGCTTCGGCATGACTATTAATATTGTTAACGGTGAAGTTGAGTGCAATAAGGGCGAAGACATGTACAACATGAAGGACCGCATAGGCTTTTACCAGTTCTTCTTAACCAAACTCGGCGTAACCGACCCTAACTGCGCCTGCAGCTGCGGCAAAATGGAACCCTATAAATATTGATTTCGGATTTGAGATTTTCGATTTCGGATTTTAGGAGGAGAAATTTTGATTTTGTCTTATTCCCTCTCTGGGGCGGGGCTGGTATATGTAATGACAGGGAGGAGTTAGCCGCCTGCTTGTCCATTAATCCTTGCACCTTCAGATCCTTTCCCCTATCCATTGTTTAAACTCATCAACCGTATAAAATACCAGTCGGGTTGTTGTGCTTCTAATTCTTTGGCGTTGGTGGTGCTTGCCCATGCTACGGCTGCTATGGGGATGCCTACTTGTTTGCAGTAGATAATATCACTCGGCGCATCACCAATGTACAGGCTTTCGGCTTTATTGGCATTAAGCCGGGTAAGTATGTTGCGGATGCCGTTAACCTTGTTAGGCCCTTCTACCGAGCCGGTTTCCATTACTTCAAAGTATTCAGCCAAGCCGAATTGTTTGAGTGATAAACGTGTGCTGTGCAAACCCTTGCCGGTAACCATAGCCAGTTGCACGCTTGCCGCTTTCAGGTATTTTAGCAGTGCATTTATCCCGGGGAAAGCATCAGGGCAGGTATGGTGCAATGCTTCATAATGCTGCAGGTAAGCGGCAACCCCTTCCTGCTCATAAGCCGGGATCAACTTCCGGATAGTTCCTTCTTCCGAAGGGCCAAAGGTGGCTATGATCTCCTGCTCGCTGATCTCTTTCTGTAACAGGGGCTCCACGCTTTTCTTAAACGCGGCAATACACAAAGGCAGGGTATCGGCAATGGTTCCGTCCAGATCGAAAATAATTGTTTTAAACTTCATAGGAATGGGGTTAGTGTATCTGTTGTAAATAAAGCTTTTTGAGGGAAGAAAAAATGCAGATGCTTACAATTAACTGGCAATAATTGTAATTTTAACCACCTTATCTTAAGCAGCATGTCACTCATTAAATTGATTATATTACCCTGTCTGATCATAATTAATATATCATTAGTAAGAGCGCAGACCCACCAGCCACAGCATGAAAAATTCCGGGTGAAAAAGCAGTTGATACATCACAACTTATCAAAGCTGTTTACCGCCACAGATAACTCACAGGTATTTGGCTTTATTGGTGATAATTTCCAGCGAATCAGAATAAAATTCATCTCTGTTAAAAAAGACCCGCAAGATGCCGAAACCTACCTTATATCCGGTAAATCGATGGTGAAAAATAATATCGAGCCATTTAACGGTCGGCTTAAAATTATGCTGATCAGATCCGTTTCGGGCTCTTATGGAGTTGATGATGAATATAAAAACAAAGGAATAAAAGGCCAGTACGAGATAACTGGTCTTATCAATTTGAAGAAAAAAACACAGATGAACATTCGGGCATTTTCAACGGCGTTTTCAAAACAGATTTTTACGTGGATAAAAACAATGCAGTACAATATAATGACATTGAAAAATATGCCGATGATTACAAAAACAATCAGTTTGAGGGAACCTGGAAAAGCCATAAAGGGAAACTAAAAAAGACATGCAACTGGGGCGATTACAGGATCCCCAGCAGCCGGGGTCTTGATATTGGTGCCGGGGAATTTTCTCCCGCAGATAAGTATTTAGCTAATGGCTGGCAAAGCATCAGAGATCAGTGGGCTAAACAACCGCTGGCCGGTAAAGGTAAAAAAACAGAATGTGCTAAATGGTGGGAATAAACTAATCACCCCTAAGCAATTCACTTACTCTGCAATAACGCTTAAATTTTTAAAAGCTATTTTGTAACTATACGCCCGCCACGTTGTCAAAATGGCAAGAATTTACAATATCTGTTAATATCTTTAGCCTGTTAATTATTATTTAATGAGCAACTTTTTATTTGACTCTACAAGGCTTTCGGAAGTGGATACAGAGCGGTACCAGTTAACGTATGACGAGCTGCGCTCTAAATTCAACATGCAGCTAACCGGGCATATTAATTTCCACCTGGAAGATTTTGACGCGTTTAAACCTTATCTCGATTTTAGTGTGCTTGGCTCCTACGTTATTAAAAACGGATACAGCGACTGCTACATGCTTTTTATAGATACGCACACCAAAAAAACGCAGGACAAACAAATAGCCGACGTGTACGAATACCAAACCTGGGGCTTAGCCTACCTGAAGTACGATTTTGGCCGTGTAAAGATCCGCCCGGAAACCATGGTTGATAAAATAAGCGAGCTTATCCACCCCATTGAGCTTGATTTTAAGGACGACAAAGCCTTTAGCGACACTTTTTACGTATTGGTTGATGACCGCGACAAAGCCAACGCCCACATTAACCGAAACTTCCGCAACGCGGTGATGGACATCCGCGAAGATGATTTTGTGATAGAGATAGTAAACCACACACTCATCATCGGCAGCCGCAAACCCATCTCGCCCGAGCGCGCTGTTTACCTTGGCGAATTTGTGTGTAAGATAGCAGCGTTGTAGATCCACCCTATTTATTCAACACTGCCGGCAAAATATAATCCTGCATAATTTTATCGGCTTGTGGGTGCGCGTAACCTTCGTTGTAGGCGGTTGCGGTGATGATAACCACCAGCGGCTGATCTGTAAACACAAAGATCTTGTTGCCCCCATTGCCGGTACAGTAAAAGGTTTCGTAAGGCTTATTATTCACCGTGTAGATTTTATTCCAGAACAGATAGCCATAATAACCCAAGCCGCCCATATCCGCAGGCAGACTGATTTGCTTGGTGAATGATTTTTGCACCCAGCTTTTAGGGATCACCTGCCTTCCGTTCCACGTGCCACCATTTTTATACAGCTGCCCGAATTTGGCGAAATCGAGTGAGCGCAGTCGGATACCACCCGCCGTACTGGGCACATTTTGCGGGGTGTACTGCCACTTGTAATTAGTAATAGCGAGCGGTTTAAACAGTTTGGCATCGGCATATTTATCCAGTCCGCCGGGTACGGTTTTGTTTAGTATATCTCCTAATACTACTACACCTGCAGTAAAATAGTTCCAGCTTTTGTAGGCTTGTTTGGCGCTGTCTACCTTTAGGTCGAGTGCGAATTTAACCCAGTTGGGCATTGGGTACATGTTCTCCTCGTTACCGGGAGAATCGCTGTCGTTATCATTAGCATCAAAAACAGAGCTCATGGTAAGCAGACTTTTTAGTGTAACGCTGTCTTTCTTTGGCGAATAATTCGCAAATTTCCGCAGATCGTAAAACTTGTTCAGGGTTTGATATTCATCCTTAATAAAACCATCATGTATAGCTATACCCGTTACCGCCGAGGCAAAGGTTTTACCCACCGAGCGCGGGTCGTGCAGCGAGTCGCGTTTGCTGCCGTTAAAGTACTCCTCTATCAGCAGCTTGCCGTTTTTAATTACCACAATGCTGGTGATATTTTTAAACTTATTCTGGGCAATCTTCTCGTTCATCCCCATAATCAGCTTTTTGTCGTACACATCGGCAGACACCGGCCAGCCGCTATTGGGTAAGATCTTCTGGATCTGGATATCCTTCACTTCTGCCGGTGGAACAAGAATCTGCAGTTCTCCCTGCGCAATTATATTACCTGTTTTTATGGTTGGGATGCTGATGTAAGGCCGTAATTCCATCTTTAAAGTATGCGTACCGGTGGTTAAGGCATCCTCGCCGCCGCGCACCATAAAACGGGTAAACAGGTAACGGCTCCACATGTCTTCATGCTGTGTACTTAGCAATTTGATGGATAATGATGTACGGCCGTTTTTGTTACGGGCGTAGCCTGCGCCTTTGTGCAGGTTCTCCTGGTAAATGGGCTTCCCATCTACATAAAAAGCAAACTGGTAATTACCCTCATTCAATTTTTCAATAGTGAGTTCCGGCGCCATTTGGTGCTGGTAATTGGTAAGCGAGTTACCCAGAAAAGCACGCATGCTAAGGTTGCTCTCAGGCTTTAGCGTAAAAGATCTCATTATATCAGCATCTTTTAATTGCTCCACGGGTATAGTATCCGCAGTAAAAACAATGCGGCCGATGTTGGCTTTATGGATGGGCAGGGTATTAACATCCGGCGGGGTAATGTTGGCAACCTGCGCAAACAGATTGAATGTTGAGGCACAAAGCAGCAGGGTAAACAGGATATAGCGTTTCATAAATTAATGAGCATGTTTAAATATATACTGCAAATGTGCCCTATTGCCCGGCACTAAAATAGAACAGAATTAACATGCCCGCAGCAGCAATTTACGATATGCCAATGGATTGGTATGATTAAAGGCTTTAAAGCTGCGCACAAAATGGCTCTGATCCGCAAAACCGCAGGCAAAGGCAATATCTGTTAAAGATCGATTGGGATCGTGCAGCAGGGAGAGGGACTTTTCTATCCTTAATTTGCGGATGAACTCGCCCAGCGTACAATGGAAGTATTTAGAAAAATCGCGAGACAGGTGTGCCGGGTGCAGCTGCAGTATGGCCGACAGCCCTGTAAGCGTATGTTTATGTGCAGGATCGTCTGACAGAATATCTTTCAACTGCGCCACCCAAGCCGGACTACGCGTTACCAACGCCTGTTTATCACCCTGCATTTTAGCCAGGATCTGCAGCAGCAGGGCTTCGGTAGACAGCTCGGTTACCTCATCGTTCACCTTGGTTTCGCGGAATAGTTTGTAGAACAGGAACTTTACATCGGGGTTATTCACCGCGAAACTGCCCTGCAGCTCCTGGTTATAAAAATTAAGCTGATGGAACCAATCCTGATACAGTTCTATATGGAAGCCTCGGGTAAACCCCCTGGGCTTAATGTTATAATGCGGATCCTGCCAGTTATGAAACAGCAGGCTGCCGGCACCACAGTTGTAAACCTCCTTGCGGTTGCCTTCAATTACGCTGCCTTCTAAAATAAAAGTGAAATACGCGTTTTCGTGGTAGTGCCAGTCTACCTTATCGTGGGTGTATTCGGTATCTGTTATGGTAGCAAAACTATGCTGAACCGTGCTGTTGGTTTGCCCGTAAAATTTGCCGGTTCTTAAATGTTCCACAGCTTTAAAATTACGGTTAAACTACCAGTATCGCAGAAAAACTTATTTGGCTAAGTTAATACCTTTTGCTTTTACCTCGCCATTTTCGGGTGCGCGCCTGCTTACGGTTTGTACATTTTCGTTAATGTAATCGTTCTCTACCAAACCATCGCGCATACGCACAATTCGGTGTGCATGCATGGCAATATCTTCCTCGTGGGTTACTAATATAATGGTGTTGCCTTTGGCGTGGATATCTTCCATCAGGCCCATAATTTCTATGGATGTTTTGGTATCCAGGTTACCTGTTGGTTCATCGGCAAGGATGATGGATGGATCGTTGATTAATGCCCTGGCTACGGCAACACGCTGGCGCTGCCCGCCGGAAAGTTCGTTAGGGCGGTGATCTGTACGGTTACCCAGGCCTACATTCTCCAGTGCTTTTCGGGCCCGGTCCTGCCGTTTTTCTTTGCTTATGCCGGCGTAAACCAGCGGCAGGGCAACATTATCTAAAGCGCTGTTACGCGGTAACAAGTTAAAGGTTTGAAAAACGAAACCAATCTCGGTATTACGCACCTCGGCCAGTTCGTTATCCGTCATGTGGCTTACGTTGATGCCGTTGAGGATGTATTCGCCTTTGGTAGGTGTATCCAAACAGCCCAGGATGTTCATTAGCGTAGATTTACCCGAACCTGATGGCCCCATCAGCGCAACAAATTCGCCCTTGTTGATGGTAAGCGATACCGATTTGATTGCGTGTATGATCTCGCTGCCGATAACATATTTACGACCGATATCCTTAATAGTAATAAGAGGCTCTTCTTTGGCTTTAGCTACTGATTTCATCCGTTTTTCTTTCTTTGACAGTAAGGTGGCAGGAAATGTTACAGGGAATTGGAGAAAAGATTGGTTGAAGAGAGAATCAAGAGGTGAGAATCAAGAAACAAGACGAGGACGCATAATTTTAACGATGGATTTGAATCTTGAATGTCTGAACGTTAAATTACTTACCGCTCAGCAGACTCATCGGCCGTTTAGGTGAGGCTCCTCATATTTGAAACTCATTGCTACAATATTTTTAATAAATAAAACCGCTATCTTAATTCCTGGCTCTTATCTCTTGCCGCTATCTTACTTTATCACCTTCGCTACCAAAAAGTGGCTATCATCATGCAGGGGTGCATTTTTCAGCGCCTCTTCGGTGGTGATGGTTTGCTTGATGGCGTCTTCGCGGAGGATGTTGGGCTCGTCGGTCATATACACAAGGGGTTCTACGCCGGTGGTATCTACCTCGTTAAGTTTATCCATAAAGCCGAGTACCTTGTTCATGTCTTTAATTAAGTCGTCTTTTTCAGATGCGTCAATTTTAAGGCGGGCAAGGTGGGCTATTTTATCAACTGTTTGTTCGTCTATAGTCATGCTGTTCTAATTTTTTGCTGATGATGGCGTGTACCTCGTCGCGCAGGGCGTCGGCATCATCAATAGTTAAATGAGCGGTTTCTACCGGCTTATGTACAAATATATTACATACACCCGGTTTCGAGCCATATTTAAGTCCGTCGTCCCATAAAATTTCCCAGGTATTAAGAGATGTTATGGGGATAATAGGCACTTTAAGCTCTATAGCCATACGGAAAGGGCCATTCTTAAAATCTTTTATTTGCGGTGGATAATGATCTGGTATGGTAGCTTCCGGGAAAATAATTGCCGTAACACCGTTCTGGATGCGTTCCATCAGTTTCTTAAACGCGCGGAAGGAGGCTATTTTGCTTTGCCTGTCTACCGGGATATCCATGGTACGGAAGAAGAGCGCCGTTACAAAAAAATCGGCCAGTTCCTGCTTGCCCATAAAGCTGCAATTGCTTTTCACCAATATGCTTAAGGCGGTAATATCAAGGTTAGAGGTATGGTTGGGGCAAACAATGTAGGTTTTGCTCCAGTCAATGGGTTGCTCCAATTCAAATTTATACCTGATACCTACCAAAAGCGAGCTTACATACCCCCATACGCGCCGTAAAGCGGCCATCTGCGGATAGCGGGACGGCTTGCGGGAATAATAGTAGAAAAAGGGAAACAATAGAAGGTACGAAAATCCCACGCTAAACACATACAGGTACACGTGCAGTTTTCTCAATATCATTTTCATCAGCCTCAAAAATATAAAAAATACTTACTTTCGCCCCCTATATGGAAACTGTTGTTAGTGGTATCAGATCTACCGGAAACCTGCACTTAGGTAATTATTATGGCGCTATTCAAAACTTTGTAAAAATGCAAAGCGAATATAATTGCTATTTCTTTATTGCCGACTTGCATTCGTTAACTACTCATCCTACCCCTGCCAACCTCCACGGTAACGTTAAACAGGTTTTGGTAGAGTACCTGGCGGCCGGTATCGACCCGGAGAAAGCTACCATTTACGTACAAAGCGATGTGCCGGAAGTTACCGAATTGTACCTGTACCTTAACATGAATGCCTACACCGGCGAGCTGGAACGCTCTACATCCTTTAAAGATAAAGTACGTGCCAACCCCGATAATGTTAACGCCGGCCTGCTTACCTACCCTGTGTTAATGGCTGCGGATATCATTATCCATAAAGCCACTAAAGTACCTGTGGGTAAAGATCAGGAGCAACACCTTGAAATGGCCCGTACCTTTGGTAACCGCTTTAACCGGTTATATAATAACGATTACTTCCCCGAGCCATATGCATTTAGCATGGGCGAGAGCTTGGTGAAGATTCCCGGGCTTGACGGTAAAGGCAAAATGGGCAAAAGCGAAAGCGAAGGCAATGCTGTTTTCCTTTCGGATACGCCGGAAGCCATCCGCAAAAAAGTAATGCGCGCCGTTACCGATGGCGGCCCAACCGAAGAGAACCAGGTTAAACCACAAGAAATTCAAAACCTGTTCGATCTGATGAAAGTAGTATCTACCCCAGATACTTATACGCATTTTGATAACCTGTATAACAGCATGAGCATCCGTTACGGCGATCTGAAGAAACAGCTTGCCGAAGACATGATCATCGCTACCGCCCCTATCCGCGAAAAAATTAACGATATAGCCAACGATGCCCCTTACCTAAGGCAGGTTGCCCTTTACGGCGCCGCCAAAGCCCGCGAAAGCGCCCAGAAAACCATCAGGGAAGTAAGGGAAATTATTGGTTTCAGGAAGTTTTAAGGTAGATCATAGTTGATGGTTCATAGTTCACAGCGGATAAAATCAGTTGGGTTGTTGATAGTTTATAGTGCTTGGCGTATATTAGCCATGTGGCTCTGAATAGTTCGCGTGTGTTTTTTACCATGAACCATGATCTATTAACCATCAACAAAAAACAACACACATGCACATAGCTATTGTAGGAAATATTGGCGCGGGTAAAACTACACTTACCGAGATGCTGGCGAAAAATTACGGTTGGGAACCCCTTTATGAGGCGGTTGATAATAACCCCTACCTGGAAGATTTTTACAGCGAAATGAAACGCTGGAGCTTTAACCTGCAGATCTATTTCCTCAACAGCCGTTACCGCCAGATCATAGAGATCCAGAAAAGCGGGCGCAACATTATTCAGGATCGCACCATTTACGAGGATGCCTACATATTTGCCGAAAACCTGCACGATATGGGCCTGATGACCACCCGCGATTACGAGAACTACGAGAGCATGTTTAACAACATCACCGAGTTTATTAAACCGCCCGATCTGCTGGTGTACCTCAAAGCATCGGTACCAACCTTAGTGAACAACATCCAGCGCCGCGGCCGCGAGTATGAAATAGGCATCCGGATAGATTACCTCTCTAAACTGAACGAGAAGTATGATAAATGGATTAAAAACTACAAACTGGGCAAACTGCTGGTGCTTGATAAAGACAACCTGGATTTTGCCAACAACACCGAAGATATGGCCTCTATTGTAGAGAAAATTGAAAGGGAAATAAACGGGCTGTTTTAGCTTTTTCACAAACAACATTCCTTAGCGGCGGTGAGGACACTGCCGCAAGGGTAAAAAATAAACCCCCTCTCCCCGTTGCGGTGCCCTCTCCGCAACGTAGTATACATCGCAATTCTACCTTTATTAAAACCATCAAACTTTCCCCCTCCGTATCGGTTTCTTATTCATAAAGAGACTAATATGTTCAGATCGATATATAAAACCTTGCTTTTTGTGGCATTATGCATTACCGCCTGCTCCTGCAGTAAGCGCGGGCCGCTGGCGCTGTTTAAAAAGCTTTCCCCGCACGATGCTTATGCCCAAAAGCTTAAGGATGCAGGTTTGGGAAGCACTTCTATGGGTACCGCTTGGCTGCAAAAAGCTGATGAAACGCTGAATAACCCGCTTAACATCAACATTCCGTATAAAGAAACAGGGTACTTCCCAGAGGAAAAACCCGGAGGCACGGCACTACGGTTTGATGCCAAACGCGGGCAAAAATTGCGTATAGCTATCACTAAAAAACCTGCCACGAACTTTAATATTTATCTCGACCTCTTTCAGGAGCAATTACCGCAACCGGCTAAGCTGGCAGCATCTGCAGATACATTGGGCGCGATGCTTGAGTTTGAAGTAAAACAGGCCGATAAATATATTTTACGCCTGCATCCCGAGCTATTACGCAGCGGCGAATACACGCTCACTATTACCGCCGGGCCAACGCTGGGCTTTCCGGTAGCGGCATCAGGCAAACCCCATATTGGCAGTTTTTGGGGCGATGGCCGCGACGAAGGCGGCCGCAAGCACGAGGGTGTGGATATCTTCGCACCCAAACGCACGCCAGCCATCGCTGCAGCAAATGGCACAGTTACCAGCGTAAGCGTAAACAACCTGGGCGGCAACGTGGTATTCATGCGCCCCGAAAATGCAGATTATACCCTCTACTACGCCCACCTGGATTTGCAAACCGTACAGCCCGGCCAAAACGTAACAATTGGCGATACCATAGGCCTGGTTGGCAACACCGGCAACGCACGCACTACCCCGGCGCACCTGCACTTTGGCATTTACACCAATAACGGCGCTATAGATCCGCTGGCTTTTGTGGATAGGGATGTAAAACAGCCGCTTCCGGTATCCGCACCGCTTAAAAATCTAAATGCAACAGTCCGTACATCGCTAAAAAGCAGCAAAATATATAATCTGCCATCGGAGAAAGCCCTGGCTGTGCAAACCCTTGGCGTAAATACCGCCCTCAATGTAAGCGCCGCAACCGATGGCTGGTACAAGGTATCCCTACCGGATGGGCAAACGGGCTTTATCAGTAGTAAAGCGGTAACAGAGGCCGATAACATCCGCAGCATAACCCTAAAGGCAAACCAACCACTCTACAACTCGCCCGATAGCCTGAATGCACCCCGCAAAAAAACATTAGCAGCAGGCGAAAAAGTAAACCTGCTGGCTACCTACGGCAAATACTTTCTTGTGAAAAATGACGAAGAAACGGGATGGATAGAGGCGCTTTAAACCTTTGCTGAATGATAACTAAGAATCTATTATACATGCTTGTGGCAGCTTTTAGATACTTTGTTCCTTTGCATGATAGTTTTCACACACCACTATAATTGCCGCCAGTTCTTCTCTGTTAGCAAACTGGCCCGCTTTAAGGCAATAATAAACAAAAATAGATTTTTCATGGCAGATGCAATTAACTAAATATTTAGTTCAAAAGCAATAAGTATATTTGGGGCTTATTAATCTAAGAGATATAACTATTCATTGGACAAATAAACTTCAGGCGTCAAATGAATTATATATTCACCTAATAAATGGCTATACTTACGCTTTACAGTTATAATAAGTAGTTTACTTATTTAGTAATAACTATCAAAAGATCTAATCAGTAAAATGACATACTTTTGGCTTAAATATCAGAATCTGGTGAAAGGCAATACCAACTTGACTTTATCAGCAGACACTGTGGCGCTTAGTTACTGGCAAGATCAGTTATTTTTAAAATTCCTTATTTATTGCCTCCCCTTTAGTTTTATAGCAACGGTTCCGGGTATTATAGTTTCTTTTAAAGACGGATACACCTATATCGGGATGGCAGATTTTACCGCTTTGGTTTTGCTTACAGTTGTTACCCTTGCCTCAGGCTTTTCACTTCATACCAGAAAAATTGCTGTAGTAGTTATTTTTTACCTGCTGGCCATATTTTTAATTAGCTCATTGGGGCATATGGGGCCGGGAGTTTTTTATTTATTCGGGATGACTATATTGATAGCTCTGATTTTCCCTATAGCTAATGCTTATTGGTCTATTTTACTTAATTCGGGCATATTACTAACCTTCGGAGCAATTATTGCAACGCAATCTTTCAACGGTACGCTTAACAAAGATTACAGTACAGCTGCTTGGATAGCGTTTAGTTCTAACGTGATTTTCTTAAGCCTGGTAATTGTCTCCCTCATTCATCAAATATTTAACCGGTTGCAATTAACTATTACCCATCAAAACCAGGCTCAGGAAAAATATAAACTCATATTTGACCGCAGCCCACTCCCTATGTGGCTGTTTGATATAGAAACCCTCCGGTTTCTGGATGTGAATGAAGCTGCGGTAAGAAATTACGGATATAGTAAAAACGAATTTCTCCTGATGACCATAAGAGATATCAGACCTGCCGGGCAAATACAGCTTACAGAACAAGTAGTTAAAAAAAATAAAATTACTGGTGAATTTTATACTGGTGTGGCTGAACATTTAAAAAAAGATGGTGAAAATATTTATGTAAAGGTTGAAAGCAACCTAATTGAGGTAAACGGGCGCCCGGTGAGGCTTGTATTAGCTACCGATATTACAGAGCAATTAAAAAATGAAGTAGATGTTTATAATGCAAATATCCAGGTAAGAAATTCAGAGGCTGATTTGCGGGCCATCTTTGAAAGTTCTACTGATGGATTTGTTCTTTTAGATTCGGCGTTTAAAATAAAGGCGTTTAATCCCAAAGCCAGGTCGTATATTAAACTACAAAAAGGCGATGCCTCATTTGAAACCGGCAAAAGCATTTATGATTTTGTTGAACTTAAAAACCTCAACTACTTTAAATCTGTAATTAAAAGGGTTTACTCAGGCACCACAGTAGATTATGACAGGCGGCACCGGGATGCAGAAGGCAATAAACATTGGATAAGATATACGGTTACACCCGTTTATGAAAACAAACGAATAAATGGTGCCTGTATTACCGGCAGGGATGTTACACTAAGGAAATTGTACCTAAAGAACCTCGAAGACCAGAATAAAACCTTTCGCGAAATCTCATGGATGCAATCACACCTGGTACGGGCTCCCATAGCGCGTTTGATGGGGCTAATCCCTCTTTTTAAAGCGGCCACTGATGACCAGGAACGAGCCGAGCTTGCAGACTATTGCAACACATCGATTTTAGAGCTGGACGAGATCGTGAAAAACATCTCTCAAAAATCCAACGCTATCCTCGAAAAATATCCTGCACCCGAAACAGAAGGCAGTGATAGCACGAAAGATTACTAAGCAAGAACTAATTTCTTTATTTCACAACGCCTAAGTGCTGTTTACTAACAAAACCCACAGCATAAAAAAATGCAGAACTTAAATATCAATAAGTATGATAGTTACAAAGCTTCAATCAAGCTCCCTGGGAACGACCTTGATATTAGTGATGTAAGACTAACACGCTTGTTTGATTCGCTTAAGATTTTTGAGAATGTGTATTTTATAGGGAACAGGGCATATTTTTCGGACGACCAGGTTGACCAAACAATTGACTTTCTTAATGAAGAAGTATTTATTAAAAATACTTCTAAAAGTTTCCGTTTGTTTTGCCGGTTAAAACCTGTAAGTTTTAATTATAACAGAAAGCTGCTCAATAAACTTTGGCAATACTATGAATTCCCTGCGTTTATTTTTTTAGGTGATAAGGTTGATGAAAGCGATCTCATTACCGCTTACAACACCAGTACTTTTCATGATGACCTGATTAAGAACGTCGACAATCTTGTAATTTTATTCCGGTTAGCCGAGCAAAATGTAATTTGGATTAAAGGAAATGTAAATCTATCTGTATTCTTTTAATCGGATAGCTGGCTGGCGTACGCATGCCTCGTGTAACCCAATATTAATTTTGCCAGTCTTTTTTCTTTAAGTCAATATAATTGAGATGATGAGTCACATGCGGCTCTATACCCCTCTCACTATCATCTTTCTGCAAGATTAACAAACCTTTACGGCTGTTACCTGCTTTCCACAACGCTTAGCTTTTCCACATTTGCATTTTCCATTCCCAAATCCCGCATTTTTTCTTACTTTTGCATCCCGTACACAAACATTTGGCAGCGGCCCATTTTCGCTGCCAGGATTTCAAAAAAATCATGACTAAATACATTTTTGTTACGGGTGGCGTTACCTCGTCATTAGGAAAAGGCATCATTTCGGCCTCATTAGCTAAACTCTTACAGGCACGCGGCTACAGCGTTACCATCCAAAAGTTCGACCCTTACATTAACATCGACCCGGGAACCCTTAACCCTTACGAGCACGGCGAATGTTATGTTACCGAAGATGGCGCCGAAACCGACTTGGACCTTGGCCACTACGAGCGTTTCTTAAACACCCCTACTTCTAAAGCCAACAACATTACCACAGGCCGTATTTACCAGAATGTGATCAACCGCGAGCGCGAAGGTGCATTTTTGGGTAAAACTGTACAGGTTGTACCCCACATTACCGACGAGATTAAACGCAACATGCGCATCCTGGGCGAAACCGGCGAGTACGATATTGTGATCACCGAAATTGGCGGTACCGTTGGCGATATTGAGTCCCTTCCGTTTGTAGAAGCAGTAAGGCAGTTTAAATGGGAAGTTGGCTCGGGCAACGCTCTGGTTATCCACCTTACGCTGATCCCTTTCCTGGCTGCCGCGGGCGAGCTAAAAACCAAGCCTACCCAGCACTCGGTAAAAATGCTTTTAGAGTACGGTATTCAGCCGGATATTTTGGTTTGCCGTACCGAGCACCATATAAATATGGACATCAGAAAAAAAATCGCACTTTTTTGTAACGTAAACATCAATGCAGTGATCGAATCAATGGATGCATCAACTATTTACGATGTGCCATTGCTGATGCTGAAAGAACAACTGGATAAAACGGTATTAACCAAACTTAAGCTGCCTCATAAGAACGAGCCTAACCTGGATAGCTGGAAAGATTTCCTGGGCCGTTTAAAAAACCCAACATCAGAAGTGCGCATTGGCCTGGTTGGTAAATATGTAGAGCTGCCGGATGCTTATAAATCTATTATAGAATCTTTTATTCATGCAGGAGCTAAGAACGAGTGCAAGGTAAAAGTGCAGTACATCCCATCAGAACAGTTAACTATTGAGAACGCGGTTGATAAATTAAAAGGCTTGCATGGTGTTTTGGTTGCGCCGGGCTTTGGCGAACGTGGTTTTGAGGGTAAAATTGAAGCTATCCGTTATGTACGCCAAAACAACATTCCGTTCTTTGGTATATGTTTGGGTATGCAGTGCGCGGTGGTTGAATTTGGCCGTAATGTGCTGAATTTAAAAGATGCAAGCAGCACCGAGATGAATAAGGATACCCCTTTCCCGGTGATTGCCATGATGGAAGATCAGAAAAACATTGTTAACATGGGCGGCACCATGCGTTTAGGCTCTTACCCTTGCGACCTTAAAAAAGGCAGCAAGGCGGCAGCCATTTACGGTAAAACACACATTACCGAACGCCACAGGCACCGCTACGAGTTTAACAACGAGTATTTAAAGCAGTATGAAAATGCCGGCTTGCTGCCATCGGGCATTAACCCCGAAAACGGTTTGGTTGAGGTAGTTGAACTAAAAAACCACCCGTTTTTTGTAGGCGCACAATTTCACCCGGAATTAAAATCAACAGTTGCTAATCCGCATCCACTTTTTATTAACTTTGTCGCCGCTTCGTTGGCTTATGCCCGCAAGAATTGATTTATAGTACGATACACATATAATGGATAAAAATACGTTTACAGGGTTATTCCTGATCATGGTTATCATGGGAGCCTCTATCTACTTTATGAAGCCAAATGAGGCCGAAATAAAGCAGGAAAAAGAAAGGGTTCACCTTGATTCATTGAAAAAAGCAGGACTGGATAAGCCTGCAGCTGCTACAGCAAAATTTGATACTGCAAAAAAATCTGGCGTTGTTGATTCTGCCGTTTTAAAAACAGCTTTCGGTGCCGCAACTGTTGGTACAGAGCAATTTGTTACCGTTGAGAATAAGGATCTTCGCCTTAAACTTTCTACCAAAGGCGGTCGTATTTACTCAGCCGAGTTAAAAAATTACAAAACCTTCAGCAAAAAGCCGCTGATACTTTTCAACGGCGATAGTAACAAGTTTGGTTTGGTATTTAGCGCCGGCGGTAAAAACATCAACACCAACGATTATTACTTTACCCCAAGTGCTGCTAACCTTACAGTTGCCGATAAAGATTCATCATCAATTACCATGCGTTTAAGCTACAGCCCAACGCAGTATATTGATTATGTGTACGCCCTAAACGGCACCGGCTACAAAGTAGGCCTTACTATTAAGCCAACAGGTTTAGACCAGGTTATTGCCAACAGCGGTACGGTAAACATCAACTGGGCAGCCAGCCTGCTGAAACAGGAAAAAGATATTGCACAGGAGCGCCAGTACACCACCGTTTATTACAAAAATACCGATAACGAGGTTGATTACTTAGCCGAAACTAAAGACGACGCTAAAACAATTGGCGATAAAAAAATGCAATGGGTGGCGTTTAAGCAGCACTTTTTCTCTAACACGCTTATCGCGAAGGATGGTATCAGCAAATCGGCGTTATCAGTTACCACCGATGCAGGTGATACCAGCCACGTAAAACAATTAAAGGCTGACCTTTCCCTTAGCCGTAACGCTACCGGCGAAACACCTTTGGTATTTTACTTTGGCCCTAACCGTTATTCAACCTTAAAAGCACAGGGTTACGATCTGCAAAAGCTGGTTAACCTGGGCTGGGGGCCGTTAAAATACATTAACCAGTTTGCTGTATTGCCTATATTTAACCTGGTAAGCAAAGTAACCAGCAACTACGGGATCATCATTTTGGCGTTAACCATTATCTTAAAACTGGTACTGTCGCCACTTACTTATAAATCGTACCTGTCTATGGCTAAAATGCGCGTGCTGAAGCCGGAGATGGACGAGATTAAAGCTAAAGTTGGTGAAGATAACCCTACCCTGCTACAGCAGGAATACTTAAAGCTTTACAAAAAAGCAGGCGTTAACCCGCTGGGCGGCTGTTTACCATTGGTGATACAGATGCCTATCGTGATTGCGTTTTTCCGCTTTTTCCCAAGTTTGTTTGAGCTGCGCGGGCAAAGCTTTCTGTGGATGCACGATCTTTCTACGTATGATGCCATCGTATCATTCAGCCCGATACCGTTTATTGGCGGCCACATCAGCTTAATGTGTTTATTGATGACTATCTCTACGCTCATCTACACGTACTTTAACAACCAGATCTCGGGCGCTACCGGCCAAATGAAATACATAGGTTACATTACACCTATCATTTTCTTAGCCACACTGAACAGTTACCCTGCAGGTTTAAACTATTACTACTTTTTAGCCAACATGCTGACTTTCTTACAGCAATACCTCATTAAATTTATGGTGGATGATAAAAAGATCCACGCGCAAATTCAGGAGAACAAAAAGAAACCGGAAGATCCTAAGAAGAAAAAATCGGGCTTCAGCGCTAAATTAGAAGAAATGATGCGCCAGCAGCAACAAGTGCAGGCGAAGAAGAAGTAAGTTGATTGGATATTGGTTGATTAGAGATCAGTTGCCATTAAAATATAAAACCCACAGTCGTTTTGGCTGTGGGTTTTTTGGTGGGATTTTAATTATTTTTTAAGATGGATTAGGAATCGATTAGGTACGGATAATAGCGGCAAGAACGCCGCCACCGGGCATAACAAATACGTATCCTTAAGGCAGTGTCCCACCGCCGCTTACTACCGCTGTGCAAAGAGTGTTAAATAATGGCTGTGAGGACATCGCCTTTTATTGCTCAATATTTCTATAATACTTTCTCTGCAAAATCAGCCCTTTTCCGCCCATCAATTAATCTTTACTCCCGACTAAAATAATTAGCAAAATATTTTATATTTGTGTACGTATAAGAGTTATGTATGCAATTGTAGATATTGAGACAACGGGGGGGCATGCCAGTGCAAACGGCATCACGGAGATTGCTATATGCATTCACGATGGCAAAAAGATCACCCGCCGTTTTGAAACACTGGTGAACCCGCAGCGCGAGATCCCGGTGTATATACGTGCCCTAACCGGCATTACCAACGAAATGGTAAGCAGTGCACCTCCCTTTGAAGATGTAGCGCACGAAATTTACCACATGCTGAAGGGACAGATCTTTGTGGCCCACAACGTAAACTTCGATTACTCTTTTCTGCGTTATCACTTAAACGCGGCAGGTTACGAGTTAAATGCCAATAAGCTTTGTACCGTAAGGCTTGGGCGCAAGATAATGCCGGGCCTTATGTCGTACAGTTTAGGTAAGCTGTGCAGCCATCTTGGCATCAGCAACAACAGCCGCCACCGCGCCATGGGCGATGCCGAGGCTACTGCTCAATTGTTCAGCCTGTATTTAAAAAACGATACGGCAAACCATATTGGCCAGGCGCTAAAACAAAATTCAAAAGAACAGGTGCTGCCACCCAACCTACCAAAGCTTGATATAGAAAAGCTGCCTAATTCGCCCGGCGTATATTACTTTCATGATGAAAAGGGCAAGGTGGTTTACGTGGGCAAAGCTAAAAACCTTAAAAAAAGGGTTTGCAGTCATTTTACCGGCAATAATCCAGGTCTGCAAAGGCAGGAATTCTTAAAAAGCATTCATCACATCAGCCACCAGGTATGCGGTACCGAACTAATAGCATTTGTGATGGAAGCCGTGGAGATTAAACGCCTGTGGCCAAAATATAACCGATCGCTCAAGCGGTTCGAGAATACCTATGGCATTTATTGTTATGAAGACCAGCGTGGTTTTATGCGCCTGGCGGTTGATAAGCACCGTAAGCACATGCCATCGGTATATGCCTGCAACTCGCTGTTGGAAGGGCATAACCTGCTTCTTAACCTTATTGAGACATTCAGCCTTTGCCCCAAAATGTGCTTCGTTCAAAAGAACGATCAGCCATGCACAGGCAACAACTTAAACAGTTGTGCCTGTGAAGGCCACGAAAAACCGGACGAATACAACCAAAAAGTAACCGCCGCAATAAACGAGTTGAAGAAAGCGCTGCCAACCTTCGCCATCCGCGACGAGGGCCGCACCGGCGACGAGCACAGCTGTATCCTGATAGAAGAAGGCCGCTTTTACGGCATGGGTTACATATCGCACTACTACGATGCCAACAATATACAGGCGCTAAAAAACTACCTTACCCCATACCCTGGTAACGACTATATCAGGAATATAGTAACCGGCTACGCAACCCGCTATCCCGAGTTAAAAGTAAGTTTTGCGTAAACCCAACTGTCATCCTTGATGAAGAAAGCATCTGATTTCTGTTTTACACGTCGGTTACAAGCATGCTATACATTGTATCCTTAGCTATCGCTTAGAACAAGAGAATAAAAAACATTTTCGCCCAAACCTTCAAACAAATAAATTTACCCAGGGTTAATATATTATCATATAAAATATACAAACCTATTATGGATAGCATTAACAAAAACCAACCCGAAGATAACTTTGAGAACCTGGAAGGCAACGAAGCCTGGAAGAAATTAAAGGAAATGGCCGAGGGCGTAAGCTGCTTTTTCTGCAGCAGCATTAAAACCGGCTTGCCTTTTTCTACCCGCCCAATGTCGCCGCAAAAGGTAGATGATAATGGCGACCTATGGTTCCTGAGCGCTAACGACAGCCACAAGAACGAGGAAATAGCCATTGACCCAATGGTGCAGTTACTGTTTCAGGGCTCTAAGTATTCTGATTTCCTGAACGTTTACGGTATTGCGGAGATCATCGATGATAAAGAAAAGATAAAAGAGCTGTGGGAACCGATCCTTAAAACCTGGTTTACCGAGGGAGTGGACGATCCGCGCATCAGCGTAATAAAGGTATCGCCTACGCAAGGCTATTACTGGGACAACAAACATGGCAACGCCGTGGCTTTTGTAAAACAACTGGTTGGCGCAGCCATCGGCCAAACGCTTGATGACTCTATCGAAGGCAAGCTGCAAATATAATATTGGTTGATCGGGTTGATCGAGGGATCAAGGTTAAATACGTTCTAACCACTTGATCAACCCACTCCAACCTTTTCGCGCCGCAGGTGCTAAACCATTTTAAGCACTCGTTATAAATTGGCGTATTAGTGAGTGGTTGATTGAGTTAAATGTTTAAATAATTAAAAGTATTAAACCGCTCACTTAATCAACCACTAAACTCAATCAACTAATCACAACCCTGCCATCGGCCATAAAATCCGTTTAATAAATTCTTCGTGGAACAATAAGGGCATTGGCATTATCAGCCAGAAGAAAACCCAGACACGGGCTATTACTGAATTTTGCAACAAGGCTATTTTCTTATTGATCAGGATCTTCTCTACCAGTACTAATACGCCTTGGATCAAAAAATAGAGCGTGGGTAAACCGTAACCGCTGTTCACCGGCACGCTTAGTGCCAGTTCGTGCAGTAAACCCGAGAATATAAACGATGCCAGCAAAGCTCCTGTCGGGCCAATCCTATGCCGAAGCGGGCGAAAGATAGCAACGGAGGACATCTCGCTGAAGGCGATGTTCCAGCGTTTACTCCATAGCTCGGTTAGGCTCAACGCCATCGCCGGCTGCCTGAACAGGTAATAAGTATTCACGCCCGAGAACCGCCACATTCCTGCGCTGATACTCAGCATGCCAAAGTGCAGCACCAGGCTAAAGCCTACTAACAATAGTATGGTTACCAAAACATAAGTAAGTTCCGGTGCTAATTGTAACGACACCACGCCATGCGCCAGCAATACCAACACTCCCCCGGCAATCATCCTGCTGATGCCAAAGCGAACCATAGATCCACCACCGGGCAGAGCCTTTTGACCCAATGTTTCGAAGGGTTGTGCACGCATGCCTACCCAGCCAACGGCGTAAACCAGCCATTGCTTAAAACTCAGCTTAAGGGATTGACCCTTATAACCTTCCGTAACGGCAATAACTTTCATACCGGTAAAGGTTGTAGCGATAATGGCCAGCATTCGGATGATCGGGTGTTCCTGTAGAAATGTTATATAGATGACAAGGATGCCTGCAACAAGCATCAACCAACCCAATGCTACCTGTTTGTTCTTTAAAAACACATATCCCAGCAGTACCATTGCTAAGTTAAGCACACTAAAGTAAGCCAGGTGCAATACAAGCGCCATTGTTATATCCATTGCTGAAAGTTAAAGTAAAAAGCCCAGCTGTAAACCACGCTGAGGCTACAAAACAATGCCACAAGTACAACCTCAGCCAGTTTATTCCAGCCACCTGCCGGGAAGCTCGCCCTGTCAAAATAAAGGAACTGGATAAGCACCCGCGAGATCCAGTAAAAGGCAATAAAACCTGTAAGCAATGTGGCCAGCCTGCTGCCATTGAGCAGATCGGCGGCCGCAAATAAAGAAACCAGGCCGAAACAGAAGTTAATAACCGCAATATAAACGGCATACGTCCAGAACATTTGCTTAATGAGCGGTTGAACCTTAGCCAGTTCAGTACGCCATTTTAACACCTTAGGAACAGCCAGGCTCCCTGCCACCAAAACCACCTGCGCCAAGCCGGCCAGGCAAATTAGGTTATGAATAGTAACGTTTTCTGTGTGCATAATCATTAAGATCAACAGCACAAAAGTAAGTTAAATATTGAACTTTCAAAATATATTGAAAATAAATTTACCAACATCTCCCCTAAAGTAAAAGAGAGATTGATTTATTGCCAACCTCTCTTTTACTCTTCAAAAACTCTCCCTTTAGTGGGTCGGGCGGCTCCGCTTTACTTTAAATATTTATCATACCATTTAATATACCGCTCTACCCTATCTACCTGGTAGCTTGGGATGCTGATGCCATGGTTTTGGTTGGGGTATAAAATCAACTCGGTAGGCACGCCAAGCGATTTCAGCGCCTGGTACATTTGCTCGCTGCCGGCAGTAGGTACGTTAAAATCTTTTAATCCCGACATAAACAGCACCGGTGTTTTTATCCTGTCGGCATGCAGAAAGGGGTACGAGATCTTATTATACACATCAATGTTTTTCCAGGGTTGGCCCAATTCATTATCGTACTGCAAAATATATTGGTCGATACCATAGTTGGCAATTTGCAGGGCACTACCCGCGCCGCTTGCTGCCGCTTTAAAGCGGGTATCGGTTGCAATTAAAAAGTCGGTTGTGATGCCGCCGTAACTCCAGCCACCCACGCCAAGTTTATCCGGATCGGCAATACCTTGTTTAATCAGCTCGTCTACAGCACCGTGCAGGTCAATCACCTCCTTATTACCCCAGTCGGCATTGATAATATTGGTGTATTTTATACCCTTGCCCGAGCTACCACGATAGTTTACAGCTGCCACAGCATACCCGGCGCTTGCAAGCACCTGGCAGGTGCCATCAAAGCTGTAATCATCCTGCCCTACAGGGCCGCCATGCACAAACAGGATAAAAGGCATCTTATGCTTGCTAGTACTATCCGGCCGGTAAAGTATGCCGGATACCAGCGTACCATCTTTACTGGTTGACCGGAAACCCGTTACCTGAGCCAGTTTAACATCCTTCAGCCATTCCTGTTGGTGAAAAGTAAGGCGGCGCAGTTTACCTGTTTCCAGTGTGTAGATCTCAAACGGTGTGTACGGGTCGCTTAAGGTAATTACCCAATTGCCGGCAGTTTGGGCGGTAACATCATTCAGGTTTACCTTACCACGTGTGCTTTTTACAACATCTGTTTTTTTACTTTTAATAGTATAGACGGCAGCGTAACGTTCGCGGTCATCGTCCACTAAAAAGGCAATGCTTTTTCCGTCTTTGCTCCATGCGGGGCTATCCGCCGGGCGGTCGAGTGCGCCGGTAACATCTACAATGTTCTTACCATCGGCATCCATTATGCACAGCACATTCATATCGTACATGGTGTAGCCGGCATCGGTACTTTCGCGTAGATAGGCAATCCGTTTGCTGTCGGGGCTCCATTGCGGGCTGCCATCATGGCCCTTCCAGGTAGTAATTTGCTTGATGGTGGCGTTAGGCCTGGCTTCCATAGTATAAATATCCGTGTTCGAGCTCCTGTCCGGGTCTTCGGCTCGGTTACTTACAAAGGCAATAGTTTTACCATCGGGGCTCCATACCGGCGAGTTTTCATCATAATTGCCTTTGGTGAGCGTATCCAGTTTTTTTGTGTCGATATCCAGCAGGTACAAGTGCGAGTGCAGATTTTCGAGGTAGCCCTGGTAATCCTGCTTAAAATGATAGCGGTCTAAACGGATGGGCTTGGGTGTTTTGGGTTCTTTATCGGTTTTATTCTCCGGATCTTCTATCACCATCACCACCTTGCTGCCATCGGGCGCCCAATCGTAATCGCCCAAGTCGCCTTTTATATCCGAGATCTTCCTGGCCTCACCGCCGCGCCTGTCCATCAGCCACAGTTGCGATCCGTTCTTTGATTCGCGTGAGGATAAAAATGCCAGGTACTTGCCATCCGGGCTCCAGCGCGGTTTAGATGCAGGTTCGGCGCCGTGTGTTAGCTGGATAGATTGCTTGCCGTCTAAGCTCTGCATCCACAGGTGCGATACGCGCTTATCTTTTGTGGTGTCTACCGTAGAAACACTATAGGCTACCCACTGTCCATCCGGCGAAACCTGCGGATCGCTTACGGTTGGAATTTTATAAAAGTCCGCGGGTTTAAAAGGTTTCTTTTCGGTTTGGGCAAAAGAAGGGGCCGCTAAACAGGCCAACAGAATGACAGGCAGGCATTTTTTCATATAATGGCATTTATTTAAAGTGTAATTTAAGCAATTACCAATAAACCAATGCTATAAATATGATTTTAAAAAAGATAATGAGGTATGAATAGTGACCGCATCGCCCATCCAGGCGTCTACGCTTGGATGGTATATTTTGTAAGTGTCCACACTTACTTTTTGCCAGAATATCCATTTTCGTATGCGTGGACGCTTACAACTTGATTCTTCAAGTGTGGACACTTGAAGGGGCGCTATTAGAAGTTATCATTGCAGGTTGCTTTAGCCAAACTATCCTGTTAACTAATCTCAAAGCAACTGGCACCTAACTTCCTAAATCACCCCTGCCTTTTCCAGCTCTACCTGCATTTGCTGTTGTAAGCTCAGTGCTTCGGCGCGGGCGGCTTCGGCAAAATCTTCGTCGTTGCTTGCGTAGATGATTGAGCGGGAAGCGTTTACAATAAGGCCGCAATCGGGCGTTATGCCATATTTACACACTTCCTCTAAACTGCCGCCCTGTGCGCCAACGCCGGGTACCAGTAAAAAATTATCGGGTGCGTATTTGCGTATGTTGGTAAACTCGGTACTTTTAGTAGCCCCTGCAACAAACATCAACCTATCGGCACCAGCCCAGGTATTGGCTTTTTGTATCACGGTTTCGTATAAGTAGCCTTCGCCGGTGTTTAGGTATTGAAAATCTTTACTGCCTACGGACGAAGTAAGCGCCAATATGATCACCCATTTGCCATCGTACTTTAAATAAGGCGTTACGCTATCGTTCCCCATGTAGGGGGTTACGGTTATAGCATCAAAACCCATCCCGGTAACATCCTCATTAAAAAAGGCTTTGGCGTAGTTATCAGATGTATTGCCAATGTCGCCTCGCTTGGCGTCAATAATACTCAGGCAATCTTTAGGCAGATATTCGTAGGTTGAAATGAGGCTTTGCAGGCCTTTTATGCCCCTGGCTTCGTAAAAAGCGGCATTTGGCTTATAGGCAATGCATAAATCTTTAGTGGCATCAATAATACGCTTGTTAAATTCAAACACCGGATCGGCGTAGTCTTTTAAAAAACCGGGGATCTTGTCCGGGTCGGTATCCAGGCCAACGCATAAAAAAGTTTTCTTAAGTTTTATCTGATCTATAAGCTGCTGGCGCGATATCATGGGCAAGTATTTTTTGAATAAGTGTTCAAAAGTCTAAAAAAATAAGTAATTAGTCATAATTTATTAATAAATTTGCATTTAAAGATAATTTCATTAAAATTGCATTGTTTTCCCTTGCATTTCTTGCACTAAAGAAACAATTTTGATCACCATCACGTTATTATTCACCTAATACTTGCCGGGTTTAATGTTGCACAACAGGGGTTGAAAAACATCTTTCAAATAAAAATCCTTTTGAACTATAATTCAAATCATGTCTGATAAAATCGAATTGAACGACAAACTCGTTTCTGAGTTGCGCGAAATTGCTAAAAGTTTGGGTATTGCAGAGGCTGATGAGCTAAGAAAAGCCCCCCTGATTACTGCTATTATTCAACAACAGCAATTAATAGAAGCAGCCAGAAATCAACAAAGTATTGTTAACGATATATATACTGAAAAATCTGCCACTGTAACTGCCGAAGCTGAAGTTGAGCCTGCCACAGATGGCGGCGAAAAAACACGTAAAAGAGTACGCACTATTAAAGCCGCTAAAAACGAGCCGCGTGTTGAGATCCCATTAAACGATACCAACCTGTTTTCCGAAGAAGAGGAAGACGAAGCACAAAATAATAATAAAGGTAATATAACCCCGGCGGTTTCTGCCACAAGCACCCCTACCGAAGAAGAGCAGGCTATTAAAGCTGAGCAAGTACCGGCTGAGGCACGCCCGCAGAAATTTGAGCGCCGTGTAAACAATACCGGCAACGGTAACAATGGCAACGGCCAGCAAAAAAACCAGGAGGCTATTAACCTTGATTTTGACAACGTTATTGTAAACGAAGGTGTATTGGAAATTATGCCCGATGGTTACGGTTTCCTGCGTTCTTCAGATTATAACTACCTAACTTCTCCTGATGATATTTATGTATCTCAGAGCCAGATAAAACTGTTCGGCTTAAAAACAGGCGATACCGTTCGCGGCAGCATCCGCCCGCCTAAAGAAGGTGAAAAATACTTTCCATTGGTACGTGTGGAAGCCATTAACGGCCGTATCCCGGCAGAAGTGCGCGACCGTGTTCCTTTCGACCACTTAACGCCGCTTTTCCCTTCAGAAAAACTGAGCTTGTTTACAGATGCCGGTAATTACTCTACCCGTATTATGGACCTGTTCTCGCCAATTGGTAAAGGCCAGCGTGGTTTAATTGTAGCCCAGCCTAAAACAGGTAAAACCATGTTATTAAAGGATGTTGCTAACGCGATAGCCAAAAATCACCCGGAAGTTTACCTGATCATCTTACTGATAGATGAGCGCCCGGAGGAGGTTACCGATATGGCCCGCAGCGTACGCGCCGAAGTAGTATCATCTACCTTTGATGAGCCTGCAGAGCGCCACGTAAAAATTGCCAACATTGTTTTAGAGAAAGCAAAACGCATGGTTGAGTGCGGCCACGATGTAGTTATCCTGCTGGATTCTATCACCCGTTTGGCACGTGCTTACAACACTGTTGCACCGGCATCTGGTAAAATCTTATCTGGTGGTGTGGATGCTAACGCATTACACAAACCAAAACGCTTTTTTGGTGCGGCCCGTAATATTGAGGATGGCGGCTCGTTAACCATTATTGCTACAGCATTAACTGAAACAGGCTCTAAAATGGATGAGGTTATCTTTGAAGAATTTAAAGGTACCGGTAACATGGAGCTTCAGCTGGATCGTAAATTATCTAACAAACGTATTTTCCCGGCTATCGATATTACGGCATCAAGCACCCGCCGCGATGATCTGTTGCTCGATCGTGAGACACTGCAACGTATCTGGATTTTACGTAACCACCTGGCTGATATGAATTCACAGGAATCGATGGAGTTTTTACAAGCCCAGATCCGCGGTACTAAAACCAACGAAGAGTTCCTTATCTCAATGAATTCATAATATATTTATACAGGCGGAGTTATAATTTAGTAAAACGTTAACGTAATAGTTCATGTTTTTTAATAAAATTATGATACCTTCATAAAATATGAGGAGGCGGGTAAAAAAACATCTTCCAAATGCCATTACATGTGCTAACCTGTTTAGCGGGTGCATTGGTATAGTATTTACTTTTCAGGATAACCTGGTGTTTGCATCCTACGCCATATTTTTGGCGGCTATATTCGATTTCTTCGATGGCTTTGCCTCGCGGGTGCTTAACTCCTTCTCCTGCATAGGTAAAGACTTGGATTCGCTGGCAGATATGGTGAGCTTTGGCGTACTGCCATCGGCCATTATGTACGAGCTGCTGCTGAGAGCACCTCAGATAGAAGGTGTAAGCCAATGGTTAAACTTTATTGCTTTCCTTATCCCCGTATTTTCGGCACTGAGGTTAGCCAAGTTTAATACAGATACCCGCCAGGCTGAGAGCTTTATAGGCTTGCCTACACCGGCAAACGCTATCCTGATAGCCTCTATCCCACTGATACTGATCCAATACGAAGGTATATCGCGCTATATATTAAACCCTTACGGTTTATCAGCCTTTATTATTGTGATGTGTACCCTGCTGGTGGCCGAAATTCCGCTGATGTCGCTTAAGTTTAAGAACCGCGATTTCAACAAAAATTTTTACCGTTATTTATTACTGTTGTTCTCGGCAATACTCATTCTATTTTTTAAATTTGCCGCAGTTCCGGTGGTTATTGTAATGTATATCACCCTATCATTAATTCAACTAAAATTTGCAGATAATACTGTAATGAGCGGTTCTCAAAAAAACCATTCTTAACAGCCAAACTGCCACAAACTTACTTTAATGAAAAAATTCCTGGCCGAAATAGACGTAATGCCGAAAAAAGAAATTCTTGACCCGCAAGGTAAAGCCGTAACCGGCAGTATGAAAAACCTGGGTTTAGCCGAAATTCAGAACGTACGCATTGGCAAACACATCTCTTTAGAAATTGAGGCCGACAGCACCGAAGCTGCAAGCGCCAAAGTAGACCAGGCCTGCAAAAACCTACTGGCTAACCTGATCATGGAAAGCTACACCTTTAAACTGGAAGAAGTAGCTTAAGTCGGAAGTCTGAAAGACGGTAAGTCCGGAAGATATAAGATAATACTCGCAGTAACATGCTTAACAAAGAAGGCAACCCAATAGGTTGCCTTCTTTGTTATTATATCATTTGAGAAGCTATCTTCCAGACTTACGACTTACCGTCTTTCGGACTTCCGGACTCCTTATAAATTCGCTTCTTTCTCTATTTTGATTTTGTTAAGCGCTATTAGGTTAGTGTTTACAGTAGTTTTAACCTGGTTAAATTTTTCGATAATCTCGGCGGGATTTTGGCCGCCGGCTTTGCAGGCCAGTTCCACTTCCTGTATGGTAGCCTGGCTCCACGGCATGCCAAAGAAACCCAGATTTGGTTTTAGCTTATGCGATGCAGATGAAGCGGTAGCCCAGTCCTGCACGTTGATGGCTGAACTTATGGTATCTATCAATTGCGGTGTTTGCTCTAAAAACATGCCGATAGAATCTACAATAAATTCATCGCTGCCATCGGCAATTTCGTATAAAAAGGAAAGGTCAAGATCTTGGTTGGGTATGCTATCGGCCATCGTATCGGTTGTTATTTATTCAAAAATATAATTTTTTTACAATCAAGGAATCTTTTAGCTCTTTTTTGAGTGCTAAAATGTTTTTATTCAGCACAGGGTGAACAAATTCTGATGCAATCTCCTCCAGCGGCTCTAATGTAAACCTGCGGTTATGCAGCTGCGGGTGCGGTACTATAAGGTTCGGTTCCTCTATAATGCTCTCGCCATAAAACAAAATATCGATATCAATAATGCGCGAGCCCCATTTTTCTTCCCGCTTGCGGCCCATTTCAATTTCTATAGCCAGTATCTTTTGCAATACCCGCTGTGCCGGCAATGTAGTTTGCAGTAATACCACCTGGTTCAGATAATCGGGCAGATCGGTTTTTCCCCATGATTGTGTTTCGTAAACAGATGAAGTTTTAATTACCGGGGCAACCTCTTCTTCAATATGTTGTATGGCATCCTTTAAAAATCCTTTGCGGTTGCCCAGGTTACTGCCCAGTAATAAAAAAACATCAATCATTGTTGTAACAAATAGTATGGATATAGCTCTTAATAAGACAATAAACCGCATCGAATTACTAAGTTTGCATATATAACGATTTATAACAGTTAATGAAACAATTCTTCAAATTTGTATTGGCCACAGTAGTAGGCATAGTTATCTCAACTATATTGCTCTGTATTTTATTCGTTGTGATAATAGGTGGAATTGTTGCAACAACTGGCGACGGTAAAGAGGTTAACGTAGACTCGAACTCCGTACTGCATGTTAAGTTCAATTATGATATAAACGAACGTACCGCAAATAACCCCTTTGCCTTTTTAACACCCGATGATAACCGCCCGCTGGGCTTAAATGATATTTTGGCCAGTATAAAAAAGGCCAAAGGCGATGATAATATCAAAGGTATTTTCCTGGATGAGAGCTACATGTCTGGCCAAGCCACTACCGAGGAGATCCGTAATGCGCTGATAGATTTTAAAAGATCGGGCAAGTTTGTGGTAGCTTACGCCGAAATTTACACCCAAAGCTTTTACTATTTAGCTTCGGTTGCTGATAAGGTTTACGTAAACCCGAAAGGTATTTTTGAGTTCCGCGGGTTTAGTTCAGAAGTTACCTTTTTAAAAGGTGCGCTGGATAAACTGGGTATTGAAGCGCAGATTATAAAAGTAGGCACCTATAAAAGCGCGGTAGAACCATTCTTTCTTACTAAAATGAGCGATGCCAACCGCCTGCAGGTTACCTCCTACTTAGGTTCGATGTACGATCATTTCCTTACCGGCATAGGCAGAAGCCGCAGCATCAACAAAGATTCGTTATTCAATTACGCCAACAACGGCCTGATACAGGAGCCCGAAGACGCGCTGAAATACAAACTGGTTGACGGTTTAAAATATAAAGACGAGATCCTGAGCGACCTTAAAAAACGCACCGAGATCAAAGAAAAAAACAACCTTCACAGTGTTGAAATAGCCGAATATGCGGGCAATAAATCTAAAGATAATGGCGACGATGACACTAACAGCTCATCTAAAAACCGCATCGCAATAGTTTACGCGTCGGGCGAAATCAATGGTGGTGATGGCGACGATAACAGCATTGGCTCTGAAAAGATCTCCAAAGCACTTCGCCAGGCACGTACCGATGACAAAATTAAAGCGGTAGTTTTAAGGGTGAACTCACCGGGTGGCAGCTCTTTAGCTTCAGACGTGATCTGGCGCGAGGTAATGCTTACCAAAAAAGTTAAACCTATTATAGTTTCTATGGGCGATGTTGCGGCATCGGGCGGTTATTACATAGCCTGCGCAGCAGATTCTATTGTTGCCGAGCCAAACACCATCACGGGCTCCATCGGTATTTTTGCCGTACTGCCTAACATGAAGAAACTGTTTAACGAAAAACTGGGTATCACTTTCGATGGTGTAAAAACCGGTAAATATGCCGATCTGGGTGATGTTAGTCGCCCGTTGACGCCTGAAGAAAGAGAAATTTTGCAGAAAAGCGTAAACCACGGTTATGATACCTTTACCAAAGCAGTAGCTAATGGCCGTAAAAAAACGCAGGAATACGTAAACTCTATTGGCCAGGGCCGTGTGTGGACAGGCTCGCAAGCTATAAAAATTGGCTTGGTAGATAAATTGGGCAATATAAACGATGCCGTAAACATGGCAGCTAAAAAAGCTAACCTAAAAGATTATAAACTGGTAAGTTACCCCGAGCAAAAAAGCATCCTGAGTAAATTTGGCCAGGGCTTAACCGCCGAAGTAAAGGCCCATTTTGTAAAAGCCGAGCTTGGCGAAAACTACCAGTATTACGAGCAGATTAAAGGTGTAACCCAAATGATGCGTACCCCGCAGGCGCGTATGCCATACGAAGTAGTGATAAAATAATTTTGTGTTTAAATATTTTGATGGAAAGCCGCCTCGTGAGAGGTGGCTTTTTTTGTAGGGCTATTTATTACATGTAGCAAGCCTCCAAAGGATAAGAATTGTAAATGTTAGTATTTGCCCTATTAACACCCATGGAATTTCTTTTTTTAATTCTTTTTGTGGACGATTGGCAATATAGTTCACGGTATCTTCTGCAAGTACTTTACTTTCAGTACCAGGGGATATATAATGATATTCATGGGGCACCTTCCCATCTCCGTCCCAATATAAAGAATCCATACATGCAATAGCTATTGCCTCATTAACAAGTCCGATAAATTTTTCGGGGATCCAGGCGTATAAAAACCGCCCATGCCCATCATCAAACATATAAAACCAGGTATCAATAGGAGGGCAATCGTTAATGTCTATAAACCCATCAGATACAGATTCCGACGCGCCATCTAACATCGTACATCTATTTCGGCAACTAATATCCGACCTTTATCACAGGGTGTAAGGGTTAAATTTTCTGTAGCCCTTTGTTTATTTTTTAATTGTCTGTCATACAATTCGTCATAAGAGTTATTACTATTCTCTCTAAGCGGGTCTACAGCCCAAATAACATGATCCCATCTATTGCCCATATAACTTAGCATCTCATAGGTAAACAATGGTTTCCCATCATACTCCGGATTAAAACTCCTTAATACTTCTGCGGGAGATCTATCAGTATTAGACATTTGCATTTCGCAGTACGCCTGCGTTAATAAAAGGTTTCGGTTAAATATCTCTTCGTCGATGTTTGGCATATATTAATCTTATCAGGATAAATATACAATTTAGTTAGTACACTAACTAAATTTAACAAGCTTAGTTTATTTAGCACCACTATTTTGTTTTACAATGTTTAAACAAACACTTCTTTCTATATTACTGTTCAGTTTATAAATAAACCGGCAAATTACACCTGCCTTTTGTATTTTTACGCACAAACCAAATTATGGAAAACAAACCCATAGCCCGTACGCTTCGCCTGCTGTCGCAGCTGATGGAATTGAATGGTGTTAACCCGTTCAAGATAAAATCTATAGCTAATGCAGCCTTTAAAGTAGATAAACTGCCCTTCCCTATTGCCGGTAAAACGGTAGAAGAACTAGAGAAAATAGATGGTATTGGCAAAAGCCTTGCCGCCAAAATAGCCGAACTGCTTGCAACCGGCACCATGGCCGAACTGCAGGAAATGCTGGAACAAACGCCCGAAGGTGTTGTAGAAATGATGCATATTAAAGGTATCGGCCCTAAAAAAGTAGCCGTTATCTGGAAAGAACTGGGCATCGAAAACGTAGGAGAACTCTATTACGCCTGCAACGAGAACCGCCTGGTGGAGGCCAAAGGCTTCGGCTTAAAAACGCAGGACGAGATCCGTAAATTGATAGAGTTCCGCATGGCGGGGAACGGAAAATTCCTTTACGCACAAGTAGAGGAGGAAGCTAAACAGCTGATGGACGAGATAAGGGGCGTTTTCCCCGATGCATTAAAACATTTTGCTGGTGAGTTTCGCCGTTTAAATGATATTATTACCGAACTTGTTATAATCGTGGGTAGCTTGGATCAGCATATTGCCTTCACAGCGCTTGCCGAATCACAAATTCTGAACAACGTGAGTTTAAACGGAACCCACATCTCCGGCGAACTGAAGAACGGCCTGCTGGTTGATATTATCTGCGTTGATAAGGACGAGTATTATAAAGAACTTTTCCTCAATACAGGTACCGACGAACATGTAGAAGCGGTGCTGGCCCGCATCAGCAATACGCTGGAGCAGCCTTCGAGCGAGGAGATGATCTATCAGAAAGCCAACCTAAGTTGGATTCCGCCCGAACTGCGCGAGGGTAATACCTTTATTGACAGGGCCAACAATAATAACCTGCCAACACTAATCACCTACCGCGATTTGAAGGGCACCCTGCACAACCACAGTACCTGGAGCGACGGCGTAAATACACTGGAAGAAATGGCCCTCTACTGCCGCGACGAACTGAAACTACAGTACTTAGGCATGTGCGACCACAGCAAAAGCGCCTTTTATGCCAAAGGCTTAAGCATTGAACGCGTTTTACAGCAACAGGAAGAGATAGACCACCTTAACAAAAAGCTAAACGGCTTCCATATATTTAAGGGTATCGAATCGGATATCCTGAACGATGGCTCGCTGGATTACCCGGACGAAATTCTGCAGCGCTTTGATTTTATTGTGGCATCGGTACACAGCAACCTTAAAATGCAGGAAGATAAAGCCACCGCCCGTTTAATAAAAGCTATAGAAAACCCATACACCACCATATTGGGCCACCCTACCGGCAGACTGTTGCTAAGCCGCAAGGGATATGATATCGACTATAAAAAAGTGATTGATGCCTGCGCCGCCAACAATGTGGTGATAGAAATTAATGCCAACCCCGTACGTTTAGACCTCGACTGGCGCTGGCACCAGTATGCACTGGAAAAAGGCGTTATGCTTTCCATTAACCCGGATGCGCACCGTAACAGCGGTTTCCTGGATATGGAATATGGCGTAAATGTTGCCCGCAAAGGCGGACTCAGCAAAGAAATGTGCCTAAATGCGTTATCTTTGGAGGAAATAACCAAGGTTTTTGAAGCAAAGAAACCGAAGGTAGTAGCTTAGGTTAGTTTAATGCAGAACATTAAATACCCAACATCGAATATTGAAATAGACTTCGGTGTTGGATATTCATTATTCTATATTATTATGCTTCTGCTTTCCTTACAGGTGGCTAATGCCTGTGCAGTATGAGCGGAAAGCCCGGCCGCAGGCAACGCCCAAACAACATTTACAATATATAAATACCATGCAAAACAACCTTGAGCAAACGCTCTTAGATAAAATAACCGATACCGAAACCCTTGCCACACGCATACAGGACTGGAAAGCAGAAGGTAAAAAAATAGTGTTCACAAACGGGGTGTTCGATCTGCTGCATCTGGGGCATATTACCTACATGGCCAAGGCTGCCGAACTGGGCGATAAACTGGTGATAGGCCTTAACGCTGATGCATCGGTAAAAAGACTGAAAGGCGAAAGCCGCCCGGTGAACGACCAAAGCAACCGCGCCGCCCTGTTGGCTGCACTGTTTTTTGTAGATGGCGTAGTGCTTTTTGAAGAAGATACCCCACGCGATCTGATTGTTACCCTGATGCCCGATATACTGGTAAAAGGTGCCGATTATACCATTGAAAACATTGCAGGCGCCAAAGAAGTGCTGGCAAATGGCGGCGAAGTAAAAACGATAAGCTTGGTGGAAGGGTACTCTTCTACCTCCATCATCAACAAAATAAGGGGCCAGATGGCTTAACCGGGCAACGCTGCGCAGATGAAGATACTGGTGATCCGCTTTAGTTCGATGGGTGATATTATTTATACCACACCTGTTGTGCGCTGTTTAAAAAAGCAGGTTGCCAATGCCGAAGTGCACTTTTTAACCAAACCGGCATTTCAGTATATTTATAACAACAACCCCTACCTGGATAAGCTGCTGCTGCTGAAACCCACCCTGGCCGAAACCATTGCCGATATACAAGCAGAGCGGTACGATCTGATCATTGATCTGCATAACAACCTCCGCACGGCTATCATAAAACTACGTACGGGCATTAAATCATCAACATTTAAAAAGCTGGCTATCCGTAAATGGCTTAGTCTGCGGTTTAATTTAAAGCTGGTGCCCCCTACCCACCTGGTAGATCGCTATTTAAAACCCACCGCGTTTTTAGGTGTGGTGAACGACGGCCAACCGATTGACTACTATATAAACAAACCCTACCAGCTAAATTACTTGCTGCCCGCCACACACCAAAATGGCTTTGTAGCTTTTATTATAGGTGCCACGCATTTTACCAAAAGGCTGCCAAACGCTAAGATCATCAGCATTTGCCAGGAGCTTAAGTACCCGGTTGTGCTGCTGGGCGGCAATGATGTTAAGGCCAATGCGGATGAAGTTTACGCAACCCTAGGCAGCAAAATTTACAATGCCTGCGGAGTAACGTCGCTGGATGAATCTGTTTTCCTGGTATCAAAAGCCCAGAGTGTAATTGGTTTTGACACCGGTTTAACCCACATTGCCGAAGCCTTTAACCGGCCAATTGTATCTGTTTGGGGTGGCACCGTGCCCGAGTTACTGGGTGTGCAGCCTTACATGGTGCAGGATGTGCTGATCTCTGCGACTGATATTTCCTGCCGGCCATGCTCTAAATTCGGGTCGGAGAAATGCCCGCTTGGCCATTTTAAATGCATGAATGACATGCCTTTAGAGCCGATAACGGCTTTTGTAAACGCGGGTAGAATTAATTCTTAAGAGAATTTACATTTTTCTGTATCTTTCGGGCAAATTTAAACCCTTCAACACAATGAAAAAATTACTACTTACGTTAGCGCTTTCTACAGCTGCTTTATTCACATTTGCACAATTGCCTACTTTTGGTATCAGGGGCGGCGTAAACTTTGCCGATGTTTCTGCATCAAGCGGAAGCGCTTCTGTATCATTAGGTACATTAACTACTTTTAATGCAGGTGTATTTGCCGACTTAAAAGCCGGTGCTATTTCTATTCAACCGGGCTTATTTTACACCGGTAAAGGTTTTAAACTGTCTGATAGCGACGAAAGCGGCTCGGCACAACTTAGCCTGCGTTACTTACAGGTACCTGTAAACTTTGTTTACCATGTACCGGTAGTTGTTGGTAATATTTACTTTGGCGCGGGGCCGTTTGCAGCTTTTGGCTTATCGGGTAAAACAAAAGCAACATCGGGCGGCACATCTATTGAACAGGATGTAACCTTTGGTGATGGCGAAGAAGATGTTAAAAGAACTGAGTTTGGCTTACAAGGCATTGCTGGTTTCCAATTAAAAGGTGGCTTTTTAGTGGGTTTAAACTACGATTTAGGCTTAACCAACATTGCTAACACCAACCAGGAAGGCAAACTTAAAAACCGTGTATTCGGTGTTTCTGTAGGATTCACTTTCTAAGCAATTAAAAAATTAATTAATGGGAAAGAGGGGCAATTTGTCCCTCTTTTTCTATTTTAGGCCCATGAAAAAGCTCCTGCTTGTACGCCACGCCAATGCCACCCACGAAAGCGGCTACTCTGATTTTGAACGCCCTTTAACCGATAAAGGCATTGAAGGTGCCCAAAATATAGCCAACCATCTGCAGCAGCAAGGCATAAAACCGCAAATACTGGTTACCAGCCCGGCTTTGCGCACACATATTACTGCAAATATTTTTACAGATACGCTTGGCATTCCACCTGCCAGTATAGATAAAGCAGTGTATGACGCTGCACAAAGCACCTTACTGCGCATCATCAGCAGCTTTCCGCAGGAATACGATTTTATTGGGCTTGTTGGGCATAACCCAGCCATTGCCGAAGTGCTTTACACTTTAAGTGGCGCGTTAAAAGAAGTGCCGCCGGGTACGGTTGCCCTGATTGAATTTGATGTAGAAAGCTGGGAAGGAATTCACGAAGACAGTGGTAAACTTACCTACTACGATAACCCTAAAATTTAATTAATGCAATAGGTTTTACCGGGCAGTGAACGGATAAAACCCTGCAGTTCCATATCCAGCAAGGTCATGGCTAACTGGCTCATGGGTAAATTGGTTTTCAGTGTAAGATCATCAATTGCCAGTGGCGCTTTATGCTCGCGGATGATCTCGTAAACGGCGCGCTCTTCTGCTGACAGGTCGATAGGTAATATAAGTTGATCTGGCGTATTCTTTAGTTCGCTATTTTTTTCCCATCCCATGCTATATGCCAAATCTGCTACGCAGGTAAGCAAAGCCGCTTTATTGTTACGAATGAGGAAGTTACATCCCTCGGAATACTCATCCCCCAGCCTGCCGGGGAAGGCATATACATCCCGGTTGTAGGAGTTAGCAATCTCTGCCGTAATGAGCGCACCTCCTTTTAGCCCCGCTTCTATTACCACGGTAGCATCTGCCATACCAGCAACTATCCGGTTTCTTTGCGGAAAGTTCTCCCTATCGGGATTGGTGCCCGATGGATATTCGGTAAGCAGGCCGCCATTCTCCAGCATCTTTTCAGCAGTAGCGCGGTTCTGGCTCGGATACATCCTGTCGTAACCGTGGCCAAGCACACCTACGGTAGGCACGCCGGCCTTTATACATTCTTTATGCGCGGCAACATCAATCCCCAGGGCAAGGCCACTGGCTACTAATACATTGTATTCCTGCAGTTCTTCAATCAACTGCCGGCAAAGCTGCCTGCCATAGTCGGTTGCATTGCGGGTACCCACAATACTTACTACCCGCTGCATGTTATAGTTGCCGTTGCCCCTCGAATACAACAGCAAGGGTGAGTCGTTACAATTCTTTAACCTTTTTGGATAGCGGGCATCCGTATAAAAAAGTACATCGATATTATTCTTGTCTATAAAATTAAGCTCCTGCTCGGCACGCCTCAGGGCTTCATCAAAGTCGGCAAGTTCCAGCGTTTTGGTACCAACCCCATAGGCTTTTGCCAGCGTGGCTTTAGATAAACGGAAGAGTTGCTCGGCATCCCCAAAATGGCTGATCATGGATTTTGCCAGCACAGGGCCAATTTTTTTTATAAATGTTAAGGCTATTTGATGTTGTAACGACATAAGGTTTGTATGCCCTAAAGTATAAATAAATCCTAATATTATTAGCAATTTGTTTTAAAAAGGCATTGGGTAACAGTAATAGTATGTAGTCCTGCTAATCAAATGCCTCATTTTCTTCGCCTTGGCACTCTGCACCTCTTTAACCCCCACAAATAAATTTGCAAAAACTACAAAAATAGTTTGCAAACTATAAAAATAGTTATACCTTAGCCTAACTATAAAAATAGTTTGCTATGAACTTAAAAGAACTTACCAAGGCCGAAGAGCAGATAATGCAGATACTGTGGCAGTTAAAAGAAGCTATTGTAAAGGATGTGCTGGAAAAGATCCCCGAACCCAAGCCCGCTTACAACACCGTATCTACCGTGGTACGCGTGCTGGAAGGCAAGGGATTTATCGATCATAAAGCCTACGGCAACTCGCACGTGTACTTCCCCCTCATCAGCGAGGATGATTACAAGAAGTTTACGTTTGATAAGCTAATGAAAAATTACTTCAGCGATTCATATAAAAGCCTGGTATCCTTTATTGCCGACGATAAAAACCTCGGTCTGAAAGAATTGGATGAACTAACCGACCTGCTAAACAACCTTAAAAATAAAAAACAATGAACTGGCTGCACTACCTTGTTGAAGCAAATATTTACCTGGGGGTATTTTATTTGTGCTATTGTTTGTTTTTAAACCGCGAAACACACTACAACTTAAACAGGGCTTACCTGCTGTTCAGTTGTGTTTTAGCATTTGTGCTGCCGTTTACCCAGCTCAGCATACTAAGACCCGCCGAACCAGAGCCTTTACAGTTAGTACTTATACCACAGGTGAAAAACATAGGGATACCTGCACCTAAAGTGCCAACATCTTTTCTGTCCCAAATCAGTTTTGATGATGTGTTAATTTATACATACATCATCGGTTCGGTAATTACACTGGCGGTATTTGCGCACCGGCTGTATCGGTTATCATTACTAACCCGCAGTAAAAAAGCGCTTTACGATAAAAAATATAAGCTTATTCAGCTCAACGGGGATAATACCGCTTTCTCGTTCTTCAATTACCTTTTTATCGGCACCAACGTGCCCAAAGCCGATACCATTATAGCGCACGAACTGGTACACATCCGCCAGAAGCACTCCGCCGATATTGTTTTCCTGGAAATATTAAAGGTAATAAGCTGGTTTAACCCGCTGGTTTACCTGCTGCAGCGCAGCCTTAAAACCGTGCACGAGTACATTGCCGATGAGCAAACAGCTGCCTACGAGCAGGATGCGCTGGGCTACTCGTCGTTTCTGCTCAATAATGCTTACGGCATACAGGGGGCATCCATAGCACATTCTTTCTTTAATTATAACCTTTTAAAAAAGCGAATCATTATGTTAAACCAAAAACGATCAGGTAAGTTAGCCAGGCTAAAGTACCTTGCAGTATTGCCGCTTTGCGGCGGGATGCTCTGCGCATCCACATTAGCGTTCAGCAAAGATTACGGGTTTATTGACCTGGCGCCCAAATCAATAAAACACGGAGCCGAAACGGCCAAAGCCCATTCCGGCACAATTAAGTACTTTAAAATAACTGATAAAAAGCAGAATATCACCGCCTACTCCGGCAATCTTTCTTTTACTGTTAAAGGCGTTAAAAAAATGTATTATGCTGCTACTGTTACCGATGCGGATATCAGCTACATTTATGAGAACATGAAACTTAATGTAGAAGTTATTGAGGTAGACGCTAAAACAAAATTACCAGCTGATTCCTTCCGTACATCTCAACAGGATACGTTGAAATTGAAAAAAGCACCGCAACCACCGCGCTTAAAAATCGACAAAAAGCTCCCTCCACCACCGCCACCAATAGAAAAATCAGCGCCAAAAGTTGTCGAGCTGCGGATAGACCCACCAGCCGTTGCCCCAAAACCGCTTAAATTAAAAAAGTCTAAAGCAGCAAAACCTCTTGAAATAGAAATTGTACCTGTTGAAAAAAGCGGTAAGAAAACCCCTCCGCCGCCGCCCATGCTTAAAATAGAACCTGCCAAAACAGAAACAGCAGCCCCGGCTCAAAACGACCAGGCTAATTTCTATAAGGCTATTGCAAGAACAGTAAGATACCCAACAAGCGCTTACAACAACCATATAACAGGCCGGGTGATTGCTACGTTTAAGGTTGCGGATAGCAAAATCTCGAATGTTGCAGTAGTAAGAGGCGTAACGGATGACCTGGATAGAGAAGTAAAAAGAGCTATTGAAGCCTACTCCGGCTCGCTTAATCTTAAGCCGGCAACGTATGCTATACCTGTTTCCTTCACACTGGTGGGTGCCGATAACAAAACAGAGTTTAAGCCAGATACCCGCCTAAGCAAAATAACTATATCAGCCAAAGCTGCAAACACAGGCGAAAGCGTATTAAGTTTAAACGAAGTTGTAATAGCAGGCTATTATAAATAAAGGCTATTAACCTTTTACGTAGATCACTTGCTTGGTTTCAAAAAACTCCTCGTCAAAATAATCCTTGAGGTAGAATTGCTGAACGGCTAAACCCGCATCGGCAATTTCTTGCGTTAGGTCGCCGCCTTTTAAATACAGTATCCCGTTGGCTAATTTGTTGTTAGATTGCTTCGCAAACTTGCCCTTTACCCAAGGATAAAAATCCTTCAACTGCGTTACCGCACGCGATACCACAAAATCAAACTTCTCTTTTACTTCTTCGGCACGCAGGTGCGATGCACGCAGGTTTTTTAGGCTCAAAGCGGTTGATACTTCGTTAACCACCTTTATTTTTTTTCCTATCGAATCTACCAGGTAGAACTTGGTTTCAGGAAACATAATCGCAAGCGGTACACCGGGAAAGCCCCCGCCGGTACCCACATCCAGCACACTTTCGCCGGGTAAAAAGGGCATTACTTTAGCAATGCCGAGAGAATGCAGTACGTGGCGCTCATAAAGCAGATCGATATCCTTGCGCGATACAACGTTGATCTGGTTGTTCCAAAAAGTGTAAAGCTCCTGCAGGCGGGCAAATTGCTCCTGCTGCTCTGCGGTTAAATGCGGAAAATATTTCAGGATCAGATCAGATGTCATCCTTGTTGTAGCGGTTAATAATGTTGCCTAATAAATACCTCGCCCGGAATAATTGCGCCTTTACCGTACCCAGCGGCAGATCGAGCTGCTGGGCAATCTCTTCATAAGAAAGCTCATCAAAATAACGCAGGGTAATGAGGTTACGGTAGCGCTGCGGCAGGCTTTCTATTAATAATTTCAGCTCCTCGGTTTGCTGTTTTTTAATGGATGTTTCTTCCGGGTTCAGTACATCTGCTTTAATTTGCAGTTGTTTTTCCTCGCCCTCGTCGCCCATCATACTGTGGATAGATTGCGTATTAAGTTTCTTTTTGCGGATAAAATCGATACAATTGTTGGTAGCCACGCGGAAAAGCCAGGTACTGAAGGCATACTCTGGCTGGTATTTTTCCAGCTTCTCAAAGGCTTTGGCGAAGGTTTCAACCGTAAGATCCATTGCATCTTCCTTGTTGTTTACCATCTTCAGCACCATAAAGTATATCGAATCTTTATAGCGGTGCATCAGGTCGGCATAGGCTTTTTGATTGCCCTCTCTTGCTTTCACCACCAAGTGAAAATCGTTCTTGGCGTTCTCGGTAAAATTTGCGTTTACTTCCATCGGGTGGTTTTTATAAAGGTACCAATCAATCCAAATACATTTAAATATATATAATATACCATATCAAAAAAAGGTACGGCCCATAACATATCTGCTGCATCCAGCTTTTTAAATACCTTGCGGTAGATTAACAGTTGCAATATCCACCTAAAAACCAATATACCGGCAGCAAGCAACGGTTCAAAGTTGAATACCAGGCACAATATAAATAAAACGTAGAATAAAAAGCCGCTCACCGCATCAAAGCTCAGCATGCGCCTGTGCTTGTTCTTATACAGTTTACCTACCCCCATATGGCGTTTTTTTTGCCTGTACCAACCGCTTAAAGTTGCTTTTGCGCTGGTATAAACAAAGGTATCGGGGTGAATTTCTATGATAGTATTCTCGGCAGTAGCGTTTTGGTTAACAAACAGATCATCATCCCCAGCCATTACATGCATGTGGGCCGCAAAGCCTTTTACGCTAAAAAACAATGTTTTTGTATAGGCTAAATTACGCCCAATCCCCATATAGGCATCGCCATTTAACGCTGCCGAAAGATAGTTGATACCCGTTTTCAGGGTTTCGAAACGGATAAAAGCGTTAAGGAAATTACTTGTACGATAGTACGGCGAATAGCCCAAAACTATCTGCGCAGGTGTGGTAAAATTAGCCGCCATACGGGTTATCCAGTTCAACGTAGCGGGTTTGCAGTCGGCATCGGTAAACAAAAGGTGCTCGTTCTTGGCTGCTTTAATACCTAAAGTAAGGGCGAATTTTTTACCTGTTTTGTACCTGTCGTGCTCGGTAATGGTAACAATTTTAAGGTGCGGAAACTCGCGTTGGATATCCTGCAGGATCTCGTCGGAATTATCTGATGAGCAATCGTTTATTACAACAACCTCGTAGTCGGGGTAGTTTTGCTGCAGTATATAAGGCAGGTTTTCGGTAAGGTTACGAGCCTCGTTGCGCGCACTGATGATAACAGAAATGGGGATATTAACCTGGGGCAGCTCTTTTAACGGCGTATAGCCCGAAAGCCGGCTATGGTTCCCCACCAAATAATACAGCTGAACAATAAAACAAAGCTGAAATAAAACAAATAACGCCTCTTGTATATAAGCTTCCAAAACCCTAAATAAAATGAATGCAAATTTGTTAAAAATCAGCGAGAAATGGGGCTATTGTGGAAAGGTTTATCGGTATTTATTTGCTTATGCCACTGCTGCTCAACACTTATACCGTCTGATGGCCCAGTGTATATACTCTATATAAGGTGTAATGCTGCAAGCATCTAACTATCCAACAATTAACACGGCAATTCAATCGCTTTTAGTAATTTTGCACACTTATAATGGAATTTACTTTAACAGCACAAGACCCTCTGTCTAAAGCCCGCGCGGGCGAACTGGTTACCGACCATGGCGTGATACAAACGCCTATTTTTATGCCGGTTGGTACTGCCGGCACGGTAAAAGCGGTACACCAGCGCGAACTGAAAGACGATATTGAGGCACAGATCATATTAGGAAATACCTACCATTTATACTTAAGGCCGGGTTTAAATACTCTTGAAAGCGCCGGCGGACTGCATAAATTTAACGGTTGGGATGGCCCAATACTTACCGATAGCGGCGGTTACCAAGTATATTCGCTCACCGAGGTACGCAAGATAAAGGAGGAAGGCGTTACTTTCCGCTCGCATGTAGACGGCTCGAAACACCTGTTTACGCCCGAAAATGTAATGGATATTCAGCGTACTATTGGTGCCGATATTATTATGGCATTTGACGAATGCACCCCTTACCCATGCGATTATAACTACGCCAAACGCTCTATTGAGATGACGCACCGCTGGCTTAAACGCTGCTGCGACCGCTTCGACAGTACCGAACCGAAGTATGGTTACAGCCAAACTTTATTCCCTATTGTGCAGGGTTCGGTGTATAAGGATCTGCGTGTACGCTCGGCCGAAGTGATAGCTTCTTTTGAGCGCGAAGGCAATGCCATAGGCGGTTTATCTGTTGGCGAACCCGCCGAAGAGATGTACGCCATGACGGAAATTGTATGCGATATACTGCCAAAAGAGAAGCCGCGATACCTGATGGGTGTAGGTACACCTGTTAATATTTTAGAAAATATCGCTCTTGGGATTGATATGTTCGACTGCGTTATGCCTACCCGAAACGCCCGAAACGGCATGCTTTTCACCAAAAATGGCATTATGAATTTACGTAACGAGAAGTGGAAAAACGACTTCTCGCCTATTGAGGCTGATAGCGATCTGTTTGCCGATACGCAATATACAAAGGCTTATTTAAGGCATCTGATCCACTCGGGCGAGATGCTTGGCGCGCAGATAGCAACCCTGCACAACCTGCATTTTTACTTGTGGTTAGTGAAAGAAGCACGCAATAAAATCATCACCGGCGAGTTCTACGAGTGGAAGAAAATTATGGTGAACCGCTTAGGCCAAAGATTATAAATGAAGGCATTTTTAAACCGGTATTTAACAATTATAGATTGGTATATCATTAAGAAATATCTGGGCACCTTCGTGTTCACACTGGGTATTTTTATGGCCATTTCGGTGGTGTTTGATGTATCAGAACACCTGGATAATTTCCTCGGAAAACACGCCAGTTTAAACGAGATAGTGTTCAAATACTACGCCGGGTTCATCCCATTTTATATGAACTTACTGTCGCCGCTGATCAACTTTTTATCGGTAATTTTCTTTACCGCGAAGATGGCCAACCAAACAGAGATCGTTCCTATACTTACCAGCCGGGCCAGCTTCTATCGCTTTTTGCGCCCCTACTTCGTGTCGGCAACGGTAATTTTCAGCGTGTCGTTAGCGGCAAATCTCATCACAATGCCCTACACAAATAAGCTGAAAGTAGACTTTGAAAGCGCCAATTTTTTCATCGGAGACGACCCAACCAAGAGTGAAGTGCACATTCAACTGGATAAAAACACCTTCGTTTTTCTACAATCTTACGACCCGCAGGTGCACACCGGGTACCAGTTTATGCTCGAAAAATTCGATGGCGACAATCTGAGAGAACGCATGACTTCGAGCAGTATCACCTTCGATACGCTTAAAAGTAAGTGGAAAATTTTCAGTCCGCAGATCCGCCGGGTGGATGGATTAAAAGAAACTTTCATTTCTAACGGCCCGCCAATAGATACTGTTTTAGATATGCGCCCTATAGATTTTGAGGTGCACGATAACGTGAATAGCAACGTATATAGCGGCATGTCGCTGCCCGTTTTAAACACCTTAATTGCTAAAGAAGAAACCCGTGGAACGGGCGCAATTATTGATATGCAGTTTGAAAAATACCGCCGATTTGTGGAGCCATTTTCATCCTTTGTACTGGCATTTATCGGGGTTGCTATCTCCTCCAGGAAGGTGCGTGGCGGGGTTGGTTTACCGCTTGGGATAGGCATTTTCATCTGTTTTGTGTACATCGTAGTGAACCGGTTTGCGTTGGTATTTGCCGTAAAAGGAGGCTTTTTTCCTCTCTTCGCGGTGATGATCCCAAACCTTGTTTTTGGTACTTTGGCCTGGATCTTACTTGTAAAAGCCCCCAAATAAATGGCACAAAACACCGCTGCACCGGCCTTAAACAAGAACCTCATCATTCTTCACCTTACCGTTTTTGTGTGGGGATTCACCGGAATTTTGGGTCAGCTGATTACCATATCGGCAGTGAATTTGGTTTGGTACCGGGTTTTAATTGCCAGTGTATCGCTGTTTTTGTACTTCAAATTCAACAAAACAGCGTTCAAAATAAATACAAAAACGGCCATAAAAATGGTGTTTACAGGGGCGATAGTGGGTGGCCATTGGATCCTTTTCTTTGCCTCTATCAAACTTTCTACTGTGCCGGTAACGTTGGTTTGCCTCTCTTCCATCACCTTATTTACAGCAATTTTTGAGCCTTTGATCAACAAAAAACGTATTTCAAAAATGGAGATTGTGGCGGGGCTTTTAATTATCACCGGCATAGTTTTAATTTTCAAGTTCGAATCTCATTACACTAAGGGCATCATAGCCGGCCTTGCCAGCGCAGTACTGGCAGCGCTTTTCTCTATCATCAATTCGCGTTTTGTGCAAAAGCACGAGGCTCCTGTGATTGCATTTTACGAACTCTCCGGCGCATTCATCTGGATCACAATTTACCTTTTTGCTACTGAAGGGATGTTCTTAAACAGCGTTCCAAAACTTACCGATATTGGCTACTTGGTGCTGCTTGGCACCGTGTGTACCTCTGTTGCCTACGTCGCCGGCGTATCTGTTATGCGCGAACTTTCTGCCTTCCGTGTGGCCCTCATCACCAATCTGGAGCCAGTGTACGGCATCATTATGGCGTTTATTTTTTTCGGTGATATGAATAAAATGACGGCCGGTTTTTGGGTAGGCGCTACCATCATTCTCTCCACCATCTTCTTATTTCCGTTTGCCCAAAAGCAAATTGCCAGGCGCAAAAGCAGGCAATAAAAAGCTTTCTATTTACCCTTTTTAAGAATACTCACCACTTTACCCATGTAGGGTAGGGGCAGAGAACGCCTCATCAACACCCGCATTTTAAGCCTGTATAAGCCATTATTATTTCAGGGCAGTACAGATGCCCACTTAAATAAATCCAAACCAAAAGGGCCAAAATCCAACTTTTTAATAGTGTACAGAAGTGCATATCCTAAGCATTACTTCATCACTCCCTTAAACATGCTAAATACAGCCATAAAATTCAAATAAATTTTTGATTCTAAATAATATTTAAAAACATAAAAATCTAATAATCATACATAAACAAAGTTCATAAAAAGAATTAATTAACCACAAGCGAGTTAAGTAAATATGTCAATTGCTAAATAAATTAGTAAGTATATAAATATATAGTTAAATATCTATATATAATTTTAATAATGAGCATATTACATAATCTTATTTAAGCCATTAATTCACAACTGCAATTAAGGCACAGGCTACCGACCAAAGTGTACTGAAATTTAAAATGGGGATTTTTTAGAAATGGCAGTAGTACTTAACCTGTATACAAATTTCATTTTGGGCGCAAAAAAACTGCTTAAAAAAACGGCGTTGTTATTAGTCTGACAGATCGAACGCATCTTCCAAACGAACATCAACGCATGATAAAAAAGTGAGAGGAACCTATACTGGCATTTTCTCTCCATCTGTCAACCGGTAATTTTTCCGCGCTAAAAAAGATGGATATAATTTCCTCGGGGAGAAACAGAAGGTGCAGATCAGCCTCTCTCCTTTTAGACCGGGAAAACACAAAAGAAAAAACGCGTTTATAAAATGCTGCTTTTTTAAAACCTCAAAAAACTGCATCTTGTAGAGAAGATAACCCGCGAGAAATTATGAGCGTTAAAAATATAATAATACTGGTGATGGTGGTATTGCTAACAGTAGTAATTATGCAGAACACCGACGAGGTAAAATTCACCATTTTGTTTAGCGATGTGTACCTGCCCAAAGTTGCCGTGATGACGGCCGTATCTGTAACCGCATTTATTTTAGGTGTACTGGTAGGCCGTCCCAAAAACAAAAAATACGATATCGAAGATTACCACGACAACATCCAGAAAAGAGATGATTCAAAAACACTAAGTGACGAGGATAGGGATTACATCAGTTGATTGATGCACGATGTTAGAATTACGATTTAGATTATGCCGGGCCGGCATTCAATTATTTAAAACCGGCCCATTATAATTTATACGTTGTAGAAAACCTGGCAGGTTTGCTCAAGATTTTTCAGATCGGGGGTGGTTTCAAAAATACCAAAAACGGATGCCCCGCTCCCGCTCATACTGGCGTATAATGCACCGTGCTCGTACAGCTCTGCTTTTACGCCACGGATAACAGGGTTGTCTCTAAAGATGTGCCCCTCAAAATCATTCTTAATATGGCGTTTCCAATCAGCTATGGGGTTTTTTATCAGCTCGTATAACGATTCTTTAACAGGGGCTGGTTTTACGCCTCTGTACGCGTCAGCAGTGGATACATGGGCATCGGGCATCACCAAAACAATTTCATAGGCCGAGAGGTCTAATTTTATCGGCTCAAATTCGTCGCCTTTTTCAAAAGCGAATACCGGCTTGTTTCCGATAAAGAAAGCACAGTCGGCACCCAGCATGCGTGCATAGTCCATCATCTCATCTACCGATAAACCAAGCGCAAATTTTTCATTCATCAGTTTGATAAAAAAAGCCGCGTCGGCAGATCCGCCACCAAGCCCCGCTCCTATCGGAATATTTTTGTGGAGATGGATTTTCACCGGCGGCAATTTTTCAAAATCGCGTTTCAGCAGGTGGTATCCTTTAATGCAAAGGTTATCATTATCGTCGCCGGGGATCTCCAGTCCCGATGATTCAAAACTCAGCTCGGCGGCTTCTATCACCTCCAGGGCGTCTTTAATTTTTACTGGATAAAAAACAGTCTCCAGGTCGTGGTAACCGTCGGGCCGGCGGGCGGTAATATTAAGGCCAATATTTATTTTTGCGTTAGGGAATACGATCATGCGGAATTTGATTAACACCTGGTGTATTTTTGCACATCCAGTAGGATACCAAAATTAGATTATTTTTCTTTGTGTTTTTTAAAACGTTCACCGGTTCGTTAGTTCATTTGTTCATTGGACTTTTCCAATCAACTTAGTCAGCTCAATCAACCCAATCAACAGTACCATGAAACAATACCTCGACCTGATGCAGCACGTGATGGATACCGGCGCACAGAAACACGACCGTACCGGAACGGGTACCCTTAGTGTATTCGGATACCAGATGCGCTTTAACCTGCAGGAGGGCTTCCCGATGGTGACCACAAAAAAATTGCACCTCAAATCTATCATCCACGAGCTGATATGGTTTTTGAGCGGCGACACCAATATTCAGTATTTAAAAGATAACGGCGTGCGCATTTGGGATGAGTGGGCAGATGCCGACGGAAACCTGGGCCCGGTGTACGGCTACCAGTGGCGGTCGTGGCCAAAACCTGATGGCGGCCACATAGACCAGATAACCCAGGTGGTGAACACCATTAAGAATAATCCGGATTCGCGCCGCATTATGGTATCAGCCTGGAACGTTGCCGATGTTAACCAGATGGCCCTGCCCCCCTGCCACAGTTTGTTTCAGTTTTATGTAGAGCCCGCCGATACCAGCAAAGGCGAAACCAAAGGCAAGCTATCCTGCCAGCTTTACCAGCGCAGTGCCGATATATTTTTGGGCGTGCCTTTTAACATTGCTTCCTATGCCCTGCTCACTATGATGATGGCCCAGGTGTGCGATCTGGCGTACGGCGACTTTATCCACACCTTTGGCGATGCGCATATTTACAACAACCACCTGGAGCAAGCCAAATTGCAGTTAAGCCGCCAACCAAAGCCACTGCCCACCATGAAGATAAACCCGGAGGTAAAGGATATTTTCGGTTTTAAGTTTGAAGATTTCACACTGGAGAACTACGAGCCACACCCGCACATTAAGGGAGTTGTTGCGGTTTAAGAAATTTTGTAAATTTGTTTTATGAGTACAGCCGAAATAAAAGAAGAAATACAGAAAGCTGTTAAACAGATTCCGGAGAACACTCCTGAAAGTGTGCTGCAAGAAGTGTTGGGAATTATACAGGATATTAATGTCAAGATTTCTGAAAAGGCCAGGCGAGCTAAAAATGTAAAAAGAATAATTGCCGAAGACGACGAAGTTTTTAGAAAGCTTGCGCAATGATAGACCTGCAGGAAGTAGAGCAATATCATAACGATTTAATTGACCGATACGGAGGAAGCAAAGGTTTAAGAGACATTGCAGGCCTGGAGGCGGCTTTGGCAAGGCCGCACATGACATTTGACCAGCAAGACGTCTACCCTACTGCTGCAGATAAGGCAGCAGCTATTTTTGAAAGTTTAATTATTAATCACCCCTTCATAGATGGCAATAAGCGCATAGCTTATTTGCTATTACGTACAACGATGCTCGATGATGACATAGATATCATCGCATCTCAAGAAGATAAATACGACATGGCAATAGCTGCCAGCATGGGCAATCTCAATTTCGATCAAATTAAAGATTGGATCATCAAACACTCATTTGAAACTTCATGATCATCTCCTCCATCGTAGCCATTGGCGAAAACCACGCCATTGGTAAAAACAACCAGTTGCTTTGGCATATGCCCAAAGATCTTAAACATTTTAAAGATGTTACTTCGGGCCGTACCATTATCATGGGGCGTAAAACTTTCGATTCGGTTGGTAAACCGCTGCCTAAACGCCGCAATATTGTGGTTACCCGGCAGGATATCGAGATCCCCGGCTGCGAGGTGGTAAAATCAATTGACGAGGGTATTGCCCTTTGCCAGGGCGAAGACGAAGTATTTATTGGCGGTGGTGCCGAGATCTACCGCCAGGCAATGGATAAAACCAACCGCATCTATCTCACCATAATTCACCATGTGTTTGATGCCGATACATTTTTTCCCGAGATTGACTATGCCGTATGGCAGGAAGTAAGCCGGGAAGACTTTGAGGCAGACGAAAAAAACCCGTATCCTTACTCGTTCATTCAACTCAACCGCAGGTAACAAAAACCGGTGATATTTTGTTTCAATTAAAAATTTCATGCTACTGAAATTTTATTAGATTTGCCGTCTTATTTAAAAAAGCTTATAAACTAATTAATTACATATTTAATTCGCGATGCAAGGTAAAGGGGTTATTAAATTTTTCGCCATTCTGCTGGCTGTTGTGTGCTTGTACCAGCTTTCATTCACGTGGGTGGCCCATAAAGTTGAGAACGATGCCAAGGTATATTCAAAGGGCAATTCTGAAAAAGAAAAAGCTTATTTAGATTCTGTTTCTACTCAACCGGTGTACCCGGTGTTTGGCCACACCTACCAATACTGTTTAGACAGGGAGCTTGCTCTTGGTTTGGATCTAAAGGGTGGGATGAACGTAACAATGCAAATTTCGTTACGCGAGCTGGTAACTTCGTTATCTGGCAACAATACCGATGTTGCTTTTAACCAGGCATTGGCTGAGGCCGACAAAGCTGTTGTAACAACCCAGAGTGATTACATTACGCTGTTTGTTGATGCTTACGAAAAACTGGCGCCTAACGGCAAGCTGGCTGCTATCTTTGCAAACAACAACAACCAGGACAAGCTAAAGTTCAACGCTACAAACAGCCAGGTTGAAAGCTACCTGAAAGACCAGGCTACTACCGCGGTACAACAATCATACACTGTACTGCATACCCGTATAGATCAGTTTGGTGTTACCCAGCCAAACATTCAGCTGCAAAAAAGCACTAACCGTATCCTGATAGAACTTCCGGGCGTTAAAGAGCCGGAGCGTGTTCGTAAACTTTTACAGGGTTCGGCTAAATTAGAGTTTTATCAAACTTATGATAACAGCGAAGTTTACCAGTTACTGGTAAACATTAACAGCTTACTGGCCGCTAAAAATAAAACCGCTGCTAAGGATACCGTAAAAGCAAAAACTGCCGATACTGCAAAAGCTGTTGCAAAAACACCAGCTTCTTTAAAAGATTCTGCAAACTCTTTACTGGCCAAACTTAAAAATGGCACTGGTAAAGATTCTGCCGGTTTAAACAAAACGCAGCTGGCTTCACAAAACCCGTTGTTTTCGGTAATGTCTTTAGTTACTTACCAGGATGCAAACGGACAGCAGCAATTAAACCCGGGCCCTATTGTAGGTTACTCACAGGTAAAAGATACGGCCAAGGTTAACGCTTACCTGCACAGCGCAGATGTAAAATCGGTTATCCCGCAAAACCTTAAATTCCTTTGGGGTGTTAAGCCTATCGAAAAAACTAAGGTTTTTGAATTATACGCTATTAAATTAGCAGGTGCCGAAAACGGCCCTGTATTATCTGGTGATGTAATTAACGATGCCCGTAACGATGTTGACCAGATTAAAGGCGGTTACGAAGTTACCATGTACATGAACTCGCAAGGTGCGCAAAAATGGAAAACCGTTACTGCCGAAGCTTCTGCAGGTGCACAGAAAAAAGCTATCGCCATTGTTTTGGATGATAATGTTTACTCTGCCCCTAACGTACAAAACGAAATTTCTGGTGGTGTATCATCAATCTCTGGTGGTAACTTCACTTTAGAAGACACCAAGGATTTGGCCAACGTTTTAAAAGCCGGTCGTTTACCTGCTCCTGCCCGCATCATTGGCGAGGCTGTTGTAGGTCCGTCTTTAGGTCAGGAAGCTATCAGCGCAGGTTTACTTTCATGTATCCTGGGTTTAGTGGTTATCCTTATCTTCATGATAGCTTACTACGACCGTGCAGGTACCGTTGCGGTAGTTGCCGTATTAGTGAACGTATTCTTCCTGATGGGTGTATTGATCAGCTTACGTGCGGTATTAACACTGCCGGGTATCGCAGGTATCATTTTAATACTGGGTGTGGCGGTAGATGCTAACGTACTGGTATATGAGCGTGTGCGCGAAGAGCTTGGTTTAGGCAAATCACTGCGTATTGCCATTGCCGATGGTTTTAAACATGCTTTACCATCTATCCTTGATGCCAACATCAGTACCTTCTTAACCGGTATGATCCTGTTCATCTTCGGTTCGGGCCCTATCCAGGGTTTTGCAACCACTTTAATGATCGGTATCGTAACCACTTTGTTCTGTTCTTTATTAATTTCAAGATTGATATTTGAATTTATGTTAGAAAGAGGCTGGGATATCAAATTCTCACGTCCTTGGAGCTCACATACCTTCAAAAACGCTAACTATGGTTTTGTGAAGAACCGCTTTAAGTTCTATGCGTTCTCTGGTATCTTCATCACTGCAGGTTTAATCTCTATGTTTACACAAGGGTTTAACTACGGTGTTGATTTTGGCGGTGGCCACACTTACGTGGTTAAATTTAACCCGGGTGTTACCACAGGCCAGGTACACGATGCTATCGACGAAACTTTAGGCCGTGGCGCCGAGGTTAAAACTTACGGTACCGATAAGATCAGCATCAACACTAACTATCTTATCAACGATAATTCTCCAAACGCTGATGATAAAGTACAGGCGGCATTGTTAAAAGCATTAGCTACTAACCCTGCTACCAAAATTGATGCAAAACAGATCCTGAGCCATCAAAAGGTTGAAGCCACTATCGCTAACGAAGTAAAAGCTTCTGCAAAATGGACTATCATCATCGCCATCGTAGTGATCTCGGCTTACATCTTAATCCGTTTCCGTAAATGGCAGTTCAGCTTAGGTGCCATGATTGCAACCGCGCATGACTCCCTGCTGGTACTTTCGTTCTTCTCGTTATTTAAAGATGTATTACCATTCTCATTAGATATCGACCAGGCTTTCATCGCGGCATTGCTTACCGTTATCGGTTACTCCATTAATGATACCGTGGTAGTGTTCGACCGTATCCGTGAGTTCCTTGAGCTTCACCATGCTAAAACAGATGACCCTAAAGAGGTAATTAACCACGCTATTAACAATACCTTAAGCCGTACTATCATCACCGCTTTAACCGTGGTAATGATATTGATAGTATTGTTTGCATTCGGTGGCGACGTTATCCGTGGCTTCTCATTCGCATTGTTAATAGGTGTTATCTTCGGTACATACTCTTCAATCTGCGTGGCAACACCGGTAATTGTAGACTTTGGTAAAAAAGACCTTAAATAATGATGCTATAAGTTGAAAGTAAGATGAGTAACTTAACTCAAATAACCCCGATGACATTGCTCACTTACACAACCCGAAAATAATTAAAGGCCCCAAAGAACATTTGGGGCCTTTTTTGTTTTATAAATAATTCCCTTATCACGCACCTCCTGCAAAATGGAGGATTTAAACATATAATAACATTAGTATCATGAACCCCAGTGATCAATCAAAATTCCCAACAATAGTTATCATAGGCGGCGGATTCGGCGGTATACAGGTTGCCAAGCAGCTTGCAGATAAACCAGTAGAAGTTATCCTGATAGATAAACACAATTACCATACGTTTCAGCCCCTGCTGTACCAGGTGGCAACGGGCAGTCTTGAGTCGGAATCTATTGCGTTTTCGCTCCGCAAGAATTTCGAAGGGCAAAAGAACCTGCGTTTTCGCAACACCGAAGTTACCGGCATTGATACCACAGCCAACATTGTACAAACCAAAATAGGTGATATTCCGTTTGATTACCTGGTGGTGGCTACCGGCTCTACTACCAACTTTTTCGGCAATAAAGAGATAGAACATTATTCTATGCCGATGAAATCTATCCCGGAAGCGCTTAACCTGCGGTATATGGTGCTACAGAACCTTGAGGAAGCCATTTTAAAGCCATCTAAGGAAGAACGCGCACCCTACCTATCATTTGTATTGGTTGGTGCCGGCCCTACGGGTGTAGAGCTTGCCGGTTCGTTAGCAGAGTTACGTAACCACGTGCTAAATAAAGATTACCCCGAACTTGCCAAAGAAGAGATGAAAGTTTACCTGGTAGATTTTCTGCCAAAGGTATTAGGTCCTTTCTCTGAACAAGGTTCTAAAGCGGCCCAGGGCTATTTAGAAAAAATGGGCGTAGAAATGCTGCTGGGCACCAAGGTTGATAGCTACGATGGCGAAGAGATAAAATTTGAAGGCGGCAAAAGCATCCGTACCAAAAACGTGATCTGGTCTGCCGGGGTAATGGGCGTTGTGCCCGAGGGGATCTCCAAAGAAGCTATTGAACGCGGCAACCGCATTAAGGTTGATGCCACACTAAAGGTTACCGGCAGCCCTAATATTTTTGCCATTGGCGATGTGGCCGCCATGATAACCAACGAAACGCCTAAGGGCCATCCCGGTGTAGCACAGGTGGCTATCCAAATGGGCGAACTTACCGGTAAAAACATAGTGCGCATGCTGCGTAACGAACCTATGGTTCCGTTTAAATATAACGATAAGGGCTCATTGGCTACCATTGGCCGTAATAAAGCCATTGCAGATTTGGGCAAAATAAAATTTCAGGGCTTTTTCGCCTGGTTGATTTGGATGTTTGTGCACTTAATATCGCTGATGGGTGGCCGTAACCGTGTTATTGTGTTTATTAACTGGGTGGTAAGTTATGTTACCTACAACGGCGGCAGCAGGCTCATCATCCGTAAGTTTAAACGCGGCGAACTGCACCAGAAAGACGAACAAGTTTCGATACCCGATTAAATAACATGGCCGATACCATAAGAATAACCGAATGCCCGCGGGATGCCATGCAGGGCCTCGCCGAATTTGTACCAACAGATGTAAAAGCAGCCTACATAAACCTGCTTTTACAGGTTGGTTTTGATACCATAGATTTCGGAAGTTTTGTATCGCCCAAAGCTATCCCCCAAATGCGGGATACTGCCGAATTACTGGCTAAGCTTGATCTGGGCAACACCCGCTCTAAACTGCTGGCCATTATAGCCAACTTTCGCGGGGCCGAAGAAGCGGCATCTCATGAAGAGATCACTTTTTTAGGATACCCGTTCTCCATTTCAGAAACCTTTCAGCAGCGCAATACCAATACTACCATACTGGAGGCTTTCGACAATGTAAAGCGCATGAACGATCTCTGTGCCGCCAAAAACAAATCCCTACTTATTTATCTCTCTATGGGCTTTGGCAACCCCTACGGCGATGATTGGAACACCGAACTGGTACAATACTGGGCGCAAAAGATGATAGACGAGAACATTGGTTACATTGCCCTCTCGGATACCATTGGCATTGCCACACCGGAGCAGATCACTACTATCTACCCCGCCCTCACCAAACTGTCCGAAATAACCAGCTTCGGGCTGCACCTGCATTCCACGCCAGACACCTGGCAAGAGAAGGTAGCCGCGGCTTACGAAATAGGCTGCACCCGCTTTGACGCCGCCCTGAAAGGCTATGGCGGCTGCCCAATGGCCAAAGACGAGCTCACAGGCAACATAGCCACCGAAAACCTAATAGCCTTCCTGCTGCATCAAAACCTCGAATTAGGCCTCGATCTAGATAAACTGGGCGAAGCAATGGAATACTCTGTGAAAGTATTTGGGGGATAAAGATTTAAGAGACAAGAATCGAGAGACAAGAAAACTGCTGCAGCATTAGAGTTTAATTTAACCTTTACTTAAAGTTAGCAAAATTTACTCTTGCCCAAATTACCAGCTGCTGTATATGATAAACTATATTCCTCAACATAAAAGTGACCTTACAGCTGTTAAGCACCTTCAATCCCTTTCATTTGAAGCTGTTAAAAAAGATGTGCCCAAGCTGTTGAAATGTATCCAGGATATGCATTGGGATATCGGCTGGCCTGTTGCGGAATACTTAGTTCCCCATATTAATAAGATGACTGAAGAGTTATTATCGATCTTGGAAACTAAGGATGAAGAATGGAAGTATAACGTTATTCGTTGCTTGATAGCAGATTCGCCCAATAAACCGCACCCGGCATTAATTAAGATAATAAAAAGAATAGCTGAACATCCCACACCTGCCGAAATTGAGGGTGAAGTTAATTATGCGGCAAAAATAGTAATGGCAGATAGTTTTTTGTGTGGATAGTTTCGCGGCAGCGTAAAACAAAAAATAGCGATGGATTTAAAAACCCATCGCTATTTTTTTGTTTTGTAATATAACTATCAATTCAGCGTCAACACCACTACCGAAGCTGCAGGCAGGGTGATTGACAGGTCGCTGCCTTTTAAAGAAACTCCTTTAAAGGCCACCGGTTTAATTTTCTCGGGGTTGGCAAAGGTGTTATAGTCCTGCACTTTGGCTGATGCCAGCAGGCGGCCTGTTACGCCTTTAAAACTTTTACCAGCCAGGTTAAGGGCAATTTTTTGCGGATGGTTAGGATCTATATTCACTACGGAGATATGCACTACACCCGCTTTGTCCTGCGATGCCGATGCGGAAACAGCGGGCAGGCTTTTGCCATTGTAGGTATAGTTTGGCGTGTTAACCGTAAGCGGCAGCAGGGTGGCATCCTGGTGAACGCTGTACATTTCCATTACGTGGTAAGTAGGCGTCAGGATCATTTTCTCCTCGTTGGTGATAATTACCGATTGCAGCACGTTAATGCATTGCGCCAGGTTGGCCATTTTCACCCTATCGCTGTGGTTATTAAAGATGTTGAGCGTTGCACCGGCTATCATGGCATCGCGCATGGTGTTCTGCTGGTATAAAAAGCCTGGGTTAGTGCCCGGCTCCACATCGTACCATCCGCCCCATTCGTCTACAATCAGCGCAATCTTTTTCTTAGGATCGTATTTATCCATAATGGCCGCGTGGCGGGTTACCAGCGTATCCATCAGCAGGGCACGCTGCATAATTTCGTAATACTGCTCCTCGGTAAAGGTAGTCGAAGGGCCTTTTTTGTCCCAGCTGATCACCGCGTAATGGTGCAGCGCCACGCCATCTAACAAACTGGCGGGGATGTTTTTCATCAGCGTTTCCGTCCAGTGGTAATCATCATCGCTTGCGCCAGAGGCTATCTTGAAGGCTTTAGTACCTGCATTACCCATAAAGGTGGCGTATTTTTTATACTCATTGGCGTAGTATTCGGCCGTCATGTTGCCGCCGCAGCCCCAGGCTTCGTTACCCACACCCCAGTATTTTACGCTCCAGGGTTTATCGCGACCGTTGCCCTTGCGCAGGTCCGACATGGGGTTCTTGTTATCCGTGTTTACGTATTGCACCCAGTCGGCCAGTTCCTGTACCGTGCCGCTGCCAATATTACCGGCCAGGTAAGGTTCGGCGCCCAGCAGTTCGCACATATTTAAAAAATCGTGCGTACCGAAGCTGTTATCCTCTACTACCCCGCCCCACCAGGTGTTTACAATAGAGGGCCTTTTGCCTTTAGGGCCAATCCCATCTTTCCAGTGGTAGGTATCGGCAAAGCAGCCGCCCGGCCATCTCAACGATGGGATCTTCATTTTTTTAAGCGCTGCTACCACATCATTACGTACACCGGCAGTGTTTGGGATTTTTGAAGTATCGCCTACATAAAAACCACCATACACCCCTTTGCCCAAATGCTCAGCAAAATGGCTGTAGATATTTTTGTTAATGATAGGGTTGGCATCTGTTTTAGCAGCGTTAATTTTAATAACCGCCTGCGCCGAAACCAAGCTCGGCAGCGCGCAAAAAGCAAGTAACAACAGGGAGTAAAATTTTGTCCTCATAAAAAATGATTGGTTAATTACCTGCTTAGCTGTAGCAAGCATTGGTGACCAAATATAAAATATTTTTAAATGTATAATTAACATTTAAAAAATAAAAAGATCAATTTATTCCTCCGGTTATGCGTCAACTTCTACTTAAAAGGATCTATCAGCTTAATTCCACCATCGGTGGTATGCTCCAATGTGGTTACTTTTACGTTGCGTAGGTGAGTTTTGCCGGAAAGTTCGGTATCGTGATAGAAGATGTACCATTTGCCTTTTACTTCTACAATGGAGTGGTGGGTTGTCCAGCCCTGTACGGGTTTCATAAAGGTGCCTTTATAAGTAAACGGCCCAAGCGGACTATCGCCCGTGGCGTATGCAAGCAAATGGGTATCGCCGGTAGAATAGGTAAAATAATACTTACCATTAAATTTATGCATCCACGAGCCCTCGAAGAAACGGCGGTTATGATCTTTACCTAACAGCGGCTTGCCCAGGCTATCCAATATCAGCACATCTTTAACCGTGCCGTCAAACTCCAGCATGTTGCCTTTCAGCTTAGCCACTTTGCAGGATAAGGCAGGTGCTTCGTCGTTCTGCGCGTCGGTTTTAGAGCCGTTGGCATCGTACTTGCCACTCTTCCAGCGTTGCAGCTGGCCGCCCCAAATGCCGCCGAAGTACATATATGAACTACCATCTGTATCGGTAAATACTGCAGGGTCTATACTAAAACTGCCTTCAATAGGTTTTGTCTGCGCCTTAAATGGGCCTGCTGGACTTTTGGCTGTAGCTACCCCTATCCTAAATACGTCGTTCTTATCCTTCAGCGGGAAGTAGAGGTAATAGGTGCCGTTCTTAAAAGCTGCATCGGGTGCCCAAAGCTGGCGGCCTGCCCAGGGGATATCCTTTACAGAGAAAGCAACGCCGTGGTCGGTAACCTTGCCGCCTATGCTATCCATAGATAGGATATGATAATCGTTCATGGCAAAGTGGTCGCCGTTATCGTTCTCTTTTATGCCCGCATCAATATCGTGCGATGGGTAGATGTAGATCTTCCCTTCAAATACGTGCGCGGATGGGTCGGCTGTATAAATATCCTTTACCAGTGGTTCGGCCAGGAATTTTACTTTTTTGGTGGTGTCGCCGGTTTCGGCGCTTTTTGGCGCCGGAGCATTACAGGCCATTAATGTACTCCCGGAAAGGAGCAAAAGCAACAACGGCTTTGTTTTTTTAGCTGATGTAAACATGAGTTTTGATTTATAATGATGGATTTTTATTGACTTATTCAACGCCCCCTATACCGGGTGCGAAGTGGAATTTTTGGTTACGGTAAAAACTAAGCGGGTGCAGCGGCTTTTCATACCCTGCGGGGATAGGCATGTTAGAGAACGTTTGAAAGTACAACACACAGGCATCGCGCCAGCGCACAGCTTCCTGATACTGGATAGCCATCAGCTGCCGTACCGATTGATATTGCTCTTTATCCACATAAGGGGTCATCTTATCCCAGGTTTGCTGCATTTTACGTACCGAATCGGCTCCCATATAATAATGATGCACCATCTCATCCCACAGGGTTTTGCCAGAATGCATCCTGTAGTTCCATTTTACATGATGAAACCATAGCAGGTACTCATCCGGGCAGGTGGCCAGGTTTTCAAACCTATCCTGTACGGGCTTTTGGTACTGTGCCAGCGCGTTGCTCCCTTGGCCGGTACGATCAAACCCGATGCCTGCCGAATCTGCCCTGTGATAATAAGTAGCGTTCCAATCGGCACGGCCGGCGTTATCTACCCAGGGGCCGGGGCCATAATGCGTGTTAACACCCATTATGTGGTGCAGGCCCAGCGGTGTCATATAATTAACGGCGTTCTCCCGCGATTGCAGCATGATCTGTTGCATGGGCGCTACAAAGGTGGCAGAGTTGGTAAACGTCATCCGCAGCCAGTCGCCGGCAATATCGGCGGAATTTTGCGCCGGGTTCCAGGCCAGCCGACCGAAGCTGTACCAGTTAGCCTGTGCAAAAGGGTGCCCGCACCAGTTGATATCTGCACCAATGTTAGCCACCCCGGCTATACCCGTTATTAACTTTGGGTTTAGCTGCCCGGTTATTATTTTAGCTACGGTGGAGCCTTTCCCCCGGGCGTAAGTATCCGCATCGAAGCATTCCTTAAATAAGGGTGCCAGGTAAACCAGGTTGGTAGCGAAACCCAGGTATTCCTGCGTAAGCTGAAACTCCATCATTAAAGGTGTGTTGGGCATAGCGCCAAACAGCGGGTGGAAAGGTTCGCGCGGCTGAAAATCTATCGGCCCGTTTTTAACCTGTATAATTACATTCTGCCTGAACTTGCCATCCAGCGGTTTAAACTCGTTGTAAGCCTGTTTAAAGCGGTCATCGGGCACGTTGTTGTCGTACACAAAAGCACGCCACATTACAATACCATGGTGCGGCTGCAGGGCATCGGCCAGCATGTTGGCACCATCTGTATGGGTACGGCCATAAGCCTGCGGACCGGGCTGCCCTTCGGAATTTGCCTTTACCAGGAAACCGCCAAAATCGGGAATGTACCGGTAGATCTCATCGGCCTTATCCTTCCACCATTTTTTCACTTCAGGGTCCAGCGGATCGGATGTTTTCAATCCGCCAATTTCCATTGGGCTGCTAAACTTTACCGAAATATACACCCTGATGCCGTACGGCCGGAATACATTTGCCAAAGCCTGAATTTTCTCCAGGTACTCGGGCGTAAGAATCAGCGCGTTGGAGTTCACATTGTTCAGCACCGTGCCGTTGATACCTACAGATGCGTTAGCTCGGGCATAATCAATGTATCGCTGATCGATATAACCGGGCAGCTTATGCCAGTTCCAGATGGAGGAGCCCGCATAGCCGCGCTCTACCGAACGGTTAAGGTTATCCCAATGATTGAGGATACGGTATGTGATGCGCGGATACTCTACAACATTTAAAGCCTCCAAACTTTGCCGGGTTTGAATCAGTTTTAAAAAGTTAAACACTCCATGCAATACGCCAACATCCGTTTGAGCTGTTATTACAATACTTTTTTTATTATTGAAGGTAAGCGTTTTAATGATGTAACCCTCGCCCCCCGCCTTTTCAACTTCTGCTGATGTAATTTTATCAGCACCCAACTTTAAGCTTTTTACAGTTCCAACAAGCAGCGTAGCATTCCCCCCGGTTTGCTGTGGTTTTAAGCCAAGCATTTCATCCAAACCTTTCAGCAGTTCTGTTTTGGCAGCCTGCAATGTTGGCGAACCTGCAGTAAGTTGTAAAGAGCACAGCTGCTGCCTGTACTGCAAAGCCACATGCTTATCGGCAATTTTGGTATAGTTAAGCCATAGCCTGTACCCATCATCGGCCTTTGTGGGGCAGGCAAACAGGATAAAACCAAAAACCAAACAGGCTGTGTTCAACAATAATTTATGCATAGCAATTTTTCAGAATCAGGTTAATTAAGGCAGCTGCAGCTTAGCCCTTGTAATTGGTAACAACAAATTTGTACAAAATAAAAACCATATGCAATCGATTGTCGATATAGCTAAAAAAATATTGTTTCTATTTTTTAAACACCCTTGCAAACACTAATAACAAGTATTTGCGATGATACTGAAACAAAATTATAATATTTGCGCAATCGATTGCCATGATTGAAAAGATTATTATCAATTAATTTTATATTTATCCTTTAAACAAGCAGTTAGTAAGTTACAACCAGCTTAACCCTATCTTATGACAGATGGTATAAAAGAAATAACGATATACGACATAGCCAAAAAACTAAACATTTCTGCAGCCACAGTAAGCAGGGGGCTCCAGGATCATCCACGGGTTAATAAAGATACCAAGAAGATGATTATGGATGCTGCGGAAGAAATGGGTTACCGGTATAACTCTATTGCCAGTAACCTGCGCAACAAAAAAAGCAATATTATTGGCGTTATAGTCCCCCGGTTAAACAGTAATTTCATGTCTGACGCGATTGCCGGGATAGAGAACGTGGTGAACAATAATAACTACAACCTCTTTATCAGCCAGTCGTTAGAAAGCATGCAAAAGGAGGTAAACAATGCCAAAGCCATGCTGAATAACCGGGTAGACGGGCTACTGGTTTCCCTCGCTTATGATACCACCAACATAGATCATTTTGAGCCATTTATCAAACGGAATATCCCCGTTATATTTTTCGACAGGGTGTTTGAGCACCCCTCCTGCCCGCAAATCTATATAGATAATTATAAAGCCGCACACGAGATCACCACACACCTGGTTAAAGAGGGCTGTAAACGGATAGTGCATATCACCGGCAACCTGCTGCGGAACGTTTATTCGGAGCGTTTTAGAGGTTATAAAACCGCGCTGGAAGAAAACCATATTCCCTATGATGATAACCTGTTAATTATAAACGACCTGAGCACTATAGCCGGCATTGCCGCAGCCCATCAGTTACTGGCCATGCCGCAATTACCCGACGGGGTATTTGTAGCCAATGATATTTGTGCGATCAGCTGTATGCAAACGCTTAAAAAACATGGCATCCGCATTCCGCAGGATATTGCTTTTGCCGGTTTTAATAACGACCCTACCGGCTGCGTGATTGAGCCGAACCTTACCACGGTAAACTACAAAGGCTACGAAATGGGCGAAGAGGCCGCAAAATTGATGATCAGCAACCTTGTTGATAAGCACGATCTTAAGGAAATGCATACCCTGGTATTGCAATCGGAGCTACTTGTGCGCCAATCATCTATCCGGAACAATAAAACAGCTGCTACCAATAATGAGCTTAAACAATAAAGTTGCCATAGTAACCGGCGGCGCATCGGGCCTGGGGCTTGCCACAACGCAAAAGTTTATTCAAAACAACATTACAACCATTATTATTGGGCGCGATGAGGTAAAACTAAAGGCCGTAACCGAAAGCCTTGGCCAGCTTTGCCGCTACAAAGTGTATGACCTGAGCAATACCGCAGGCATCCCCGCACTAATAGATGAAATTGCAAGCGAATTTGGCAGCCTGGATATCCTGGTAAACAACGCCGGCATCAACCAAAAAAAGCCTTTTTTAGAAGTTAGTGATTCGGATTTTCAGCAGATCATTCAAACAAACCTAACATCTGTATTTGTAATGAGCCGTGAAGTTGTAAGGTATATGGTGGCTGCCGGCAGCGGTTGTATTATCAACATCAGCTCTATGGCATCGCAATACGGCATCCCCTATGTAATTGCCTACACGGCTACAAAGGCGGCAATAGAGGGCATGACAAAGGCGATGGCTACCGAGCTTTCTCCGCAGGGTATCAGGGTTAACTGTGTTGCACCGGGCTTTATAGCTACAGACATGTCGGCCCGAGCGTTGGATAACGATCCTGAGCGCAAGCACAAAGTACTATCGCGCACCCCAATGGGCAAATTAGGCCAGCCGGAGGACATAGCCGAGGCCATCCTGTACCTTGCTTCAGACGCGGCCAAATACGTTACCGGGGTAGTACTACCTGTGGATGGCGGAAACTCAATAGGGTTTTAAGAGTAAAGTGTGGATGCTTAAACGGAAGACAACTTATAAATCCGAAATCAAAAATCCCCGCCTCTTCAAGTGTCTACATTTGAATGGGCGCAGTTGAAAACTCGTGGCGGCAACTATAAATCCGAAATTGAAAATCCGAAATTCGAAATCACTTCCTCACCATTTTATAATGCCATATGCCGGCTTCTTCAAACATTTCGCCTTGCTTTTCAAAATCAAAGCGTAGGTATAAGCCAACGGCATCTACCTGGGCATGCAGATAAACGTAGTTAGCATCAGCAGGCAGATCGGCCAGTACGGCTTTAACAAGCGCCCGCCCTACCCCTGCCCCGCGAAATTTCTTCAGTACGGCAAAACGCTCCAGTTTATAGCCTTTGTCGGTTTTGCGCCAGCGGCTGGCACCGGCCGGTTCGCCATCTGCAGTGGCTAAAAAATGGATAGATACATCTTCGTTCTCGTACTCCAGTTCGGGCGGGCAGTTTTGCTCATCAACAAATACTTCCCTGCGGATGGCAAACACTTTTTCGAGGCTGGCAGCATCACTTACCTTGTTTGTTTCTATTTTTGATGGCATTATTGTAATGTGCTTTAGTTTTGTAGCCCGATACTTTAGTGTTATGATTCTCTTCTGCAGCATCTATAGAGTGCGTGCAGAGCAGGTCGTCTTCCTTCTCGGCAAGATCAGATAGCTTAACGTAAAATTTGTGCAGCTGATCCAGGTCCTTCTCGCTCAGGTCCTCAATGTTCACCATGCGGTTGCTGGCGCCCTGGTGCGATGCAAGCAGTTCGTTCAGCTTTAAATGGATAGCCTTAGAATCTTTGTTCTGCGATTTCTGGATCAGGAACACCATTAAAAATGTAATGATGGTGGTGCCCGTGTTGATAATAAGCTGCCAGGTATCTGAGTATTTAAATATCGGCCCGGTTACTATCCACGCAATAATTACCCCACCCGCGCTGATGAACGCTGCCGAGCTGCCGGTTGCTATGGTTGCCCAGTTGGCAAATCGTTCAAATAGATTCTTTTTGTCGGTTTTATTAGCCATAGCTTTAAATATTTACCTTACAACCTAAAAAAACCGCCAATGTTGTAAACATGGCGGTTTTTTATTCTTTTTAGCTATACGCTTGTTACAGCTTGCTTGTAGCGTCGATACAGTTAAGATCGCCGAAAGCTTCGGTAAGGCGTTTTACAAACTGCTCCTCACCTTTACGCAACCAAACGCGCGGATCGTAGTATTTTTTGTTTGGAGAATCCTCACCATCAGGGCTGCCAATTTGCGATTGCAGATAGCCTTCTTTAGATTGGTAGTAGTTTTTAATGCCTTCCCAGTATGCCCATTGCATATCGGTATCAATGTTCATTTTTATAGCACCGTAAGAGATCGCTTCGCGGATTTCTTCCTGGCTTGAACCTGAACCACCGTGGAATACAAAGTTAATTGGCTTCTCGGCAGTTAAGTTGTGTTTCTCTTTCAGGTAAACTTGTGAGTTGTGTAAAATAACCGGTTGTAATTTTACGTTACCCGGTTTGTACACACCATGCACGTTACCAAATGCAGCTGCAATGGTAAAACGGTGGCTAACTTTAGATAGTTCTTCGTAAGCGTAAGCAACTTCTTCCGGCTGAGTGTATAAACGTGAGCTGTCAACATCGGAGTTATCAACGCCGTCTTCCTCACCACCGGTTACACCTAATTCAATCTCTACCGTCATGCCCATTTTGGCCATGCGCGCTAAGTATTTGGCAGAGATCTCGATGTTTTCTTCGATAGGCTCTTCAGAAAGATCTAACATGTGTGAAGAAAACAAAGGAGTACCTGTTTCAGCGAAGAATTTTTCGCCGTGCTCCAACAAGCCGTCTATCCATGGCAATAATTTTTTTGCGGCATGGTCGGTATGTAAAATTACAGCAACACCGTAGTGCTCTGCTAATAAATGAACGTGTTTGGCAGCAGAAACCGCACCTAAAATGCAGGCCTGTAATTTAGAATTATCTAAAGATTTACCGGCGTAAAACTGCGCGCCGCCATTAGATAATTGTATAATAACAGGTGAGTTAACCGCTTTTGCTGTTTCCATTACAGCATTTACAGTGTTTGTGCCAATAACATTTACTGCCGGCAATGCAAACTGATGCTTTTTTGCTGCTTCAAATAGTTCCTGCACCTGATCTCCGTGCAGTACACCTTTATAATTTTTCAAATCCATTAACTTATTGTTTGGGCCTCGAAGTTATAAAAAATCCGGGTTTTAGCTATGTTTCGGTAAAAAAAGTTGCACAAAGTGCGGTAACGCCAATTGTTTAAAAGCCTGTAAGGTAGATATTTGTTTGATAAAGCATTCTATAAGCTTAACATACCTAACATTAAAGTAACTTTTACAACTCTTGTACAACCTTTACAAGCTTTTTTTGTTTCTTTGCAATACTTGAAAGACTTAGATATAGACATGGCGTGGTTTAAGCGAGAAATTAAAGGGATAATTACGACTACAGAGGAAAAGAAAGAAGCCCCCGATGGCATCTGGAACAAATGCCCAAACTGTAAGAAACCCCTTCACTACTCCGAACAGGTTGAAAACCAATACGTTTGCCACTACTGTGGCTTCCACATCCGTATTGGATCCAAAGAATATTTTTCTATTTTATTTGATGATAACCAGTTTACGGAGCTATTTACTGAGTTAACATCCGGAGATCCCCTGCACTTTACAGATACAAAAAAATACACCGACCGTTTAGTTGAAACTAAAAAGAAAACCGGTTTAAAGGATGCTATCCGTGCTGCAACCGGCAAGATGAACGGCCAGGAACTGGTTATTGCCTGTATGGATTTTAACTTTATAGGTGGCTCTATGGGGTCTGTAGTGGGCGAAAAGATAGCACGATCTATAGATTACAGCATTGCCAATAAAATACCGTTTCTGATGATCTCCAAATCTGGCGGTGCGCGTATGATGGAAGCAGCCTTCTCCTTAATGCAAATGGCTAAAACATCGGCCAAACTTGCTTTACTGAGCCAGGCTAAGGTGCCGTACATCTCGTTATTAACCGACCCAACAACAGGTGGTGTAACCGCATCTTATGCCATGCTGGGCGATATTAACATTGCCGAACCGGGATCATTAATAGGTTTTGCAGGCCCAAGGGTTATTAAAGAAACTATTAAAAAAGATCTGCCAAAAGGATTTCAGACTGCTGAATTTGTGCAGGAGCACGGTTTCCTTGATTTTATTGTAGACAGAAGAGAAATGAAAGAGAAACTGGCGAGCTTCTTAAAGATGTTAGCGCCAGTAGCACCTCCCGCTCCCTGAAGCGGGAACCTTTAACGGGCTGCATCGATATAAAACAGAAAAGGCGTTCCAATAATTGTGGCCGTTGCGCAACCCGGCTTTAAATGGCTGAATAATTCAATTTGCACAGCAAATGGTTATTCAGCCATTTTTTTTTAAGGATGATTTTGAAAGAGCTTATTAGGGTTTCTATCTTTTTGATCCAAGCCAATGATCTGTCCTTAAGATTGCCAGAGCGATTCCCTGGGAGTTTTCTTGTTCTCTTTCTGACTTTTGTTGTTATCCCATTGATCAACTTTTTAAG